>Ga0214543_1001914_pt1 | contig 40920 bp, 28 predicted proteins | sample CNSS2metaG_FD_160094 | JGI IMG/M metagenome (GOLD analysis project Ga0214543, IMG submission 160094) | Root nodule microbial communities from cowpea collected in UCLA plant growth center, Los Angeles, California, USA - CNSS2 | ecosystem: Host-associated > Plants > Roots > Nodule | place: USA...
ATGAGTTTCGGCGCGATAACTTAATGAAATGAAACTTTTCCGCGTTGGGATCTTTATCGAGACGATTATTTAATGAAATTATTATTTTAATATTTTTTTTTAAGTAATATTCCCTAGGGATGTTACAATGTACAAAAGAGATTCACTCACATAGTTAACCATCTCATGAGTTTGGATAAGGAATTTGACAAAGAGGAGTTAAACAGCAAGGTGTTGAAGTGTCTTGATAGATCCGGGCAACCAAAGGTCACGGCTATATCAGAAACAAGAGACTTATCTACACTGACCACAACTACATTGTATGGCAAGCTTAGGGAGCATGAGATTGAGATGCAAAGGCTAAATGAGCTTGAGTCAAGTGAGAAAAAGGTAAGGAACATAGCCTCGAAGACTAGTACCAAGAAGAATGAGGAACCCGAGGATGAGGTGGCTGAATCTAGTGAAAGTGAGAACTTGAATCTCCTTGTCAAAAGGTTTGGTAAGTATCTCAAAAGGAAAGGTAGCAAAGGTCATTCCAAGAGGTATACTTCCAAACGAAATGAATCAAACTCTTCTAATTTTACTTGTTATAACTGTGGAAAACAAGGACATATCAAAATTGAATGTCCAAATGCTAACAATGATGATTCAACAACAAGGACATATCCAAATTGAATGTCCAAATGCCAAAGGAGAGACGAGCATACATTGCATGGGAGGACAATGATGATTCAATAACAAGTAGTTCTTCACAAGATGAGAGTGAAAAAGCAAATTTATGCCTCATGGCTGGTTATGAGTCATCTTCCTCAAGTCAAGTAAGTTCTCTAGAAAAAAATGATTACAATCAATTGTTGCATGATTTTGAAGAGTTGCATAATGAAGCAAAAACAAGATTTTTGCATTAACAATCGATTGAAAGGCTTAAACAACTGGTTGGAAAACAGAGTCAGTCAACTGGAAAAAGAAATAGTTGATTTAAAAACTGATTTCGAACATTTGGAAATGATTTACAATAATTCAACCGATTGTTTTAGAAATCAACCGGCTGAAAAACCCTGTGAAAACTGCACAATTTTGAAAAATCAAGTGAAATACCTTTTAAGGACCTGTGCTAAGTTCACAAGAGGGAAAACAAACTTAGAGGCTGTTCTTGGTTCTCAAAACTGTGTGTTTTGCAAATCTGGACTTGGTTACAATCTCACTTTTCAAAAGAAAACCTAGAAGTTCTCTAGTTTCTTTTCAAACAGTAAGAAAAATGATATGTCATTCATTTCCTGCAACTACTGTATACAAAAAGGTCATGTCATTAAGAACTCTCATGCTAGAAATTATGATTTTCCTAAAGGGGTTATGAAATGGATCCCAAAAGGATTTAGAAAGGTATAACCATGATGGACCCAACCTATCAAAGGGTACCAAGTAATCTAAATCTATTTTGCAGGTCATAAAAGGTGATAAGAAAGATTTGTGGTACCTTGATAGTGGCTGTTCGAGATATATGACAGGGGATAAGACCAAGTTTGCAAAGTTGGAGTTGAAAGAGGAAGGGTTTGAAACCTATGGAGACAACAACAAAGGAAAAATTCTAGAAAATGGAGTCATAGGCAATGGATCCTCTTTCAACATCAAGAATGTGCTGTTGGTAGAAGGGATGAAACACAATTTGATAAGTATAAGTGTGTGACAAAGGTTTTAAAGTTGTGTTTGAACCAAACTATTGTCTTATTTGTGATGCATGTGGTAGTATTGTATTGATAGGAAAAAGTCAACAATATATACTTGATTGATTTGCATCATGCATCATATAACATACATTGCTTTCTTATAAAAGAAATGTTTTTCTTGGTTATGTTATACAAAGGCATGCATATATAATGTATAACAAGAGACTAATGACTGTTGAAGAGTTCATGCATGTTGTATTTGATGAAACTAACCCAAAGTTGCAAGATAAAGTGCCAAAGAATGCAGATGAAGAAGATCTACTTTAGGAACAAATTTCTGTTGTAGAAAAGCCCTCTACTATAGGAAATCAATCGGTTGAAAAGGAAAAATAACCGATTGAAAAAGTTGCAAACAACAACTTGCCTAAGGATTGGATTCAACCTAGAGGTTTATCAAAGGACAACATCATAGGTGATATCAAACATGGAGTATCTACTAGACGTAGAATTGTATTTTGTGAACATGTTGATTTTGTATCTCAAATTGAACCTAAAAATGTGAATGATGCTTTGAATGATAGTAATTGGATTGTTGCTATGCAAGATGAACTCAATCAATTCACAAGAAATTATGTGTGATTTCTAGTGCCTAAAATCGATGATATGAATATAATTGGAACTAAATGGGTTTAGACCATGTCATACCTAATGTTGTCCCAGATAATACTCCGTCTACGGCTCATCCATACACTCCACCACCACCTACAAAAAACACAATTATGCCTTCCACTAATTCCCTACCTATGGTTCCCTTGCGTCGTTTTTAACGATCTCATGGTCCTCCTGCAACTTTACGATATTATATTTGCAATTAGGTAATGTCCCGTAACCCATTGTCATCCTCCTTATCTTTTTCAAATAAAGGTATACGATATCCTCTCTATAATTTTATCTCTTATGATCATTATAACCCTCAACACCAGTCTTTTATTGCAACTATTACTAATGATATTGAACCTACATGTTATGAATAAGTTGTTTCTTGATATTCACTCTCCAACTTGAGGGGGAGTGTTAGAAATTAAATCATGAGAAATTATTTTAATTATTAAAATAGCTGATTTATAGGAACAATTTTGCATTATTATAGGAATAATAGGGTAAGTAGGGATTATATATATTAATTATAGATACTTTCTAATGTATATATTTATGTTCTTCCTTTCAATAAAAAACAACACATAATTCCTTTTATTTGTTTCCTTTACGGTCTCAACAAAAATAACATCTCTTTGTGATATGACTTGGAGAAACTTTTTATATTTAGCCTAAAGAAACATCTCGGAGAAGCTTTTCGTATTCATTATAATAAGTAAAAATTGACAAAAACTTATAATATGATTTTTTTAGCTTAACTAATAATGTTCCATGTAGGAACAAGATGGGTAGCATCAATCAAACATGATTTAGGATTAATATAATTTTAAGAACACTTAACAAAATAGGTTTAAGACCAAACTAATATGTAGAAATATTTAAGAACATGAATTTGAACAAAACTAACCAATTATATAGAAGCCTCTTGATGGATTATTAATCCATAGAAACCAAGAACAAATTAGTTTATTAGCTGAAATGACTTAAGTCACCTTAATTGTCTTGAATGAGTCTTGACCAAGTAGTCAGAGTTGAAGAACTCAAGATCAAATCAAATCCAGCGAAAAGAATAGAAAACATTCTATGCAATTCATTATAGGAAAAGAAATTGAAGACACACACACAAGTTCTTAGAATCTTGCCATTGGACACATATCTAACCAATTGGTTATATAAGCGTAAATGTTTGATTGTTTGGACAAAAGAGAAAATGATTTCACAAAGATGAAAGACAAAAGAGATAAGGAACATGGCACTCTAAAATAGATAAGTGCAAATGACAATCACCACTTGAATATGAAAACTTAAGATAAGATTCCAAGGTCGGGGACTTACTTATCGAACTCAAGAATGGGAAAGCTTCTCACAATTTCATTAATCTTCTCAAGTTGTTTTATGAATGACAATCATCATGTTTATATAGACAAGGCTCACGAAAATTAAAAGGCAAGGGGCATGTTTGGCTTATGTTAAAAGCCTTCCAAACAAGGCCCTTACTGCCAATAAAGTCCTTTGCTTTTGTATGTTATCCTTGTGACAAAGCTTCTTGCCTTTTATTTCTACTCTAAAGAATTATATTCTATTTTATCTTTATTTTTATTTACAAGGAGATTATAAGAATTATTTATATTTCTAATGTCTTCTTCAAGCTTTTTATACATTTCCCTTGTATGTCTCCATCTACAATCTTGAAAGTTCTTTATAAGCTCTTATTCTTTATTATCTTCTCTTGAGATCTTGTAGCAACTCTTCATTGTGACAACTTAGGTTATTCTTGTTCTTTTTGGTTTGAGTTTACATCAGGAATATCTTGACATTGGCTCCGAAGAATTGTATATAACTCAGGTAGGGGTGAATCAATAAAAATGTGTTATTGTTAAACTTCTATCATACATTTCTTACACTACAAAAATATGTTATTATAACCGGGGTTTATTGCTTGGGGTTGTAATAACTTTCGGTAAGATATATACATACTTGAGGTTTTATAAACCCTCGTTATGTAAGAGGGGTTCTTAAAAAAACCACAGTAAAATTTTATAGTTTTTTAAAATTTTAATTTGGTTAGGGTCAGGAAACTATTTTGCTTTGAAAGAAGGTATTGCTGACTCGATGGCTTATGAAACTCCATCGTTCAGCAGGAAAAGAGTAAAGTGTCACTCATAAGAAGAAGAAGCAGAAGGTAAACTTTATACCTGCCATTCCATCATTTTCGTCTCTTTCGATTTATTTTCATTTTTGACTCGGTGAATTTCGATTTATCTTCCTTTCTCTGATTTCATATCTTTCGATTTCAATTTCAAGTTCGTCTGCTTGCTTCATCGTTCGTGCCGTAACAGTTGTGGCTTGTGCCCTTGGAGGAAGATATTCTTTCTTTCAATTTCATCGTTCTCTCTTTAATCAGGTAAAATCCTGCTTTCAATTTCTCCGTTCTTCCCATTTCGTCTCCATGTTTTCATTTTCGTCTCCGTTCAACTTCGTTTATCTGATTTCAGCATGCCTCCCCTGTTCTCACTACAAACAAGTTCGTGTTCATTTATTTATCTCTTGATTTTTCCCTAACTTCACTTAATAATCAATCTCCTTTTTCATCGGATTCCCTTTTTTGTCGGGCCATCGTCGACTCCACCGTGATGTTACCTCTCGCCGGACCTCAGTCGACTCCATCGTAGGGTTGATTTGGTTTATGTTTTTTTCGTTTTGCTCAACTCTTTCAACGTAATGCATAACAGAAATATATTGCACTTTGGAAATCAGCACTCATTTGCATCCTAGAATAATGTTAAGACTACCTTTGAATGAAAAACTGAATAGTATGTTTATGAATTTGAATATATTATTATGAATTTGGATGAACAAATGAAAATTATTACTTGAAGATACTTTTGAATTGTCCTAATTTTAACTAAATGTAAACTCTGTATTATCAGCTTTCTCATTATTAGTTTATCACCAAGATACAAATGCAAAAAAAAAAACTTGATGTGAATTAGAGTAATTATATAAGTTTCTTAGTTCATATTCCTTAAATACCAGTCTGTGACTTGTGAAGAATCACACACTGAGCCTTCTATTATCACTTTGTTCTTGTTTGTTGTTAACAATGTTGTTGGCCATGTTCCAAATGTTCTGCTGAGTTGTCAAATCAATTAGCGCCATGTTTCTCTTGTTACTTTTGATTATAGGTCTTTGTAAATTTTATAAGTTTTTCTCGAAGATGCTTATAACTTTATTATGCTTATAGTAAATTCTTTTACACCACCATATTCATATTGCATTTTTTGAATCAACAGTGAGTTCACCTTCTCATCATATAACATACAAGGCCAAATAAAAGTTCAAACTAGAAGCTTTTAGAGAAAATACATGTGAAGGCTATTGATGAGTGCGTATTTTTTTCCCTCATTCAGTGTTTAATTATGGGTATTTAATTGAATTTTTGTGCTTAAGGATTGATTTAATTAGAATTTATGATTATTGGGTTTATTTAGTACATAAGGTAAAAATGGCGTAAAAATTGATTTTAGTTGCATAAAATATTATTGGATATCCTAACGTTTGTTAATGTAGCTAAAATTTAATTTAGGTCATTAAAAGTTTGGATTTGAAATATTCAGAGTTACAAAATAAGTCCAAAATTAGGAAATTCTGGAAAAAAATAAATCAGGAGCTAAATGCACCCTCAGTTCTTATTTACACACTTGTCCTACAAGTGGACCACAAAAACCTGTTCTACACCCCTAGTTTTTACTTAGTTGCACCCCTCCTACCACTTAAACTCCACTTAACCAGATTATGCCATGTGGCAATCCCCACCTTTCAAATCAGGCCAACCATATGCTGATATGTGTCATAATCCTCCACTCACCAAATTGACCACTCAGATCTTGCCACATCACCATCTTCTAAAATGAAATCCTAACCCTAATTTTCATCATCTCCTTCCATCACCATGGCAGCCACCGTCCGCCCTCCATCTTTCTCGCCGGTAGCCACCACTAGTCATGGCCACCACGCACCTGCTCGTTCTGCAATGCACTAGCAACCGTTCATCACTTACATCTTCGTCGCACACCGCGAACCAGTCCCGACCACCATTGTGGAACGCTGCCACCATTGACACACGCAACAACAGCAATCCATATCACCACCGTGACAGCGAGTCCAAGCAACGCACAACATCACCTCGCGCCACCGTGAGCCGCCATCGTCACTGTCTGGACTCACGACGCACCAGCAAGAACAACACCACTTCCATGGCAGCAACACTCTCCATCTTCTCTGCAACACGACCCAATGCAGATCTCCTCGCAAACACCATCTTCATCACCGTTTCACTCACCTCGCCGAAGAAGAAAACGTAAGTGCAGCCATGGCAACCACGAGCCAGCGCCGGCAGTAGAGGAGCAGCCATCATTGCATCTCCAATCTGTAGAAACCCTAATTCTGGAGAGAGAAAGTGCATTGCCATGTGTCAAATTCTCATTGCACAGTCAAACTGGTCAACTGGTCAATGGAGTAGTCAACGCTGGTCAAATTCTGGTCAAAACTACAAAAATGGTCAAACTAGAGGGGCATAATTGGAAATTGGACAGAAATTAAGTTGCTAATTAATTAAATAAAAATAAAAGATTTTAGCAACCGACAAATAAAGCCCAAAGTCCAGTAGAAGCCTAAAGAGACTAAGGGGGAAGCAGAGGAAGAAGCTCAGCACGTCAGAATTGAGGAACCCTTAGGGGGGCCTAATTTCTTTCTCTCTCTTTTCTTCTCTCTATTCTTCTTTTATTCTTATTTTGTATTCCATGGATTGCTAAACTTCTTGGGTTGATTCCATTGTAATTTCATTATGGATTCTGAGGTTAGAATGAAATAATTTCTTTGTTCATTTTATTATTGTTGAGGTTTTAATTCATCTATGTCTTTTATCTTTGAATCACGTAAGAAGTAATGATTTGAAATCTATATGCATGTTGATCATATGAGTGAAGGGTTTTTAAATTTAATTGAGACATTACTTTGGTTTTATTTAGAAACTTTCATGTGATTAAATGAGTTTTTACCAATAATTGAGACTTTACTTTGGTTAAAGGTATTTACTCTAACTACAATTAATTGAGACTTTACTTTGATTAATTAAACTTTTTATTTGGTGAGGAGATAAAAGAATGGACATGATTAGGCATAGTAAAATTTAATTGAGACTGTACTTTGGTTGAATTTACTGTAGATAATCTAAAAGTTCTCACTTTTAATTGAGACTGTACTTTGGTTAAAAGTGAGAACACCAACAAATTAATTGAGACTTTACATTGATTAATTTGAAAATCTACAACAATAATTAATTGAGCAATAATCTTTAGATAACCGATGATGAATCTATTTTGAAAAAGCAATGGAATCAATCTATTTTCTTTACTATTGTTTTTATCTTTTTTTATCTCTTCTATTTCTTTCTTGTTTATCTTAATCCTCCTGTATTTTTATTATTTTTTTTTACTAACTCTTTTGTATGAATTTATAAGAACTAATTTGTTAAAAATCAATTTCGTGTTCGTTGGGAGACAACTTTGGGTTACTTTACTCTATCTATTTTGTTGACTATTATCTTAGCAATACTGACGTTGCTATAGTTTAGTAGTATTAATTTGATCGCGTCAAAAATTCAATTAAATACCTAGAATTAAACACTGAATGAGGGCAAAAATACGCACTCATCATAACCACACACTTATCCTTTTGCACTCCTGTGCAAAATTGAGTAATTTCAAAACTTGTTCTGAGGTATTTCATTTCACATCAACACTGGATCAAATGAATGAACATCATTGAAGACAAATCAATCTTCTAGAGATCAAATCGTCATGTATATACAAATGTAAAGGTTATATTTTTCACACATGAGTTAATCTTTTGAATTCACAAGACAATCAATTATGAAAGAAATTACTCAAGTTAAATGTGTATTTTCTCACCAAAATTCTCTCAAGTGTTTTAGCTTGTGTTTTCACTCAAAATACCCATGCAAGTAAACACTCCTAATACTTAACAAGACTCTAATATTAAAAAATTGTCAAAAAATATGCAATCAAAAATCATGAGGACTTTTCACGGGTTATAACGGGGCCAAGGCAAAGGTAAGAAAATTTTTAGGACTTTTGGGTTTTTAAAATAGTAATGTAGGAAGAATAATGGAGCATAATTTCAAAAACAACTCTTTTTCGTTTATTGCTTTGTTGCTCTCTCTTTTTTTTAGAAAGCAATTATTCAGCACTTTTTCATCAACAATTTTTCCTTTTGCCATTTTTATTAATTTGTGGGTGAGGTACTCACCCACACACTTTATTCCTCAACCATTCCTGAACACAATCAATTAGCTCATTCTTTCTTCCTAAGGTAGAATATGGTCAAGAAAACGAGGTTTAAAGCTCAAAGAGACTACCAATGGATTAATATCAAGTTGGGCTTATTTGGCCAAGTAGCTAAAAATAAGAAATGCCTCAGTCATATCAAATCATGCATATTCACCTAAGATGCAAAACAAAAGAGTTAAGCTAAACATTTGAGTATAAACAAACATGAGCAAGTCACTCAGGTAAAAATAGGAATGACACATGGCGGTCCATCCTTTACATTAAGGCTTAAGACTCACAGGGTCAAACTCTTTCACAAAAGATCTAATCAAGAAATTCTCAAATCAACTCAATTAGCAAATCATAGAAACAATCCACTCATATCAACATGACTTTTATTTTTCCAGAATTTCCTAATTCTGGACATATTTTGTAACTCTGAATATTTCAAATCCAAACTTTTAATAACCCAAATTAAATTTCAACTGCATTAACAAACGTTAGAATATCCAATAATATTTTATGCAACTAAAATCAATTTTTATACCATTTTTACCTTATGTACTAAATAAATCCAATAATAAAAAATTCTAATTAAATCAATCCTTAAGCACAAAAATTCAATTAAATACCCAGAATTAAACACTTAATGAGGGTAAAAATACGCACTCATCAGCTATGACTTCTAAACTAGCTCACTAGCATTTAACACAGTACAAAAATTTCACTATCTAATCTAGATCTTCACCAAGATAAAATGAAAGCTTAGAAACTATAAGGCATTAGATACAGAGGAGCTGTTAATCCAAATGTTCTTGTTTATTGTTGAGTCATTTTACTAATTTATCTTAAATTATTATCCTTCATTGTTTAATTTGATGTGTTTATCTTATTTCTAGATCACCTGAAGATGAAGAAAATATCAACCAAGAAGAAAATGTCAACCAAGAAATCTTCTACATGGAGACATGTAGTTACATCTGCAGCTCATCATCAATCTCATTCAGGTAATTATGTCACTTCCTTAATAGCTATCATGGCTTGCAACATTAAGTTTATGATATCTTTTCTCAGTGTGGTCAATTCAATGGTGGTGCATGACCTATTCACGCAGAAAGTACAAAATTATATACCAACCCCATTATGAAATCTATTTTGCATTGGCTTTAAAGATTCAAATGTGATAATAGTGATTTGCAGTTAGATTCAGCATACCAACCCCACTTGTGTATGCCAGATACTTCCACCTAATACCAAAATGCAGCATCTGACCATCTATATTTATAGTCACTCGGCAATGATAGTACAACCCTGCTAATAATATTATGCTTATGTTCCCTTCCTCCCAAGTGTGTTGTGTGTCAGTGAGGTGCGGTGTTGTGACTAATGGTGAAGAGTGGCTGAGATATGCTATATAGTGCCAAGTGGGATATAGGAAGGACATCAAACACTTATCTTTCGTTCACACTCACATCTTATTCTGTCAGTGCAAATGACTATATTGGAACTTCATATTGAAAATGAGAATAACATGTCATTGGTAGAGAACCTCTAGAACAATAGAAAAATAACAAACACATATTTATATGCTATTCGAATCACATTCTAAAGAGACAAAGACTATCAATTTAATGGTTAAGTAAATATTTAAAAAGATTATAAGATTCATGGTAAAAACAAATGAATTTTGTGATTTAGGAGCAATGAATTGTTTTACTTTTCTTCAAAAATATGCTTGTATCATGCACTAAAAAAGATCACTTATTTTTCGTTTACATTTACCTTAATTGATTCAGTCATTTATTTACATTATTTGGAAGTTCTAATATTTGCTTGTTTACACTTTCCTTTAATTTTACTATTTTATTTTATAACTTTTTCAATTCACTTATTTTATTTTGGTGTATTTTTAATCAAATATAAGCATTAGCTCAATATTATACGAGTAATGAATGAAATTTATATAATATAATCCTGAAAACTCAAGCATATTTTCGTGACTTGTCTTTAGAAATTGAACTTGTGGAGATTAAATGTTTTATTAATGTAAATTTAACATATTCAATTTTGATTCTTCCTAGGGTTTAGGTTTTCTTTCTTTTTTCCCCTCTATTATATCTGGGTTGGTATTCTTCTAATCAAGCCTTGACTTGCTTGCTGCAACCTAGCTTCATACTGCTTTCCATCCTCCGAGTCTGATTCTCCAAGTCAACACAACTTTACCACTTTACTAGTTCTTAGCTAACATTATCCAACAAGCATGAGAATGATGACTTTATTTATTTGGATAAACTATGATGATCATTATCAGTGCAAAGTGCTGACCAAAGTTGAAGTAAAATGGCTTGTTTTATTTAATATGAACAAACAAATCACCATGAATATCTCATTTGATGGCAGATTATTATAATGACTCGTGTTCCGTTTAATATCTAAGTTATCCCCTTTAATCCGATGTTACTTGCTTCATCAAATAATAACTTGTTACTATATGAATTTAGCTGACGTATAGAATATGCCAAGATGATAAATTTGTGTACACTTTCAGAGTTATTTTTACTGTTTTGAGCTTTCTTACATGTTTCCTTAAATGTTTTGAGTTGTAAAAAAGTGTTTTGAAAGTCTTTAGGTAGTCCTAATAGTGTTTAGCTATTAGAGTTGATGTTTTAAGCTATCCTTATTTTCTTTAAATGTATTAAGACAAGCTTGAATATTGAAAATCTAATTAGCTGCTCTAAAATGTTTTCAATCCTATAAGCATGTTTTTCAATTCTTTTCTTTTATGCATGGCTTTGTAATTTTTTTCTAACTTTATCAATTTTTATCAGTTCTTAGGAGACTTGAAGATGAAATTTTCAACCTCAAGTAAGTCTAAGTCAAAACCTGAAGTGAGTACTCATTATTCACTACCTAGTACTCAACCTCCAAGACTTGAAGTACAAATTCCAACCCCAATTACAGCTCAAGCAAATATTCAACAAGGTCCTTCATTTTCATTTTCCCCTCCACTTCCATCTGCATCTCAAGCAAGTATTTAACAAGGTCCTAAATATGCTTGTCCTCCACTTCTATCTACACCTCAGCCAAGTAATTTTTTTGGTCATATTCTATATATATTTTGTATTCTATTTTATATTCTGTATTTTGTATATATTATATTATACATTAGATTCTGTATATATCAATTTGATTTTATATTCATTTTTAGAAATATCTAACCAATGTATTTTCAAGAACCTTGAAAGTGAGGATATCTTCAACCCCTAATTGCACCTCAATCTAATTCTCAGCCACCACATCAATCTTTTCCTCTATCTGAACCAACAATACCAACTACATCACATTCATATTCTAAAAATGAAGAGGAAGAAAATGCGGAGACTGAGTTGCAAGTAGATGAACAAAGGCTTGCAACCCGAAAAAGAGCATGGTTTGTTAATGTGATTGGTAAGCAACTATGTACAAAGTACTACGTAATATATTATACAAATATTTGTCTTTATAATAAATTAGTAACAATTATTTTCTCATATTTCGTAGATGATCAAGGAAAGAGAATTACAAAACAACTACGAACCAATGATGTGTGGCATTTACCTCCTAATGAAAGGATTGTTGTGCAGTGGAATAATGAGAATCAACCAATTGCAGATGGTGGAGCATTAATGAATAGGTTCTTAGGTAGCATTGCAAGAAACTCTAATTCTCTTCCCATTAGCTATTCAAGTTGGAAGAAGATTCCTAAAGATTATAAAGAAGATGTACTTAAGAACAATATTCAGGTCAACATTGTAAAAGCTTAATGTATAATTTAATTATACTATAACTCTTATTAATTTTAATTATTTTATGTTTTGAAGGCTAAGTTTGATGTCCATTCCGATGTTCATATAAGCCATATCATCAAATCACTTAACATAAAGTGGAGAGACCATCGACAAAAATTGTGGCAACTTAGAAATGATGGAACATGTACTAGAGATGAATTGATTATAATGGCTCCAGCAGGAATAAATAGAGATCATTGGGCTTCTTTTGTGGATTATCAACTAAATTCAAAAACGAAGGTATATTGAAACTATTTTTCATCAACATTGTTCAAGTTAATGATTATTAATTTTTATACTTTGATGATTAGGAGCATGCTCTAAAAAATAAAGATAATAGGGCAAAGCAAACCATTGCTCACACATGTGGATCTAAGAGCATTGCAAGGAAAAGAGATGAAATGGTGACAATACTACATATCTTAATGTGAACTTTTTGTTTCAATTTTTGGCTTTATGTGTCATATATTTTTTCTTCAATTTTATAGGAAGAAGAGTGTGGCCATAGGGTTAGTAAAGGAGAGGTATGGATAGCAACACATAAACATGCTAATGGAGCCTTTGTGAGTGATGAAGCGAAGGAAATCAGTGTAAGTTCAATTCTAATATAATCTATAATTGTCAACCATGCTTTGTGTTATTTTAATTAGTTTCTTCATATGTTCTTTGTAGGAAAAAAATTCAAGTATATGAATCAACATCATCATCATCTATATCAAAAGAAATATCAAGTACTGATTCCTTAGCTTTTGCTTTTGGAAGCCAAGAACATTGTGGACGTGTTAGGGGTTTGGGTTTGGGTTTGGGTCCTTGCCCATCTAAAGTGTTTGGCTCTAAAGGTCATTCATATAGTGGAACATCTTCAAGTTATCCTTCTAATGCTCAGTTACAAAATCAGGTCAGTTTTTTAGTTTTGATTATGATGCATTACTTTTATCAATTTGATGTTTGAAGTAAGTCGATTGTCTATGTTATGTAAACCAAGATTGTCAAAAGAGCTCCATTTTTTTCTTCAAAAGTAGAAAATAAAAGATATTTTCTCTATTTTGATTAATTTTGTGTTTTAAAATAGGTTTCTACATTGACATCCTAACTCAATGAAATGAAGGAAATGGTTAATTTTTTGGTACAAAATTACCAAGGAGAGTTGCCTCGTGATTTTACTATGCATCATGCACCAACGGTAATATCTAAATCTTCATTAAATTAATATATGTTTGATATTATTATTTGGAAAGTTATTAATTATCATTATTTTTTATGTTAGGTATCTGATCAAGGAAATGTTCCTAATGAAGAAATAAATGATCAACATCAAGCCCCACATTAGACGATATTATTTGTTTACTTTTAGAATATGTCAACAAATATGCCTCTAGGAAACTTTTGGTTAATTATGCTAATGGGGGGCAACTATGATTTCCTTTTACATTTTTGGTTCATTGGTGTACTTGCTTATTATGTCATTATCATTCAAATGCTACCTCTCCAACACTTATTATATTAAGAGCATTATGACTCCTAGTCTACTACTAGTACCATTTGAATAAATATTTGTATTGATTGTTTATTTTCAAGTGGCCTTTGTTTTTTAGTTAATGAGATATGTTACGAAAATGAATGCTTTTATTGAACCTCTAAGAGTATTCAATTTATTTATATTAGGGTAGGGTCATACAAAATCGTTAAGTTACTTTTCTTTTTGTTTTTGTTGTATTGTCAAATGTAATCATCCTCCAAAATAATAATGAAAACCAAAATGTTAAGCCATCAAATAGGAAATTTCATAGAATAAGGTTTTTTCGTACTCAAAGAATTAACTAAACAAATTAATTATTAGGAAAGTACAAGTTAGGCATTATAACAATGTCATAATAATATAAGGACTAACTTTTTGGTATTAGCGAGGATTTTTGAAGAATTATCAGGGGTTAGAACCCCAAGCATTAACGGGGGTTTTCTGAACCTTAGGCATTAGCAGAGGTTTTCAAAACCCCAAACATTAGCGAGGGTTTTCGAAACCCCAAGCATTAATGAAGGTTTTAAAAACTCCAGGCATTAGCGGGGTTTTCGAAACCCTGGGTATTAACAAGGTTTTGGAAACCCCCAGTAAGTTGTGCTAGTTCCAGGGGTTACTAAAATCCCTGAGTAATCCGTTAGTCACGCTTGCTCTTCCAAGGGAATTCCAAACCCCTGGTAAAACCATTAGTGGGGGTTAAAACCCCCAGAAATGCCAAATAAAACTCCCACTAAAAATAATTATTTTTGTAGTGTTATTGGCTAACTCTTTCGGAAAGTATTATGAATGCATTTACAAAACCATTAAACAACCCCACACCCTTGTTAAAAATTTTGTAAAATTGTTTTATTAGCCCTATTTAAACCTCCTCAGTGCTAAAGCTAATATATTATTTCATTTGGTTGAAGGATTTGATAAGTGATATAGGATTTCCTTAAGAGAAGACAATCATATTTTGTGACGGTCTGAGTGTGATTTGTTTGTTTAAGGATTGTATACAATATATTAGAAAAAAGAAACTCACATTGATGTCATAATATCATTTTCTTTGTACATGGAAGATGATTGAAATGGAGAACGTCAACATTAAATAAAATCCTACAAATACTTTCATGAATGTTGATTGTTAGAAGTAATTTCAAGATTGCAATCGAAGATGAATTTTCTATGTCGTGGTTCCTTTTCTTCCATTTAACCACAAAGCTACCTCTTAGTAATCATTGTATCAATTAACATTACAACAAAAATCGCTTTAGGCAACAACACAAAAATTATGAGTTAAACAACAAAAATCGTGAACTAATGTTTAGACAACAATTTTTTAGGCATAGTTTAGGTGAACATAGTTGTAGGTAATAGGCAACAGTTTTCAGTAGGCAATAATTTTAAAATCGTTGCTTAAATCCTCATAAAAGGCAACGATTTTGATGTACGTGTTTATCAAAACTTCACATTTTCAACACTGTGAGCTCTTAGCCATTTTCAGACTAAAATCAAAGGGGGGGGGGGGAGAAATTCAAATTTTTGAGTTTTTGGAACTAAGTTTTTCATTTTCAGTCAAAAAAGGAAGGAGGAAATATTTCTAATCTAAAAGCTTTAATTTTTAGTGTATTTTAGACCACATTTTTATGAATTAGCAGACACTTTTTACAAACAACTTTTATATAAATGTTGCTTAAGATAGTTTTTAAGCCGCATCTAAATATGTTGCCTTTACTATGTTTAAACCACATTTTTATACCTGAGTCATTTTTGCTGTAGTGTAATTAGTTAATTAGACTTATGTTTGTACTTTAACTAATTTGTAACTCTCCTCATTTTCAAGAGTGGTTTATATGTGTTCCAATTAGGCATAGTTGAGATACAATTTTACTCACAATCTTGGATAATTGAAGTCTAGTATTTGTAATCTTTTTATTTGCTCTTACTCTTTTTTTCTCTTATGTGATTTTCATTCTTGTTACACTGTACTTTCATTATTTTTTAGATTCAATTTGACCATTTTTATTTAATTTTTTTACTAATGATTAATGTTTAGGTAAAGTAGGATCAATGATTTATGGGCGAAACTAGTACAGGTAGAAGTGAACTACTTTCTAAAGTTCATAAATTCATAATATCCCAAAGCAATTCCTAGTCCTGTGGTAAGTGCGAATAAAATTATAGGTTTTAGAAGATTTGAAGTTTAATACAAATTCTGCAACAGAAATAACTAGTTTAATTAAAATTGTCTTGAATAAAAAAATGCATTTAAAACCTAATTACTATGGAAGAATTATCTTATTTGGATAACTAATTAAATGTAGTCCCAAATGATTTTCGTTTTTTACTTTTGGTCTTTGAAGTATTAACAAAATTTTAAAATTGGTTTCTAAAAATATGTATTTATATTTCGTCTCTATCATTATTTTGATTTTTTAAGTAATTATTTAAATATTTTTAGATTTTTTTTTTGTTACTGAAGTTTTTTTATTATAATAACGTATATGTTTTCCATCACATAAAAATACAAAGGTCAAAATTTAAATACAAAATAAATAAATAAAATTAGAAATGCAAATCAACAAAATTTTATCGCCCCAAATAAAACACTTTTAAATTTTTTAACGACAAAAAACTTATATATATATATATATATATATATATATATATATATATATATATATATATATATATATATATATATATATATATATATCTTCCTTTCAAAACATATAAATAGGTACATGTAACTTCTATAATGTATACTAATGTCGATGAAGACTCAGATTTGTTTGGTATTATTCTTGTGTCTAAGATTAGACACGTTAAAAGACAAAAACTAGGACAATTAAACATTGGTTCAAATAAAAAGAGACTCTTCAAACTTTATTGAAAAGAACATGATTTTTTAAAGGGGCATATGAGTTTAAGTGAAGCACTAAGAACATAACCTCACCCAATGGTTTTACCATAGCCATTGTTGAGGTCCATAGACAAGTTATGATGTTGCATTGCCTCTACATGGGTCTCTAACCCTATAACATGGTTCACAAGGGAACTCATGGTTTCTCCTCCATTTTCAGCAATAGTTTTCACCTTTTGGGATTGACTTATGCTGATGTTGTTTTCTATTTTCTCCAAGTTTTGATCAATCAAGTTTGAGATATCATTGAGATCAATCATTCTTGAATTTTCAAAGTTGTTCTTAGCATTGAGGTATTGAAACATGAGAAGGGTCACCTCTTTCTTCCTTATTTCATTCCTTAGTTTCCTCAATTGTGTTTGTGCTTTGATGATCCTCTGCCTCAAAAAGCTCTCCTGACACAACTTTTTCTTGCCTTTCTCAAGTTCAGACACTGTCCTAAACCTAGAAAGCACACTTTGGACTGCCCTATCAGATGGCCAAACCTCTGCCTGAGGATTATCTGGAGTATAAATTATAGCACATGCTTCAATCCCACAAAGAATGTTGATTTCATTAATCTTTTTCACTAAACCTGTTTACAAACATTGTAAAATCCATGAAGACAATTAAGAGAAACTGATAAAAATTTCATTAAAAGGAAACAAATACATCTTATGAAGAAATTTATACATAATTCAAAAGAAATAAAGAGAGAACATTTTCATACCATTTTTCCTTTTGCTTAATGTTGTCTTTCTCTTTGAATCATTCTTTATATATGTTAGATCCACCTTCTTCCTCGTCATGATAGTGACAAAAAAAGAGAAAGAAAGAAATTTTGGAAATGCTAATTCAATGTGTGTTTCTCATTCTCAATGTTGTTTTATTTATATATGTAACTTAAAGGTGTAACTTGGTTGAATTTATGGAAAGTCTCATAGAGAGATGTATTTTGGACTCACATGCCAAATTTGTGCATTGACTTAGCAAAAAAATGAGTAATTAAATCTATAAATATATAATAATTAATTAGAAAGATTTACAATAAAATATTGTTTAAATGACTTTCTATAAGGAGAACATAAATTAAATATGATATTTTTTATTGTCTTCTTGAGAAGACAATATATAAATTAAAAAATATAATTAATATGCTTTTTTTATATATATTTTCAAGGGTAAACAATCATTTAATCTTTGAAAGATGTATTTTCATATTAATCTTGATAGTAAGAAAATTGAAATAAGTGCAATCCGGTCACTTTACTCCCTAATCTTATCTGCTTAATTTAACTTTACTCCTTAAGAATTTAACTAAACATTATCATTTTTATTGTCTCTAAATAGGCTAGTCATATTTTTTTTCTTTATTTTTAAATTAATGTAATTGTTAACTTTACACTTTGAAGGATTTTCCTTTTAATTTTCTTCGATACAGAGACTAATGTCACAATACCATAAAAATTTGGGACCTATTTGTTATTATCTCCTTCACGTCTGCATGTGCATGAATAGTATCTTGAATTAGTATTATTGTAAATACAGGATGTAAGAGATAGTAATTAACTATTATATTATTATTATTATTATTATTATTTATGAATTAGTTCCTATCATTTTTTCAATACCTAAAGCAAGTTTTTTGTTATATGTAATAAATAATTTAATCAATAAAAGAAGGGAAACGTGATTTAATTTCTAAATTTGTAAAATAATGCAATTTAGTCCAAATATTTGCAACTTATGTTAAATTAGTCCTTAAAAATTCAAATTATTGTCATTATTAATGGTTTCTAGAAATTTAACAACAAAAAATCATTTTTACATTTTTTTGCATATGCTAGGACTAAATAATATTCGTCTTTCATTTAGGAACTAAATTGTTTTAGGAATGAAAATGATCATTTACCAAAAATTAAATGTTGAAACATATACATTTTAAGATGTGAATTAAAAGTTTTTTTTTTAATTTAGTTTATATAACTGTGTTCAAAGAATTAATAAATATACAATTAATGGACTATTATTTTACACATAATTTGACTGTTCTCTAAATATTTAATATAAAATAATAATTCATTAATTAATTAATTAATAATTCACTATATAGAATTTATGTTAATTGCATTAATATGAGCATTTTGAAATAGAAAATTTTCTATTTGACCTCTAATGATCACAAAGAGAATTCACATACGATAACGGTAATTTTTTGTCTTCAAAGTGATATTGAGGCTCTGTATACATAGAGGTGTTATTTTGTGGAAGAGTGTTAAATTATTACTGATCATAACCTCTTTTACAGTGGATGTTGAGTTTATAATATATTTTGTGGCATTTAATTACATAAATTTTGTCACAAAATTACGAATAATGAATGATGTAAAACGAACACTTAGTTATTTTTTTATAATAAAACTGAAAAGTAAAATACATTGTATAAGTTTTAGGTACAATTTTAAATACAGATATCACAACTATGGTAATAATATTTGCATGTTAGTCTTTAGATCGAATATTTAGGAATTTTATAATGTTTTTATCTAAATTTTTTAGATGAAAACACTATGAAACTTCACATGCTTCATATGATATGTTGAATAGGTTGTGAGAAATGTCACACACAACTATATTATCACACTACAATTGAATGAGACACGTATGTATAAATCTTAAATATTGAAAAAGTCGTTCGAGCCACAAATCTTGACAGAGTCTAGGAACCATTCCTCTAAGTTCAACTTCTACATTACATGGGTAACTTTTTACTTACTTAGCCAGGTGACAAGATTACCTTTTACAAATATGAAGTATACAAAGGTTGATATTCTATTATCAAGAGTCCAATTTGCATCATTATAAATCATAACATCCTTGTAGACTGTGTTCTTCTCTAACAAAACTCCCTTTCTAGGAGGAGCTTTTGTGTACCTTAAAATTTGTATAACAACATTCATATGTTTTCACCTAGATTGTGCATGCACTAACTAACCAACCATACTAAGAGCATAAGGTAAATTTGATCTGGTATGTCATAGATATGTCAATTTCCTTACAGGTCTTTGATATCTCCATTTATTAGTTAAAGTGTTATTTTCTTCAACACAATTTCAGTGCCCTTTTAGGAGAATTCAATAATTTACGTGTTGTCATTTTAGTTTCTTTCAACATATCCAATGAATATAGTCACTGAAAGAGAAACATACTTAATTTTGATCTTAAGACCAAAATTTCAAGAAAGTACTTAAAAGGCCTAAGATCCTTCATCTCGATTTCCTTTGTCAAATACTCTTTCAAAGTCTTACATTCCTCCATATCATCTTTTGTAACTATCATGTCATCAATATATACATTAAGTATTGTAATATTTCATTCGTTTCTCTTTAGAAACAAGATACGATCTTGGTTGCTCTATTGATTTGATGCATCTGCCAAACCATGCTCGTGGCGATTGCTTTAGTTTGTACAATGACTTAATCAATATGGTTTTGATGATAACGAAATAGTCGCTCTACCAGACAAGAAATTATTTGTTATATAATGAATTATAGAGGTTAGTCGACACATTTTGAAGATCAAAATAAATGATCAATACTTATGTATTCAAATGCTTAAATGATAATATTCAAAGGTTATGGATAAGTTAGCATAAGTTGGAAGTTTGACAAATACAAAAAGGTCAAGTCTTAGTATTAGACGAGTCTAAGCAATAGACAAATCAATGTATTAGACAAGTACAATGCAAGGATAATCATTAGATAAACGCATTAGACAACCTAAGTCATTAAATGACCCAAGTCACTAGGCATTAGATGACCCAAGGCATCTTAAGCCACTATACGATTGAGCCAATGCAAAATTGAAAAACACAATGCTTCAGTTTTAACTGAGTCAGAACGTGTTAAGTTATTTGGCTAAGTGCTTTTTTTATTAATCTCTTATTGATCATTTGAATATATATATATATATATATATATCATGAAACACGTTTGAAACATCAAATAAACTTAAAAAAATTCTATTAAAATGACCAAATTCACGCAGTTCTCAAGTTGAGGGGCTAAATTGGACCAAAGTTTTGAAGAGGAACAAATTCCAATTTTCACTAAAAGTTAAGGGACCAAAAACATATTTAACCCTTTCAGTTACTATCTATTTTTGATTTTTTCAAAATAAATTTTATTCACTTGGAGTAAATTTGGTGTTGACACCCTCCTTGCCTCTCACGTTTATTTTTAGAAATTTTCTTTTATTTTTTATTTCATTAATGTATTATAAGGCTTGATCGAAAAGAAGGAAAACCTAGTCCACCTCAATGAAATGAAACCCTAGTCCACCTTAAGCATAGACATGAAATTCGTAACACCCCAGTTTCATCCCCTCTAACACCTTCCTTAACCACAAACCCCTCTTCGACTACCTCCACCATCACATCTACTGATTCCATCAACTACCACTCATCTCTCGCTAATCTCACTACTTCCTTTCTCTTCTCTCGCCAATCTCATTTCTTCATTTATCTTTTCTCGCAGATCACACTTTCTTAGTGGAACACCTATTGTTGGCAATCAAAGGAGTCAAAGATGCTATGGAGCTCTGGCACCTGAACTTATGAACGGGGGAAAGAGAGCGGTTGATATTCTTCGTTTGTGATCGTCACCTCCTTCGCTTGTCACCTTACCTCCACCGTTTTTTCACTAGTGTCTCTCTTAGGCCTAGATCAAGGTCTTCAGAACCTAGATTGACTATCACCAATGCCACAATGCTATATTCCTAATAAGAGGAACCACTCACACAAGATCTAAAATTAGAGCATCATAGTCGGTATCACCTCCTCGCCACCAAACGAAGCCAACACCGACGTGATTTCTATTAGTGATCAAATGGTAGTTTAAGCCAAGAAGGGGGATGAATTACTATTTTTTTTTTGAAAGCTTAAAACCCCTTTTGATTGAATCAAATAGACCACAAAATTCGAATGCAAAAGTTGCAGGACAATACACTTTCAATCGGTCAAAAAATTAAACAACAGGTTAATTTGTTCATACACCTATGAATAAGTTGATTAAAATTTTAAAACAATCTACTAAAATTTTGGGAATTATGTAGAATGCAGATTTCACGAATTTCACTTAAATAACATACTTTCACTACAAGATTTGTTCCAAATAGTATACAGTAAACATTCACTTAAGTCTGCATTTTGTTCTTGAGAGTTTGATGCATACTTAATTGGGATGCAAACTTATGAAATTTTAAGAGTCATATTATAATATGGAATATTAGGAGTCATATAATATAATTAGAGTATGAAATATTACGAGTGTTTAAAATCTTTAAAAATTGTGAAAATATATATGACAAATATAAGACATATGTTATGAGAGGAGGAACTTGTTATTTTATTTTATTAGAATATAAAGTCAAATGACTTTATGTGATTCTTCTCTAAAAATAAAGTAACCAAATTATTGATTCAAGAATTTTCCTTTCCAAATGCGGATTTAGGCGGGATGCAGACTTAAGCGAATGTTTACTGTATATAACAATATTACACTATCAGATTACACAAAAACACATTCAAACACAACAAAGAATGTTTTGATTGGTTTTCTTAAGATTTAAAAGTGAGCAAGATAGGGGAAAGAGAATAGGACATTTGTTTTTATACTGGTTCACTCAATCACATAGCTACATGCAGTTTACTAGGATAACCTAAGCCTAATTTCCACTATTATCAAAAGTTTTACAAATCACAAACCAATATTACACTTTTGAACAATAGAAAACACCAAGATTTTTGACTAAAGAAAATATCAACCACAACCCTGTATGAATCACACTTACAGACTTGGAATCACACTAGGGACACAACCAAAGGCATAAGAACTATTAAGTGGCTCTCCCTAGCCAACCAAACACGAGTTCTTCAAGCTTTCCACCAAGCCAAAATGCCTCCAAGATCAACCAAGATCTTCAATCTTCACCTTACAGGTGTGTGATTCAGAGAGAGAGTTTTTCAGTGATGAATGATAGGTTTTCGCGCTCAAAAACACAACTTATAAAGTCTGGTCTTAAGTGAAATCAATCGGTTGAATTTTCTGTACAATCTATTAATTTCACTTGACTTAAGTGAAATCAGTCGATTGAAAAACAATTCAACTGATTAAATATGTAAGACCTGTGAAAATTAATTAATTAAATAATTAATTAATTAATAAATGTGGGCAGTGGGAGCCTTTATGGCATTAAATTCTGACTTGTATGACGTGGGTTTGAGTGCTTGATTGTGTGAGAGGACTTGGGTTCGAGTCCTATGTATGCCATTTATGCGTTGTTTGATTTATTATTAATTTTAATAATATGCATGATTATGTTGAGTGATAACATAATTATAAAATTATGCGAATTATCATGAAATATTAATTGGTTAAATGGTTGTGCATTGATTTGGCATTGGCATGGTTATGGATTCAAATCTTGATGGACCAAAGTTGACTCTCTTTTTGCTAACAATATTTTTCTATGCAAAGGCATCCATGTTAAAGGAGCTTCCGTGTTTGATTTCTTTGGTTTATGAACTAATTGTATGTTTGTATGCTTATAAGCCATGAAATTTTGTGTTATGTATATATGATATGACTTGAAGGTTGATTGATTGTTTTTGGATGTTGTATGAGTAATTTCAGTATACCTCTATATGAATATGATGAGGGTTTGGGGGTATATATTGTTTAGGTTTTAAACTCAAATTTGCGGTGATCATATTGGGTATCAATTATGGTTATATGTTGGTTGCACTGTTTTCCACTGATTGGTATGAACTGGAGTGTGATTTGAAGCATGTTTCCTGATTCTTGTTTGCGTAAACAGTGTAGGAGTCTGCAATTCTTGCTCAACCTGACTCTACTCGAGCATCTCGCTCAGGCGGAGGATTCTGGCCTTGGGCGACAGGCCATCTCGCTTAGGCGAGTGTGCCTCGCCTAAGCGAGAACCCGTAAGTGTTGGGAGGTTGTGCTTGAGCATCTCACTCAGTCGTGAATCCCTATTTTGGGTGAAAGAGTGTCTCGCTTAGGCGAGAGACCCTCACCTAAGCAAGAATTTGATGGATGACAGGTTTTGTTAAACTCGCCGCCTAGGCGAGGCATATTAGTTTTGGGCGAAGGATTGTCTCACCCAAGCGAGGGTTCGTGAACTATTGTTACTGCAATGTGCTCGCTCAGGCGAGTGAGCCTAGCTCAAGTGAGATAGACTTAGGTGTTTAGGCGAAGGCTTCTGGCCTAAGCGAAGAAGGGTTCAATTGTATGTTTCAAGGAAATCGATAATGCTGTATCGGATTGGGTTGCGCTTGATGGTGATGCGAGGTCTACAAATCTTCTAAGATACCTCAAAGGTGGGTTTTTTGGTGTTCCTTGAGTTGTGGCTGGGGATAGGGGTTAAGCACGTGACATTCTTTAAGTTGGGGCTCGAAATGATGTCCCTTGAGTTATGGCTAGGGATAGCAAATGAACACGAGGAACTCTTGAGTTGTGGCTCAGGTTGGCGAGTGTTACTGGTGTGAGTGTGCTGGTTGTGGCTAGTACGGATGGGTCTAGATAGATTGCCCTCCTCAGTAAATAGCTGATGAGTTTAGTAGTCTTGGGACGTTATGGACTATGTTCGTATTGGGAACTCCACCTGGCATTACGGTGTGTGATCTGTAGCATGGTTTCCCGCATGTGCTCTATCGGTTGTGGCCGATAGGTATGGCAACAAGACATCTTGAGGTACTCATAAGAAGACGTAGAACACGAATAACATGGTTCTGGCCATGTGGTACAAATGAGGGAAATTCTTGAGTGATTCGACATTATAACATGGTTGTGGATGGAATTCCTTAATGTGAGTTGACATCACAACATGGTTGTGGCCATGTGAGACGAAAGAATGTGTTGTTTTGAAGTGTTTTATATATGCATTTGAATTATATATACATATATTTTTTATTATGTTAGCTCACCCTATTTGCTTGTGTTTGGCGATGATCGTGTATGCGGTACACGTGAGCATATGATATTGTAGGTGGTTCTGGTGAGGCATAGGCTTAGAGCGTGGGCTAGTCTGGGAAAAGAATTATCAGAGTTTTGATGATTTTACTGTGTTTTGAATAAATTGTAGTCTTTTACATTCTAGATGTTTACAATTATAATGGAATTTTATAATTATGGATTTTGGACTATTGTTAGTGCAATAAAAGTTTTAAATTTCCCGTGTTTTTGGGAAATGATGTTTTATTAAATGAAGATATTTATATTTTCTTTTTGATATTAATAAAATCTGTAATATCCAGTCGGGATGTTACAAAATACATTCATACTAGAAACTATATACAACAAGCCTTTTAACTTGTTAAATTTGAACATATTAAAAACAAGACATCTAACCTTTGTCATATAGCCTATGAATGTGGTATAAAATGTAACCATCATATTCTAAACATTATTTTCAGATTTAATACAATAGAAACATGATCTTTGAACGAATCTTCATCAATTTTCATAAACCACAAATGATTTTTGTAATATCCTGTCTGGATATTATGGATTTTAAATAAAATAAAATAGAAATAAAGCTTTAACATCATTTATTATAAATCCATTTCCCAAAAATGTGGGAAATTTAAAACTTTATTACATTATAAAGTATCTTAAAACCTTAATTTATAAACTCAAATATAATAGGCCATGTTCAATAATCCAAAGATTACAAGTTTGTAAAATTCATAAAAAAATAATAATAACTTTGTAGAAAATTTCCCAAGCTAGCCCACGCTTCGACTCTATGCCCCACCAGATTCACCTACAATATCATCTGCTCCTATGTACCGCGTACATGATCATCGCCAAACACAAGCAGATAGGGTGAGCCAACAGTATAATATACATATACAATTCAGATATATAAACACACAAACATCAAAGTAACTTCATCCTTTGATTCCAAACCACATGGCCACGACTATGTTATCCATGTTCTACGTCTTTAGATGAATACCTCAAGATGTCTTGCTGTCACACCTACAAGCCACAACTTGTAGAGCACTCGCAAGAAACCTGCTATGGACCATACTCCGTAAGTCTAGGTGGAGTTCCCAATATGAACATAGTTTGTAACGTCCCAAGACTACCAAACTCGTTAACTAATTACTGAGGAAGGCAATCTATCTGGACCCATCCGTACGAGCCACAACTCGCACACTCACACCGGCAACACTTGCTGTAACATCTCGACCGGATATTACGGGTTTCAATAATGATATAAAATAAGAAAATAAAATCACATTTATTATAAATCCATTTTCCCAAAAACTTGGGAAATTTCAAATAATTTATTTCATAATAAAGATAACTCTAAGTTCAAATCTTCTCAAAATTCAAAGAAATATCAAAACAGTCTCATAATAGATTACATCTTCATTCCAAAACCATAAATGATAAAACTCTATAAAACTGTTCCCATAAGTTTTCCCCGCTCTGCTGCTAAGCCTTACCAGATCCACCTGCAACATCATTTGCTCACGTGGATCGCGTACACGATCATCGCCAAACACAAGCAGATAGGGTGAGCTAACAAAATAAACATATATATATATACACACATATATATGGCATAAATATACCAATCACATAATCACAATAAAGGAATTCCATCCTTTGATATCACATCACATGGCCACCACCATGTTATTCGTGTTCTACATCTTCTAGTGAGTACCTCAAGGTGTCTTGCTGTCATACCTATCGGCCACAACCGATAGAGCACGTGCGGGAAACCATCTTACAGATCATACACCGTAACGTTATGTGGAGTTCCCATATATGAACATAATTCGTAACGTCCCAAGACTACCAAACTCGTCAGTCAACTTCTGAGGAGGGCAATCTATCTGGACCCATCTGTATTGGCCACAACCAACACACTCACACCGACAACACTCGCCAACCCGAGCTCAACTTAAGGGTCCCTCGTGTTCATCCGCCATCCTGAGCTCAAGTCGAGGGATACCATTCCGAGCTCAACTCGAGGAATGCCACGTGCTTAACTCGTATCCCGAGCTCAACTCAAGGGATACGTTCCGAGCTCAACTCAAGGAACACCAGCAAGCCGACCTTTAAGATATCCTAGAAGCCTTGTAGATCACGCACATCATAACAAGCATAACACCAATCTGTTGTAGCAAAATCGCATGGCGGGGGACACGTACCGCCAAGCACTAAGTGCCTTAGTCTTCACTACCACTGAAACTATCTCCTGGTGGGACTTCCTCTGCCGCCAGGCGCCACGTACGTTAGTATTTACTGAACTGCAGACTCTGCCTAGCACACCCCTCCTTATCGCCAGGCACCACCGTGATCCAGAACCCCCTGTTTCTACGCTGTCGCTTGGCGGGTCGATCACCACCGCTAGGCGCTACACCAGTACTTGCGCAATACTGGTTTTAGTTTAGGTTCAAGCACATTTCACACTGATTGCTCTCATTTGCTCTCATTCTAGAGTACCCTTAATGAAAAGCATCGCCATCTATAATGTTCCAGGCCTTATAGCACCTCAAATGTGCATTCATCCCCTAGTCATATAGACCATCCCAAGCATGCTCAAACAAAATATAAGCAGCAGCACTCTAACAATTTTAAGCACATGATTTTATGCACCAATGCAATTTAATATTACCGCCCATGTCTTCACCAAACCAATTCTCCACATGTGACTAACAAATTGATAGAGACTTACCACATAACCCAATCATGCTTCATTAAAAGTTACTAGAAATTATCAAGAGGTTATTCATGCATTTTAAAGACTCCAAAATCAGCAATATTGAGTAACATATATCTCTAGCTACTGACCTCCAAATCAAATCTCCACCGTTCAAAGGGAAGAACCACATGTTATGGACCACCTGTCAAAAGTTCACCTAAATCGAACGGTTAACAAACCGGGAAATGCAATTTTACGAAAACTGCGCAAACCAGAAAAATGGTGGCGCCTAGCGCCCAAAAGTGAGGATGTGGCGCCTGGCAGGACTGAGCTAGCACCGGGCAGTTACTATTCCGTGAAAAATACGTAAAACAACATTTTTCGTGAATCAGAGCACCACACATCACTGGTATGGCGCCTGAAGGGCAATTGGGTGTCGTCAGGCAGTTCCTGCAGTTCTAGGAACCCAAAAATATCACTTGCACCTACGAACCTTAACCACTCTCCATTACTTTGGTTTCATTCAATTTACGACTCAAAAGGGCTGTACTCACATGTTTAGGTTCATGATCCATTCCTCACACTTCAAAGTACTACATTTTACGAATAATAAATGCTTAACTTTGTGCAACTTTAAAAAAATCCCCAATCATCCACCTTAAAAATCCACATTCATAAAATTTCTCCCTAATGAATATCCAATTACAGCTCAATTACGATGGTTATTGATCCTCAACAATCAATACATTTACTAATTCCATTTTCCTTTGATTAAAAACGTACTAGAACCCCAGAACAACAAAATCGAACCAAATTGGTCCGCGTCGCCTGGCGGGTGTTCATCATCGCCAGACAATTCAACAAAACCCAAAAAACTAGGTGAATCAAGCATGTGTCGCCTGGCGATTGGGAGCTTACTGCCAGGTAATTCCTCTTCAGGAACCCATATTACACTAAGATGGGATGAGTTGCATGGCGGGTGATGAACTGCCGCCAAGCAGTTTGTGGAAAATTCCAGAAACGTGGATTTCATGCATATTTAGACAGTTTATATTCATCAAATCATCATATAGTTCAAAGAATTATACAATGCGTAATAAAAGTACGGTTCAAGCTTCCTTAGTTCTCCTCAATTTAGCTCCAATGCCTCACTCAATACACTGACCTTACTCTGATCTTCGTATTCCTCTACCCATCCAACAATACCAGCCACAAAACCTCTCTTTTTTTCACTTAATTGGCCAATAATTGGTGTCTTAATGTGGGATTAATGATGTAAAACGAAATTACCATCAAACTAAGGTTAATGCCATTCAATTTGTTGTCTTATGATGGTTTTCCAGCCCTCCCTTGGTTGTTAGAGTTTCCTTGCCCTTTCACTTTCATGCCAAAGAACATTTTGGCAAAAATAAAGTTTAAATTAGGTTCACCAAGGTTTGAACCCCTCACCATGCCAAAGCCAAATCAATGTTCAACCATTTAATCAAATCATGTTTTATGATGATTAATATAATTTTATGATTATAATATCACTCAACATGCTCTAGCATATTATTAAAAACAATAATAATTAAATATTACAGAAACGACATACATAGTACTTAAACCCAAGTCCTCTCACACATTTAAGTACTCTCAACCACTTGAGCTAGTACTTTTCCACGTCATAGCAATCCGCATTAAATCCCTTAAAGGCTCCTATTACCCGCATTTATTAAATAATTGTTTAATTAATTATTTAAATTTCTCGGGTCTTACACTCGCCAACCCGAGCCACAACTTAAGAGTTCCTCGTGTTCATCCGCTATCCTGAGCCACAACTCAAGAGATGTCATTCTGAGCCACAATTTAAGGAATGACAAGTGCTTAAACCCTATCCCCAGCCACAACTCAAGGGATACGTTCTGACCCTTAACTCAAGGAACACCAGCAAGTCGACCTTCGAGGTATCACCAAAGCCTTGTAGACCACACACACCAAAGCAAGAAAAACACAAGCCCTGCCTCTACATTATCGCTTGGTGCTGCTTTTGAGCCCCAAGCGAATTTTGCTTCCAAATCGCTTGGCGGGGGACACTTGCCGCCAAGTATAGAGCACCTCTACTACCATTGTCTATTGTGTCGCCTATAAGAACCGAGAAATTTAAAGAATTAAATAAATAAAAATTTAATAAATGTGGGTAGTATGAGCCTTTAAGGCATTTAATGCGGATTGTTATAACGTGGAAAAGTATTAGCTCAAGTGGTTGAGAGTACTTAATTGTGTGAGAGGACTTAGGTTCGAGTCCTTTGTATGCCAATTGTATGTTATTTTAATTTATGCATTTTTTTATGATATGTTTGAATGTGGTTAGTGATAATGTAATCCTAAAATTATTGGAATTATCACGAAACATGTATTGGTTGAATTAGTGGTGCATTGGCTTTGCAATTGAGTGGTTGTGTGTTTAAACCTTGCTAAGAACGAGTTACCTCTCTTTTTGCCGAATTTTGAGTCATTGGGCAGAGGCTTTACCATAGGAATCGTGTTGGGTTGCAGAGAGAATTGAGTGTGGAAGCCATTGTTGGAGTGGAAGCAAAGGTCAAGAGAGTTTGATTAAGGACACCCATCCAATTCGATTTTTGAGCAAGTAATCCAGGTAAGGGGAGTTGTTTCTTATGTGTTTGATTCATGTATAATGTATGGTGCTTTGCTATGATAATATTGCATGAAAACCACTTAATTTCAAGTTGTTTTTCGAGGTTTCTGGGTTTCTGCCCAAAACCTGCTTGTCAGTGATGATGATGCCGCCAGGCGACTCATCAGCTTTAACCCAATTTCTGGGTTTTGTCACGAGCTGCCTGGCGGTGGGTTGAAATCTGCTAGGCGATGCATGAGATATGATGCTGTTTTTGGCTGGATTTTGTGAATTTCTTAATATGTGATATTCTAGTTAGACTTTTACGTATGTTTGATTGAATTATGATATAATATTGTTCGTATCATGTGTTTGTGATTACCAATAGAGATGTAAACATGAAGGGTTCATGTTGCAATTGGTAATTCCTTTAACGGTAAAAATTAGTGGTCTTTTGAGTTGTGATTGGAAGAGTTTGACTATAGGAATATTGAATTGGGAATGTCGGGTCATAGTGCTCGAGACACCAGAAACCGTGAGGAGTGGAAAGGGATTCACCAACGTGTAGAAAACCTGGGTTTTTACCCATGAACTGATGTGTTGCCTGGCAGCATCGTATTGGCTGCAAGGAGATAAAGGGAAACCAATTCTATTTTGGAAATTGGTCAGTTGGTTACGATAGAGATGGATCATGAAGCGAGTTAAGATCACAGTTAGTGTGAACAAATGAGAAGAAATAGAGGAATAAGGGTTGGTAAAGATAGAGGCGATGTATTGATTAGTGAGGGTACGCGAGATGCATTTATGCTAAATAGATATAGGACCTCTTCGTAGTGAGCATCCATCTAATATAAAGGGAAACAATGGAGGAAGAGAATAACTAAATTTTATGGTAGGTTAGGTGGATATTGGTTTTGGCAAGTAAATAGATAATAATTGAGTGATGAGAGAGTATACGATAATGCAAGGCGATATGATTGATGCTAATTGAGAATGGATTTTTGGAAAGATGTATAGTTGCTTTTAGGAAGGCACTATGAAATGTAGAAAACAATATGAAATAGTGGTTTAAGATATAAAATTCATGATGTTGTATATGTAAATTAAAGCAAAGTGAGAGGAAGGTGCACGTATGCAACAGTGTATCAAAAGTATGTGTGTGATGATGAGAACTAGGCATAGAGTATAAATTGTATGAGCTGAATAAGTCATGGTGAATTGATAAGAATATTTGATAAAGCACACATTTCAAAATGGATGAGTGGTGAATATGAGCTGTGAGTAATTGAATTGTTGTGATGCGATAATTAGACTTGAGTTCTGTTAAGCAAGGGTGCAACAATAATTTAGAGTACTTTGGGTTGTAAGCCAAACTGATTGGGTGCAAAAAACCAGTAGGACTTTCGCTATTGGTATAGCGCCTAGCGGCATGGGTGTATGCGTCAGGCGATAAGCTATCACGGAGGTTCCCTGCACTACATGGTGCCTGGCGGCAAGGTGTGTTCTGTCAGGCGACAAACCCTGAAACAGTGGGTCTGTCTAGAGCCTGGCACCTGGCGACGAGGATGTCTCGCCAGGCAGTCTGCATTGGTTTCGCCTGGCGATGCTTACGCTGCGCCAAACGATAATGCTGCAGTTAGTGGCTTATGCGTGTTGTTTTTAAACAGTGATGCTACACTTGGGTTAGGAGATGTTGTGCCATGAGCGGGTAGGTTCATGGATGGTAGTGAACACGTAATGATATGAGCGGGGAGGTTCATATCCAGTACTATCGTGTGGGGATACGAGCGAGGTAGGTTCGTATGTTTCGTGCTCACACTTAAGAGATGCTGCGTGAGGAGAGGTGCTATATATTGTTAAATAATTATTGTTTTTAGTGGTTTTAAACCTTTAATAATTGTTAAATAACATTAAAATATTATATATTTTGTGGCAATTTTTAATCATCAAAATATGAAAAATTTAAAAAAAGTGTAAATTTTGTAGCAATTTTAACTAGTGGTATATTTCTTTTCTGGCAAAAATACCAGCGATTAATTTCTTTTGTCATAAACTATTTTTGACATGTGTATTTACGACGGTATTCTTAAGCGTCAGAAATGTCATTTGTAACGATGTTTAGTCGCTAAAACTTGTAATTTTAACCTTTCTAAATGTGGATTTTTTAAAATTTGAAAAAGTATATATGAAATATTTTTTTATAAATTTTAGGTTAAATTACTCTTTTGGTCCCTCTTTTTATCATGAAATTTCAGTTTGGTCTTCAAGTTTTTCGTTGTCTCAATTTGGTCATCATTTTCCTTAAAATGACTCAATTTGGTCCTCACCGTTAACTTTGACCAGACAGTGTTAAAGTCAACACCACATGTCAATTTCTAGTTTTCTTTAATTATTTAATATTTTTTATTTTTTACACGTGTCACTTCATAGTTGTGCCACGTGTAAAAAATTGACACGTGCCACAACTATGAAATGACATGTGTAAAAAATTAAAAAAAAATTCAAAAACAACAGAAATTGACACATGGCGTTGACTTTAAAACCGTCTGGTCAAAGTTAACGGTGAGGACCAAATTTAGTCATTTTTAAGAAAATGAGGACCAAATTGAGACAACGAAAACTTGAGGACCAAACTGCAATTTCATGACAAATAGAAATACCAAAAGAGTAATTTAACCTAAATTTTATAACCAAGGTTTTAATTACTAATTTTATTTAAAGTTATTTTAAAAGATAATAACTATTGTATTAATAATTTTACCATATTGAAAAAATTATTAATCTAATTGTATTATATAATAATTTAAAAAATTAATAATCTAATATATCATATAATAAGTATTCACATGCTAATATCTTTAACCATACAAAAATATCTCTAAGGTAAGTTTTTCTACATAAAACAATATCCACCTTTCATTTCATTTGAAGAAACCGCATGATAGCCTCCTCCCCAAGCCAGGTTGGACTAAAGTTGTAAATGGTGACTATGGTGGATGGTGGATGCGTGGAAGCTTGGTGTTAAGAGAAAATTGCTCTCAATTTTGGTGATTTAATGGTGGGATGAAAGTTGTTTATGGTGATCTAAGAAAGGTTAGGCCAACTCTAGAGAAAGGGGTGTTAAAAGGACCTCTTAGGATTAGGGATGTCAACGGGGTGGGTAGGGTACAGGTAGTAGCTCCCTTGTACCATATCCGTGCGGGTATCCATTATGCAGGTACTCACATATTGTTTTATATCCATACCACAAATATCCGTGAGTATTTATAAAAAGAAAAATTTAATATTTAACAATATATTTTAATCATAAATTCAAATAAAAATACAATGCATAACATTTTAAAATTTTTAAAAAGTACAAATAACCCATTTAAACAGTATTAAATGACAATTTATAAGAATATGGAGATTTTTTAAAACCAATTGATAAAAAAAAAATCTATTCAATTTCAATGTGTTAATGTTTTAATCATGTTTTTTTTTTAATTTTTGTTTAATTTAAATTATAATATAGTGGGTACGGGTATCCACGGGTGCAGATACTATGATACACGTATCCGCCCCGTTAACATGCGGGTATAAAAAATACCCGTATCTGTTACCTGCGGGTATCCTTTTACAATATCCATTTCCTACCCGTTACGGGGTTTTATCCGCAAATACCCGCGGGTATAGATTTTTTTTGACATCCCTACTTGGAATGCTCTAGCAAGTGATTAAGAGAAGAAATATGACTCAAATTTGAATTTGGCAGCATAACAATGACATTCTTAAAGTGAGAAATACATGAAGGAGACACTTCTATTTATATAGTAAGCTGTCTTCAAAATAGTCCAAACTCTAAAATGTTAACATGCATCGAAACCCTAAATATGCTATCATGGTGAAGGAGAGCTTGATATGTGGCACTCCACACTTTCAGAAAATGAACCACTCATGAGTTGTCATGTATAAAGCTACTTTATGAAATCCTCTCCAATAGGAAATTGACATATGACCACTACCTATGTAAGAGAACTCTCCATTAAAGGCTTTGCCATGTGGCATGAGTGGGATGTCCTCCACCTTAAGCTAGGGTTAACTTTATTAAACATCAAAGGATTGGTTAAGCTAGGTGCATATGATGCTCCCTACTTAAGCAAGATTATTTTTAAAACCCTACACTACTTGGCCCTTAATACAAGGCCTTCAAAGGAAAATCTACACTACATGACCCTTAATACAAGGCCTCATAATGCTTTATGATGGCCCATGTGAAAAGGAGTTTAGATTCACCTTGAATAGATGTTTCTAACGCTTCTTAAATTTTCTTGGCCATGCTTCTTGCGATTAAACCCTTGGTTAAGGGTGTGCCATCATCCCCTCCCTCTTAAGAAGGGTTTTACCTCAAATATAGAGGTTCTTTGTAAGACCTAGGAAAATAAAACAAATAAATAAATATTTATTTAATAAAAAGGAGAGTAAAAGGATCTTTATATTAATTAATGCAAAAAGTTATGACAAGAAACATTATTAGCTCAAGTGGTTGAGACTACTTGGTTATGTTGAGAGGACTTGAGATCGAGTTCTATGTATGCCACTTGTGTGACATTTGATTGTTTATTTTATTTTTGAATGTATGTACGAACATGTTAGGGGATTTTATAAACTTATATATGCATGAAATGACATGAATTATGTGATGTTGTGTTGGTTGTGCATATACTTGGAAATTGTGTGGTTGAAAGTTCGAATCTCGGCTAGCACAAAATAGTCCTTTTTATGTTCAAAAATGATTACTAGAGAATCTAGAAACCCTAGTCGTTTGTAAAGAAGTGAGGGAGGCAGGACTAATGGCCATTATGGAGTAGAAAACCTCCATGTAAATGCCATTGAATGACACTTGATGGCCATTAACTTGTTTATTATTATTTTTCGTTTTATTTTCATTAAACTAGTTTGGGCTTAAAATAAATTAGTGTTAGGGAGAAAAGGAAGAGTGAATTCGTGTGGGGGTCTAAAAGAGTTTGAGAATACTAAAATTGAACGAAGGAGAGAGTCGGAAGGGAGAAAATGTAGTTAAGGGTAGAATATGAGAGTTAGATCAAACTTGGGGCAAGAAGGACCTTAGGAGGGCTCTTGGAGCAGAATTTCCAAGTAAAGGAAAATGCACTTGTGTGTTTAAATTATAAAGCATATGCTTCAGCGATGTATTGCAGCATGAATGCCCTTTCTCTTTCAATTTTTCACCGAAAATCACGTTTATGGGTTTCTGCCTAGAAACCGCTTGGTAGAGTTCTTGGCCCGCCATGCGACGCATGACATGTGATGGTTATTTATGGGTTTTTCCAAGGAATCGCTAAGCGGTGTTTGGGAGCCACTAGATGTTGTTGGGTGTTGTGGCATCTTTGGTTTATCCTGTAATTCTTGTGTTTCCGATGGATGCTTATGGATACATAGATTGATTGGAATGCCACTGTTGTGATTATTAATGAGTGAATTAATGCATGACTACTATGAGGGTTGATTGGGGGGAATTAGGGAAAATATTGAAAACATGATGTGGATCTCTAGGTGGTATTTGTTGTGATTTTATGTTCATTTAAGTGTAATTAAATATGTATGTATGCTAGAACTTGCATGTAGGTGATTTTGTGCAGTGTGGATGAATGGGCTCTAATGTTGCGGGGTTTAGGATTCCTTAAGACTACATAAATTTGGATTATGTCATGAATCTTGATGCATCGCCAGGTGACACACTATACGTAGCAGTAGATTGCGTTTTGTGGGTGCTTGATGGTGCAGGTTGGGGTCTTGGATAAAAGAGCCCTTTTGAATACACTTAAATTTGATGTAAAATGGCTAATTGCTACTATCTTGGGAAGTTAGTGCATGCGGGGGGTGAATTATATGAATGAAAAGGAGAAGGATTTGTATAATATTATTAAGTTATCATTTTGAATGAATGCATGACTTGTATAGTTGTTGTCGTATAATTTTTATGAGCATAGCCAAATCTAGTTAATCCCAATTGGTTGCACAATTTCAAGTATGAATGCGTATATATTTTTGGATGTATATGAAATTTTTGTATGAGTTGTGTGATTTGCATAAATGAATCAATTTAGGTATGAGAAGATGTGTGGATATAGTCTGGATTGTGCGATTTGGGGGTTGGGTTCATTAGAACCTAATTTGAGGTACAAAAACTAGTAGTTTCACACTACTAGTCTACTAGTATGGTGCCTAACGGAACAAGGTAAACCGCGAGGCAATAAGCTGAATTTGAGCTTTGGAGGCAATTCCCGAGAGCTGTCGCCCGACGGTGTAGGGTGGCCCGCCAGGCAATGGAAGAATTGTGAGGTTTGGATGAAATTGCAAAGAGTTGGAGCCTAACGGTAAGGTGTGGTCGCCAAGCGATTTTCCACAACGTTGCCAGGCGATGTTTAGGCAACGTCAGGTGACGTTCCACAGGCAGTTTAATTATTTTATGTGTTTTGCATGTTTTGAAATGACGACCTTGGGTAGGATATGTTTGACATTATCACGAACGGGTAGGTTCGTGATTGGTGATGGAACGCATGATTAATATGAGCGAGGAGGTTCATATTACTGATACTCTCATGTGAGGATACAAGTAGGGAGGTTTGTATGTTCCATGCTAACACTTGAGAGTTGTTCCGAACTGGGAGGTTCGTAACTGGATGGACCGCGCATGTTGGAGTATGAACGAGGAGGTTCGTAGAAGTAGGACTGCAAGCAGGGACATTCATAGAGGTTGGACCACGAGCGGGCAGGTTTGTGGAAGCATGATATATCGTGAGGTCATGGTCAAGTGTGAGTATGTCATGAATGAATAGTCTAGTTTCATATGGGCGGGGAGGTTCGTAGAGGTTGAACCACGAGCGGGCAAGTACGTGGAAGCATAAAATATCTTGAGGCCACGGTCAAGTGTGAGTACGACATGAATGAGTTAGTTAACATTGAAGAGAAATTAAAACCACAATTAAGCCCAATTTCGTTTTAGTTTTTAAAACTCATCTTAGAGACACCTATAAAAGCCAAATTTTAGGTAAAGGGAAGGGTTTTGACAGTGTGGTGAACTGGTATAGAGAGGAGCACGAGATTGAGCATGGGAGTTGAGTTTTGGGTGTGCAAGGGCTAAAGCAAGAAGGTAATTGTGGATCAAGGGTCCTGTTGGTCTCGACTCTGATCACTAATTCCAGGTTAGGGGTGTTGAATTTATGTGTATTTCCATATGGTTGGTGTTTCTGCGTTTTGTGCTCAACTTGGATTTGTATGTGGTATGATTTTTGTGGTATTACATGCGGTTATGATTGAGAAATTGGGTACTCTTGGTGCTGTTGTCAAATCTTTGATATTTCACATGAGTTGAATGTGGGGTTTGGGGTCTTGCGTAGTGATTTTGGGAAAGTAATGAGTTTGGTATTCAAATGGGATGACAATTCGGTTATAAAGCATGATTCTGATGTATTTTTGCCATTACATTGTGTTGGTAATGATTGGTTGGTGTTTTGGTATTGTTTTGGCGAAATGTGTGCGTGAACAGACTCGAAACCCTGCAAGTCTCGCCCAAGCGGGTCCATCTCGCCTAAGTGAGAGTGGTAGAGTTTCACTTTGGGTTCTGGTTCGTGGTTCTCGCCTAGGCGACAAGGAAAAGGGTTGAGAAACATGATCTCTCACCCAGGCGAGAGGCACTCGCCTAAGCGAGGTCGCGAGGAAACCTGGGAGTTTTGAGCGCGATATCTCACCCAGGCGAGAGGTTTTGAGTTTTGAGCGATGGACACTTTCGCCTAGGCGAGAGTGGCTCGCCTAAGCGAGTTCTCGAAGTGCAGTGGTGATGTTTTTGTCGAATACTCGTCTAAGCGAGGTCTGTGTGTTGTTTTGAGCGAAGTTGTGACTCGCCCAAGCGAGAGGATCTCGCCTAAGCGAGACAACGTGATGTGGCCATTGTTTTATGCTCACTCAGGCGAGGCAAACTAGTCAAAGCGTGGCTGAGGGCTTAGCTTGGGCGAGAGTCCCCTGCTTAAGCGAGTTTATGCGAATTACTATGTTTGTGTGTGCTTGTGTGTGTTCGTTTGGCTACTTTTTCCTAAGTATAGGAAGTATATGCATGTGGTGTGGTGTTTGGGCTTGAAGGACTAAGTCCAATAGGGGTCTGGGATGTGCTTGATGGTTGGACACATGATGGGCATGTAACTGGTTGAGTTCCCGTCGGCTACTAATTGGCGAGGAGTCCTTAGTATGGTGATTACATGTGTCGGGCGCACGATGGACAAGGAACTGATATGTTCCCATCGGCTACTATTGGGCGAGGAGTTCATAGTATGGTGATTGCGTGCGTGCCAGGGTCCAAGTTGAGGAGGCTTGGATGATTTACTACATATGAGTAGTCTGTAGGGCAGGACTATGAGCGGGATAGGCTCATAGGGTTGGACCACGAATGAGTTAGTTTCATGGGAGCATAGTGAAGTCCCAAGACCTAGTTCATGTATATGACTCATGAAGGACTATGAGATCATGGATGGGTAATTTGAAAACAATGAGATATTTAATTATGTTATTTTGGGATGGGTGGCATATTTATTTCATGCATTTTGTTTATATATTGTGCATAGCTCACCCTTTCTGTGTGTGTGTGGCGATGATCGGATGATTTGTTATCCGAAAGCAGATGATTTGACAGGTGGGCCAAGAGATGCATAGACTCGGAGCGAGGGATAGCTGGGGATTTTTGTTTATATATTATTATTTTGGTTTTGAGATAAATATGTAACTCTTTGGGAGCCATGTAAATGACGGTGCAACAGGAGGAGATGACGGTGTAGGAGTATGTGAACAAGTTTAAGCACCTGGCAAGATATTATTCACAGAATATTACAGAAGAATGGAGATGTCTGAAGTTTGAGCGAGGACTCAAACATAAGCTTAAGAAGGTGGTGACACCCTTACGAGAGAGGAGATTTCCCGTCTTGGTGGAATAGGCCAAGAGTGTTGAGCACCTAGAGAAGGGCCCTAGTTCAATGGTGAGCAGACATCAGAAAAATGTCGTTGAGGCTAGACAGATGAAAGAGCCTTATAACTGACCCCAGGCATCTCAGGGTCCCACTTACTACCAATATGGCGGACCCCACCTGAAGAGGAATTGTCCCCAGTTGACAAGCGGAGTGGGAGGGTCAGGCGACCATCACAAGTGTTTCATATGCGACAAACTTGGACATTTTGCAAATAATTACCCCGAAAAGAAGAGTCTAAGTGTGAATAAACCAGCAACATCACCCGCAGAAAGGGCGAGAGCGGCCGACAGGGTCTTTGCCATGACATCTACTGAGGCTACCCAGTCAGGTAATCTGATACTACAACCTTGTTTACTTATGGGGCATGATGTATTGGTTTTATTTGATTCTGGCGCAACTCATTCTTTTATCTCTAATGCTTGTATGGGAAGATTGAGTCTGGAGACACGTGACTTGGGGTGTGAATTACTTGTTTCAACTCCTTCCTCGGGTTAAGTAGCTACCAGTTCAATTTATGTTGGGTGTTCAATGGTGGTGGGAGGTCACAGATACAAGGTGAACTTGGTGTGCTTGCCCTTGGAGGGACTGGATGTGATATTGGGGATGGAATGGTTGTCTAACAATCACATCATAATTGATTGTGGATGGCGAGTTTGGTATTCCGAGAACATGAAGGGTTGGAATTAATATCAACTCGGGAAGCTGTGAAAGCACTACAAGATGGGGCCATGTGTTTTATGGTGGTGGCCAAGCCAGAGAAGAAAAGTGCTAGCGAATATGCGGATGTCTTTCCAGATAAAGTGTCAAGATTGCCGCCTAGTAGAGACATTGACTTCACCATTGATCTCATTCTTGGTGCAGGTCTAGTGTCCATGGCTCCATACAGAATGGCACCGGCTGAGCTCGCAGAACTCAAGAAGCAAATTGAGGAACTATTGGAGAAGCAATTTATTCGGCCGAGCGCGTCACCTTGGGGAGCTCCAGTTTTGTTAGTGAAGAAGAAGGACGGGAGTTAGCGACTATGTGTGGATTATAGGCAGCTGAATAAGCTGACTATTAAAAACAAAGGTTAAAATACCTTTTTGGTCCCAATTTTTGTCAAGTTTTTTCAAATAAGTCCTAATTTTGGTTTTGTGTTCAAATAGGTCCCAATTTTTGTCAATTTTGTTCAATTGAGTCCTTTTTTGCTAATACCGTTTAAATCATTAACGACCATGAATAGTGACTGCCACGTGTCACTTTGTGGTTTTTTTTGAATTTTTTTGATTTTTTTTTGAATTTTTTTTGAATTTTGAATTTTTTTTAAATTTCTTTTAAAATGTACACGTGTCAACCCAAGAGTGTGCCACGTGTCACTTCGTGGTTTTTTTGAAATTTTTTTGAATTTTTTTTAAAGTTTTTTTTAAATGTCCACGTGTCAACCCAGTAGTGTGCCACGTGTCAAAGTCAATGTTCTAAATTCAATTTGGTCTCTATATTTGTTATTTTTGTTCAATTAGGTCCCAATTTTTGTTAACATTAACCAATTTGGTCCCCCTCCAAATTAAAACCAAATTTAATTTTTATATTAAAATTCACATTTTTTATTAAATATTTTTATATAATATATTAAAATTCACATCATTATAACTTTGATATAAAAATTAAATTTGGTCACATCTTC
>Ga0214543_1001916_pt1 | contig 40878 bp, 17 predicted proteins | sample CNSS2metaG_FD_160094 | JGI IMG/M metagenome (GOLD analysis project Ga0214543, IMG submission 160094) | Root nodule microbial communities from cowpea collected in UCLA plant growth center, Los Angeles, California, USA - CNSS2 | ecosystem: Host-associated > Plants > Roots > Nodule | place: USA...
GTGGCAGGATGAGGCCAAACCTGTGGCCCTTGGTATGGTGGACAATATTCTTCATGTTTTAACTTGTCAAATAAATTTTCATATACTTTCATGACGACATCCAGCCTATAATGGGGACTTATGTACATGCTGAAGTCGTGATGTGCATTCTTGCAAGCTGCAATAACATGTGAACATGGTAGATATATTTTTTGAAACTTTCCACAATCGCACCACCTTTCATCTAATCTGACTACAAATTTTCCTGTAGGACGTATTTCTCTGGGATTCACCATCTCCTCCACTCTTAAATAGAATTGACTACCTTCACCTGGATAGCGTGCCAAGAAAGATATTTACTCTCACCACTATAAAAGTTGGCCTCACTTGCACCTTCTAATTATGACAAGACTGGTCAACTTTATTGGGAAGTGCCAAAGCTTATTAATTATATTACTCTTCTAAAAGGTGACAAATATTTCAATTGGGATAACGTGCCAATTCAGAAATTTACTCTCACCACTGTAAAAGCTGGCACATATTTGAAATAAATGGTCTCACTTGCATCTTCTAATTATGACAACACTTGTCAACTTTATTGGGAGATGCCAAAGATGATTTATTATATTACTTTTGTAAAAGGTGACAGATACTTCAATTGGGATAACGTGCTAATTAAGAAATTTAGTTTGACCACTGTAAAAGCTAATGCATATTTGAAATAAATGGTCTCACTTCACCTTCTAATTATGACAAGACTTGTCAACTTTATTGGGAGGTGCCAAGGCTGATTTATTATATTACCCTTGTCATAATGTGCCAAGGAAGATGTTTAATTCAGAAATTTACTCTCACCCTGCAATTTGGACAACACTTGTCAATGCTTTGACATGGAACACTTTGGCATCAACACCCAAGAGAACTATTCAAATTCCTATCTTGTACATCCTTTCACACATGTTCAAAATGTATACCACAGGTTAGCACTTATGTAGCCATGGGTAAGAAAAAATACTGCGTAGTGGTAGTGAACAAGAAATATAGACACCTTTATTTTCCTTTTCCAAACAACAAAGAGGGCAAACTACACTCACTACTCACTTGAAGGAATATGAGTATGAAGATTTAACTTTATCATACGAACTCAAGGCATGAAAGTGTCATTATTGAAGTTATTGAAGAAAGAAAAAATTCATGTGCAAAGCATTACACCTGGGTTAGCATTTATTAAGTCACGGGTTGGCACATAGTAAGGGGATGAATTCATATGTTGTTAATTAAATTACAAAAATTTCATTCCTTGAATCACCAACATATACTCCCCACTGGTAATGAAGAGAGTGAAGATTGAAATAGATTTTGTACATCCTTTCACACATGTTCAAAATGTATACAACAGGTTAGCACTTATGTAGTCATGGGTAAGCAAAAATATTGCACACTGGTAGTGAAGAAGAAATATAGACACCTTTTTTTTTCCTTTTCCAAAACAACAAAGAGGGGCAAACTAGACTCACTTGAAGGAATATGAGTATGAAGATTTAACTTTATCATATGAACTCAAGGCATGAAAGTGTCACTATTGAAGTTATTGAAGAAAGAAAAAATTCATGTGCAAAGCATTGAACCTGGGTTAGCATTTATTAAGTCACGGGTTAGCCCATAGTAAGGGAATGAATTCATATGTTGTTAATTAAATTACAAAAATTTCATTCCTTGACTCACCAACATATACTTTCCACTGGTAATGAAGAGAGTGAAGATTGAAATAGGTTTTGTACATCCTTTCACACATGTTCAAAATGTATACCACATGTTAGCACTTATTTAGCCATGGGTAAGCAAAAATATTGTTGTGGTTTCACACATCCTTTCACACATTCTTTCACACTTTCTGCTTTTTCTCTTCCAATTTGTATTTTCACCTTTTGTTTTTTCTCTTCTCGCTTCCTTCCAAAGAGAACCAACGTGAAAATTGAAAAAAAATGGATGTTAATATATCATTTTCCTTAAACTTAATACCTACTATAAATTCTAACAATAAATTTTACATTATTTATTTTTGTGTAAAAATAAATATTTTTTATCAATAAAATTCTTATAAACAAATCAAAATATAAATATATAAATAAAAAATAAATTTGTACTTCAACCAAATTTTTTAATTTAAAGTATTTGTCAACACCCAATTTCGTCCGGGTATGGTCAAATTTGTCTTCAAATTTGTCTTCTTTTGAAACCTGAACGAAATTAGTGTTTTTATCTTTACTTATCTTTTATTAAGATAATATGAAAAAGTCAAAATTTCAAATTATCTAATAAAATCTAAGTAAAGAGGGGCAGCTGTCAACACCCAATTTTGTCCGGTGAATAAATTTATTTTCGAAAAAAAAAAGGTTTTTTAGTTAATATTGAAAATATAAAAAAATGTGAAATTTGTTACCAATTTGTTATCAACTTAAAAAAAAAGAAAAAAGAAAAAAAAAGTAATAAAGAGGGAAGAGCCCAATTTGTTATTAATTATCGCACTCCTTCTCATGAGCCAACAACTCAACCTGCTTTTTACCCTTGTTACTAGAAGAGAAAGTACTGATATGATTCTAATAATTAGAAGAAATATTTCTTCAAATGGTTATAATCAATATTACTGATTGGGATTGATTTTGTGCTCTTAATGGTTAGAATCAATATTACTAATTGGGATTGATTTTGTCCTCTGATTTATTATGATTTGATTCTCATATTCTCATTATGTTTTGCTATCATGACCAATTCCTTCCTTATATTGTTCGTTACAATTAAGACTGGAATTGCATTGATATTGCAAGGTGTGAGTATAAATACGCGCTCTGTCATACCGAAAAAGAAAAATTTCTTTACACTACTCTAATTCTTTCCCATCACCACTCCCACATACACACCTCTTTTTAATCTCTCTTAAAAAAAACATATTGAAGGAGGTAGAAAAAAGAAAAAAAAACATTTTCTACACTCTCTCTTTCTCTCCTTACCACCCACATAGACAGACACCTCTCATCTTTATCTCTCAAGAAAAAAAACAAAAAGTATTAGAAAAGGAGGCAAAGAATAAGAAAAAGAGAAAAGGTGAGGAGATATTGAACATTTTTCTTTTGATTTATTTTTATCAATTTTTTTATTATTCTTTTTAAATCCTTAATTTTTTTTTCCCATTTTTTTGGTGTCTGTTCGATCGCTCGCGTTGCATGATACCTATTTTAGACTTTCGTTCCTTTTTTTTTTTCTAAAAAATATATATCAATCTAAGAATAAACTATAATTTTCTTTGTTTACTCTTTTATATCTATTTGGTTGCTCACGTCGCAATGACATCCACAACTACTCTAAAATAATTTTAAAAAAATATTAAAAATTTATAAATGATTAAAAAATTAAAAAATAAAAGATTAGAAAAAAAATATTTGAAGTATCTATCCGGCCGCTCGCGTCGCATAACACCAATTTTAAAATAATACTAAAATTTAAATAAAAAGATTTTCAAAATTATAAAACAAATTAAATCATTTTCAAATAATTTTCCAAATAGATTTTTTAAAAAAGAACTATGTAACCCTGATTCTCCATTCACATGGAGATACGTAGGAGCGAGGATTAATCATCGTCGGGCCCAAAAATTCAAAAAAAATATTTTAGTTTTTTTTTGTACATTCTTTTATTACTAATTTTGGAGAAAATTAAATATTTCAAAAAAGCACATAACTTTTGCACATTTAATTAAAGGTACCGTCTTAGGACGGGCGTTGTGGGGTGCTAATACCTTCCCCACGCGTAACCGACCCTCGGATCCAAATTTTGGTTTTTCGCAGACCTTGCTCTGTTTTATGGTTTTCCATAGTTTCCTATCATAACTATGGTGGCGACTCAAAACTCTGTTTTTACAAATATTTTTTGTTGGTTCGTCGTCCCGTAGCGATTTCGGTTGCGACAGTATTTAATAAATATTAAAAAATAAATAACACAACACCACATCAAACATTATATATTAATTATTTTTACTTTAGTTACCTCTATTATAATTCATAATTTTTTTTCCAAAATCACTATTATAAAAAGAAAATTAATCAACAAAGTAAAAAAAATGAAATTAAATTGACTTTTATAATTTCAAATTGCACATAAAATAACTTACTACACAATATAAAATCTATTTTAAAATCAACAAATTCAAAAAGACAAAAAAAAAATATTTATTTTTTCATTGTTTCAAATAATACCTAAAATAACTAAAAACACACTATTAAATCTATTTTATTTTAAATAATTTTAACCTCTAATGCAACATTTTTCACACAAAAAAAAATTAACTCTTAAAAATATTTTATTTAAAAAAATAAAAAATCTTAATTATTATTTATTTAAAAATAAATAAATATATAAATAAAAGACCTAGTTCAGAATTCGAGTCCTAGGACCGAATTCTGACTGAAATTTAGAAAAAAAAAATACTTTTTATAGACCAGAATTCGTGTCCAGGGAACTGAATTCTCACTCATCAACAAAACCATGGTAGTTTTTTATCATTTATTTGAAGATATAATATTTTATTATCGAAATTATGTTTTTAGTTAATATATTATAACAAAAAATGATGTTTTGACATTGAAAGATACATTTCGTTAAATTTTAATAGTTCTATCAATTTTTTTAAATACTAGATGATGACTACAATAATAGTTGAAATGGAAATTATAATTAAATTATAAAATAACTTCTTCGGAGGTGTTTCGTAAAAGAATAAAAAAGTTGTCATTTCATTCGCATGAATTTTAACAATCTAGGACTAATTAAAATATGGTATTGTAATTTGACCGTTTTCATGTTGAGGATTTTTTTTTTTTTTAAGAAAACCGTGCATGTTTCAAATTATGATATATTGCTTTGAAAAAAAAATGTAGGGTATTTAATTCTAAAAGAACAAGTCTCGTATATTTTTTATCGTCCAAAATTAGTACAATGAAGTCACTTTTTGTATCTAACTAGATTTAGTTAACATGTTAATTTGTTAAGAATTAATGGCTTATACTTATTATCTTTTACGGTAGTTGTGTGCAATTGTTTTTACTAATCTTATTGTATCCAACATTTTGTTGAATACATTATGTTAATAAATATTAGATAATACTATAGATAAAAATATCATTTTAATTTTAAAGAAAAAAAAATATATATATATATATATATATATATATATATATATATTAAAACATTCATTTTATTATAATTAAATAATTATGTCTAAAATAAAATGTTGAAAACCTTCTCATTTATTTTACTTGGTCAATAAACATTTACAGAATAAAGAAGAAACCAGTGTTATCAATTGATAATGAAAGTTTTGACTATTTTGTATGCAAATTGTTCACAACATTATAACTTATAATTGAACATGACTTTTATTATTACTTGATATATAAAGAACCTTTATTGGTTACCACTAAATCTATGTATTCATGTATTTGAATATTTTAAAAAATCATGTGTCTTTAAATATAAGCCAAAATTTATTATTTTATTACGATTTAATACTATTGTTTTAAAAACATACTTATGTTTAAAGTTTAGCATTATTTACATTAAATATTATTGAGAATAAATTAAAAAATATGAAACTCTGCCTTCAATAAATTTAACTAAACTTTTTCTCCTCGATAAAAAAAATATATTTCTTACTTTTATTTTAATTCAAAGATATTATATATTGAAATTTTCTAATGACACTAAAAGGCCTCATAGAAGAAAATGATATTCTATTTAGAAAATATTATCATCTCAGGATCAATAATTAGATAAAGAAAATTAACATATGTATAATATAATGCATTTACTTTATAGTAATTATCTTTAAAATAATATTAATTAAAAAAATTATTTTACACTAATAACAATGTATTATTATTAAATTATTAAATAAAATGTTATTTTTAATCACGCGATATAATAAAATAAATCTTTTTAACAGAAACACACCCTTAAACATTGTCGCAACCGGATTGGGTGTTGACAAATATAAAATTAAAATAAATGCATACAATAAATTTATTTCTTTTAACATCACATAACTTATATTTACAAATATTCAATAAAATTATTATGACTTCACATGTAACTTTTCAATAAAATTACAAATTTTTCTACATTTTTTTTAAAATAAAATTGCACGTTTTATAAAATTTTTGTAAACAAAATTACAAACCTTCTCACATAAGTTTTTTTTAATAAAATTACAAATAATTTAAAGATATAACTATTTAAATTTCTCATATACCTAAATATTTACTTGTGATAATAACTATCAAATTAATTATTTACTATGATAGTGTTTTACCCTTTTTTCATATTATTCAATATCAAAATTTGATAAATCCCGCATAAAAATCAATAGTTATCTAGTGTATGCTATTAGATAATGAACTGTATATTCTTTCTAATGTTTTATATTATGACGACTATAATTTCTGTGTATATAACTTGTAAAGTTTTCTTATTAATGAATATGATATATATGCAATTCATAAATCGTATGTTACGTTAAATTTAAATACATTTCGGTCTTTATCTTTTTCCTAAAGTCCATTTTGTCTTTATCTTTTAAATTATATCTTTGTCACTGTCTATCAAATCTGAGCCAACATTGTAGTATTCAATTTTAAATAACTTAGTCAATTATAATTATTAAATTTATCAACATAGAAATTGGAGCCAGTGTTCGTCAATAGACACTTGTATTGTGTAATTCACTTCTGAAACTTATCTCATTAAATTTATGAAAATGAAAATGAAATAACTCAATCAATATTACTATTAAATTTATCTTATTAAATTTATCTACATGAACATTTATATTATTAAATCAATATCTGGATTTTGGGTCTACACTTTTTTTTAACACAATTTTTTAGAACTTTTAACTAATTCAAAACGCAACACTTATCTACATGAAAACTAAGTGTTTAAACCGAAAACGCTATCTGATATTAATGGCGATCATATCCAATTTACATGCTATTCTTTTCTAACTAGTGTATATTAAATTAAGTTTCTGATTGTATGCATTTCAACTGATATATACATCCTTTCATTAATAAAAAAATGTTAAAAATAAGAAAAAAAAAAAAAACACACTTCTCTCACTGGCACATATTCTAAGATCACGCATATCCCATATTGGCAAGTTTGAAGTGATTACAATGTCCATGTTTTCTGTACATAATTGAATTGGACTAATTGTCAAAACCAAAATACATTAGATTATATATCTGTCAATTGCTGAAGGTTGAAGGTTGAAGGTCAAGGTAGAAAATATATATATTTTATGAAACAGTAATATTATAAATCACTTGTGGACTAAATGTAAAATAATAATGATAAAGGTTGAAGATGAAGGTAGAAAATGCATTTGATAGAATATTATAAAACCGTTGTGGACTAAACGTAGATATATGCATGCAACAAGTCTCGTCAAAGGAAGAACAATAAGATATATTTAATGTTTCAATGCTTTGTGGTCTAATCATCCATAAATTGGACCAATATATAGTTTACTTTTAGGTTATGTTATTAAATTATCAACTATTCATAAATCGGATTAAGCGAATATAAGTCGGTTCCTAACTGATCAAGCCAACTAGAACTTTCGCAGATTCAAGCCACCATCTTCCTCTTCTCTAATAATAGCTGCTGCTGCATAGTCAGCAATAGGAGGCTAAAAGCGCAAGAAAATAAGTTATATTATCTTAAACATTAATAAACTTCACTTTAAAACTTTGTTTAACTCTTAAAATTAAGAAAAAAATCATTGGTGGTATTATTATTATTAATTGATGGGTTAAATAGGTTGGTAATATGTGTCAATAATTTTATCTATATATGTATAGCAGACTCTTTTGAAGTAGAAGTAGGTCTAGTTCAGCCATTGACCACTCTACCATGATTGAGAGAGAATATTGAAAAGCCACCAAATTCCATGGACACAACATTTAATAAACTAATGAAGTTATAAACTCGGTTCCCCTATTAATTTTTTTTTTCTTTTTATTTTGTGAGTGCTCATTAGTACTTAGTTTGAATGTAAATGTTTTATAATATACAGCATGCAACAAAACCATTGAATGCAGGGTGCTAAGTCAAATTGGAAGTCAAATTAGAAGACTCGGCCAAAGATTTTTAAAATATTATTATTCTACCTTTAAATTCATACAAGAGGGACTCGATATGTAATTAAAAATATTTCAATTCGATAAATTATTAATAAACTTGAATAACAGATTTGACACCTACTTTTAACTAAAAATCTTAAAATAATAAATTTACATAAAAAAAAAAACAATCCTCAAGATGAGAGGATAGAAGAAACAATTTCATTAACATTACTCCTCTCACTATTGCAACAATGCGAGTCTATGCGTGATAGTCAAACGCACAATTTTAGGCTTTTTCTTTCTTTCGACTTCAAAGACTTTGTGTGCTGCAATATTCCAGAGTCCTACTTATTCTACCATAATATAGAATAAAAGTGTAATAAACAATCAATTAAGAAAAATAAAAAAAAAAATAATAGTAGAAAACACGTGTTATTATGTATTTCAATTTAAGATTTATTTAAATATTGTTTTAAAAGTATTCTAATTATTTATGTCATTTTTAATATGTATATATTTTTTTTTTTTGTTAGAGATCACAGTGTGGGAAGGGCCATAAGTGTACGTCTGCCATTTGTTGCGAGCGGGTGTGAATTTAAGTAGGCATATAAGTTAGCACAATATTCTTGCTTCTCACATAACCCGCACTATACAATTTAATTTAAGTTTTTCTTGTAGTTGTTATAATTAAACTTATTTTTACAATATACTTAAATAGAAACTAAATGAAATTTGTATCATAAAAGAATGCATTACATCTATAACCCATATTTAATAAAACCGATACACCTCAAACAAACAAATTTAGAACACTTTTTTTCTGCCATCATTTATGTGTATAAAATTTGTAATATACTTGTTTCAACCCGACCCAAGTTCGTTTTACAACATTGTTAGGAATAACTACTATGTCACTAAGATATTGTCTACTTTTAGAGTGTGAATTTTCATTACGGTTTTGTCCTTAAAAACATCTCGAAAGGTTTATTGGATGTTTATTGGATGTTCCGAAACAATACTTATTGAGAAAATAATAAAACTATATTCAAATAAAATTACAACTCCAATTCTAAGTTTTCACATATATCATTAACAAAGAATATTCAAGTAATTGATGAGATAGAATTTTCCAAAAGAATTTACGGGAGAATAAAAAATGAATGAACCTTCACTATAAGAAAAAGTCTTATTAATGATAAATTTTAGTGACAAAAATTGTTTGTCACTATAGTAATCAATCTAGATACCAATTTATAAAATAAAAAATTATTGATTACTAAAGGAATTACTATTATGAATAAAAAATTATAATTTGTTTCTAAATTGGTTTCTAAAATTTAGCTGCTAAGGTTTTAACTATCAAAGAAGATTGGTCACTAAACATTAGCTACCAAGATTTTTTCTACCAAAAAACAATTGGTTTCTAAATTAGTCTTTAATTCATTAGTGACAAATTTAACGACCAATTATAATTTTGTATTCATAATAACGATTATTTTAGTAATCAATAATTTTTTATTTTGTGAATTGCTAAATTCGTTATTACAGTAAATAACAACTTTTGATAAAATTAGTCATTAATGAGATTTTTTTCTTGTAAAGTTTTCTGTAAGATAAAATTTTAGTTTATTCATAAACTAACTTAAAATGTTTGTCGTGTAATATTTGTTTTTTTAATTTATTTATAAGCTATTTATAGGTCTATGAAAATTGAAAATTTATTTTTTTCTTTTTTCATATCTTTCTATTCTAAAAGTACACATAGAGGAGTCCTTCAAATATGTCCTAGATATCATTAACACGTAAACAATTAAAATGTATTTGGGGTGTTAAAATGTTTTTAGGCTTACAAAAATACAGAGGTGTCAAATTTATATATACTAAAATTAAAAGAAGATATTTTTATTTATATATTAATTTACATATGTAAAAAAATATTTGGGAGATAAAACTTATTTCATGCAATACAAATGTGAGATGATATAGTACATGAACAGTTAAACAATACAATATTAGACGACTAGTTAAACGATTAATGTTAGATGAATGATTATATTATAACACTTAATAGACTACTGACTAAACAAGTAACAGTAATAGTAGTGTGTGACATCATGATAGAGGTGTTATAATTGCTATCTATTCTTTACAATTAAATAAAGCCAAAACCTATCAGTCTCAAATGATTTGCACAAAAATCTAACGTTAGAATTGGGTTTAATCTTCATGCAGAAAACTCCAACACTAAGGCCATTGGTGTCACCAATTATACCTATTTAATATTGTACAAAGCATAAGGTCTGGGAACTTTCTGTTCTCTTCTTTAGTTTTCACCAATTAACCAATTCAGATTCTACTTTTTAGAACCGCGCAAAATAGCATCCTAACTTTTGTCTCTTCCTAGTTACTACTATATGTTACATCAACATCAATTTTATGATTTACTTATTCCTTTCATTTCTAAAGTCTAAAATGTTTGTACACATTCAACTTTAATTACTTTAATTTCTTTGACAAAAAAACTAAAATAATTTAAAATAACATGTAAGATTAGTTATTATTCATAGGTGCTATTAATTATGAAACCAAATTGTCAAACTGTACTTGTTAAGTAACTATCTATTTCAAATTTCATTAAGATTTTATTTGGAAAAACATCTTCTAAGTATTTATGAAAAAGGAAAAAGTCAAATAATTACTTTTTTTCACAGTTAAAAGTTAATTCATACAAGTTAACTTTTAAAAAATTAGGTGAGAGTAATTGTTGAATAAAAGTTCATTTTAATTAAATTCTATTCTGTTAGTGTTGAAATACACGTAACCTAATTGAGCAAATAATATTGTTATCTACAAGTATATTAATATATAATAAGTATGTTCCTTTCTCAATCAGAACAGACAAGGGTTTATAAATAATTAACTTTGTATGATTGAAATATAACTTAGTAATATTTAGTTATAACCTTTTTTTTTTTAAAAAAAGTAATGTATTCTAACTTAAAGAAGACAAATTAGTGTAGAAGCTTAATACTTGTTTCCTTTGAGCATTTCCTTTATCCATATGGTCCATATATTGCGCCATTTAGTCCTTTTCCATTTGTAAGTTAGACGATATCGATACAAATGATTATACCTATATAAAAATTTTGATATCTATAATAAAAGGGATTTTTACTAATATTTATAACATTTTAGTGGATTTAATTTGTTATTATTTTATTCTAATCAACATAATTAATTTTATTATATATAGAAAAGCTTACCTACAAGCAATTTAACACTTCCATGCACCAATCTCGTTCAAACTAGAAGTCTTCATTTAAGCAACAAAAGTTATCTCGCTTCAACTAGGCATTCTCGTTTAGACGAGAGCTTGAACAGATATTGTGACATTTTGTGAGTACTCGCTAAAATAAGACGTTCTCGCCTAGCGAGATTACTTTTTGCTTAAAATTGAAACTCTTCGTCCGAGCAATGACTCGAATAGAGACAAGGGTGAGTGTTCTACTATTCATTTTCAAAACCAAATCAAACCACACACAATTCTTTTTCATACGAACATATCAACTAGACATTTTAAACATGAACAGAACAAAAAATAGACAAGATACTTCGAAAACTTTACAAATTCTAACTTCTCTTACCTTGAAACTACTACTACTCTTGATGAGGAGAGAGCCCTAGGTGGAGAGGAACACCACAACTCCAAAACAGACTAAGAAGCTGGAAATAGGAGCACATGTAGACAAAAATGAGACTCTAAGAAAGACCCCAAGATAGAACCAACACTATTAAAACTGGAAAAAAAGACAAGATAGAGATTTGAAGTCTTCGACTTACACTGAGCGTGGAAACGTTTGGTCAACTCTATGGAGAACTCCGCAATGACCCTAACTCAGCTTTCTATTTCAAGAAGTGAAGAAGAGTGAGATATTTGGATTGAGAGGATAGAGAAGAAATATAAAGTGAGGAAACTGAAAAAGGTTTTGAAGAAAAATAGGCGGGCCTGACTTTGTCATTTAACTAAACTCATGAAATAAAATTGGTCCTTACATTTATTATTAACTTACACTTTATAAATAAGCAAAACCATTATTTTATAACTCTATTTTATTTTATAAAGTTCAGTTAAATTAGAACTTATATTTTAATACCGATCTCAATTTTACTTATAATACTTAATTGGTGTTATTTTAAGAAATTTTCATACAAAAAAATAAACATTTCCAACAATGTAAGATTGTGCCAACTATTTAATCACTACTTCAATCCCTCTATACAAAGTGTATCCTTTTTGAAATTATACAAACTCATTTTTACATGATTTTAAATCATTGAAAATATGATAAACGATTAACAGTAGTTGAAACTAAAATATATATTTGAAAAATATATTTATGAATAAAAAATAAAAGAGAATAAAAATAATGAAAACTAATATTATAAATACCGTAAAACTATTTTACAATAAAAAAATATATTATAAATCTATGCACTTTTATAATTTTATATTTATTAGCTACTTAAAAAAATAGTTTCACTAAATTAGCGGAGTTTTAATTAATAATTGTAAAGTTTTGCTTAAAATTATCATACTAGTCGAATAACTAATATAAAATTATATAAACTATCATCTAGAAACATCTTTATATTTACACATACATATATCATAAGGATTTAAAGATTTTCATAACATAACATATTATCTTTTATAAGAAATAAATAATATATTAGAAATAAAGAATATATTAGATATAAAGAGTCTTTGGATACTCTAATCCTTTTACAAATCTAAACTATACATAATTGAAGACAATGTATGTAGTTTTTAATACAAATAAGTAAAAAGCTTGGATAATAAAATATAACACATATTTACATAGAAAAAACTTAGAAAACCCCTATGACAAGGATGACAACACAAGTATTTGTACCCAATTACTATACATATATTCCATTAAGTCTACTTTTAACTATATCACAAATTAATCACAAAATGAATTTCAAGCATTCCATCCCGGAAAGTTTGCTTTTAACAATATTCTTATAAGTAGATTTGGCATTATATATTGCTGTCTCATTATATATGTTCTTATAAGTATATTTGACATTATATATCATTGTCTCTTCATCAAGCTAACACCACACATCTTCCTTTTCCTTACTCAATTTTTTTTAACCTCTTGCATCGACAAAAATATTTGAATAATTTTTCATTCAAATCGGTCCCTCCTATACTCCAAATAGGGGTGGGCATGGATTGGACTTTTAATGATCCAATCCACATCCATTTTAGATCCAAATAATTGGATTAGATTTTCAACCCAAATCCATTTTTTTAGAAAAACAAATTTGGATTTTTTTAAAATCCAGATCCAAATATTTGGATCAAGACTTAAATACAATCCAAATATTTGGATCAAGTTCAAAATCCAAAATGAATTTTCTAAAACTTGTGTCTTTAAGGTCCACACCAATCAAACCTATCCAGGTCATCGAGCTCGCTCGGCCAATCAAGCTCTCGAGCTTGCTCAGTCCGTATAGGTCGTCAGGTACGACCCGTGTGAATCGTCAGGTCGGTTCGGCCTAGCCCATCCAGGTCTTTGGGCCCACCTGGCCTGTTCTGGCATCGAGCCTGCCCGGTTCGTATGGGTCGTCTAGCACAATTCGTCTGAGTCGTCGGGTCAATTCAACATGTCTAGGTTGTCTGGTCGACTTAGCCTATCTGGGTCATCAAGCCCGCTCGGTCCATCAGGATCATCGGGCTCACTCGACTCGATCCATTAGAGTCGTCAAGCCCGCTCGGTCCATCAGGGTCGTCGGGCCTGCCCAGTCGTACAGGTCGTCGGGCACGACCCGTCCGAGTCATTGGGCTGACCCATCCTAGCCCATCTGAGTCTTCGGGCCTGCTTGTCCTATTTAGGTCTTTGGGCCTGTCTGGCTCGTTCAATTCTTCGAGCCTGTCTGGCTCGTTCGATTCTTCGGGCCTGCGTGGCCCGTTTGAGTCTTCGGGTTCCTCTGACTCGTTCGGGTCTTTGGGCCCACCTGGCTCGTTCGGGTCTTCGGGCCCACTTGGCCCGTTTGGGTGATCATGCCCGCTTGGTCCGTTCGGGTATTTGGGCCCACCTGACCCGTTCAAGTCATCGGGCTCACTCGACTTTTTCGAGGCGTTGGGCCCGATCAACTCGTTCGGTTTGTCGGGCTCACCTAGCCCGTTCATGTCTTTAGGCCTACAAAGCCTATTCTAATCGTCGGGCCCGTCCGACCCTTCAGGGTCGTCGGTCCTGCCCGGTTCATACAGGTCATCAAGCAAGGCCTGTTCGAGTCTGAATTTAGCCTAATCCATCTCAACCTTTAGCCTAACCCAACTAAAAATTTAAATTGAAAATTTGGATTGGATTGTTTGGATTATCCATATTTGAAAATTTTGATTTATATAATGGATATCTAATCCATAAAATATATAAAAAGTATATTAGGTTGAAATCCAAATCCATTAAAATGGATTTTAAATGAATTAGATTTTTAATCAAATGAATTTTAAATAGATTAGATCAGAGCAAAAGTGGATTGGATCAAGAAAATTAGATTTTTTCTCACCCCTAACTCCGAATTCCATTTTGACTCATTTTCGTGCCTTCATAACTCATAGCGTTACGTACCTATAAATAGAGTTTATATACCCCTTGGGTTCTATAAGTTTACATACATAATATATCATTAAACTTCTAAAGAAATAAAAGTATTACTATTCTTGAAAAGTTCGTTCATTTCATATGTCACCTCCATCCTCGTATAAAGTATAGTTATCAAATCATATATTTTATCATCATATATCATATTATCCATCTAAATTTTAGTAAAATTATATTTAATCACACATCATAAAATATATAAATGCATCTATTTCTCTAAATCATAATAAAGAAATCTCATTGTAAACTTGTAATTTATTGTAAATTTCTATTAGGACATGGATTTGTCAGTTTGGCTGATGACTAAACCTATGTTTACATACACAATAGTTTTCTTAACAAAACACCTCACATCTTATCTTATGCTTTTATATAACGACAATATTGAAAGAAAAAAAAATAGATGTGAGTATAATTGAACAAGTATATGATATTTTGAATATCTCATTGATACTGTATATCTCATTGTAGTGATTGCGTCATAAAGCGCCAAGAAGGGCCATCCATGGATGTTTTGGATATAAAATTCATTATTAAGAGAAAAGTTGCTCCAAACATTTAATTATCAATTCTTAAAAAGTAAAAGACAAAAGAAAAAACATTGCTAAAGTTCATATAGGATCTGAACGTAAGTGCCGATTTGTTGATGCTCCCTGTAGGAGACAAACATCATGTTGTAATTTCATTTCTTTAATCAAGTATTTCTCTTTCATCAATAATAATAATTATTATATATATGCGTGTGTGTGTGTGTTTTTTAATTCAATTAAATTTAAAAAGATGTAATAATCGTTGCTCATGGGTTGGAATTCACGTGAACACGTGGACTGACAAAAGATAACAGTTATAATTGTTTTCTTTAAGAGTGAACACACATATAGTAAGGCTTAGAACGCCCACGAATTAGTTGTATAAATTTGCGTGATAACCGATACTTATTTAGCATAAATAAACTAGAGAGAAATATAAAAATAAAAATAACAATTGTTATATTTTTAAGCAAAACGGGTTATGGACTATTTTGAAAAAATATTCTTTAAACAATTGAATTTGGAGACAAGATAACGATAAAAAATATATATTTAAAGATAAACAAAGATAATGGGAAAATTAAATGAAATAATTTTGAACTCATTCGTATCAAACTGATTGCACATCTAATATCAATCATCTTTTAGAATGACTATTTCCACGTTTAAATCACAACTATAAAACACGTGACCACACCTAATATATGAGCCTAAAATATTTTGAGCGTATCTCAAGAGATTTTTTCGAGAAAACATAATAGAACTAGAATTAATATACCAACAAGATACATAATACAAAACACATCATGTCTGCCTTATTAAATTTCTAAGAGACTTTGAATCAAAGAGAAGGCTGGCAATTACACCAACACAAGCCTTGATCTTGATTTTTTAGCAAGAAATATGGTTTTAGAATGTTTAAATCTTCTTTAAGAGTTTCTTTGTTAAGTTGTAAGTAGTAGTTACGAGGATTGATATCTTTTCAAGACAATTTGAAAACCAATAAGAAAAAACCATTTCTAAATCACCTAACTGATTACTAAGTATTAATAAACTATTTTATTCTAAGTTATTTATAAATTTACAGTTATAACATTATAACATTTGCACAAACAATAATAAAGATTATTTAATTATGTTAGGCTTAATTGATTATCTACTCAAACCTGCATAAACAATTTGAATAATGGTTTATAGTAGAATCTAATTAATTATTAGCAAATTTTTTATTTTAAAAATACTTAAAGTGGTATGTATATATATAATCGATTATCATTATACTTAATCAATTATCAATAAAAGCAATTTTTTAATTTTTTTTTGTATTAATCCAACCTTAATCTATTATAACTAATGATAATCAATTATTTAATTTAAAATAATTGATCATCACAAGTGGCAATAAATTAAACTTAATGTAAAGTTTTTTAAAAACGTTTCTAAAAGCATTTAAATATTTTGTTGAAACAAATAATTCATATTTTTTAATCTTAGTTGAAATCTTTCTCCACATGCATATCACAATTTAAAATAAGAACATTATAGCACCCAGTATATATATTTAATTTCCTCATCATCAAAACATCTTTTCAATTTTATAGGTATGAATCTTCAACTTTCTTGGTACGAATCTTTGCCAACTTGATTAACACAATTACTTTTTTAAATCTTTTGGTATGTACTCTTGAATTCAACTGTTAAAGCAAGAAGGAGAATGTTAATCAGTGCTGTTAGGACACGGTTAAAGAGCATTGATACTATTATTTTTATATTGAAAATTGAAATAATTAAATACATTAATTAAAATAGTATAAATGTATACTACAAATTTTTTAAAGACAAAAATATCCTTTTAATTTTTAGATAATAAATTTTTGATACAAAACAAGGACTCTGAAATTTTTAAGTCTCTACTCAAATTAATACTTTAATTGTTTCTTATTTTATAATTTTAGATGTTCAACACTATTTTTTTCCTGATTTTTCTGTTAATTTAAATTTTCTTATGTTTAATTATATTTAATTTTTAGCAACATTAAAATATATTTATTTTATTATTTAATTATTTTTTAATTTTTATTGATGAATATTAAATAAAATATTAAACACAAATATACAACACTTATGAACATTTTTGTCCTTTAATTAAAATAAAATTGCATTAATAGTTGTTAAGTCAAATTTTAGTTAATATCACACTTAATTATGTACTTTTATAGAATTCCGTGTATATTAATTATCCTTAGCTAGTGTCCTTAGGGTACTGGTTAGCAATATCCAAGTAAGAAATACATTAGATTATATTTTTATCAACTTTGTATTGATAAAAATAAATTTGGTTGGGTTTTAATCGAATTAGGATAAACCTAGGCCTAGCCCAATTCGATTGAGCATGGGTTAGGCCTTATTTGAATGAATATAGACCTATCTCGACTCGACTGAATATAAATTATCCTAACTCAACTCAACCTAAGCTCGAATTAACTTAGTTTAACTTTGGTTCAGACTGACTTAATATAATTTGGGTCGAGCCAATTCACTTTGACTTATGTTCATATCAACTCGGTTTGACCTAGGTTTGAACCAACTCATCTGAAGTTAGGTTCGAGCCAACTCGACTTGACGTGAGCTCTAGTCGACTTGACTTTAACTTGAACCGATTTGATTTAACCTTGCATGAGCCCAATTTAGTACTATTTTATATTGGTCTAGTCCAATCTATTATTTCACAACTCCAAAATAATCTCGTTTAACATAAATATTGAGAAAAAAAATTCATAAATATAAAATAAATAAATAAATCTTGAAAAACTTTGACAATGAAAATGAAATTAATCAAAATCATTTAAAAAGATTATTAATATTGATATTTTTGAAGTTTTAGCAATTATTTTATATTTAAATAGTTTTATGAATTTGGTGGTAACTATTTTTTTTTATTTAAATAAAAATAAAATTCATCAAATGTAAATTTTCTTATTCAAATAAAACATTTGAAAATTAAACAATTTAAACTAAAATTAATTCAAATTCCATATATTTGAATGACGTAAAAATGATGAAATTTCATATCCAAATACAAACTAAAGTTTACCGGTCCCTAATTATTACTTTTCTTATGGTTGCTGATATATAAATAAAATTGAATTTTCTTGGGGTGAGCTTTCAACTTTCAGAGAGGGCTAATAAAAAAGATTTTCCATTAGAATTTTAGTGCGTTCTAACAAAGTTCGGAGTATTGGAAGAATTCATTCCTTTTGTGCAGGCCAGACAAAAATAAAATAAAGATGTGCAAACGCTTCATGAATTTTGTAAAAGATATATATAGAAAAGTACACCTAATATGAATCAGAAGTTCACTGTGAAAAGAGATTAAAAAAAAATATATTCGTAATAATATGATTATCTTATGATATACTTTTATAATATAAACTTACGATTATCTCGTACGGAAAATATTGTTCTTCGGAAACATTTTGAACTGTTTTTAAACATCAATGAGAGATTCTTTTATTGACAAAATAGAATGACCAAGTATGGGATATTTTTTTTATGGATTTCGTTTTGTAAGATGTAATGTCACAAACTCGTTATCATACTAAAATTTTATATATATATATATATATATATATATATATATATATATATATATATATATATATAACAACGTCTTTATGCAAGTACACACTTATGTACACGTATTTTGAAAGAAAAGAGTGTTGGGTCTTTCGAGACTTACATCATTGTTGAGTATTTCAAGAGAGGATCACCTCAAAAATACAAAACTAATGAAACATGAGTCTAATTCATACATAAGGTATTGATATTACTCTTAACCTAAAATCTTTAAAACAATGGGTTTATGAATCTTCCTCCTTATATGATGCTCAACTTTCTCATTTTTAGTCGTATCAGAATTAAACTCATACTTGGATTCCCAACAAAGAATAGTTTCAAATTAAAACATGTGATCCCCTTCTATCAGCTTATCTCATGCATGTATTATCATTATTTCTAATGTTCAAACATGGTTATAATAATTTAAGACAAACACATGAAAAATGTAAGTTAATGTAAATAAAAGAATGCTCATTTTTACTCCATATGAGACTTAAACTCATACTTGGATTTCCAACGAAAAAGTAGTTTCAAAATTAAAACATGAGATCTCCTTTTATTACTGTCTATTAGCTTATCTCATGTATGTATTATCATTATTTCTAATGTCCAAACATAGTTATAATAATTTAAGACAAACACATGAGAAATGCAAGTTAATATAAATAAAATAATATAAAATTATACATAAATAATTAATCAATTATATTATATATATATATATATATATATATATATATTCATTTTTTTTTAAAGGTATAAATCGAGACATGACAATTTGTAAAAAGACCTAATGTGGATATATGATGTTCTTACTTTTATAACCATATTTTGAATTTACAACAATTGTATACACATTTTCATAATCATACCCATATTCACATTCATATAGTAATACATTTTCACATATATCTATTTCAATGTCAAAATTGAAAAAATCAACTCTCTATCTAACATACTAGCAAAACTTTTTTCATATACTTTCAAGACATTAATGGTATTTCCACAAACTTAGATCCCTTCGATGACAATGTCTCCTCTTAATCAAATTAATAAAATTACACTACAAAATAATTAGTTTAGGCAACACTATACTAGACGGTAGGTATAAAATGTGACCTAAAGATAGTAAAGACAACACTATCATACGAGCACACTTCCACTGGACAAGAGATGATTTTCAGTGAATGAGAGTAAGTTTTACAAATGAAAATAAATGTGTTATGATTTTGAAAATAAAATGGGTGGATGTGTGGCTGAGTAGAGTATAAGTATTATCGAAATCTACTATGAGTATGTTTAGTGTAGTAGAGTTCGAGTGTTTACCAAAAGTCTATTGATGGTGTGTTTGGTTTAATAAAGTTTACATGTTTTACCAAAAGTCTATTGTGAGCTAATATTATTATGTATAACACATTGAGTGATTTTAGGATGTGTATTGAATGAGGAGTCTAAGTATGAATTGTCTTTACTTCATAGAGGAATATATTAGATGGTAGGAGTCGATAGAGGTTTTTATGTTATGGATAGTATAGGAAAAAGGACCCTGTCTCGCAAATGGTATAGAATTTACCCTGTCATATATGGAGGATTTAGATATTGAGATATGACTTTGCGAAGTAGAAGGTCATATGACAGGTGTTGAACTTTTTAGTTTAATTTTTTTATACACGAGTATTCTGAAAATATAGTCAAGTGTCTAATTTATTTGAACCCTTGGTGTATTATAATGTTAGCATGAGCCAAGTAGACTAATAGATTTAGATGCTTAAATATGATTTTTTGTATTATATGATATGATACTAATGTATGTATATAAATATAACATGTCTTGTACAAATTACTAACTTATCTTATTTTCTTCTTGATTGTAGTGTCCACCTCCTAGAATTATATGTTACACGAAAAACAAAAGATGACGGAAGTAAAAGTGTGTTGATAATTGAGTTGATAACTTTTTATACACATAGTGTTTCTTTTTCTTTACATTCTCAAATGAATTAGAATTGTATATTTTAAAAAAATTAATTAATATGAAAAACTATGAATACAATATATATATATATATATATATATATATATATATATATATATAGGCGGAGGATCATTACGGCAGGGTACCCTATAATTTTTAATTTTTTATATTATATTATATATATATATATATATATATATATATTAATTATTTTCAATTTTTTAAATTTTATTATTATATGTAACATATATTGAAAATTGATAGAAGTTAAATGAGCTATTTTTCTATTTATTTTATAAGGCGTAGCATTTAATGTTAATAAATAAAAAATATAAAATCAAATGTAATGAAGAATAAAAATATTTATTAAGTTATTTCTTATTTTATTTCTCATTATATTTTTAAGTTTTTCACAAATTATAATAATTTCACACTCTCACATGTTTTTTTTTTGTTTTGGAAAAAAAGTTAAATACAAACTTATTCTTTTTGCTTTCATTTCTCATTTGTTCTCTTTCATTTGTGAAGAAAACATGTATCTCTCTCGTATAATTTGATAGTGAAATATTTATTTAATAGTTAACATTATTTTTTATCAGATGAGCCTTATATTCATTTTTTTTATGATTATAGGAGAAAAATAATTGTACTATGTGTTTTTGCATAACCATCTTTTAATTGGGACTTTATTGTCATTGATTTTTTATTTTAGTATCTCTTAATTTTTATTTTTTAATTAAATTATGATAAATTGTTTTTTAATCTTAAACTTAAAAAAGAAATAGGTATATTGATGAAGAATAAAAGAATATATTTATTTCTTAAAAGTGATAAAAAGAAAGCTATTGGTGAAGATGAAAACAATACAAATTCAATATCTTAGATTTATGTATGCTGAATCATGATACAAATGATCGTATCGTTTGATTAGAAGAACATGTTTTATATTAATTCTTTGAAATATTTACATTGAAAAAGCAATAGTTAAAATTTTTAGTTTTGACTCAATTATTGATGGGTTCAAAGATTTGAAAGAACGAAAGACAATCATCTATATATGTGTGATTTCTTTTGTAGATACACAGTTATACTAAATTATTTATTCTTTTTTTATTGTGTTAGTGACAATAATTAAATATATAAATTTTGAATTTTGAGTATCTGTCACTATATATATATATATATATATATATATATATATATATATATATATATATATAAAAAAATATTACGATATAACGCTTAATTAAGGTTATTACATTTAAAATTTATGTTTCTAACAAAACTTCAAATTTAGAAGAAACAATTTATTATACTAATATTAACTTATAATATAGTTAAATATATTTTAATCCCTTAACAAAGTTAATTTTTTTGTCTCTGAAAAAAAAAAATCTCTTTTGGTTTCTCACGTATAAAATAAGTTAGGTCTTATTGTCTCTTTATAAAAAGAAAAGTTATAGGTTTAAATTTTGAATCGTTTATCATGGAAATAAAAACACCATATATGGAATATATCACCATGATTAAAAGACCATAATTTTAGAGAAATCAATATGTTTATCTATAAACCGGTCCGTGTTCCGGTCCAATGAATGAAGAAAAAGCCGTCAGGGAATAGGTTGAACCAGTAAAAATCGGCAATTGGGAATGGTCAATGAATTGAATATGATGTGCCAAACAAGACTTGATTTTGTTGTTTAATAAAATAAAAATAATAAACACTGGGTGCTGCTAATTACTATAATGGTGTGCTGCAATCCAACGCAACGTCACAGTCAAATCTGCAAACTATTTGTTTCGACGCCGGAATCCATGCATTTGCGAGTTATTGACTTCAGACGCTCTTCCTCCTTCTTCTTCCGGTCTAACTTGGACGGAACCTCACCATGACTTTCGCTATGCCTTACAAATGGAAAAATGTTATCATGCTTTCTCATCAGCCGTCTGATCCAACACTTCAGATTGATTGTGATTCAATCGAGGCTTACTCATATTAATAAAGTACTGACAATAATAAAATAAAAACAGTATTATAAGTTTATATTAGTAAGAGCTAAAAGTAAAATACACTTTTATAAATTCTTAATACTTCTAATACATAAAAGATTAAATTAAATATAGAATAAAAATTAATAAATAACTTTAGGTTTATTAAATTAATAGCATTATCGCCATGTTATATTAAAAATTTTGTTCATCTATTATAAATCATTTTTGTTAGATTTTGACTTTTTTTTTAATAACCATTATTTTTTCAATTCTTTGACCGATTCTTTTAAACCAGCTTTACAGTTTATTTCAACTAGTTTATTTAATCAATTTATTGGGGTCTTTTAGTCCTATCGTCTGGGCCAAGTTAATTTTGAAAATACAAAATATATCTTTTTCTTCTGTCATTTCTAAGCAAACATATATACGTATTTAAATGAGTTACTTATATAAATCGTGGATATTATAATATTACATAAATTAACATAACGTTATAGTTTATATAATAATTGACTCTACATATAATTTCTACTTACAAATTTATCTCACTTAAAAATATTTTTAAAATAATGTTACTAGTACCAATAATGTCAATATATATAATTTATTTTTCATAAATTTTAATAGGTCTGACTTAGCTTTAATTTATAATCAGTTGTATTAAAGATCACCTTTTTATAATCAATCATATTAGGGAGTTTTTATTTTCCTAAATATTTAACTCAAGTTATATACCTAAAATTTGATCCCGAAATTCCTAATTAAATTATAATAATTTTAGTAGTACAATTCGTTGGTTGATTCCAGCTTTAGGGAGGTAAACATTTTCATTTTTACATGGAGACTCAATTTGTATCCTAATAAAATATTAGGTAATAGTTGCGAATAAAAAAAAAATACTCTGTAGATGCCACGTGTAGTATATAGTGTAAGAACAAGATAATTACTTTATTTTGTTCTCATTCAGTTAGTTTATTTTTATTGGAATTTATACAAATTATTTGACAACAAAATTTAAAAATGATGTGATGTTTGATATGTTTTTGTTTTCTTTACATATTAAGTTTATACCATTTTTATTTTTAGTACAAAGTTTTTTAGACTTTCTATTTTAGTAAATTAATTAATTTGGCATCTTGTTTTAGTGTATATTTAATGTATTTTTAATTTTTGTATTAAATAATGATGTAAAAATTTAATAGTAATTTATTTTATTTAATTATAATTAAAAAAATTAGTTTCAAAAAATTACTTGGTAAAGATATTTATTAAAATAAAAATCATTCTGTAAACTAAAAACCACAAAAAATGTTAATTGTAAAAAGTTTAGTTCATTGTTTAATAATCTTTCTTTACTCAAATTTTAAAAATAATAGAATGTGTGAGGAAAGCTTATAATATATAAATCAGATTCATTTTTCTTATATTGATTTTTAAATTTAAATCATGAATCAAAGAGGTTAATATTTTTTATTAAAAGTGTCATTATTATTTTTTTACTGCAAATACAATTATTTGAATCTTGATAAATTTAATAACTAATTTTTATTTGAAAGTATTGTGAGAATGACAAATAATTATTTTTTAAGGGCTAAAAATAAACAATGTCCCATTTATAAAGAATAAAAATGATATTTAATCTTTTATAATTTAGAACTATTGGGTGGAAAATGCATAACTTTTCTTCAACGTTTTTGTTGGCGGCTTAGTTCTGTATCTTTATTGCTTTAATTAAATTATTATAGAACTAACTGATCATTGTAATGTTTTATTTAAACTTTTATTATTATTATTTTTATCTCCTTTTCTTTTATATAATAAAATACAATACTTTTATATACTCAAAGACTCTAAATGTATTTATTTTTTAATTTAATACTTTCCTCACAAATATATTCTAACGTGTCCACGTGTCTTTTCCTTGAGTGAAGAACTGTCACTAAATCTGAGAAGAAAAAAGAAAAAATATCGGCTAAAACATTTTCCATAATTGATAATAATCAATTATTAATTTTCTACAAGGGTTTTGTTAAAATATTTCAGTCAATGATAAATGATATCAACGAAAATGGAATACGTAATTCTTTCTAAGTTTATCACACATTTATATTTCTCCTGTATTGTTTACGATGAATTATAATAAAATAAAACGAAACAACAAAGCAATAATAAAGAACAAAAATTATAGTTTGAGAATGAAATGAAATGAATTGAGCCTCGGTTTTGTTTGTTTCTGCATTCTTGCCCCTATAAAGGGTACTTCCACAATTCTGTTAAATGCAACACCACCGCAAAGGAAGCTTTGCTTCAGAATCTGCTCTCTCAATTTTCTGCATACTTCCAACACCTTTCACAATACCCATCTCTTTCTTTCTCTCTCTCACCTTTCTCAATAGCCATGGCCTTCTGTAGTGGTACCTTGCTTAAGCCAAACAATTGCTTCTCCCCAACCCACAAACCCAAAGCTCCAACTCCATACTATGACAGCAGAAAAAAGGTTGGTGAATATGAATCATACGGACAATTCTACATGTCTGTAACAACACTTTTCATTGCCCTTTCTGATCTAACAATATAACCACACTAAACACCATCTCTGTCAACACCATACAGTGCTTTTCTTTTTCCTTTTTTTCGTGTTCCGTGTTTTGATTCCATAAGGAATCACTCATCTTCCTTTTGTTAACAGCAAATTCACCATTATTTTTCCACTGATGGTGCAAAGATGGCTGATGTGTTATTATGTTTGTCAGTTCTGCGTGAGAGTTTCAGCAAATGACTCGGGTGACGTCGAGAAGACTATTATCAGGAAAGAGAAAGACGGGTGGAAGATCAATTACTCAGGAGAGAAACCTCAAACACCATTGTTGGACACAATCAACTACCCAATTCACATGAAGAATCTGTCCACTCAGGTTAAAAATTAGGAATCATTTGTTAAGGCCTAAAGCCCATGCCACAGCATATTTCTTGTCCGTGGCTGACACAACAGTTTTTTTTTTTTCTTTTTTTTTGTGAGTTTTGTTGGTTTGTTTGTTAAAAGTGTTGAATGTGTTTGTCAGGATCTAGAGCAACTTGCAGCAGAGCTGAGGGCAGATATTGTGCACAGTGTGTCAAACACTGGTGGACATCTTAGCTCAAGCTTGGGAGTGGTGGAGTTAGCAGTGGCTTTGCATCATGTTTTCGACACCCCTGAAGACAAAATTATATGGGATGTTGGTCATCAGGTAATCTTTCCTCTTATTTGTTTCTTCTTCTTTTCTAATACAAGTTAAATAGCAACAAAAGAAATATAATCTTCATTTACAGAAATTTGCTATTGTGCCAATTAAGATTCTATGTTTTTTCTTCTCTTCTGTACAATTTTCATCATTATATCATGTGGGATGTGTAAGAGAGTCTAAAAAGTAACCGAATTGCAGGCATACCCACACAAGATTCTCACAGGTAGAAGGTCCAGAATGCACACCATTAGGAAGACTTCGGGGCTGGCAGGTTTTCCTAAAAGGGATGAGAGCATTCATGATGCTTTTGGGGTAGGACACAGTTCTACAAGCATATCTGCTGGTCTTGGTAAGATTCTTATATTTTAAGATCAATGTATTTTCGTCAAATATATGTGCAGAAACACTTATCTCACAATTGAGCAACAATTCTGAATATTTATTAGGCATGGCTGTTGCACGTGATCTTCTGGGGAAGAAGAACAGCATCATATCAGTGATAGGAGATGGAGCTTTGACAGCAGGCCAAGCTTACGAGGCCATGAACAATGCAGGGTTCCTTGATTCTAACATGATAGTAATACTCAATGACAACAAACAAGTCTCTTTACCAACTGCCACACTTGATGGCCCTGCAACTCCTGTCGGAGCCCTCAGCAGTGCTTTGAGCAAAATTCAAGCGAGTACAGAATTCCGCAAACTCAGAGAAGCTGCAAAAGTAAGCCTCTTAAACTTATCATATTCGTAGTCAACGTCATGATCTCAGTGATCATGTCAAACTTTCAATAAGATGTGGCATTTATTTGGCTCCAATTTTGTTGCTGAAGAGCATCACGAAACAAATTGGAGGACAAACACACCAGGTTGCAGCAAAAGTGGATGAGTATGCAAGAGGCATGATCAGCGGTTCTGGATCTACACTATTTGAAGAACTTGGCTTATATTACATAGGTCCTGTGGATGGTCATAACATTGAAGATCTCGTCACCATCTTTGAAAAAGTCAAAGCAATGCCTGCTCCAGGTCCAGTTTTGATTCATATTGTGACAGAAAAAGGGAAGGGATACCCCCCAGCAGAAAAAGCAGCTGATAAAATGCACGGTGAGAAATATATATTTCTTAATAAATCATCATGAGAAACTCGAAATTGTAAAACAAATTCTTAGATCTATTGCAAAAGTTACCCACTGTTAATATAACTCAAAATCAATTTTGTACTTAACAATTAATTTCTCAACCGGAAACCTAGTGAGTAACTAATTACTTAGGTAGTTAATATTTTGGGTGATTTAAAACTAATATTTGAATCCAAACAGACACTTATAAATTCTGATATTTTCAGGGGTTGTAAAGTTTGATCCAAAAACAGGGAAGCAGTTTAAGGCAAAAGCCTCAACACTCTCATACACACAGTACTTTGCTGAGTCTTTGATAAAGGAGGCTGAAGTAGACAACAAGATAGTGGCCATTCACGCAGCAATGGGTGGTGGTACCGGCCTAAATTATTTCCACAAAAGGTTTCCCGATCGGTGTTTCGATGTGGGGATAGCTGAGCAGCATGCTGTTACATTTGCTGCTGGGTTAGCTGCCGAAGGTCTCAAGCCCTTTTGTGCCATTTACTCATCATTCCTGCAACGAGGATATGATCAGGTGAGCCAATATGGTTCAATGAGAAATAGTCCAAACTATCTCATTATTGATTTCTTCTTGATCTAAGTTTATTTGTAAGTTAATATCTGCGATAAAAACAAAATTCTTATCAGTATGATTTATTTTGTGTATCCAGGTAGTCCATGACGTTGATCTTCAAAAGCTACCTGTCCGATTTGCATTGGATAGAGCTGGTTTGGTTGGAGCAGATGGACCAACCCATTGTGGAGCATTTGATATCACTTACATGGCTTGCCTGCCCAACATGGTGGTCATGGCTCCTTCTGATGAAGCTGAGCTGATGCACATGGTTGCAACAGCAGCAACTATAGATGACAGACCAAGCTGCTTCAGATTTCCGAGGGGAAATGGAATTGGAGCCACTTTGCCACTCAACAACAAAGGAACCCCACTTGAGGTGAGAATCAGTGACTAACATGTATTTCCTAAACTGAATCTTATCTCAAAGTTAAGCCACCGAATTGAAATTGTTTTGGTCGTGTAGATCGGAAAAGGCAGAATTCTGATGGAAGGCAGCAGAGTTGCTATATTGGGATATGGTTCTGTGGTCCAACAATGCAGACATGCCTCGGAATTGCTTAAAGAAGTAGGCGTTAGTGTGACAGTTGCTGATGCTAGGTTTTGCAAACCTTTGGATACCGATCTCATCAGGCTACTGGCTAAAGAGCACGAAATACTGATCACGGTGGAAGAGGGTTCTATTGGTGGTTTTGGATCACATGTTTCTCAATTCTTGAGCTTATCTGGTATTCTAGATGGACCTCTAAAGGTAAACCTTTCTCTTATATGATTTCATTTTGAGATTATTATTCCCTTCAGATAAGTCCCTATTTTGTGCACTTCTAACAATTCCCTTTTGGTTTTATCTGCAGTGGAGAGCAATGATGCTTCCTGACAGGTACATTGATCATGGGTCACCCCAGGATCAGGTTGAAGAAGCAGGGCTTTCATCAAAGCACATTGCGGCCACAGTCATGTCACTTCTTGCAAGGCCAAAAGAAGCTCTTCTGTTCAAATAGAAACGCGAAATGGAATGAGGATCTTGACCTGGGACCTGAAAGATGCATTCAGTTCTGTTGGCATTGCGGTTTATAGGAAGCTGTATATAACTACACTAGAATTGTTGTTTTGGATTCTCAGGTCAGGCCCAAGAATCATGAATGAATAACGAGATTAATTTATTCTTGCAAGGCATTGTAATAATGTATCTATATTAATTAGTTGTATGTAATTAACACACCACTTATGTCATAAAGATCATGATTTTCCGATAAGCATAATTTTAGTACTCCACTTTCCCTTGGCTAAACAGTCTTCTTATTACGTTAGTGATGAAGTAAATGGATTTGACGGTCAATATTTCTGATAATGAAGGGTGAGGTCATACCCATGAACGCCACCTTCTAGTCTTTCTTATCAGTATCAAATCAATTCACGCAAGATATTATTAAATAATGTTACCGTCAATAACCTCACCCAAAATAGGATTTGTCAAAACCATAAAGTTAAAATATTTTTTCGAGCTATGACTTACACATGATTAGAAAAAATACACAAAAAATTTTCATGTAAATCAGTATGTGCAAGTAACAAGGCAGAAGGTAATATTATTCATCGATGACATCAAATATAATAAGGCGTAGTCAAGTCCATAATACTAAAATATATATATATATATATATATATATATATATATTTTATCTATATTTGATAATATACGAAATCTTTTTCAAGAAAAACAGAGATGTAGGTCGCAGTTAATTGTTTAGAAAGTAGTCTTGTAAGAAAATAAGTGCAACTAACAACCAACAGAAATACAAAACAGTACTGAAAATCCAATAGATCTTATAGGATTTTGAGAATCCAAAATTTTGAAGATAAAGTATGTCTTAGTTTTGGTTTTGGTGATAGATTTTTTTAATTTATGTGTTCTTTGTTGTCATGTATGAATGTATATGATTCACGTATTAGATTAAGTTTGCATAATTTCTTACTTTTAACTGTTTGCAAAAGTACTAGCCAATAAATGGATAATGAAAAGAGAATATTTGCCCTTAAACAAAATGGAAAATGGAGTTGTACTTTATCAATTGTCTAATGAAGAAAATGTGAGCCCCTATTACTCTAAGTTCCAAAAGACCCAAAAAAAAAAACTAGGGTTCCTTGATTGAAAAATAATATGCTAAAGACTCAATTGAGAAGAATACAAAGAATACAACATAACGTAGAAAAAAAAAAACAATTAGAAAGTGATACGACAATTCACTAAAAACGATTATACAAAATCTTTTGTTAATCATCAAGAAAAACTTGATTGTTACGAGAAACCTTTGAAAAATGAAGTATGTATAACCTTAATATTACCTTCTAAATATGTTCTTGAAATTGAAGTGGATGAAATGAATAAATATGAGTACAGAGAAGATTTTGATGAAGATTTAATAAGTGAAAGTAACATAATTTTTTTGTTGGAAACTTTGTGAATTGAGTATTAGTTTTATGACTTATAAGAAAACAAAACTTACTTAATCTTTCTTCTTACAGAAGTTTCACCTTTCAGATGTTTGAGAAGGGAGTTGTTACTATTGGCATCTTCTGATCCAAATGTGAGGACCCCTTATATTAGTTTTGTGTCCACAACTGGAAGCTGAAGCTTGTATGAGTGATGGAGGCGTAGAGTCCAGGAATGTGAGCACCATATATTCCAAAGGATAAGGAAAAATCCACAACCCTTAGGCTCAAGCTTACCTCAATGATGGAGGCGTAAAGTCGATGAATGTGAGGACAATAACGCCCAAATGAAAAAGTACAATCCACCTTTAATTAATTTCACATTTATTTTAACATACCAGAAAATACAAGTTTATATATATTTATATTTATATATAAGTTAATATCTTTTAAATTATATTTCACGTTATGATGAATTAAATTATATAAGTTAATATTTTTTAAATGCTGAAATATTTCAAATTTAAAAAATATTTATATTAATGTCGCATGTCATCAAATTTATATTAATTTAGGATCATGATACTTTGACAAACTTCTTTTCTGATAAAATTTGACAAAGTTTATTCTTCAACACATACTAAACCTTTTCTTTTTTTTTTTCCAAATTCACATCAAACATTTCTTTCATTCATTGAGGTGCCACCAATTGTCAAAAATTTGTCAACAAAACTTTGTTAAAAATATTTTTTCATTAATTTATAACAAACATTGGTATTGTTAGGCGCATTAGTAGTAAATTTTGAAAAAAAAATTATAAATTATATTGTACAAAGTAAAAAAATTCATTAGATGCCAAAATCATATCTTTTGAATTTGTGCTCTCATAAGTCATGTGCACAAGATAAATTGTAATAAAGTCTTTAATGTGTTTGACCAATGACATATCTTGACCAAAAATTCTGAAGGGACCAAAATAATACATTTAAAATTTATATATTTAACCTTTGCACTAATATAACAAAAATATATAATTAAGTATTGAAATATCCTTGTATGTTTCTTCTTAAAAAAATTATAATTTTGAAGTTACTTTTTATGTGAAACTCATTTTAAATAAGCCTTTATAATTTCATATCTTTCCCTCATTCAATATTTTCATATTTGAGAACATCTTCATGGAATAAGTTCTAAATAATTAATATGAAACTTACCACTTGTAATTCTTTGAATCTTAAGAAAGTGTTTTTCTAATTCAACATTTTGATCTTTAGTATCATGTTTGAAAATACGTGAAGAAGTAAATATGTATTATTTTAATTTTTACCAGTATCTTCACTTTTGTCACTTAAAAAATGAATTTGTTATTTTATACTTCATCTATATACCTATTTAAAAAACATTAGGACTAAAAAATCATTTATCACAATTTAATAAAAAATTGAGAGACGTAATTATTAAAAGAAAAAATTATGATAATTAAGTCATAATTAAAAAAAAGGTTATAAAAATATATAGTACATAAAATTTCCTTTTATATTTATAAAAAATATTACTATACAAAAAACTTATGAAATGAAAAAAAAAATACTTACTATTAAACTAATATTTCATTATCAAGAGACAAGAGAGAGTAGAGATGTCAAAATGGATTTCAACCCATGAGCCAACCTCGTTCACTTTAATTTTTTTTAAAGTAGGTTGAACTCGTCTCACTCAACCCACGGGTTAAACGGGATGAAGGTGGGTTGACCCACTTAACCCACCAACATTTTTTACAATTTTTTTAATTCTTTTTATTATAATTATTCACTACTCCTAATTATATAGGTTCATAATTTCATATTTTTAAATGCTAGAATGTTGCTCAATAATATTTAAATAGTTTGAATATTTAATTAATTTTATTGTCAAGTTATATACATTGATATTTTAATCTTTAATTATTATCTTCATACTAGATTACTCAAACAACCATCTTATGAACAAATTTTTCTAAATTAGTATGACAAAAATGTGTAGTTTTTTATTTATATTTTCTTAAATAGCATGACAAAAACTATGTGATATTAGTCATGTTTTCTTGAACTATATGGACACTTTTTTAGAAACAATTCATCATATATTGGTGGTGAGCATGATGAAGATATTGGTTCTTGATTATACTGTGATTTTCATCTCATGAATTGCTTTAAAAATTATTTTAAATATTTGAATACTTAAAAATAAAAAATTATTTTTTTTATGTGGGTTGGTGAGCCAACCCACTTAACCTACCAACCCGTAGTGGGCTGAGCATGATTGTTAAATTTCTGGCTCACCATAAAGTGAGCCGGGTTGAATTCATTCATTTTTAACCCAGCTCGTGGTGAGCCAACTCGTGTGAGCTGTGTTGGTTCACTTTGACATGTCTGAAAGAGTTACCTTTTTATCTTAAAAAATGAAAAATAATTAAGAAAAAAAAATGACAGAATTTGTGTCTAATTTTTTTTTTTTAAAATAAAAAGAAAACATTCAAGAATAGAAGATGAATATAATACCTGAAAAAATTTAAAAGACAGAAAAAAAATATAAAAAACATCTCAATTTTTTTTATTTTTTTATATTTTATTATTTATGAGCATTAAATATGATATATATTACATATATTTTAAAAACATTAAAAAAAAAATTGGGGTGTATAACACTACTAAAATTCGTCCCTGTGCTCGACAATTTATTTTACTTTTCTGATATTTTTATTACAATTTAGTAGGATTTATACACTTAACATATCAAAGCCTTACAAATAATTTGTCCATAACCGGAACCACAAAAAAAATACATAAAAGGATAACAAAAAATAAGAAGTGATTCTCAGTATATCTCAAAGATCAAATCTTTAGCCCCTTATATAATTTAGTTTTTATTTCACAAATTTAATATATAATAAATTTATATTATTATTATTATTATTATTATTATTATTATATTTACAGCTTATGAAAACACAGACCATTACCTTCACAATAACGAAATAAACATAAACAGTTGTCATACAACAATAAAATAATCAGTTGCCATAATTAAAGTAAATTATTATCCATTATTGGAAGTGTATCATCATATACTTGCATATACTAGTGGAATTCATGCATCTCCACATTCTTCTTTAGTTAATTAAAATAGCAATTAATAAAGTTAAAAATAATGATAATTATAAAAATAACAAATATTTACTATAACAATTAACATAAAATTGTGTATATATGTATATACCAAATAATTATGAAAAATAATATCATATTACATTTTATATAGAGAAAAAGGGGGAGTGCAACTTTTTATCACATATTACAAATAGATTAATATATATATATATATATATATATATATATATATATATATATATATATATATATATATATATATATATATATATTCACTCACACGTGGTTAGATAGTGGCGCTTACGTGAGGACAGAAAGCAACCCATGTTTTGAGCATGTTGGTAACGGTACTTGTTTTGGCTTTAATTTTTTGTGAAATTATTATTAATTTTATAATTGTTTATATGTGAACACTGAAATAACATTTCAGACTCGTGTCACACGCGTAGCAACACTATTACTGTTTTTTATCATTGGGAATAATAGAACGTTCTACATTGACAGATTGATAATTAAGTTTGATATTTCTAAAATTATATATTAATATAGATTGAAAATTTTTATTTGTATAAAAGTTTTTAAATAATATTTTTAAGTTATGATACAAAAGTTATAATAAGAAATATATAGTATTTGTTATATAATTAAATGTTTTATTATAATATAATGTAAAATAAAAACTTTGATTACTTTATTTTCATATAATAAATACAATCATATAAAATAAAAGTAATGATATATGTTTACTTATAAAAATTATAAGACAGCGTAATAAAGATTTACGAAAACAAATGCTAGCATTATCTTGTTGGTATGATATGATAAAAAAGAAATGATAAATATTGTGTTTAAAAAGTATCGTGTGTCCCTTGGATATGTATCTATTATTTAATAATCTACTATCATAACTAATTGTTCTGATAATGAGGAACTGTTATAAAATAATAAAATCATATGTTACAAAAGTTGTTGCAACTGTCTTTATTGAATTTATTGCAAGGTGTGATAATAATAATAAATAAGATGTAATTTTTTCACATGTTTTAAAAATGTTAAATTATAGGTTCTATTCTAATTAGCAAATATTAATTTACTTTTTATTTTAGAAAATTTAATACAATAAAATCATTTTTATTAGTATTGTATAAACAAGAGGTATCACCTATCAATTTATAATTCTTTTGAATTTACTATTTATTTTTTAAAATTGATTTAAAAGATACAAAAATTGTCACATGTCCAACTGATATTGTGTCACGTGAAGTAAAGACAATATACGTGTCACTGTCATATCAAGTATTATTTTCTCATATGCAATTTGATCTTTATATTTTTATTTTGTCTCAATTTATTCATAATTTTTTTTTAAATTTAAGCAATTTTATCCTTCTACAAATTAAAACCAAATTTAATTTTTATATAAATAGTATACAAATACTTTTATTAAATATTTTTAATAAAATTAAATTTATTTAAATTTATATTTTACATTGAACTTTAATTAAAATTGTTTTAAAGTTATTAATAGAAACTAATGTTAATAGAAGAAGAAAAATTCAAAATTAATTTTGACTAACAAATATGTTAAACTTATTTATCAAGTGAATTTCATAAAAAAATTTCAAATTTTTTAAAATTTATATTTTTCATTGAACTTTATTTACATTGATATTTTATTACATCACACTTTAATATTATTTTTTAATTTGAATTTATATTTCAAATAATTATATATTTTTAAATGTGTAAAATTCAATAATTTATATACAAATATTTGAGTTGGTTTAAAAATGACAATATATAAATTCAAATAAAATTTTAAAATAATTTAAAACAATTTTATAATAATTTATAACAAATAAATTGAAAATTTAAAAATAATTTTAAATAAAGTTGAATGTGAAATATAAATTTAAATAAACTTAATTTTGTTAAAATAAATAATAAAAATATGAATTTGAATAAAGACATTAAATTTAATAAAAATATTTGTATAACATTTATGTAATTTTTGTTTTTCAATTTGGAAGTAGACAAAATTACTTAATTTTAAAAAAAATAGACTAAATTAAAACAAAATAAGAATAAAGAAACCAAATTAAAACTAGACATTAATACATGGTATAATAATGATACCTGACACTGTCAGTAATACATCACACACTATCACGTGATGATCTCGCTTGACATGTGATCAATTTTTATTTTCATTTTAAATTAAAAAAAATTAAAAAAATTCGAAAAAACCATGAACTAACGTATGAAACCTTTTCAACGTTAACAGTACAATATTAATATTAATTGAAAGGATCAGATTGTATCAAAATTTTCAAAATAAAAAATAAATTGAGAAAAAGAAACAAATTAATATTTAAAGAAATGGGACAAAAATCATAATCTAATCTTTTAAAAAAAGTTTAAGTTTGAAAATCTTTCTCTGTTTTCTAAATGCTAATATACTCTAGCTTTACTTGTGAGAAATTACGTGTGTTATAAATTTCTAATTATATATATATATATATATATATATATATATATATATATATATATATATGTGTGTGTGTTTTTTTATTTCGTATAGAGCAGTCACACATAATTAATTATTACAAAATAAATAAAAAGAGATACGTGTGAACTTTATAGATCTCTTCATTATAAAGACAGAACAGACCAGGTAGTTCAAACTTTATTTAATTTTTAATGATTTATGTTTATTGGTATATAGAAAAGAGAAAACTTTTTGACCCGTGAAAGATACGTGTTTAGGATGTAGGAACTTGGGAAATAATTTCGCTCAAACATCCTATCATTTTAGAGAAGTTGCTTCCTTTTTGGTAGCCTGAATAAAAAAAAGGAAAAAAACGTGTAGATAAAAGTTATGGGGATACGTTTTATTTACACCAATGATGAATTTAATGTAAAATTTATTGAAATAAATCAAAATTTAAAATAAATATTTAGATGTCATACTAAGAATATCACTTCAAAATAAAGAAATAGCGTTTTAGTATATTATTTTAATTTGTAAAAAAAAAACTAAATTCGGTAAAATGTCGTATAAAAGTATCACTTAGTTATTTTAAATAGGAAAAATTCATGTATTTAGGACTTCTCTTTTATGTTATTTTATTTTATGTATATCTATAACAATATATAAAGAGGATTACCTTTTTTGTGTCCACAATTTAAAATTCTAATTTTACCCTTTAAAATATAATTATTTATTAAATTTTTGAAAATGGACCGTTATTTTTACAAGTTTTTTTGTAAAATCGTCTATCTCTGCTTCTTCTTCTTTTTTCTATTTATCAACCGTTATTCTTTCATCTTTTCTGATATATTCCATTTTATTTTTTATAAATATAGTTTTATTTTATATATTAACTTAATAACATTACAATATCATCACCTACTAATATAATATCATGTATATGTAAAAAATGTATACACACAGGCGCGATAGCGCCTGTGTTTACACTGGTAAAAGTATAAAAGTAATACTTTTATGTTTCTTTTTAAGGTTAAATTATTTTAGAGGTCCCATTTTTGTAGCAAAATCTCAAGTAGGTCTCCTCATTTTTATTTGACTCAATTGAGTCCCTATTTTGGAAAATTCAGTGCAATCATGTCATTTCCGTTAGTAGTACATTAACAATGTTAACTATGTATCACATGTCAGTACGTGATTATTTAATATTTAATAAAAATGTCAATTTTATTAAGAATATCATCATAAGATTTATATAAAAACTAAATTGAGTGTCAATTTAAGGAAGGACAATATTGCTTCATTTTTACAAAAAATTGGACTAAATTGAAAATAAAAACAAATATAGGGACCGAATTGAATCATTTTGACACGTGGCACAAATGAGAAGTGACACGTGAAAAAAATTCAAAAAAATTCAAAAAAAATTCAAAAAATTAAAAAAACCAAAAATTGACATGTGACATTGACTTTAACACTGTTTGGTCAAAATTAACGGCAATGACCAAATTGAATAATTTTTAAGAAAATGAATACCAAATTCAAACAAAAAAACTTGAGGACCATATTACTTGACAAATAGAAAGACCAAAAGAATAATTTAACCAATATTTTTCTAAAACAACTGGCACAAGAATTTACTCACCTAAGAACAACAACTCTCGAGTTTTCAATTAAGTAAATTTTCTCGATAAGAATTGAATGTTTAGTAACCAAAGCTCTCAAATTTTCAATTAATTGATTTTTGTTCATTGACAATTCACTCACCCAAGGACCAAAACTCTATAGTTCTCAATTAATTGATTTTTTGATAATGAGAGTTTTTCTCACCTAGTAACTATACATAATTTAGAAAATCTGCATAATATGGCACGGGTCCATGGTTCAAATTGTGATATTTCTTCACTTATTATGCGTAACATATATTTTGTTCCAACACAACACCAACTTGAACCAATTTGATTTAATTGAAATATTTTGATTTTTCAATACTAAAATACATAACATATCACGAAGATTCAAGCAATTTAAATATATTCAAAAAACACACAATTTCTGCGTAAAATCAAATAGTATAAAATTTTCACTTTCACACTGTCTACAATAAAGTATTATGAAAACTTAGTTAGCTTCCCTTATTTGTTTAAACTCATTTTTTCAAGCTCAAGTTTAAGTTCCCAACTCTACTATTATCATAGAAAAATTCATCCTTATCTTAGAAGGATCACGTAACTTCTAATTCTCATACATACATGTAAAACTTTTCAAAATCAACTAAAGAAGTGAGGCAAAAAATAAACTTACTTTAAAAGAATTATGATAAGAAAAACTTGTTTTATTCTTATCATGATCTCTATGATAGATTCTGTCTAAGAAATGATGAATAAATTTTTTAAAAATTTAGAAAGACGTTAAAGAAGATAAAATTAAAGTTATATATATATATATATATATATATATATATATATATAATTGATAATTTTTATGAAATGAAATTTAATAAGTGACTTATTTTTTATTTAAATAATAAAGTATTTATTGTACTCTTAAACATATTTTCTACTGCCTTATCTAATCTCAAATAAGATAAGTACATAATTACATCTAAGGTACTATACTATATATTTTGAAGTTGAGTAAAAATTTTCTTACAGACCATTAAAATCATAAAACCTATACTTTAGAAAAGATACACGAAATCTTTTCGGACAATACAACTTTTACATATTGTATTAAAAAGTTAAAAAAGAAAACAAATCATTCGTGGTAAGAAAAAGCCGTGCATATATAAATTAAACTTATAGATAAAAAAAACAAAAACAAGAAGAATTATGCGTGTCAACAGTATTTACATACAAAAATTTGTATACTAAATTACTACTTTTTGTTTAATTTATGAAATCTTAGTTTTGAAATATGACTTATCCCTCTAAATAATTTAAAAAAAAAAATTATATCTATACAATAAATTTAAGGTTAAATAATTTCATCAGTCTCCATTTTCGTAGAAAAATCTCAAATAGATTCCTTTCTTTTGTTTTGTCTCAATTAGATCTTTATTTTGAAAAATTCGTTGTAATTAGGTCATTTTCGGGTAGTAATACACTAACATAGTTGACTATATGTCACGTGTCAAGATGACGGTGTGTCACAGAGACAGTGTGATGTGGTAGTGCTAGTGTCACATGTCACTATTAAATGTAAAAATTCTCAATTTAATCCATATATTTGTTATTTTGTATCAATTTTGTCCCAATCTTTTCAAAACTGAAGCAATTTCATCCCTATTCAAATTAAGACACAATTTAACCTTTATATAAATGTCACAATGATATTTCTAATAAGATTAAGGTTTTATTTTGCATTGAACTTTATTTAAATATTGTTCAAATAGTTATATATCAATATAGACAAATGTTAGAGTGGTTTAATAATAACAACTTTTTAAATTGAATTGTAAAATTTTAAATAAATATATTTATTTTAAAACGCTATAAAATTGTTCTAAAATTTTATATTTGAATTTATAAATTTGTTATTTTTAAATATATATAAAATAAATTTAAATAAAGTTTAATGCAAAATATACATTTAAATAAATTTAATTTTGTTAAAAATATCCATTGTAATAAAAGTATCATTGTAAAATTTATATAAAAATTAAATTGATAGAGGATGAAATTGATTCAGTTTTAAAAAAATTAAGACCAAATTTAGACAAAATGATAAATACAAGGACTACATTGAAATTTTTCACATCTCATAGTAACACGTGACACTACCATATCATACTATTTCTGCCACGTTGTACAACGTCAACTTAACACATGAATTTTTTTTAAAATTTTATAAAAAAAAATCAAAAAAAAATCAAAAAATCAAAACAACTACGTGCTGTGCTGACAGGTGACACATACTTAATATTGTCAATGTACTACTAGAAAAAAAAAACCCTAATTACAATAAAATTTTCAAAACAAAAATCTAATTACAAAAAGACCTACTTAAAATTTCTTTAGAAAAACAGAAACCAAAACAATAATTTTACCTTAAATTTGGTAAAAAAGAAAAGGAAGAAAAAGAGGGTCTCTGCGCGTATTTTGACTCTCTCCCTCATACATTTCAGACACATTCTAAACGAACCCAACTACTTTTATGAAAGCCCATTTTATTAATAATCCAAAATCCCGTGTTTATTGGGAAAAGTGCAAGTGCAATTAATAAAAAGGAAAAACGCAATAAGATAAAATAATATAAAAAATATTTATTTTAAACTTTCTACTACAAGAAAATTTACATTAAAATTATCAATTGCATACATTAATATTTTATTAATAATCATTTTTTAATCAATAACTAAAATAATAACATAAAATAAATTAATTTTAATTTTAATATTTTGTAAAGTACTTTATTTTAAAATATTATTACCTTAACATATATTATTTTTATTTATTAAAATTTATACTAATTTTTTATTTGAATTTGAAAATTATTTTAACTCCAATTTATATAAAAATATTTAAAAATTATTTTTTGAATTATTAATTTAAAAAATTATTTAATTAAATTAACTAAATCAATTATAATCTATCTACTTTTTTATTTTTATTTTCTTTTCTTCCCTCGATTTAAATAACTACAATTTCCATTTCTTTTTTGTTTTTTTCATAGTGCCTTGATATGGGATGGTTCCCCAACCCTATCAAAAACCTTACGGATATAAATGTTTGGAAACCGATAGGTTTACACCCATCAAAGTTTCTACTCCCATCATGCAACCATTTTTATTTAATAATTTAAATTAAATAACTTAACTTAATATTTTTTATTATATATATATATATATATATATATATATATATATATATATATATATATATATATATATATATATATATATAAAAATATATTTTTTATATAATATCT
>Ga0214543_1001917_pt1 | contig 40874 bp, 17 predicted proteins | sample CNSS2metaG_FD_160094 | JGI IMG/M metagenome (GOLD analysis project Ga0214543, IMG submission 160094) | Root nodule microbial communities from cowpea collected in UCLA plant growth center, Los Angeles, California, USA - CNSS2 | ecosystem: Host-associated > Plants > Roots > Nodule | place: USA...
AGAAACGATGAAGTGAGAAGCTCAACTTATCACAGAGACGAAACAAGGAGATACATCGGTGAACGGTTTAGGAAGTCGAACTGGAAGATGCAGAGATGAAGGAGACTAAGCGGAGAGTTGTGTTACTGCTATAGCGAAAATCTTGATCTCGCTGTCGACATTGATAATGGTGGTCGACGTTTAGGGCAGTGTAAAAGGAGTTGATGAGAAGGAGAAGAAAAGTGAGAAAAACAATCGTGGATACCATGAACCGGGAACGAAAGTTGAAAGGTAAAAGTTATATTAGAAATGAAAGTAATTAAATTTAAAAGAATACAAAAATTGTGACGGTTAAAATTAAGTAACAGAAATAAAAATATTATTAACGGTTTATTTTAAATAATTTTTAAATATTTTTTTATGATATTTGTTATTTATACTGAACTTCGTACGTAATGTTTCCTAGAAAAAATTTTCGTCAAAGTTGATCATGTTTATCTATGAAATTTTCGGAGAAAATTTATGTTTTTTTTACTTACCAACTTGTATTTTATCTATAATCAATTTTCGTAGATAAAATAAGATAATCTATGAAAAAAATGTCGTAGATAATCTCTAATTTTCTTGCAGTGGGTAAGAGTAGAAGTGGTGGTCGACAAGTGAAGAAGATTACGATTTAAAACTAAATCTTTGTAATTTAGTAAAGATTTTAAAAACCTATACTACATTTTAAAGGTTTAACACTAAACCTTTGTAATTTAAGAGAGGTTTTAAAAACCTATACTAATTTTTAGAGGTTTAAAATTAAACCTTTGTAATTTAACGGAGGTTTTGAAAACCTACACTATTTTATAGAGGTTTAACACTAAACCTTTGAAATTTAACGGAGATTTTAAAAACCTCAGTTAAGTTAATCCATTGCTAAGGTTATAGTAACCTTCGCTAAATAACCCCCGTAAAATACAATTTTTTTTGTAGTGTTTGTGCTAGTCCATTTAGAGAATTATTAAGAAAAAGTAGGGATGGTTAAAAATTCAATTCTCTTTATTCGATCAAGTTTTTCTTCAATTTAATTGTTCTAGTCTCAAATTCAATTTAATTGTTTTGGTCTCAAATATCAAGGAGACGAAAATCAACAATAAACTACCTTTCTAGTTCTTACACTGGTAGATATGTGTTTTCCATTTTCTGGAGTTCAGTAGTTCTGGTTCTAAAAAAGGTTTGCCAATTTCTTCCTCTCTTTTCCTTTATATAGGGCTCTTACCTACCTGATTCAGAAGAATACGTGTTAGTGTGGCAAAATATCAGCAATTGATTCCTATTTTTTTGCTGGATATTAAATCCCTTCCTTTTAGGAACGAACTAACCACCTCGACCAAAATCCTACTCGGTCCAAATTCCGCTTGGTCCAGATCCTGCTTGACCCAAATCCTGCTCGACCCAATTTTTGTTTGGCCAAAATCCTACCTGGCCCAAATCCTGCTCGGCCCAAATCTTGCTTGGCCAAAATCCTACTCGACCCAAATCCTACTTAGCCCAATTTCTGCTTGGTCCAATTCCTGCTAGACCTAAATCCTGCTTGGCCCAATTCCTACTTGACCCAAATCCTGCTCGAATTCCTTGCGACCTTTGTCCATGACTAAAACTTGTCGTTTTATGATAAATATTTATCGAGTCGGAATCAAAATGAGCATGTTGAGGTCGGTCATTCTCCAGACAGTACACTAATCTATTTAAGCTTTATTTTATAAAAAAATTCAATCCATTTAAAATCTATTTTATTCAATTTAGATTTCAATCTGATCTATATTTTATATACTTTTTGAATTGGATATTTATTCTTTGAATCTAGATTTTCAAATATGAAAAATCCAAAATATCCAATCCTAATTTTCATTCTAAATTTTTAGTTGGGTTGGTCTGAAAGATGGGATGAACTTGTCCAAATCCTAGGTCAAGACGAGTCAGTCCAGGTTGACGGTTGAGACGGGTTGGTACCGACTTGAATTCGGCCGAATCATTCCTAGTCAAAACTCAACAAAGTCAGCCCCGATCGAAGATCGAACAAATTCAATTGAATAGGCCTCGACCAAAATATGGTCGAATTCAATCAAGTCGATCGTAGCCAAAATTTGGCTGAATATGACCCCAACCGAAATTTTGGCGCATTTGGTCGAGTTGGTTGCAACCAAAATTTGGTTGAATATGGTGGAGTTAACATCGGTTGAGACCAAAATTTGGCTGAGTCAACAACTATCGAAATTTGATTGAATTGGCCTTGGCCTAAATTTGGATGTATTTGGCCACAAACAAAATTTGGCCGTATACGACCGAGTTGGTCCCAGACGAAATCTGGCCATATAGGCCAAGTCGATCCCGACCAAAATTTGATCGTATTCAGCCTAGTCTACCAAAATCAAAATTCGGTCGAATAAGCCCTTGCTCAAATTTGGATATATTCAGTCGAGTCGATCCTAGAGAAAATTTGGTCCTATATGACAGACTTGGCCACGACTGAAATTTGGTCGTATTCAGCCGAGTCAACCCGGCCGAAATTTGGCTGAATCCACTCCCACTCAAATTTGGACGTATACGGTTGCAATCGAAACTTGGCCCTATTGAGCCAATTTCGGAAGAGTCATTCCCAACCCAAATTTGTCTGTATTCGGTCGAGTCAATTCCGGATGAAATTTGGTCGTCTTGTTCATGTTCGAGTTAATACCAGAATAAATTTGGCCCCATTCGGCCGAGTCGGCTGTGGTCAAATTTTGGCCATATTTGACAGTGTCAGCCTTGGACAAAATTTAGCACTATTCGACCAAATTTGGCAAAGTCAGCCCCGAACAAAATTTGGTCGTATACGACTCGTCCAAAAATTGGCTATATTCAGCCGAGTCAGCCTTGGCCGAAATTCGGTCGAATTCAGTCGAATTGGCCCCAACCCAAATTTGGCCAGACGGCCTAGACCCAAATTTGGTCGTATGCATACAAGTCAGTCCAGAAAGAAATATGGTCGTATTCGGCCAAATTCAACTAGGTCGGCTCCAGTCAAAATTTGGCAGTGTCAACCCTGGACCAAATTTGGCTGTAATTGGACCAAGTTGGCCCTAAATTCAGCTGAATTTAGTCGAGTCTCCCCGATCAAAATTTGGTTGAGTCGTCTTTAGCACAAATTTGGTCGAGTTGGCCTAGGTTAAAATTTGGTCGTATTAGCCTGAGTCACCTTTGGCCAAAATTCAGTTGGATCTAATCGAGTTGACCCCGACCAAAAATTTGACCGTATTTTATCAAATTTAACCGAGTCAACCTCAATAATAATTCATTTGAATTTGGTTAAGTCGGTCCAAACCAAAATTCAACGTGATTCCACGAAGTCGACCTCGACTCAAATTCTTACTTAACAATTTAAAGAACAAGTGACTCATAAAAAATAATAATAACCATCTTTATCAACCAAATGATAATGATGTGATTATTCATTAGTTCAAACTAACTACTTCCGTGTCTCTAGATAAAAAAGTAACTAATAATAAACAAAGTGACATGTCTTCTCGTACAACATGTATTCATAAAACTTGTCTTGGGTAATTTCGTGGAAAGAGAATCTATAGTTTGGAAAGAAAGCAATACTCACAAGTATGAGTTTTTCAAGTAAATAATCCCACGATGAATGATAAAATCATTTCATTTTTCAATGAGGACCTCGAGGAGGTATTTCTTCATTCCATTGCCATATCGGTAACCATGATAAGCCAAACGTAGATTGGAATCTTAATTGATAAACAAAGCTTGACTAACGGCTATTTTAGGTTTACACTTGCTGGCCATTATGTCTTATGTGATTCTCTTGAACCATTTGACAAAGTTTTAGAGGGTTTCATGAGGTACGATTTTATGATGAGTTAGGAACAACTTTTGGTGTTTATGACGTGCCAAAAATATTGATGGTGAAATTTGGTGTGGTTAATTTTCCTGTAACATACAATAGGCATACCATATTTGAAGAAACAAAGAAGTTTGTGTAAAACAACATATATTGATAAATTAAATACTTGATGTGGTTTGCCAATATTGGGATGATCAAGAAATTAAGTGAAAAGTGGCGGATATGCACTACTTTTATAGATATCAATAACGCATGTCATGGGACTTTTATCCCTAGTCTAATATTGATTGTTTTGTAGATGGTATATCATGTTGTGAATTATTAAGTTTTATGGATAGGTACTGGATATAAACAAATTTGCATGCATTTAGTAAAATAACTTACAGATAAATGACATTTTTTTTTTTGTTATTGGATCATGTTATTTTGGATGATACTATGGACGGGAACAAGTAAAGTGGAGACCAAGATCTCATACCTAATTTTAGAGAAAAAAAATATTTTCATATTAAAATTTAACGAGTATCAAATTTTTGTCTTATCTCTATTCTTACCAGATATATACTTATATTCATATCCATTTTCTTACTATTTCAATATCAATTAATTAATTTTATAAAATAATAAAAATTATTGTAAAAAAATATAATATTATCAAATATTTAATATTAAAAAAATATATTTTTACTTTTAATATAAAAAAATTATATTTGTATATATTTCGGAACATGTTCAATCCACGTACATAAAAAATCATAAGCTACTCAAAACATGTTCAATTTTAATATACACAAAAAGAAATGTATATTTAATTTTATCCGACTTTAAATCAAGCCTGCATTAGTGGTGAAAAAGAATTAGAACATTCTATATATATATATTTTAGAATTAAAATAAGGGAAAAATACGAATGAGAAGTCTGACTAGAAAATCCACTTATCTTTTTTTTTTTCCCTCCTTTGGCTTAGTATATATATGGTCCTAGAAAGAGGTAGTATGACGTAGCTTTTTCTTTTTATCATCTTCATCATTTTGTATTTGAAAGCTAAGTTACTATATACTTTCTAAGTTGTTCACGCACTTATCCACAATGTACTGATCCTGCACGAAAACCTCAACTTTTTTTATCTAGAAATGTGAAAAAACATAAATAAATGTAGCATTGTTTGTTCTCGTTCTTCAAAAGAATCCTCAATATTTAACTTCTTTTCTTAATGTTCTTCAACAATCTATGGCTACACTAGCATTGAGTTATACATATGGGAGCTTAACATGAAAATTGGAAATGATTAATTAATAGAATCAAGAATGATATAAATCTTGTTCAGTATTGCTTTTTCGATTTTGATCACAAACCTTTATTTTATTTGATAAGGCCCAACGTTAGAGACTTCAAAAAGACATATATTGTCTTAGAGAATTGATGCAATATCCTTCAATAAGCTTTTAATTTGGATTAATATTTTTTCAATTTTTCATTAGTTTAACCAACAGATGTAAAATCTATTGAATTTATTATATAATGATCTCTAATATAGTGATGATTAAACTTTATATGTTTTTTTTTTCTATAATTTATGATGAGATTTTTATTAAAAGTTTCAAGTTATTGAGTTTCATTACACAAAAATACTGAAATTATCAAAAGCATCTTTAAATAACATTTAGGTGAAAGTTCGAGAGTAAGAGAAATGAATAATGAGTGAGATGAAACAAAGAGATGACAATAATAACAAAATTTTAATTTATTAAGTATTACATGTAAAAAATATGTTGAGAATTCCACTGCGAGACAAGAAAGGAGGAAGAGAATGTGGAATTAGAATTTTAGAGTTTTTAATAAATTTGTAATGAAGGATGAAATGGGATATAAAATTATGGGGGTGTAGGATAAAAAAGGGAGGTGCAGGAAGAAAAAAGATTCAGAAAAATGTCCTTAAATGTGATACTAGATCAAGTTAAACAAGAAGAAAGAGAAATCAATGAGATGCATAATCATCCTAATTTTCTTAAATTTTTTGTAATTTGTATAATATGTATAACACGTATATTAGCATAATACTTTAAGTAGATTGTAATGGTAGATAATAAATATAAACGAAATTTAACTAACATGTTTTCTAAAAATAGCTTTTCTTGTAATCTTTATTTTGAAGATAATGTTATTATTATTTATAGTAATCTTTATTTTTTATATAATTATTTTTATTTTTCACAACATTCGATTTTTCTCTTTTTAAATAAAAACACAATATTTGAGTACCACTTTTCAGTAATATTTTTCTTTTATAATTCATCATTGTTATTTTGAAAGTTATAATAAAAGATTGAATTTAAATTAAAAGATGTAACCTAAAAATTAGAGTATATATATATTCATCATTAATTTGCATATTTTTCTTTATTATTTTATTGTTTGTGACGACATTGTTGGACTCAAATGCTTTTCTAAACTTGATAAAGAGTATATGAAATAGTTAACCAAATTATAAAGAAAATGGTTGAAAAATGTATCCCCGATCTGAGAGGGAGCAGGAATTGGACACAGGCATAGACGAGAATGTCTCCGAAGCTCCCTTCAAATCTCTTACCATGGCTCATCGTACTAACATTTGCAACCTTCTATTTCTTCTCTACATTCCTCTCTCTCCACACTTTCTCTTCTTCCACAACCTCACAATCACTCGCAATCTCCAAATGCAATCTTTTCACCGGCCACTGGGTCTCCGATCCTGCCCGCACCCCTCTCTACGACCAAAAATGCCCTTTCCACCGTAACGCCTGGAACTGCCTCCGAAACGAGAGGCAAAATATGAGCTTCATCAACTCCTGGAAGTGGGTGCCCCGGAACTGCCACTTGAATCGGATCGACCCGTTTCGCTTTCTGGGTCGGATGAGGAACAGGAACATTGGGTTTGTTGGGGACTCCCTCAACGAGAATTTCTTGGCTTCTTTTCTCTGCGTTCTCAGGGTCGCCGATGAGGGAGCCAAAAAGTGGAAAAAGAAGGGTGCTTGGAGGGGTGCCTATTTTCCCAAATTCAATGTCACCGTCGCTTATCACCGTGCCGTTTTGCTCTCCAGATACCAGTAATATTCTCATCAACCAATTTTTCATTCTTTTGGGTTCAGATTATTGCAAATAGATATGTACTACTTTGTTTTACATGAAGGGGGTATGTAATGTAACTCTTTGCCAGATAGTTTGTATGTGCATTTCACCTGAAGAGGTGGTGGCGAGTATGGTGCTTTATTTCAAGTTTAAAGCTTAATTTTGGATAGATGCTGTAAGAGTTAGCTTAGATCCTTAGAGATTGGTTGACGTACTGAAATTTGGTGTGAAATTTATATTTGATAGCAACTGGCTTATATGGTGCTTTTGGATATTTTTATCCAAACAATCCTCTATCCTACTTGTATGTTGTTGTTGGTTGATAGTTTTAGCTATATTTGCGAATTGGATATTTCCTTTTTTGGAGTTTTTATCCTACACATAATGCAGCTTATTTTATGGATTAGAAAAACTTATAAATATGGACTGTAGCACTGTTTTGAGGATTGTTTATGATTATGCATTAGTACTTAGAAACACAGAAATATAACCGCTGCAGCTGAACAATACATCTCAGAAATCTAAACATATATATTTTATCCACTTATTGAAGATATACAGCACTCCTGTTAAAGTTTCTGCATTGTATTTGTGTGAAAAAAAAAATCACTTTTCTGTGCATCATACTAAATTAGTAATTCCTTTATGCATCCCTACCAAAACATGCATCATACTACAATATATGCATGAATCTGAACAAAGATACATGAAGATTCTTACTCTTCACATTTCCTATTTTAGGATTTTAGAAGTAGATGTGCTTTTATTTTGAGTGTTAAAATGATGTTTATGAATATTAGATTGTTCCTTTAGCTCTGGTTCCAATATCACTAGTGTGTTTAATTTTAATTTTAATTTTAATAGGGCGCAGGCAAGGACAAAAGGGAACTAAGTGTGAGTATATAGGGGCAGCCACCACTCCTAGAAAGTTAAAAAGACTATAGCATTTACTGTAAAAATAAAGTTTCGCCCACTTTAATATTTGGCTCTTGGTATCAAGTCCATTTGTCACTAGGTTTGGGTAAAACTTTGCTCCCCTACCATTGTTTTCTGGTTTTAGTTAGGTAATGATGATTAATTGAGTAAATGTTTCCTAAAACTGAACTTTATATAATTTGGGATTAAAGATTGGCATTCGACAAAGCTAACCAACTTGGTTTCCCTTCTTATATTTTGTTTGGCTACGCTATTTGCAGTTTCAACTTTCAGTTATTTCTCTGAAATATTTCATCTTTTTATAATTTTCATCCACTAACTCTATCTTAGTTTTAAGTGTTTCCTGTTTCTTGAGTTCTGATTGTCTTATTTTACTATGTTGCTTTATGTCATTTTTGAAAATGGAAACCTTATGAGCTCATTACTGATTAAACAAAGGTGGCAGCCAAAACAAGCAAAAGGTGGGATGCAAGATGGATCAGGAGGCTTTTATCGAGTTGATGTTGATGTTCCTGCTGATGATTGGGCTAAAATTGCTGAATTCTATGATGTTCTGGTGTTTAATACTGGTCACTGGTAATTGTTCTTTGTTTTCTTGAATTTTGTAATTTCTGGATGATGCACTACCACTTAAATAAAATTGAATTTCACTGCTTATATATGATATGTTTAAGAGTTGTTGAATGAATGATCAACTCCTTACTCACAACGCATATACAGGAGTAAGCATGAATGAATTAAATAAGTGATAATATTAATTGTTAAAAAATTGAAAAGAGCTCAAAGAGGATTACTTGTGTTGCTACATATTTTTTATGAAACTGGTTTGGGTCTAATTTTTTTTAGCTTGCCTCTGTAATCTTATGAACTGTTCCAATGATTGAATGTACATAGTTACTTGATTTGGTGTTGAATAGGTGGAATAATGACAAATTTCCAGAAGAGAAGCCTCTTGTCTTCTATAAAGCAGGACAGGCAATAGTTCCACCTCTTGGGATGTTGGATGGACTCAAAGTTGTTCTTGCTAATATGATCACATACATTGAGAAAGAATTTCCTAGAAACACCCTTAAATTCTGGAGATTACAATCCCCAAGACACTTTTATGGTGGTGACTGGAATCAAAATGGAAGCTGCTTGTTCAACAGGCCACTTGAGGAGAATGAGGTGTGTATTTCTGAAACTCGCCTGCATTTTTTTGTCTCCTAGGTAAAGTCTTTTCTTTTTTTCTTCTTTGCGATGCTAATCACTTTCATGGCCTCCCAATTTGTTATGCTATAAATTACTACAATTTACAACTTACTTTTATGAATTTCTCCCTCATGTACCTCTGTAACACAGTCTCGCAAAAGCACATCCAACCATGGGTGGCAGTGAATAAAAGTTTTTAGGACTAAATATGTTTTTAGCTCCTAAATTTGAACGTGAAATTGAAATTTGTCCGTGCATCAAATTGATACATTTTGGTCCTTGAATTTTAAAAATAAACGAATATAGTCATTTTAACCCAATAACATTAGTTTTTTTTTTTGTTTGTTAACCAGTGTTTCAGACTGACATTTGAGCTGGAATATGTCAATGGTGTAAATCGCTCAAATACCATTCTGAAACGTGTTCTACACGTAAAAAAGTTTAATGCAATTAGAATAAAAAGATTATATCCGTTTATTTTTCATGTTTAGGACAAGAACAAATTTCAATTTCAAATACAAGTTTAAGGATTAAAAACATATTTAAATCAAGTTTTTATTTTAAACGACTTGAATGTTTCACTTTTTCTGAGGAATGATATACTAATACCTGGACAGCTTGACTCATGGTTTGAACCCAGGAACAACGGAGTTAACAGGGAAGCAAGACTATTGAATGAGGTGATTGAAGAAGCATTACAAGGCACAAACATTCACTTGCTTGACTTAACTCATTTAAGTGAGTTCAGAGCTGATGCTCATCCAGCAATTTGGTTAGGAAGGAAGGACGCAGTTGCAGTATGGGGTCAGGATTGCATGCATTGGTGTCTGCCTGGTGTTCCCGACACATGGGTTGATATATTGTCTCAGCTGATCCATGATGGCTTAGAAAAGAGGTGATGGGCCATTGAAAGTGAAGAAGCTGTTCCAATGGAATGATACATAGCATGAACAGAAAACTTCCTCGATTATGTTGTGTTGGGGGGGCCATGCACCCAAGTTCTGGGACCAGGATACCAGAATTTTGGGTTGTGCTTCATATGTGCAAGGCTGATCTTGGTTGGAAGAAAAGCTGCAATGGAGGAAGGAAGAGACTAATTGGTCGATCATATGCTATACTGAACAGACCCGATCTAAATGCCATTCATCATAGGGTCTTAACTTGTTAAATTCTAGCAGTAACTCCTTTCATTCAGATTATTTTATGGATATTATTAGTGATAAAAAAAATCTAAATTCTTGAATCTTCTGTTCAAAATTTCGATATCTTGTAAGATGTTCCATATTTTACCTCAGACTAACTTTGTGAATGAAAATTTTACACGAAATGAGTGCGAAACTGGTGCATGTTGCACGACGATCAATCAAATATGTGGAAGATATTACTAGAAAAATGGGATGGTGATAATAATAATAATTATAAATTGCTTTTTTTGATCTACATTAACTCAATTTTTATCATACGAAAATAAAAGTTGTTTAAATCTTTAATGCAGAAGAAAGAATCAATTTGAGTATACAGGACAGTATCAAAAAGCTTTCTCTTCCTGCATTCTCACACTTTCTTCATGTATCTCAATGTTTAAAATGATTATTTTATCTTTTGTTAAATTGATTTTCAGATTATATTTCAGAAAATTTTCAGAACACCTGGAATTTTTGAAATATGATTTCTAAAACAGGATGTCTGTAATAAAATTTCTAAAATTGGAGTTTTAGAATGCATGAAATGTATTTTGGGACAAAATGTGTAGAATAAGCTTTAATACCTTCCAGATTGAGTTTTCTGGAGTACACTTTCCTCAACAAACTTTTCAAATATATATGAAATATTTTCTGGAAAAAGTTTTCCAGAACAAGCTTTTCTTGCTCCTTCCTCCTTCTTTCTTTCTCTGCAATGATGATAATGATAACACCATTGGCAACAGTAGCAATGAAGACATTGGTGATGCAGTAAAGTGAGGAAGGGTATTTTGGTGTGATGGTGCATTCAGTAATGATGGGAATGCAAGAAACAGAACTATATCAAAATAGTAGGTGCATATTAGAACTTTTATAATAAGACTGTTGCTTCCTACACCCATCACATGTTGAAGAATGAAATTGTAATAAAATAAGGGTTAAATATATTTTTGTCCTTCAACTTTTAATGAAAATGAGAATTAGTTCATCTTCGAAACTTTGTCCCAATTAGTCCCTCAATTTTAAAATTGCGTGGATTTAATCCAATTTAGTCCCATCTTCGAAATATGTTTGAAACGTTAAATAAATTTAACAAAATTTGCTTGAAAGAACTAAATTCACGCAATTCTAAAGTTCGAGGACTAAATTTTACCAAAGTTTCGAGGAGGAACTAATTCCAATTCTCACTGAAAGTTTAGGGACCAAAAGTTGATGAAGGTACATCACTGTATTCCTTTTTTTAATATTTTTTATCGTAATAAACTATAATAAAGTTAATAATAATTTTTTTATCATTATAATAATAAATTAAATATAAATCATTTTATAATTTAATTTGAAGAGTTTTTATTTATTTTGTAGATAATTTTTTAATTTAAAACTTTTTAAATGTCAAGTTAAGAAAAACGGTTAATTTAAAAAAGAAATTGAAGATGAAACTGGTAGAATAATGATTTTAATTTAAAAAAAATTACTTAAAAAGTAAAATTAGAAAAAAAAAAATATGGATAGCATAAATATTTTAACAGGTGTTGTCTATAAGATGATAATATAAAAAGAAAATTACTCTTTCAATTATTTAATTACATTCACACTTCATGACTGATTTTATCAAAAACAAATGTTTGAATACTTTAAACTAAAGTATTTTTTTTATAAAATGTTTTATTCATTTAATTACAACCTTTAATATTTTTAACTTAATTTCAATAAAAGTTATAATTAGTTCCTCAATCAACTGCGAGAAAGACTCAAGAAAAAAAAAACATTTGGAAAAAAATAAAATGTGAGAAGCTTTATTTTTTGTGTTACACTGGTTATACGAGAGAAAATCAATTTGTGGCGTCAACGCGCACATAATGACTTCACCATTTTACCCTTTTTTAATGTACGATAACAAACATTAAAGTCAACTACAGTTGTTTACAATTATTATTATTTTAGTCAACTAAAGTTTAGCTTTGAAAAAAAAGTGTCAAAATTTAGGTGCTTTTGTCAGTATTTTATAATCAAGACTAACGTGGGAGTTTTTGAATTCAGTATTAAATACATATAGGGAATGTCATAAAAATAACTTCAATATACCAAAACTCACGAAATTTTTGGGATAAAAAATATTTTAGTATAAAATATACAAGCTACTCCACACTTAATATTCTTTGAAATAAACAATTTTAGTTCTACCACAATAAAACATTATTTGTTAAACAGATTCTATCAATTAAAAATTAAGAAACTTTGAGTTAATATAAATTTAGTAAAAAGTAACTTTAACTTTTTAATTTTTATTTTTTATGTTTACTTTTCACGTTAACTATTCTTAATTCATAGCGATATTATGAAAAATAATTTAAAAAAAGGAAAATAATTGTTATTTTAAAACAAAAACTAAAGTGTTAAAAAAACACTTAACCTAGTCTAAGTAGTTTCTAAATTTTAAGCTGTTGTATGGAATGAAAATGTCTACCTCCAAAAGTAGGCAGACCCGTCAGTCCGTTATGAAAAGGTAAGTCGGGTTAGAATTTTTAACCCGCTAATTCGTTGTGGTCCGGTTTGCCTAACTCGTCAAATTAGACGGATTTCGCCAACTTTTTTTTTTATGTTTAAAAATTAAAAATAAATTTAAAAATAATTTTTTTATATTATATAAATATAATTTATAAACAAAAATTAAAATTAAAAAAAAAAGTGGCAGACTAGCCCATCGACCTGCCCTGAAGCAAGACAGGTTAAAGTATCCAACTTGTTTCGTTGTGGTGGGCTAGCTCGACCCAATCTGTTTTCAACGAGTCAAGAGCAGGTCAAATTGAACCAGACTAACCCGTTTTGACATCCTACATCCATGTTACTTTTCTTTTTTTCATAGAGAGAATGTGAGTTAGGGATTTACTAAGGAAATAAGGATATCTTAAACAAATATATAAATTTGTGGAGAAAATTTATACTTTATCTAAGTATCTAACATGGTTATTCATGACTATTAAAATCATATTGTAAAGCAATTACCAACTTCTTTTAGAACATTCTTTTTGTAAAAATTTTAAAACATTTTAATTACCTCAATTATGTCAGATTAGGAGAAATTAGATAAAAAATGATAAACTAAAATCAGTTCATTTGTAAAGGAGATATTCTTGTATAAGCATGGTCATAACATGTTATTTTCACGCACAACCAATAAAAAATACATTTTATAGAATAAAACAATTTGGAAAAAAAATAAAAAGTGTGATTCTCAATTATATTTTACCTTTCATATCAAGTTCATATTAAATTTGTAACAACTTCTTTAAATTTTTTTCTTAAAAGTTCTTACGAAAGTTATTAAGAGATAGGTTTAAACTAAGTTTATCAAAATAAATCTATAATCTGATTTAGTGAAAAATAAAATCTTTGTCTCCCATTTGACATTGGTCTGTAATACATATCGTATTTTGCGTCCATTAGTTTGAATATATTAAAATAAACACCATGGATTTCATGTGTAACTGGGATCTCCAATCAATTTATTCATAACGTGCACAAAATGGAAAAGGAATATTATTGTCATTGAATGAACAAGTGTGTGCTGTAGAGAAGGTTCCGACGATGGTTTCAAAAAACACGTACCTCAATAAAAATGTGGAAAATTTCAACTGATCCCAGAAGCAAAATTAGCCATACAAGGCATGGACGGCAATCATGTACGAACAAAATTCCCTTTACTGTTCTCTCTTGAGAGCACCGGCCATCCATCGATGCTCTGATGAGAAGGTATTTCGGTCCTCTTCTCTGAACCATGAATTCTAACGAAAATTGAATTAAAAAAGTTCAGATTTTTTACATAATTTTGTTGTGTTATTCTTTACTGTGTCTTCAAAATCATTGTACATCCGTATATTTTAAAGACATAACAGAAGAGCAAAGAACAACACAGAAAACTGCAGAAGTTAATCTAAATTTATGAAAAGAGTTTATTCAAGATTGTTAAAGAATACTCACACTCATCCAATTATCATGAAAATCTCCTACAACTGTCATCAATATTGTAGTATCTAACCGTCCAAATTTGTAACAAAAATGACTAGAAGATAAACAGTATATGAGATCAAAACCAAAATTCAAATTAAGACATTTGAACATACATAGATTCGTATTTATACTCCGCTTAACATTGATGTTATTAAAAATACAAGAATCATCTGTTCTCATGAGGATCATGACTTTACAACTGCCTCTATATCAAGCTCATTGAGAAAGAATACAACACGTATTCAGTTGGAGCATCAATGTCTAATTACTTCTGTATTATGTTAAAAATAATTGAAAGAATTAGCCTACAAAGGCCTCAATCTACTACTTTAGTGTACAAAATGGCGGGGTTGCAGTCCCCAAAGGAATCAAATTAAACTAAACCAATTGAAGAGTCTACTTCTTAGCCCGTTCCATCTTATCTCTGATCTTTTCTTCCAACAATGATACTTCTGTCTCAAGATCATACATTCTGTTAATGGCACGCATATTCTCAAGCACTTCACTCTGACTATTATGATTCTTATTATCACACCTCAGGTGCTGCATGGGACCTTGAAGTACCTTATTCACAATACCCATACTAAGGGCATAAATTGCATCTTTCTGTTCCTTTGAGACATCATTACCCATCTTCGACAAACACTTCTCCATCTCAGAGGCTCTTATCCTCTCAACGTAGGCTCTGAACTTCTTAATGGTAGGAGCAGTTTCCAGAGAGTCTTTCCATGCTTCAAATTTATTCAACTCCTCCATGATAATTTCCCTGGCTTCAGCAGCTTTCTGAAGTCTGTCCTCCTTGTTAGCTGCAACAACTTCCTTCAGATCATCCACATTGTACACATGTGCAGTCTCCAGATCTGAAACACCTGCTTCCACATTCCTTGGAATAGATATATCAACAAACAGCCGTCTTCTACCATGAGTAGCCAGAGGAAGCTTCTGCACATTCTCTACAGTGAACAATGGCGATTCAGATGCCGTGCTGGTGAAGATCACATCAGCTTCAGCAGCACATGTCAGCATTTCTGAAATTGGTCTAAACACTATCTCAACATCCTTCAACTCTCGCTGAATGGCTTTAACTTTCTCTTCACTCCTATTAACAACAACCATCCTTTTGCACCCTTTAGCAGCCAAATGCTTGATCACAAGCTTCCCCATTTTCCCTGACCCAACTACCAACATTCCAGCATCAGCAAAGGAAGAATCTGGAAGCTTCATCAGCGCAAGCTCCACAGCCGCCGAGCTAACAGAGACCGATCCAGATGAAATGTTTGTCTCAGTTCTAACCCGCTTCCCCACAGAGATCGCGTGCTTGAACAAACCACTTATTTTTCTATCAAAACCAGGCACTCCCTGTCCAGTTTTTACAACCTGCTTCACCTGAGCAAGAATTTGACCTTCCCCAAGAACAAGCGAGTCAAGCCCAGCTGCCACTTCAAAGAGATGATGTGTAGCATCCGCATTATACAGCAAAACTTGGTGCTCACGAAGGTCAGGTATTGAAACTCCACTTACCTAAACAAAAACACGACCATGAATTTTCTATACAAACATAAATAAGAACACAAGGATAAATCACCTATTTCATCCCTAACCATTCCCGAAACCAAGAAAATTAATAGAAAATAATCCCAGAATAAAAATCCACCAATCACATTTACCCAATCAATATATGAATTCATTCAAGCAATCATGTTAACATATGTTCCGGAAACAAATGGTGAGTGATTAAGTTTAGTAACTAAACCAAACCAAACCACTAGTGGTTTCAAGGATTTATTTAGACTTTTCCGGATTTTCAGATCCATGCAACACAATTAGCCAACAGAACATTCATAACTTTTACGAGTATAATATAATATACCTTAGACATCCAATCAGTAACTTCCTTAACACCACGGTGCTGAGAGAGCGCGACAACATAGATCTCCATGCGGTTGCAGGTGCTGAGAACAGCGGCTTCTTCAATGTGGTTGAAAGCGCAAAGGTCCTTAATAACCTGAGGCCAGCGATCCTCTGGGATCGCAAGCTTCTCACGCATCTCAACGGGAGCAGTGTGGATGTTAAGCCCTATGCAGACAATGCAACTCTTTTCCTTCGTATATCCTGACACAAACACAACAAAACAACCCATCAATTTCATCTCCATACCCGATAACAATCATCTATCAAATTTAAATTTTGACAAATTTGCGAATGAGGAACCAAGGACGACGACGACGACTTACTGTCGGCAGCGGAAGCTTTGAGCAACTCGAGGGCCGAGGGCTTGGAAGCGACGACGTTTTGGGGAAGGGAATTGTTGTTGTCGGAAAAGAAGGGGCAGGCGGCTTTGACGGAAAAGCGCGCGCGAGTGAAGGAGAGTTGGGAGGGCGGGGGGCGGATGAAGCGACGGAAGCGGGTGGAGGAGGTGGTGGCAGTGGCGGCAGAGGAGGATCCAGCCAGGGCCGCCATTAGAGTTGGTGAAGGATTGAGATATGAAAAACGAAGAGAATGAGAAAAGGAAGAGAGTGTGTTGAAGAAATAGAGCAATTGATAGGTGCGCTTCGTTTGACCAACCAAAAAGTGGGATTGCCTTCTCCACGCGCCCTCACCGACCCATTCTTTAACCACTTAGTTGGACCAAGCTCCAATATCTTTTCCATCTTATTATTATATTATCATTATCATTATCTTCTTTAACTAATTTTTCACCAAACAAAAACTTATTATTTCCAGAAAATAAATATAATTGCATTCCAAATATTTCTACTCCCGTTTCTTAAATTTTTAAAATACATCGCTTCTAGTATTTCAGATATATTTTATGTAGTTTGAAAAATGGTTTAGTAATGCTCAGAAGAATAAAAAGTTTAAAAATTAAAAATTTTAGATACCGAAAATATCTTTTATCTTCCTCCTGAAATAGATAAACAAAATTAACAATTCTAGATACCCAAAACATGTTTTATCTTTTATCTTCTTTTTTTTTCTGTCTAAGAGATAAACATATTTTATCTTTTGGCTTTTTTTTTTCTATCTCTCTTTTAAGAAGATAAAAAAATTAAACATTTTACATACCTATAACATACTTCATCTTTTATCTATTTTTTATCTTCCTTCTAAAAGAGATAAAAAATAATTAAAAACTTTAGATATCCAAAATATAGGTTATCTCTTATCATATTTTTTTAATATTCAGATAAAACAATATGGAAAATATATTTTGTCTTTTAATTATTTTTTATCTCCACTAAAAAATATAAATAAATAAATAAATATATTAGTCACCAAACACGTATTTTATCTTTTATCTATTATTTTTATTTTTCTTCAAAGAATGTAAAAAAAGAATTAAACATTTTACGTACCTAAAACATATTTCATCTTTTATATATACTTTTATCTTCCTTCTAAAAGAGAAAAAAATATAAAAAATTTATATATCGAAAATATGTTCTATCTATTTTCCTTTTAATCTTCGTTTTAGAAGAGATAAAACTATTACAAATATTACATACCCAAAATATACCTGATGTTTTATCTTTTTTTATCATCCTGGTAAAAGAGATAAAGAATTTAAAATATTAGATACCTAAAACGTATTTTATCTTTTATCTATTTGTTTTATCTTTTTTTTAAGAAGATAAAAAAAAAACATTTCAAAGCATACTTCATATTTTAGCTATTTCTTTTATCTTCCTTCTAATCTAAAAGAGAAAAAAAATATTTAAAATTTTAGATATCCAAAATATAGGTTATCTTCTATTGTTTTTTTATTATCATTTCCAGAGATAAAAGTACTACAAATGTTAGATACTCAAAATATATTTGATCTTTAATCTATTTTTTTTATGTTCTTGTTAAAAGAGATTAAAATAATAAACATATTAGATACTCAAAACGTATTTTATCCGATCTATTTTTCTTTATCTTCCTTCTAAAAGAGATAAAAAAAATTATAAAGTTTAGATAACCAAAATATAGGTTATCTTTTATCTATTTTATTTTATTTTCTTGCTAAAAGAGATAAAACAAGACAAATAAAAATATTAGATGACCAAATCCTATTTTATCTTTTTTATTTTATTTTATTTTATCTTCCTTTAGAGAAATAATCAATCTTAAATTATCTTATGTTTGATTAACAATAATAACCTTATCATAAGTTGATGCAAACCATATTTTAAAAGTAACTTTAAATAATTATTCATAATTTTCTTATCATTTAATAGTTTTAATAAGTACCCATATCTAAGCATCAAATTAGTAAGGAATTGAAGATAAAATAAAAATTAATTATTTCAAAGTTTTTATGTAATAATTTAATTTCTTTAAGTTAGTTTTAAAAACAATAAGTTAATTATTTTTATAAAAGTCCATCTAAAATTTTTACATAAATTAATTTTATTGTATTAAAGTTTGTGCATCTTCTTATTTCTTTTGCATATGTCCCTCAAAAAGAATATTGTATCATAAGACATCTCACGCCTTAAATTAGTTTTAAATCTCACAAAATTAAAGTACATAAAAGTACACGCTAGACAAAGGAGAATAAATATTTTCAACCACCAACAAAAATGAAAACAAACAATTTTTTGTATAACAATGAAGTCGTAGTTACAATAAAAAAGGATGAAAAATGTGCGACTCAAGAAGATAAATAACATGAACTATGAGAAAATGAAAGACAAGTTTATGAACTACGTTTAATACATCATTAACACGTAATACAAAATTATGAAATATAAGTCTTCAATTATCTTCACATAGACAAGCTATGCAAGATGAAAAAGTAATTAAAATAATGACTTGTTTAAGACTCCATATAAAGGGAGAAAAAGAAGAATCTCACTACAAGCAAAAAATTGAAATCATTGGTTTTTAAGAGATTCTTAATTCTTTTCTTATAATTTTTATACATTTTTCTTATTTAGAGCATTTAGACTAGTTAATCTTTGTATGAAGATACAAGTTAATAATACAGTGAAATTGAATAGAGTTAATCTAATACACCTTTGAAAAACTTTTCATAGAGGTCAAAGGTAAGTGAGATAATAATAGTACACAACTTATATTGTTCCACTCAAACAATGTTATGTATTGTTCTCCAAAACTAAATAACATATTGTTCCACTATTTAAGGTAGCTTACAAGTATCACCACTATCATTTATTACTTATAAAATACATAATGTTACTCATAATTATTTGAGTACACAAAGTTTTTTTAGGTTGTCCATTAAACTCCATCTACACAGTGTCTCTTTAAGGTATATAATAATAAAGTTGTGAATACAAGGTTCACATATAAAATGTATGTTCTCCTTAATTTTAGAGAATTACTTGATATGCAAATGAAGAATTTTCAATCAAATCTCTCTATAACTTAGTCTTCTAGAAAATGAATTATTGTTCTTGCGCTTAAGGCTTATAACCCTTTATCACACCACAAATGTATAATTCTGATAATGTCTCTAAAACTTCTCTTATTTTTCTTGTTTGTGTGCACTACTTCTTGCATGGTGGCGATTTCCTTATATAGATGTTTAAAAAGGATTATTGAAGGATGCACACTTTTGGAGTCACTACTTGTTAAAACTTTCTTGGAAGTCGTGTCTTTTTTGTTGACATCCTTTAACATGAGGAAATGTACCTTGAGGTGGTTGAAACATACTTCTTTACCTCTACAATTAGCTTTGTGTCATTGGTAATACCAAAAAAGACTTCCATACGTTCATAGCTGATGTAATCATTGTACAATTTTATGGTCATCAAACTATTGCAACTTGTCTAAGCTTCTATCATCATCATCATCATCATCATCTGATACTGCACTATAATATTTTCAACCAAACCAGAAGATAAAAAGTATACTAGGTAGCCCAAGTTAAATGAACCTTTCATAATTATTAATCTCTTAAGTAACTTTAATGCACTCAATTGGACATAGATTCTAATCATAGTAAGAAAGATTAACTTCTGAGATTTTATGTTTCATCCATACTCAAACATTTAATTATGCCAAAGTAAAAATTTATTCTGCATCCACTTTTCCTTGTTTAAAAACAATCCTATTCCTTTGATACCATATGTTTCATATGATTGCTATCCACACACCCTTCCATAATTTTTTCCCTTTATTATTACTACTCGATAAAGAGTGTTGTTGGAAATGCATATTTAATTGGTTATGGTGTACAAAACTTATACCTACCCATTCATTACACATGCTCCAAACTTTGTTTACAATTTTGCATGTTAGAGAAAGGTGAGATACAATTTCCTCTTCTAGCCTGCAATCCTTTCTCCGCAAATTTTACTTTGTTGCCACTCTATTGGACAATACCTTCCAAGAAAAAACTTGACTTAATGGAACCACACTTATGTTCCAAAAGATGTTATACATATTAGAGTTTTCCCCAATATTTAATTACATAATTTTATGTATGCAAATTTAACTAAAAACATGTGTTCCTCATCTTTCCATATCCATACATCCTAACTATACATTCTGGATTGTACAATCCATAATGCAAATTTACATTTCGAATTATACAATCCATGATACAAATTTACATTCTAAATTATACAATTCGTAATGCAATTTTATATTTTGGATTGTACAATCAATAATGCAAATTTACATTCCTGACTGTACAATTCGTAATGTAATTTTACATTCCGGATTGTATAATCTAGAATATACACAAATTGTGGAATTTGAAACCTTCGTTCCACATCTTTCATCATTAATTTTCATCTTCTTCCTTTCACTTCATATTATTGTGATCTTTCTATTTGTTTTAATGGACACTTGTGAATGTTATTGAGGGTGGAGGTGGAGGAAGAAGATGGGCTGGAAGTGGAGATGGAGGTGGAAGAAGATGAGGTGGAGGTGAAAATGGAGATGGAGGTGGGAGAAGATGGGATGGAGTTGGAGGTGGAAAAAGAAGATAGTGGTGGAGGTGGAAGTGGAAGAAGATGTGGTGGAAGTGAAGGGAAGTATGAAGGTATGGGAAAGAAGGAAAGGAGAAAAGGAGAAAAGGAAGACAAATTTGACTTTATACCATGTTTATGAGCATGCATAAAGAAAATATGAGAGTGCAGGAAGAAATTCCTTGCATTGTCCTACCATGAGTCTTCTAAATAATCCAAGACAATTGTTTCATGCACCCATCAATTTCTTTCTGCACCTCATCAATTTTCAAAAATGATCATTTTAGCCTTATTCAAGTGACTACTACATAGAATTTCTGGAATAAAATTTTTGAAACAAGATTTTTCAAAGGTGAATGAAACTAAATAAACTGAACAAAATTGTAATTTGGCAAAACTTTACTGCGATAAATAGACCATACTTTTGTAATCAGCTTGCATATAGAAAAATACTCAAATATCTTTCACCATTGCACATACCACCATTGTCATCCTCACCACTATCGGTGCATCCAATGGCGGACGTAGGAAGGGACAGGGGGGAGCCAAGGCTCCCCCAACCATTTTTTTTTATTCTTTTTTCTATATATTTAAAAAATAATTTTTATAAATTATTATTTTATTTATATTAATTGATTTTTATTTTATTTTATTTTTTATATATTTTTAAAAAATATTTATATATTATTACTTTATTTATATATTATTACTTATTTATATATTATTACCTTATTTATATTAATTTAGTTTGAAAAATCTTTTTTAAAATTTAAAAATTGTTTTTTTTCTAATATAATTTTTAAAATTTTTTTATTTGGTTTCTTTCTTCCGTGCCTTCATTTCTTTCTCCCATTTTATTTTCATCTCAATTTTTACCATCAATTTCTTATTATTTTCAAAATCAAATTGTACTACGACAAAATTGAAGAGTTAAGGAACATTTTGGACCGAACAATTTCTTCTTTTGAGTAAGTTCATCTTTTCCTTTTTATTTTTGAAGCAATATGTTTCTCTCTTGTATGTGGTTTTTCTACGCTCTAGGCATATCTCTATCTGTTAGAGATCATAAAATCATGCTTTAATTGTTGATCAAACTCTTCTTTGTGTAGATAGAGCTATTTTAGGCTTTGAAGTTGTGTAAGGGAAGAACAAGATTAGGAATCTACTCTAAGGTAAGGGAAGCTGATCATTTAAAAGTTATTAATTTTCTTAAAATATTGAGTCTTGCTTTTAAGATTTAATTATTCATAATTTTATCTTTTTGTAAATAGGTGAGAGGTGAAAATTTTATATTAGAAAAATTATGATAAAGAGTAAAATAATTGATTCTTTTTTCAAGAGGAAGGCTTGTGATGAAGATGAAAAAAATGCATCTGTCATCTAAAATTGAGAAACTTCATGAGAATCCAAATATTGAAGAAAACGAAAAACAACTCTCTAAGATTCCTAAAGTTACATATAATGAATTTGAAAATACTTTAGAACGTGATCTGGGGAAGCGTCTTCAAATTTGGCAATACCCACCAAATTAATTTGATGAGGTACGAAGGGCTTATCTAAAATGGGATCCATATCAAATGTGTTTAGAAAATTATCCATTGTTATATTGTTTAGATTCTATTGTCATGAGTGCTTATTTTGAATAAAAAAAATAATGTAAAGAAATTGATTTTTTTTAATTAAAAGAAATTAATTTTTTTTAATTAACAAAATAATTTATATATAACAAATATAATTTGGCCCCCCTAAAATTTTTGGTCAAGTTCCGCCACTGGGTGCATCCCTACATAGAAGAAAAAGAAGAGAGAAAATGTTAAAAGAACTTATTTCAGAAAGTTTTTCTGAAAAATATTTCATGTGTTCTCAAAAACTTTATCCGAAATACATTTCGTGTAGGAATATTATGGAAAATTTATTCCAAAAGGTATTATATTCATTTTGAAAAAGAAATGTCATTTAAGAAAACATTATATTCTGGTTCAATTCTTGTAACACACATATAGTTTTTTCCTGCACCTCCATAAATTTCTTCCTACACTCCATATAAAAAAAATCCATTTTGCCTTTTCAGTAATATACAATTCATAAGGCATTAATTATTGACTATCACACACAATGTAAAAGTAATTTGGCATTCAGATTGTGAAATTAAGAGACCATTTCTTTCATTTAATTTTTTTTTTCAGGAATTATATAATTTGAGTGTCAATGACTCTTAGATTATACAATATAAAAAGTAAATATTTCTTGGATTGCAATCTGAAGTCAAAATTTCGAGAACGTATAATTTAAAAGTTATTTTCTACTTTCAAATTATGTAATTAAAAAATTATGTTGTTATTACAAATATTTCTTGAATAGGTCATTTTTAGTTTTTGAAATGCACAATCCGTCCGAGAGTAATCTTTATTTTATAGTTACACAATTAAAAAGGAACAAAATGAGAAATTTTCTATATGGAGATGAAAGAAGAAAATTATGGAGATGCAAAATGAAATTAATATATATATATATATATATGTATATGTTAATTAAAATATATATTCCTATGTTAATTAGATTTTCTTATGATAAATACAAGTTTCAATTGAATTAAAACAAAGATAAAACATATACAAAACTAAATTTGGATAAAAATTACGTATTTTATTAAAGAGAAGGATTAAATGTTTCTATTTTAAAACAAGAAATTATTTATTAAGCAAAATACACTAAAATTAAATTTAAGCATGTAATATTCTCTTTGGGATAATGACATGGAAAATAAAGCCACATGGAAAATGCGTGCCGTCTGACTTTAAAAATCTGAACAGCGTTTGTGATCCACGAAAACCACATCGGACAGCAGTGAAACTGAAATTCTTGTGGCTGTGGTGCTCACCCATTCGCGCAAACTTACTCTTATCCAATTATTGATATTCCAAAATTTCCAAGATCATGCAAATTCTTTCTACGAACCCTTTCATTTCCTGCGGAGTTTTCTATCTTTCACAGCTTCCTACGTGTACGTGTGCCTTTTTCCACCTCTGTTTTCTGAGGCAGCGAATCACAGCACACTCAAAAGATCAATTATTTCTTTTGTTTTCTTTCACCATACTTCTAATTCTTTTGCGTGTCTATAAGCGGAACAAACAAACGCAAGTAAGCTTTCTCAACTTGTGTTTCATTGCTTTGTAAGCACTGCCACTATGCTGGAGTCTTTAGCTTGGTGCCAAAGCTTTAAGGTAACATCTCTTTTTATGCATTTCGTTGGTTATATCATTCTTGGGTTAGTTGGGTATGGAGGGTCATGCTATTTGAGTTGTTCATATATCAAGCTGCAAGAAAACTTCTTTTCTATCTTGTACATTTTTCTTCAAGAATGTAGTAATATAGAAATTGAAGATGTTTAAACTTTGAAGTTGAATCGAATCCAGTGCATATTCAAATAATAGAGTCATTTCCTACTTCCATTGAGAAGACAGGAACTGAGAATTGAGTATTGACTGTTAAACTTCAATTCTTGAGAAAAACCCAAGTCATTCTTGATAAGAGCTTATGAAGATTTGGAACCTCATACTTAAAAGGCCGTTTAGAGGGAAGAGTTTGGCCCAAAATTTTAGAGTAAATTAATCTTGTTGCATAATCTAATTCATATTGTTGCTTGTTGCATAAGTTCTTTTGCAATATTGTTTCTCTGCAGGGATATGACCTTACCAAACAGAAGAGTCCGGGTTACTCTCATACTATTTCTCGAGTTTATAGAAATTCTATTTTTGTGCTTTATTCTGTCAACAAGAAAGTGCCGGTACTGCCACATGGTGCTAATCATGGGATATTTCATGGGAGTTCTGTGTCAGAAAATTTCTTTAAAAAGCCTCCTCTCTATGCCCCTTTAAGTTCTGGTTGGAAAGGTTTGTATAGGCCACGTTGGGAACGGCTGCAAACAAATGTAGCCTATGATGTTGCTGGAGCTGTTGATGTAATCAATGATTTAGGATTGGACACTCTTACCTTCTTGGCTGTGACAGTCATAATTGTGCCTGTGTTCAAGTCACTGAAAGCCAGTCCTGTAAGAAGTTCTTGGAGTTTAGCTTTTTCTCTTTTCCTTTTTGAAGTTATGCTCTTGAAAGTATGATGTATATCATCTCAATGATCGTAAGCATTATTCATTGACATGTAATGCTCTGCATTATTAGTTTAGTTAAATTCCTGAACTAGTTTGGTCAGCCAAAATAGACTAAGGAAGGCATTCTCTAAGTAAATGAGACAAACACAAGCATCAAAAGATGAGAAGGATGCACAACTTAAGGTTTGATGATGATTTGAATAACTATAGATTGGAGATACTTATTATACATCACAAAATAACTACTTGGAAATCTTAGTCTTCAAGTTATTTTTACAAATATTGCTTTGGAGGTTGTGTACGATATGATTACCATCAGTTATCAATATTATATGTGTTCTCATCATAGTACGGAACAAACAAATTTAGAAGGTATCTTTTCTTTTCTATGAATTTGAGATTGCAGTTCTATCGCTGACAAGATCTAGTTTGTAGTTTAGTTTCATATTAATTGTTGTACTCAGAAATTAGTTTGAAATTAATTGCTCTACTTAGAAATTAGTTTGAATTTATTTAAAGAGTAAAAACAATGTGAACATACATGTTGAATCTCACGCATAACAGGAATAGGCTTAGTTATCTATTTACTTTCTTATATTAATAATTGAAATCAATTTAATGGTTGTTATTTTCAGATACTTGGCTTCTTTTGTGCTGGTGTGGTACTCAATCAGTTTGGTTTAATTAGAAACCTTACAGATGTTAAAGTTTTATCCGAATGGGGGATTCTTTTCTTGGTAAGATACGTTACTGCAGCTGCTCTAGTTATTGCTTTTCCCCCAATGTGTCTATCTCCCTCAAATGAAGCTTTAAAATTGGAATATTTAAACACAGTTTAGCCATTTTATTACTCTACTTTGTAAAAACTACAAATCTAAAACACCTAGATATTAGCCTGTTTTTTCATTGCTCCATATCACAAAAGCTAGTAATCCAAGGAAGCACTCCTAGTATTTGCTGCATTGATTGCTTTTATTTTCAACATTGCTCTAAAAACTCATAGGTATTGACCTATTAGTTTTTTCTAAATTTCGACAATAGCATTGTTTGATCCAAACCACTTTTCTGTTCACAATTGTTGTATGGTGTGGTGTTATGCACATTAAACTATGATTGGTGGCTATGGAAGAACCTTTTAAAAGTCTCACCGGCATCAATTTCATGGTGTATAATCCTTAAAAAAAATTCAGATAAACATGCTGTATATTTTCTCTGAAGAAATGTTTGTTTCTTTTCAGCTGTTTGAGATGGGTTTAGAGCTTTCACTTGCACGTCTAAAAGCTCTCGCAAAATATGCTTTTGGAATGGGATTGGCTCAGGTATGATGCTTTGGGAGTGATAATGGGCATGTAAAGAAAATTTCTTAAGCCGTTTTCATTCTGTTATTCATCATTTAGCTTCATCTATATTAAAGATTATATATTTGTCGTAGATTATTGCTATTTTTACCATTGATTTATTCTTTTAGTTGTTCATTCTTTATAATTGTTATAGTACTTTTTTTGGAGCATTCTGATTTCTTTTTCAAAATTTATAAAATTAGATTTGTGGCTTTTTTTGTCCTTGTCTTGATTTTTATTTAAACACTTTCTGTAGGTTTTACTGTCTACTTTAGCATTTACCGCTTTTGAGCTTCCTCCAAATGGAGCTGTTGGAACAAAAATTTTGGAATTCCTTTTCCACTCTAGGCCTGACCTGGTAAGGTTTCTATATCTAACAATTTTTCCTAGTTTTATGTTTGTACCCTTTAGTTGTTTATAAATTACAGTCATTCTGGTGAGACACAGAGACAGACAGAATGCACACATACAGATTAAATTATAGTGTCTGCTAAAAGTCAAGGGTGGTTTGTTTTCTCTGCACTAAAATGTCTTTTGCATTTGGGAGCATGTTTCACATAAAACCATCTGTACACCTACATCTAACAGCTTAATATTTTAAGATGATTGTTTACTTATATAGATAAATGATTATGGCTGGATATGAAAAAGTATAATGTTAATAAAACTTGAAGAGGCTTCATTGCTTTATCTAATTAATTTTAAAATCCTATTCATAGGTGAACATAAGGAGTGTCGATGAAGCTGTAGTAATCGGTGCTGCTCTCTCTCTGTCATCATCTGCATTTGTTCTACAGGTATTTGTTTGTATAATTTCTTCACCTTGTTTGCATGAAAGACATGATGCTGATTGTTGGGTTTGGGCTCCCAACTATGTTAAGGCCCCATATACTTGGTCAGACCCATTTGACTCACTTAGGATAAGTGAGAGAGCTTCCAAGTCAGTAGAGTGTGAGAGCATTGAGTGACCAAAAACACAGCCAAGAAGAGGAAAGAAAGGGAAGAAAATTCTGCAGATTTTTCACACTGTGCAGTCTCGGTAAATTGACGATTGCGATTCGTTAACCGTTGGATCGTGCTGAAACTTTAACACAAGGTTCGCAGCATATGATTCTTCATTATCCGTTTGGATCGTCAATCGGAGGTCTCAGGTTTGAGATGTTAGTCCTGCACAGTAGCTCTGTTTTAGGGATTTTTCTTACTTTGTTCTTCAATTAGCAAGATCTGATACTTTGTTGTTTGGCTGCATGTTAGCACTTGTTTGTGCAGTTTGTTAAGACTCATTTGTACACTCTTTTGATTATAGTGGAGCGATTTCTTTGGTCTGGACAATCCGTGGTTTTTTACCCTTGAATTGAGGGGGTTTTTCACACTAAAATTGGTGTGTTCTTTGTGATTATTGTTGTTGCCATTTTATTGTTGTTAGATCCTCATAGATTCTTGTAAGTTAGGGAAAATTAATCCGCTGCATTATCTGGTATTTTGGTTGTGTTGTTGTTTTTCCCATCATAGTGGTATCAGAGCTCTTGGTTTAGGGCTATATATTTACTTGCTTGAATGATGGAGCCAAATACAAAAATGGTTGCTTTGAATGGTACAAAGTGGAAGGGCTCTGATACCGCTTTGATGGGAAAAATAACAACACAACCAACATACCAGATAATGCAACGGATTAATTTTCCCTAACTTAAGAATCTATGAGGATCAACAACAATAAAATGGCAACAGTAATCACAATCAAAGAACACACCAAGTTTAGCATAGGGTAAAAAACCACGGGTCTTCCAGATCAAAGAAATCGCTCCACTATAATCAAAAGAGTGTACAAATGAGCCTTAACAAACTGCACAAACAAGTGCTAACATGAAGCCAAACAACAAAGCATCAAATCTTGCTAATTGAAGAATAAAGTGAGAAAAATACCTAAAACAAGGTTACTGTGCGGAACCAATATCTCAAACCTGAGACCTCCGATTGAAGATCTGGATGGTCATATGAAGAATCATATGCTGCGAACCTTGTGCCAAAGTTTCAACCCGATCCAACGGTTAACGAACCCGCAATCGTCAATTTATCGAGACTGCACAGTGTGAAAAATCTGCACAATTTTCTCTCCTTTCTCTCTTCTTGTTGGTTGTGTTTTTGGTCATTCAATGCTCTCACACTCTACTGACTTGGAAGCTCTCTCACTTACTCTAAGTGAGTCAAATGGGTCTGACCAAGTATATGGGCCTTAGCATAGTTGGGAGCCCAAACCCAACACTGATGTATCTATTTATACTTTCATTTCCCTTTGTTGGTAATAGTAGTAACTTAATGTAACAAATTCACCATGTTTTGACTTATGTACATTTTTCGCTAATACTTTTATTTTTCATATTTACAATAAGTAGGAAACGTTGTATGCATTCAATAAAATAAATATAATTTCATGACTTTTGAAAGATCCAAGGAAGTTCTGAAGAACTTTAATTTGATACTTACAAACACTTTCTTGCTTTTGAAAATATTTATGACGGTATTCACATTCCAACATAGTTTGTAACTTTTGGAGAAAATACTGAATGGAAGAGCTTGTTGTTATTATTTTTTATAGTAATACACTGCATACGTAAATACACACACACACACACACACATATATGTATATATATATATATATGTATATATATATATGTATATATATATATATGTATATATATATATATATATATATATATATATATATATATATATATAATTTCTTTTGTAGCTGACAATGTCATTTTCGTCCTTTAGTTCTGCCACATCATGATTCTCCTCCTCTAGTATGCAATCTCTTGGTTTGTAAACTTCTTTGTCCAGCCTTGTTTATTTGTCTCCTATTACCTTGTCTTGTTTACTGTATTGAAAAGAAACCAAGGTTTAATTTTAAGCCTGTTTCAGGTGTTCCCCATGCATGAATCCACTGTCATGTGTGACACTAAATATGGATAATTCAACTTATCAATCATATATGTACTTGTAGCTTCTTGCAGAGAAAGGTGAGCTTCCTACAAGATTTGGTTCAGCAACTCTTGGAATACTTCTTCTGCAGGTTTTTGTCTTAAACTCTTGCATGTTACAGTCTCATTCTCCAACTATGCAATTTTTTTTTTTTTTTTTTATAAAAAAAGGAGATGTGGTTGTTTGGACTCATCTTGTATGATTGATATAATTAACTTTGTTCCTTTTCTACTTGTTATTCCAGGACTTAGCCGTTGTTCCTCTTTTAGTCATACTTCCAATACTAGAGAGCCAGGTGAGATGTAATTTAACATATTGCATTTCTGCTTTCTTCTTTTATAAATTGATGGAGTTAACAATTGAGATTTAGTAGTGTTCTTTACTGGAAGCCACTGGTCTGCTAAAATAAATGATGGGTATCGATCGTGATCTTAGGATGCGATAGTGGTCCTTGACATATATAAAGGGTTACTTCTGCCCAGATAAATAGAAAATCTATGCTAAACTCTTAGCTTGCAAATCTTGTAACATGTTGTGAAAGATATGGACCTCTTCACTTTCCTCAAAAATTTTATATATAGATTGTTTTAATACTTATCTGGTAGAAACATTTTTCTATGTATGTCAGCATGCTTGTGTTTGTCTGTGTGCACACCTTGTTACAGGAATGTGCTGGTTATGTTCTTCATGGTATGTTTGTCCTTTTGTATTCTTTTCACCTGCTGTAAATTTGAGTTTAGCAATTATGTATGTTGCATGATTGTTATATTTTCTTCAATTAACTATTTTTTTTTTTTATAGTCATATGCATAGACTTTTGCATTCATTCTTCATCCTGTGCTGTCTTCATTATAGAATATAACTGAGGGGAGTATTTGGCCCACGCTTGCTCAAGAAAGTTTAAAAGCTTTAGGTGGATTAGGTCTTCTTTCTCTTGGGGCAAAGTACATTCTCAGAAGAGTTTTTGAGGTCAGTATCAAATATATTTCAAGATGGTCAGTATCAAATATATTTCAAGATTTTTATCCAAAGAAATAAAATGCGTCCAAACTCATTTTTTATATGTTCTAGGCAGTAAAATCTTGGTCAAATTCAGGTTGTTGCAGATACAAGGAGCTCAGAGGCTTTTGTTGCTCTTTGCTTGCTGACAATTGCTGGAACTTCTCTAGGCACACAGAATTTGGGCTTTAGTGACACGGTTCTGTATTTTCCAATGCTTCGGGTTTTAATTAGGGATTTTGAAGAATCATAAAATTGAATATTAACTTGAAAATTTTATGTAATATCATAATACAGCTTGGGGCTTTTTTAGCTGGGGCTATTTTGGCAGAGACAAACTTCAGGACCCAGATTGAAGCTGACATAAGACCATTTAGAGGCTTGCTGCTTGGATTGTTTTTTCTAACTACGGGAACTTCAATTGACATGCAGGTTAATATGATTATTATTTATAAATGTGTAGCATGGTTTTTTGTATTTCTCAACATGGTTGTTATGATAATTTGACTGTTGTGTCTGCATAAATGCAAACTTCGATTATCAGGTTCATTAAACTAGTAACTACAGAGGTCCAAGATTTTGTTCACCTGTGATGTAACATTCTAGTAACATAATGAAGTTGTATTTGGATAAATTGAAATACTGTAGTAAATGGTAATTTCCTTAAGTTATCTTGAAGTGAGGATACTCATCTACCAGCTCACTCACACATCCGTTGTGTTATTCTATTAAATCCAGTCCTTGTTTGAGTGAAATATAAGCGATTTATCTGTTTTCATGCAACTGGATTCATGAATTTACGAAGCTTAAACGAATAGTCATTGTTAGATATATGAATTAATGAATATATATACATATATATGTGTGTGTGTGTATGTATCCTTTACAGCTTGCTTTTTGCGTGAAATTACATACCCTCCACTGTTAAACTAAAGATGTATTTTTACCCTTCATAACTATTGTTTTTGTTGCAGCTCCTTTTACGAGAGTGGCCAAATGTACTTTCACTCTTGGGAGGTTTAATTGTTATAAAGACACTGATCATAACTGCAATTGGTCCTCGTGTTGGGCTTACTTTACAAGAAAGTGTAAGAATAGGATTGCTTCTATCCCAAGGAGGCGAATTTGGATTTGTTGTTTTCTCTTTAGCAAATAGGTACTTAATTATCTGATATAATGCATTGATGTTATTTGAGTGAGAACACTGGGATTTTTTTAGTTATCAAAATTTGTGGCTTCTTGTAACAGGCTTGGGGTGCTTCCTCTTGAGCTCAACAAGCTACTCATCATTGTTGTTGTATTGTCGATGGCATTAACCCCATTTCTGAACGAAGCTGGAAGAAGGGCTGCTAGTTTTATAGAAGAAAAATCTGATGCTGAGAATGTAGGTCTTTTTTTTCAAGATTTACAATTTTGGCAGCTATGTGCACTAAGACACATACGCACATGTGCATGATGCATATAAGTATTAAAAGTAGCTATGATGGATATTGGTGTATTTGAAAAAAAAAAATGTCATACATAAGAAATGTAATTAAAAAAAATACAAGAACATTCACTTACTGTGCTAAAGTAGGTCCTTATGGCACAAAATTCATTCTCTGTGGATTTTATTCTTCAAAACCATCAATTAGTTTTCTTTTGTATACCTAATGTGTATAGGACAAAGTACAACTTTTTCTTCAATCTTAAGCCAGTGATTTCATTTTAACTGCAAATGTAAATTAAGGACTAAACTATTTGCAGAACGAAAAAGCTTTGGAGACTGTTAACTTCAATGCTAGTGAACCTGTTGTTATCCTTGGATTTGGACAAATGGGCCAGGTAGATCATCAATACATTGTAAAACCTGTCATTTCTATCACTCAATTCTAAATTTTCTCCTTCTGTTCTATATGTAAAGGTCCTTGCCAATTTCCTGTCCAATCCATTAGCTTCAGGAGAAGGTGATGAAGTAGGATGGCCTTATGTGGCATTTGATCTGGACCCCAATGTAGTAAAGGTCAGTGTATTTTGAGCACTGTGCATGGCTATTGTCTATCAGTACCTTCATGAGACCCTTTCCTTTTCATTTTCTGAGGAATTATTTGAAACTCTTGGGTAGAGATCTGCTGTTTAGAATATCTGCAATAATTAGATGTTCAGACATTCTCTCTTGATACCATATATGAAGCATGGAACAAAAGGACAAGCTTCTTTATATGGACAAATTCTCTATTTATATTCACATCTGATGCACAGTTTTCTCTTCTAAAAATTAAAATTTCACGGATATTGTAAATAGCATGATTTGCAACTATAAGTCTTCCAATTTAGTGTTCACTCATCAATCATTTATCGTCTCTTTGTTCTTATCTTTTCCTTTTCTATATTTTATTAAGAGAATGAAAGCACTATATATGATCATTTCTTACCCTTCATACTGCAATCTCTTTTATCAAACTTTCTTTTAATTTATTCTCCCATCTTTAACTGCTGGACAGACAGCTAGAAAAATTGGCTTCCCTATAGTCTATGGGGATGGATCACGTCCTGATGTTCTTCAATCTGCTGGTGTCTCTTCTCCCAAAGCTTTTATGATTATGTACACCGGAAAGAAGAAGACAATTGATGCTGTTCAGAGGCTAAGATTGACATTTCCGGCGGTAATAATTTCTTACACCCCCCTACCCTCACTGCTGCCCCGTTTCTTCTTTTCTCAATTGGTTGAGAGAACGTGCATGTATATGTGCACAAGAGGGGAGAAGTAACGTGTTTCTATAACTGAATGCAACTATGGTAGTATGATGTGATTAGCTTATATTTTTAATTTGCTTATAAAATGAATGGTGATAATCTCCAATATGTGTCATAAGAATCTCTTACCAAGTTATAAACAAAACCAAAGGGTATCTGATGCACTAGGACTTGTACTACTTGTTAGGTTTTTATTAAGTGTAACTTGGCTGATAAAAATTTGAAACTGTGTTTCATATCTTCCTTTAATCTTGTTGTCTTCTCTCTTGGTTTAATTGTATACTTAGTGATGAAATTCCTCAGATCCCAATCTATGCCAGAGCTCGTGATCTAAAGCATCTATTAGATCTGAAAAAGTCAGGTGCAACAGATGCCATTTTGGAAAATGCAGAGGTAGTGCCAAAAAGTTTTTTCACTCCCCTGATATTTGGAAAGGAAACTGGTGCTAAATATTTTATTCTTTCAGACTAGCTTGCACCTGGGTTCTAAGCTGCTGAAAGGCCTTGGTGTGATGTCTGATGATGTAGCATTTTTGAGTCAGCTAATAAGAGATTCCATGGAGCTCCAAGCTCAAGAAGCAGTCGGCCAACCTGAAAATCGTGGATTAGATATTATGAAACCACTGCAGGTACTTCAAAACAATGATTTGTCTTGACTAAATGCTAAAATATGGTTGTGTATGAGCTGTCTTATGGATTTATCTGAATTTAATAGGATATCTAACAAAAAGTGGGAGGAAAGAATGTAATGAGTAATAAGCAAAAACATTAGTACGTAATTGATTGTGTTGATGTTGCTTTGTTGGTTTCCTTATGCTTAACCGTAATATGGCCTTAAACTTTTGATTTTTCATTTTGAATGCTATTCCTCCTCACCCCATCCCCGGCATGTTTCTCCATTGCATTATAAGGATGTTTGAAAGCATTGGGAGGAAGATCCTTCTGTTGTTTATCTTTGATTACACTGTTCTTGTCATGATAAGCGAGTCCATAAAACAAAATTGAATATAGGAAAAGCTTGTGCGCTGATAAAAGACAGTTTTGGAAAAGGGCCTTTCACATTTATTGATCAATAGCACCATACATACATATACGCATATATTCACATATATATATATATATATATATATATATATATATATATATATATAAAAATATATTTTTTTAAATACCGCTTGTATTTCAGTGTTGTATATTGTGTGTGTATACACACGTACACACCAGGGAGCAAAAAGGCTAGGACAGGGCAGTGGTAGAGCAAAATAGGCTTGGAGAGTGTGGGGGCTATGGGATAGCAAAAATGCTTACATTGGATAGAGTGACAACATTAAGGTCAATGCACCTCACTTTTATATATTGTGAATTGGCCTTATCTTTAGTCGATGTGAGACTTCCAACACACCTCCTCACGCCGAGGTATATTCATCTTGTGCATGGGACAAGAAATTAGTGGGTGGTCCGTTAGCGGCCCAATATCGGGTGGAATAGAATGTCCAAGAAAGTTTGCTAGGATAGACTTTAACTTAACTCTGATACCATGTTAGAGTGGGCTTTAAGCCTAACTCAACCCCACAAAACCGGCTTGTAAGGTGAGGTTTGCACCTCATTTATATATTGTGAATTGGTCTTATTTCTAGTCGATGTGGGACTTCCAACACACCCCCTCTAGAGATAAGACAATTTCATAGTATATAAGCGAGGTGCAAACCTCACCTTATAAGCCAATTTTGTGGGGTTGAGTTAGGTTTAAAGCCCACTTCTTAACATGGTATGAATATACCTCGGCGTGAGGGGATGTGTTGGAAGTCTCACATCGACTAGAAATAAGGCCAATTTACAATATATAAGTGAGGTGCAAACCTCACCTTATAAGCCGGTTTTGTGGGATTGAGTTAGACTTAAAGCCCATCTTAACACTTATTTATAAAGAAACAAATACAATATGATGCATCAAATTTTGGGAGACTCTGTTGGGCCTGTTGTTTTGTGTGGGCTGATCTTGCGTATGGGTTTTGCTGATACCACCATAAGCTAGAGGTAGGAAGATGTGATCTAGCTCAAGCTTGAAAAAGTTGCCATCGAAAGGTTTGGCGAGAGAGCTTTATTGAAAAAGGCATGCTAATTGATTGAAGGATGAATCACAGAGCAATCACATGAATCGTTGTTGACTTTTCTCGACCAATGTGGCAATCAATATTCAAATGCTTGGTCAACATAGATTTGCAGCTATATGTAAAAGACTTTGATTATCACAATATAACACATTTGGTCAAGAACAATTGACATGGAGATCATTGAGAAGGTTAATAAGCTATTGTAATTCTCATGTGGTGGAGGTAAGAACTCTACATTCAACCTCAGAGATGAGCGAGAAACAGTGCTTTGTTTATTTTATTAGCCTTCCATGAAACTAGTGAACAACCAAGAAAGAAACAGTACCCAATGATTCACTTGAATGAATCAACATCACTGGAGAAACTGTGCTTTGTTTCTTAGCCTTCCATAAAATTAGTGAACTACCAAGAAAGAAACAGTACCCAATGATTGACTTTGTATGAATCAATACACGTTACCTTATTTACATCACTGAATTCACGAATGTAAATGGAAGACTCTACTAAAAAGGGAGTCCCTTTCCTGGATATTTTTTGAGATATCTAATAATACTAGTAGAAAGATGTGTTTGAGTTGGTTCAGACACGAATTGACTTGGCTATTATGTTGCAAAGGCAATGTTGGGACGTTTGTTGGTGAAGTATATCAAGTTACGAACCAAGCTTCTAATGGGTAAAGGATGAGGCAACATACTGCCAGAGTCTTGTTGGAGACAAAGGGTGGTTCCCTTAGGTGTGGAGATTGATTTCGAATCTAATAACCCATAATTAGAGTAAGTCTAGACAATATTTTTGCTGATGAAGAGAAATCTTAGTAGTTGAGTGTGCTATTTGCCATCAGATTTCATCTTAAACCAATTGGCATTAAATTGAAATTTGAAATTTAACATGGTTTTAAAAGCCTATAGCTCATCTTGGTAATTTTCTATTCTGGTAGGCTTGCCATGTTTAACAAACATCTGCAGAGGTTGGGTGTTGGGAACTCTTACATTGCTTGCTCAATTTTTGAGTACGACTTGTATATATATTGGGAAACTTTGCTTAATATCAATTGGTTTAAGATAACATTTGACATGGTAGCCGAGCCTACATCCCATTTAGTAATCACCTATTCTGGTAGACTGCCTGTTTTAGTAGACATATGTGGAAGGGAAGTGTTTGAAAGTCCCACATTGCTTGCCTCAATATTGGACTGTGGCTTATATCTGTTAGGCAACTTTGCTTAATGACAATTGGTTTTAAGTTGAAATTTGACATGGTTTTAGAGCCTATAGATCATCTTGGTAATTACTCTGGCATGAGGGAGGGAAGTGTTGGAAAGTATCGCAAACAAAAAATACAATATCCCTTCTCCTCTTCCCATGTCTTGTCAAAGTTAAGTAATTCTTTAGTTTCTAAATATTCAAAGTTAGAGCTATCAAATTTTAATTCATCCTCAATTCCCAAATGAATCTTTTCTTTTCCCTTTCTTCGTAGTGAGGCTAAAGTTGCATCTGACCTTTCTTGGAAGCATGGAAAGATCCAATAACAATACCACTACTTGATGATTGCTTTTTTTTGTTGTTTTCTTTTCTCCTTGTATAAATTCTTGGTTGTTGTTAGAGGTTTGATAGGAAGAATGTGAGAGTACACAACAAAGAATCATTCATCAAGTCCTTTGAGAAAGTGAAAGATGAAGTTTTTATTGTGAGATATTCTAGCTAGCTGCAAAGGTACAAGGAGTCATGGGAGGGTAATAATTTATTTATTTTTCAGATTGATTTCAACTTGGTATAGTATTCGGTCACCGGTATGACCCGTGTGCAGTATGAATAGAGCTCCAAGTACGAGCTTTGATACCATAAAACAAAAACAGATATTGGAAAAGCTGGTTTTCTGATAAAAGACCGTATTGGAAAAGGCCTTTCACATTTCTTGATCATTAGCAACATACTGAGGATATATATAGTCTAGTTATTGCAGCTCGTCAAAAGGATAAGATGGAATCTAAGATACAAGAAATCAAAGAAAACCAAATATGAAAAATACACTAAAGATGACAACTATGACAACAGTGAAATAATAGCTCAACAGATACAGTGTAACGCAGCAAAATTCTGGAGACTTATGGAAGTTTCAATTCCGTTGGCCATGCTGTTCTGTGTGACCTGATCATGCTTGATGCGTTGTTGTTTTTCAATGGATTTGGCTCTTCTAAAGTGAGAAAGTTTAAAGCAAGTAATTTTAGTTGTTAATTAAGAACATTAACTACTGATATTTCAAAACATCCATAATTTGTTCTCCATATGCATGTAACTTTTACAGATGACTTCTTTTCAATGACTGGTATAATGGTTTTTGTTACTTTACCCTCTAAAGTTAGTTGGTTACTTTAGAAGAGCCGAATCCTTATTTTCTGCGTCCCTTATTAATTTATTCTCAACGACATTATATTATCTTTCCATAACTAGATTTCAACACTAAGTCCCCTTTACTAGTTTGTTCTTTTTAATAAACTTGCATAACAAGAAACTGTTGTGTCTGTAATGTAAGGTGAAAGCTTCTGACTTGAGGGAAGCACGTGTTCCTGTGGCAGTAACTTCACCAGAATCTGAATTATCAGAAATGAATCAGAAAGATCAAGCTTCATCAGTTAGAAATGAAAGGGAAGTAGATCCAGAAGAACAAGAACATGAACTTAGTGAAGCTGTGAAATTAGAAGGAAATGGTGTTTTACTTAGCAAACAAAGTAGTGAAGAAAGCGCTGAGGAGCCCTGAACAGGATTTCTTCCCAGTTATTTTTCTCTTCTAACCCCAATAAATTCTGAAAGATTCAGGAAGTTTTCATTTTCATTGCAGAGCTAACAATATATGTATAGGAAATATCCCAATGCCTTGTAGAACAGCATCATTCCAACTCTGATGCTCACTTCAATTCTTTTGAGAGTCACAAAATGTATAGTGATTTAACACCTTTAAAATAGTTTTTATTTCTTCTGGGAAGTCATGAACAGTTTAAGGTGGTATAAACTTCTGAAAATAATAGGGTCCTACTTGTTAAAATTATTTTGCAGGGCTCGTAGTATGCGAGATAGATTCACTGTTGAAAAATGATGATGAAAAGAAGTTTGCAAATTGATTCACCATTGAAAAATGAGAAAGAAAATAAGTGGAATGTCACTTCTTCCCTTTGTAGAGAATCTTTTGACGGAGCATATCCAAATTGCGTGTCACATGCCAAGTTCCAATTCAGTATCTGACAAACCAGTTGATGTGAAATTTTGCAAAATCACATGCTGCTTACTATACAATGCACAGAATCCTTTTGCGACTGTGGCTTTCATGACATATATAATCAAGCACAAAAATGTTTTAAATTAATTTGTATTCTGTAATTTATTTCTATATCTATACTATTATACAAAAAAATTACTTTTTACATTTAGTTTTTTAGTTTTTTATTTTGTCCTTTATATAACATGTTTTTAAATTAAATTTATTATTTTATTATTTTACCCTTTAACATACACTTTTTAAAATTTAAATGTTTTTTTTTTCAATTTGACAGCTTTTTTTTTTTTAAAAAATTATGTAACGACCCATTTTTTTCCCTACAATACAAACATTTAGCAGTTTCCTCCATTTTGGTATCCAAACACATAAATATTAAAGCCAAAAGATATAAACATTCATATTTAGTACAGTGTTTCTCAAAACAAAAGGTGGTTTTCAAAATTTTCAAATGTATATAAGACTAATACAAAATATTTCTCTAATGTCTATGCTTATATCTATGGCGGTCCTTTGGCAACTTCAGTGATGCTCCGTATCACCTTCTACATTCCTTTTGGCTTATGTGAGTAACACTAGCATAGAGGTGAAATGAAATTAGTGATAACATTGTAGAGAATTACTAGTGATAGATGTATCATCAACATATATGAGGATGAATAATGTAACAGAAGATGTAAATTTTGTAAAAAGTGAAGGATCACTCTTAGTGGAAGAAACCAAAAGATTAGAGAGTGTGACTTAGCTTCTTGAACCATGCACGAAGGGCTTGTTTGAGGCCATAAATGGCCTTTGGGAATTTGCAAACCAAGGTTGGATCAGATAAAACAAATCTAGAAGGTTGTTGCATATAAATGTGCTCATCTAACTCACCATATAAGAAAGCATTATTGATAATGTAAAAGGAAACAAATTTTCATTGAAAATCACATGCTGTGAGATGTAAGTGCGACCTTTAGGGATAAACATAAGTACCCCGTATGGTTTGAACTGTAACCAAGAAATAAACAGAGTAGAACGAAAATCAAGTTTATGTCTATTGTTGTTAGCAAAGACACTCTATTTCTGAAAATATGATTTATTTCACTTGTGTATTTCATATGAGCAAAACATTACAATTTATAGGACTTACATTTGGCTTTTCATCTGCAAGCCATAATGTCTCCAATTATTATAAAAACATAACAATAATCACCATTAACATCCAAAACATAACACATAAAACTTTTGACCTTTCCTCTCCTAAAACATCACAAATGTAACCACTCATAAAGTCTGCTCAATAACTCCTAATTTATGTTTATCCTAACAAAACTCCCCCGTAAACTTAAATACTTCTTCCATCCTTCATTCCGATTATATTTTTATAGTTATTGAACAACACAGTTGGCAATGGCTTTGTAAATAAGTCTGCAATTTGATCTCTGCTTCCCACATGCACCATCTCTACATTACCTTCCTTCACCTGTTCTCGAATGGAATGAAATTTCACATCAATGTGCTTACTCCTTCCATGGTTGACCGGATTCTTTGCCAACTCAATAGTCGACTTGTTATCTGCTCGAATTACAGTCCCTCCTTTTTGTTTCATCTCCAGTTTGCTTAGAAGATTTCTAAGCCATATTGCATGACATACACTCAACGATGTTGCAACGTACTCAGCTTCGCATGTAGACAACGTCACTATAGGTTGCTTCTTTAAGAGCCAGGTAAACGCCGTGTTGCTCATGAAGAATACATACCCGGATGTGCTTTTCCGGTCATCTACATCTCCGCACCAATCACTGTCCGAGTACCCTACTAATCGGTATTTGTCCGACCTAGTGTAGTATAATCCGAGTGATGTTGTTCCCCGCACATACCTCAACATTCTTTTCAGTGCTCTCCAATGTGTGTAGGCCGGCTCCTCCATGTATCGACTTACTATACCAACGCTTAGTAACAAATTCGGCCTTGTACTCGTCAAGTAACGAAGACTTCTAACCAAGCTTCTGTATTTGTTGGCATCTACGTGATCTCCTCCATCAAACTTTGAAAGTTTTGTACCTGGTTCCATTGGGGTTGAAACCGGGCTGCACCTCGCCATCTTGAATTTACTCAGAATGTCC
>Ga0214543_1001918_pt1 | contig 40863 bp, 28 predicted proteins | sample CNSS2metaG_FD_160094 | JGI IMG/M metagenome (GOLD analysis project Ga0214543, IMG submission 160094) | Root nodule microbial communities from cowpea collected in UCLA plant growth center, Los Angeles, California, USA - CNSS2 | ecosystem: Host-associated > Plants > Roots > Nodule | place: USA...
TACTAAGAAGTCTTGGAAACTGTGGGGATCAATTGGGAAAGAGGACGTGGTGGTTTTATTAGACTGTGGTGCTTCCCATAATTTCATTTCACATGAATTGATATCTAAATGTGGATTACAACAGGAGCAGACTCGGCCTTACGTGGTCCAGGTGGGAGATGGGCACAAGGTACAGTGCCAAGGGAAGTGTACAGGGTTCATTTTGGATTTACAGGGCCTGCAAATTCAACAAGATTTTTTTGTTTTCACAGGAGGTGGTTAATCGCTGTTTAGAGACCTACCTCCGTTGTATGACAGGTTCTCAACCACGGAAGTGGCCACAATGGTTGCCATGGGCTGAATTTTGGTTTAATACAAATTACAGTGCCTCTACAAAAATGTCTCCTTTCAAAGCTCTATATGGACGAGACCCTCCGTTACTTTTACAGGGCACCACCATTCCATCTAAAATCGAAAGTGTTAATCAACTCCAACAGGAACGTGATGACCTATTACAGGAGTTAAAAAGGAACCTATGCAGAGCTCAAGAGCAAAATCGGGTGCAGGCTAACAAACATAGACGTGAGGTGGAGTATCAAATAGGTGATTGGGTTTATCTTAAACTGCAGCCTTATAGATTGAAATCTTTAGCACGCAGACCAAATGAAAAGCTCAGTCCTAGGTTCTACGGTTGCATACAAGCTCGCTCTACCTGATCACAGCAGAATCACCCAGTTTTTCATGTATCCTTGCTCAAACGCGCGGTCCAACCGACCACTCCTGTCCAGGCATTACCCACAGCGCTTACAGAAGAGTTGGTATTAGAAGTTTACCCTGCAACACTGTTGGATACACGAATTAATAGCCAGGGCGACATGGAAGTTTTAATCCAATGGAAGCATCTTCCAAACAGTGAAAATAGTTGGGAAACAGCAGCAACCATCATCAAGGAGTTCCCTGAATTTCACCTTGAGGACAAGGTGAATCTTCATGGAGGGGGTATTGATAGGTTTAGTGGCAAGGTCTACACTAGGAGAAATAAAGCAGAGAGGCAGTTATAACCTCCTGCAGTTATAACCTCCTGCAGACAGACTAAAATAAATAGTCTGTGTTTTAGGATTGGTGGGGAGATTTTTTTGGGAATTGTCTTGGAGTGTGGGAGATTAGGAGAGAAGAGGGTCCTCTCGAAAGACCTTTAAAGTTGTAAACATTTGTTGTTACTGTTCTTATTCAAGTGAAGGAATAATAGCCATAATAAGATCATACAGGGATTGTGCATATCTGTCTTAGTCTGGACCTATCACTGTACTTCTGAGGTTTCCAAAATTCTAGCATCACATTCATTAAACAAATTTACAGGACTAGTAGATGTTACCTCATGTAGTGGTACTGGATTGGATTCTTGAACATGACTAGAAGTTGGAATGACCCTCATTTTTCTCCTTGAATACATCAGATTTTTCTCAAATTTTCTACCATTAGTAATCTCAGTTTCAAATTGGGTGTTTGAATTTGGTGGGGTTCAATCTCAAGTTCAGTTTGGTCACAGTAGTTTCGGTCTCTAGTTGTATTTGAATTTCAGGTTGTGTTGGACTAATATCAGGTTTGTCCATGTTCACCACACCAGGATTAATTTCAGGTCTTGAGAATATTAGAAGCTCGTCTTCCCTTAAAGGTTCATCTTCCTTTCTTATACCCTCCCCCTGAAGATGAGATACCTTAAAATAGCTTTCCTGTTCAGGAAAAGTGTCAAGGAGCATGCTGTTATGCTAGCCAACATTAATTTTAGATTTTCTATTTCCTGTGGCTTAATTAGTAGAGAAGGTAGAAGAGGGAGCAACAATAATGGCTATGACTTCATTCAGACTTGGAACTCTTTCTTTGTTTAGAATTTGAATCTCAACTTGATCATATTCGGGATTTAGGCCAACCATGAAATCATATACACGGTCTTGCTCAATATACTCATTGAGTAGAACTGAATCCTTTGAAAACATTTTCTTTTATTATATGATAATGATCCAATTCCATCCATAGGGACTTGAGCTGATTAGCATATTCTGTGACAGATTTATTGCCTTGTTTAGTTCCCACAGTTTTTACTTTCACTTCATACATTTGGGTAGCATCCTTAGCCTTTGAGTAGGTTTGTTCCTCTATTTTCCAAATCTCCTTGGATGAGTTTAGAAACATACATGTGTCACTATTCTCAGGTATCATGGAATTCCAAAAGCCACGCCATAATCATTGAATCTTCTTCTTCCCATGATTTGAATCTGGTTTCTGTTTCATTAGGAGGATTTTCTGTCAGATGGCTGCCCTTGCCTTTGCCTTTTTAATATGGTTCGTGTAAGTTGGGACCATTTAAGATAGTTCTTTCCATTCAATCTGTATGTAGAGTGAATATTATACAATTCTCCATTATTAGGGAGTTTGTCACCTTAATCAGGGACAAAACTCACCACCTCGAGAAGCAAGAATAATGGAATGAAAAACAAAGTGCAGCAATGAAGGCTGCAAGAAGACAGTTGTAGATGCAGTGATGAAGACTGCGCGAAGATGCAGCGATGGAGGCTGCAGTGACAAGTAGAGGCAGCGATGAAGGCTGCAGTGGAAAAAAACAGAGGCAGTGATGAATAGGAGTGGGTCAAGGTTGCACAGCAGTGGTGACTGCGATTTAGGGTTTTAGGGTACGGTTAGAGGCTCCTGGATCAGGAGCTCTGATACCATCTTAAAATTAGAAGGGAATGATATTTTTATTCCTTATTGATGATCATTAGGCCAACTTACCTATTTAAACATATACATATATAACAGAACATGTCCTTAGAAAGAATAAATCCCTATAATTACGGGATTTTATTCTTATTACAATTTTCCTAACATCGAAACAGAATCTGAACTAATTAAGCCACAATAAATAAACAATCTACAATCAAGGTTGGCTACTGTAACAGCTTGCTCCTTGACAGTATCACTTCTGGTGCCCTGTATGGCTGCCATGGTTTTTACCTTCACATCATAAATGTGTGCAACATCCTTCCTTAGAATATTGTTCCTTTATTGCAATCCATATGGCTTTTTGCTGAATTGAGAAACAAACATGTGTAACTGATTTCTAGAGCCCATTGAGTTCCAAAACCATGCCATGATCATAGAGTCTCCTTCATCCCATGACTTGAATGTAGGATCATCTTCAGCAGGGGCATCATTGGTTAAATGGCTAGTCTTTCCTTTTCCTTTCAAGATGGTCTTAATGAGTTGAGACCACTTTAGATAATTTTTGTCATTCGATCAATAGGCTGAATGAACACTTTATAATTCTATTGCATTGTGGGGCTTGTCTCTATTTTTCATTTCAGTCATTACAATTATGGCAATTAAGGAACAAAATAATTGATAAGTGAACAAGACAAAGATGCAAGATGCACAATAATGGATGTATGAGATTGTGGAGCAATGAAGGTTGATTAAACACACTCAGAACATGCAACCATGAAGGTTGCAATTAGTTTTATTGCAATTAGGTTTACACCACAATGAAGACTGCAATTAAATCACACGATCAAAAGGTCCAAGAAGTATAAGGGCTTTGATACCATCTCAAGTTTAGAAGAAATAATTTAGACTCTTATTCTGTGTCATTACATACGACCATATTTATACATACATACATACATACATATTTTGGATAATTTTTGAAACAAGCACAACCTGTTCTAGGAAACAAATCCCTGAGATTGGATAATTTTTGAAACAAGCACAACCAAGATACAACCAATATACATAATTAAACTAATAGGAATAAAATCTAAAACTTCCTAAAATATCTTGATATTCTTTAAGCAGAGTTTGCATCCATAAAATTTCAGCAGTTGTTTGAACAAGACCTGGCAACAGCAGCTTGTTTCTTAGCCACCTGGAGATGGGATTTGATATAAGAAAACTAGTAGGAATAAAATCCCTGAGATTGCAGGATTGATATGCTAGTAATAAAACCAAGATACAACCAATATACACAATTAAACTAGTAGGAATAAGATCTAAAACTTCCTAAAATATCTCGATATTCTTTAAGCAGAGTTTGAATCCATATAATTTCAGCAGTTGTTTGAGCAAGACCTGGCAACAACAGCTTGTTTCTTAGACCACCTAGAGATGGGATTTGATATAATAAAAATGACAGCACAGGAGGTGGACCTGCGATCATTAGGATCTGTAGCCCAATCTGTGTTAGGAAAAGCTTGTAAGGGAAAAGGAGAGGCAGATGTCATAGGAGTAGTATTATGATGACCATGTAAAATACTAACTATCATATTATTCATGCACTAGTAAAAATACTTATCATAGTACTTAAGAGGAAGACCATGTAAAATACTACCTATAATATCAAATCCGAATTCTAAAATGGTATGAGAGCCTGCTCTAGATCTATTATTGGGCCACCTATCATATTATTCATGCACCAGTGTTGAGCTGGGGCTGGGGGTTGATGTATTTCAAGTCTTGCACTGACTATTGATAAGGCCAACATCTTGTATATGAATAAGGGACAGGCTGGTTTAGTGGATGAATTAGACATAAGTCCAAGTTATTAGAATACAATACAGGTAAGGAGAAGGTTCATCCATGATTCCTTGGCCTATATTTGATACACCCAAATCAGATATAATCAGATCGTCAAGAGCTAATTAATGAGTGCCGTCAGACTTTACTAATTTAGCAAAAAAGGATAGTTCCTAAAAATGTTATCAACTACTAATTTCCTAAGATGAATAAATTATTAGAAATCCTATATCAACATGATTGCATCAGAGCCATCCATTATCTTTGCCTAATCAGAACTGTCCACAATCTTCAGGGTATTTCTTTACAGTGTTTGTTTATTTCTAGCCTGAGTAGGTAACAGGAGAATTTAATTTCTTATTTTACATTACTCGGCGTTGTTGATATTCTTAGGTTTGGCAGAAGCTTCAAAATACTGGCCATCAGATTGTTGCTATAGCTAGGAGCCTCTCCAACTTGTCAAAAGCTTCCTTCTGTGAGCGGGTAAAGAAAACTGTTGTTAATAATTTTCCAGTTCCATAATATCTTCATTGCTTCCGAATTATATTCACTTTTAGCTGGGTTACGACTTTTTCTGTCGTTTATAAATCATATCTTTTCTATATTGTCAGGTTGTGATTTCAGCGCACAGATCCTTTGAAGACGGAAAACAAGTGGTATGAGTATCAATATTTTATTCTGATATTTCATGTGCTGATCATGCATATATCTGGATCGAGTTTAAAAAATCTGATGTTTAGATAAATGACTTAAAGCGCCTTTGATCTAGTAATCAGATAAAATTTGCGCATATTCCAAATCCTCTCACACTAATGCCACTATTCTATGCACATGTACAAGAGTATTATTTTTATCTTGATATTGTAAGTTGCAGTTTTTGTATTGTAAGATTCAGTATAAAATAAAAATACATGTATATACCCTGGTGTTTTTTAAAACAAAATGAAAGGTGAGCCATTCTTTCAGTTTTTGTATAAAAACATGAAATAAAATTGTGAAGCAAACCCCAAATAGTCTTTAACCTCAAGTGCAGAAGTTTCTCTGTGGACTATATAAATAATGCAAACTTCAAATTCCACTAAGGCTGTTTTTAACTTTGGCTTGCTTTCCCTTGTTGGTCTCCCATTTCACCATTAATAATAAAGAAACAAGTTGCTAGCCTTCTAGCTACTGAAAGAGACCAATGCTGTCTATTATGTGACAGAGACACATGATGTTGATTGTTAATCAATTCTAATTGAAAGCACTAGAGCTTAGACAAATAATGATTGTCTTTTTTGTTCAGTTTTGTCTTGGTTATATCATATTCATCGTTGTAGCATCAATTTCTGTTGATCAAAGACCAAAGGTGCCTCTATTGTCTTCTATCTTTTTTCTTTTTGATTTCCTCTTAAAAACTAAATGAGTGTAGAATGAGTTGTCGTTGTTTAGTATGGCCAAAATTTATTGCTTATCCGTCCTGCGGTAACCCCACCCAATTTGTCTTGGCAATTACTTAGGTGAAATGCTGGGTAATGAAAACATTAATCCCTATATATTGAAACTTTTCGCTACCTTTAAAACATTATTTTCCTCCGGTTGATAGATACGAGAAGTGTAGTTAATTTTTCCTCTGGCATCTAAATTTTGCTGTGTTCAGAACACACTTGTGACTTGTTTGATTTTTAATACTTATGTGTTTAAGTATCTTCCTAGGTTTTGCAAGTTTTAACTATCCATGGTGCATGGATTGTTTATGCTGTTCAATCAGAGTACCAAATGCACTTCACTTGATTTGAAATTTTGCTTGAGATTTATTAAACCGGTGTTGATTTTTTATGTTATGTCAAATGGGTGTGTAACCAGGAATCAATCTCTCACATGAAGCCGGAACGGAGACTAGAATGTGTTACATTCAAAATTGGCAGTTGCAGGCATTGTGGAGACAAAGCAGAAGGCGTAGACTGTTTGGTTTGTGATTCATGTGAAGAGGTATATCATCTGTCTTGTATTGAGCCTGCTGTGGAAGAAATACCCCGCAAAAGCTGGTTCTGTGCCAATTGTACTGCCAGGGGAATTGGATGTCAACATGAGAACTGTGTGGTGTGTGAACGGTTGAATGTCCCAAAGAAACTGGACGACATTGTTGGCAAGGAAATCATCCCTGCAAAAGAGGAAAACCCAAATGAATTGGAGGAGAATTCAAATTGTACTTGTGATGGGATTCCAGTTTCCACAGGTCCAAGACATCTTTCTGTCTGCAAAATTTGTAAAATGGTGGTGCATCATGGAAAAATAAAAATCTGTGGTCACTTATTTTGCCCCAGTAAATACTACCATGTAAGGTGTTTGTCTAGTAAGCAGCTTAGGACATACGGTCACTGTTGGTATTGCCCTTCTTGTATATGCCAAGTCTGCTTCACTGACAAAGATGATGATAAGATTGTTCTCTGTGACGGCTGTGATCATGCATACCATATGTACTGTTTGAAACCTCCGCTGAATTTGATTCCTGTGGGGAAATGGTTCTGCATAAAATGTGATGCAGGGATACTAGCAATACGTAAGGCAAGAAAGGCACACGAGAGCAAGAAAGGGAAAATTGGTCAGAATGATTTAAAGCCAAATGAAGACATTGACAAGAAATGGAGCAGAAAACGTGAACGAGAATCTGATAAAGTTGGAGGAATGGAGATGCTTATAACTGCAGCAAATACTCTGAATTCTGAAGAGAAAATGAATGCAATCCAGATTGAGTCAGAGAGAACATTAACATAAGGGCGTATGTGCTAACTGCTAATACCTAATGTTTTCTATTTCCTGCATTTGTTTTAGATAACTCATTTTCTTAGGCTGTAAAACTACGATAGATTTTACTGACTTTTGGATACATGCCGTTTGGTGAGAAAGGATTTTAGAGGCCAAAGAGCATAATGCATCAATAGAAACTGTGATACATGAAGTCTTGGTCCTTTTTGCAGGTCATATAGCATTGTAATATATGTGGATGATATGAAAATTGATTGGCTACTTTTTTTCTCCATGCAGAATATAACGTTCTGATTGTCATGTTTTGGTAAGCCGATGTTCTTTATATTAATGTCGATGTCCGGTTTGTTGATAATAAAAAGGGGTGTGTTTTTGTTTCAGTATAAGAAGTTCTGGAGTGATTTATTGATCATATATTGAGTTAATCTAAAGCCAATAACTATTAGGACTTTTAATTACAGAAGTGTTACTTGGTGATCCTGTAGCTTGGCTCTGACCTGTGTGTTATGAATAATAGTTTTCTGATAATACTTTTTAGAGGGGAAAATAGTGAATTTGTAAATTTAATGTAAATTGGACCAACACGTGCAAAGTAAACCTTCACTTTATTTCCTATAATTTTAATTTAATTATTCGCTTTTAAAATTGACATTTGAAAGAAAAGAAAAAAATATTTTAAGTCTCTAATTGTTGAACCAAGACTACAATCAACTAAACAAAAACAACTTTTTCCACCCGTACAACACACCATAAGAGGGGAGTCTTTTTATCATTCACTATTTGTTGACAAGACACTTTCAATGAGAAAATTAACACCAAGATTTGTTCTTATCTCATTCTCTTCTCTCTCTATATTCCTTTCCAAAGTGGATAAATTAGGGCAAACAAAATTAATTTTTTGGTTCATTGGTTTGAATTATAAACTATTGGTAGCCTACTAATAGGAGAGCATCCCCTCATTAAACTGCATTCTAATAATTATAGTTTATTACATATTAAAATTCAATTATTATTCAATCTAAATATGAAAAAATATTGTCTTGAACCTTATCTTCCACTTCTATTATCTAGAGTTTCATCGAGGTATTGGAGTACTTTGATAAATAAATTCTAATTCAGTAAATTTAAAATTTTTAAAACTAGTTCCTTTTTCACTACGAGACAATGTAGTATTTTATTTTAAATATAATTAAAAAATGTATTTATGAGATATGAATACCTAATGTTAGACTCAAAAATCACCTTAATTGTAGGTCAATAGAAAAAGTTGTTTTTGGTATAAAACTGTTAAATAAGAAAGTATATCTTCTATTTCACACTTCTGCTTAAACAACAACTCCATTTTCCGAATTTAGTTACATAATACAAAAATTATGAAGGTTAGAAACCTTAGAATAAGTGACTTAAATTGAAAAAAATTCAGATTAAATTTATACATAAACAGTACACATTAGGTTGAGTCTAGATATGTTCAATATTTTGACTGCATTGGTTGTTTTTCCCTTTTTTTCCAGTGGCGGCTCTAAATTTGGGAATGATTGAATTTCAACCATTTTGAAAATATTATACGAAACAACCATCATTACACTATCACATTAACATAACTATTGTGCCCACCTTTTACCACCTAATGAACTTTTTTTGAGTATTGAGCTACTGAAAAGTACACAGACTGAAATTTGCTATATCTACAGCAACTAGCATAACCAAATATTACGTTGAATCATAACTTTTGCCCTTGATTATATACCTTCACAGGTTTTCATCCTTTTCACCCACCACATAGCGATTTTGAGTGGCACTCAAACCAGATGAATGAAGTTGCTTTCTCTTCTTTACAAGATGTAAAGAGGTTTTCCTATCTTCTTTAGCTTCCTCGTAATCAGGCTGCACAATCATAAACTTTGTTCAGTATCCCTCTAAAACTGGAGAAAATATGAATATCCTTGGTGATTCAGCTTAAGCTTCAGAAGAGACCATGCATATATAACGGGCAAGAACCTAAATTTCCACAAAAAACCTCAGACCCAAAAGTAAATGACAATTCTCATTTGGTTCTGCTAATTAAAATAATGAAGTTGTGATCAATCACAGAATAGTTTCTCCACATACTACTGCTCCAAAATGTGTTTTAGTGAAGATGTGATTTGTAAAATTATTTACCACTTTATTTAACCAGTATATTTGAATGACAATTATAGGAAGTCAATCATCTGGTTCTTGAATTTATAAATATAAATCCAAGGTCAATACTGGATTATCTAACCCAAGTACCAAGCAAGCTAGATCGGATTCAGTAACCTTTTTTCAAGAAAAGTCACGTAACTTTAGTTAACTGGTTTGTTTTATATTTGTTTTTAGGAAAATTGAAGTTGACTATTCAACACATGAAAAATTAACTAGAGTTACATGACTTTTCTCGGGAAAAAGACTGAATCCGTCCTCCAAGCAAGCACCATGAAGACACTATAAAAAAAGATTAAGAACTGAATATTATTGTGATAATGAGTGCAAGAAGTACACATGTATGCACGTACATAGGGAGACTATTCTAATATTTATTGATTATAACTTTTTTGCTGTGATAAGGAAACTAAATTACCTTGAAATAAATTCATACAAATAAAAAAGGAAAGAAAATCATGTGCTTCAACAATTACTAACCTTGAGAGCTAAAGCTCGGTCAAAGCTTTCAATAGCATTATCTGGCTCACCAAAATTCAGTTGTGTTCTGCCAAGTGTGACCCATGCCTGGAAGGATCAAAATTGAATTGCATGATTCAACTATGAAACTGAAATGTACTAGCTTTGCTCTAGTAGGCATTATCACGGTGATTCAAAATCAAACTTTGGCATATTTTCTAGTTAAGACCATAAGTCCTACAAATACAACCAGCAAAAAGTTTGATATAAAATGTAACATAGTGATCATGTACCAAATCATAACACAGACATAGAGCATAGAAAGCCAAAAAGTTAGAACATTTTATCTCAGAATCAAGAAAAATCTAACATGGTTCTAGATCATACACTTACATTTTCAATGCTGATTCCTTTACAGTACCGATCACACTCATCACTTAAGCATATACATTACAAGAACAAATGTGAATCAGGTGACAGTGAAACTCAATTTCAAATATATCTTCATACTACTAGTTTTTTTTGGATTCAATAAAAAAAATAAGACAAACAGCATATAATTGCCTCAGATTTCAACCCATAATTGGAGATCAAAATGAGGAAGACCAATTATATGCATGAGATAGATCACATACACACAGGTCAAAGTTTTTCTGAGTTTAAGAATTTTCTGAGAGAATCTTTCAAATTCCACACATCCATTGTCAAACAATAATTATATACTGATTTAGGCACAAAACTACCTGAAACTAAATAATGTACATAAATATCATTAGTAGGAAGGAATATTGTAAAAGTCACAATGTGTAATGGTTAATTCAAATAAAATAGTATCGTACCTCAGCCCATGATGGGTCCAATTCAGTCGCTCCTGTCAAGTAGAGGGCACATAGATTAACAAATTTCAAGCACTAAACAACTAACAGTTTAACAATCAGCAGAAGAAAAGCTTCACATAAATAGTCTACTTCTTTGCAGAATTAAATATATAATAAATTGGAATAAATTGTAATTTAAAATTTCATTAGATTAGATTCAATACACAAGATTAAACAAAATCAAGTTCCCAGACGCACGAGTTGCAGCCTTTAGAGCATTCCAAGTGTCTCCAATTTCCAGTAAAACTTGGGCTTTTTGTTCATGCAAAATTGGAACATCAGGTGCCAACACAAGAGCAGCTTCCCATTTACTTAGTGCTTCCTGGTACTTCCCATCCTGCAAGAACAAGATGTTATTAACTACAAAACAAAGGCACTGACAAAGACATAAAACATCACAAGGAGACACCAAATTTTAAAAATTGTTGGACAAGAACATGGCATATATACCCATAGATAATTGAAATCTAAGAAAAAAGAACGGACACATGACTAGAGAATTAGGACAAGGATCAAAACTGTCGGAAGAGATCTGGGAATCCTGGATGAGAGAAGGAGCCCAAGGCAAAGGCTAACAAATTCATAATTGAGAGATTTTGTGTCCTGATACTCTAAGAGAAAGAGAATAATGATGGGGAGATTATTAGTGTGACGACCATTTCTCTTCATTCTTCATGGAATATTTAGTTCTTCCCTGCCATGTCCGTACATTACATCACTGTAATCGATTACTAGTCCTCCTACTTCATACATTTGGTGTTGGTTATTGATAGATCGAAGAAGCAATAACCACACGTTTTTTTCACTTTTAGCTTGATTACAGTTTCAAGATTAAAATAAGTAGATATATGTCATACGTTTCAAATTGGAATGTAGTCCGTGACAGATGAAATTGAGACAGAACAAAAGCACATGTCTTATTTATCGTTTTTACTATTAACAATCTCTTGAAAGCATAAAGTGACCAAATTCTATATAAGTTGTAAAGCAAGTCATTAATTGTGGAACCAAAATAATCTTGCAGTTGTCTAGATCAACCGATAAAATGCTACTCCCAACTGTAAGTAAATGTCTAAGAGAGTGCCACCATAGCTGTGTCCATATAGCTGAAATGCAAGTGACTTACAAATAGAATACTCATCAACAATACTTCGACTGATAATTGTGATCGTAATTTACTTTAAAAAAAACTTTGTTCCAGGTAGAGTAGCTTAATCTGGAAAAAGCTTGAAAAAAAAAAAAAATTCAATAATCAAATTGGTATCTAGAGCTAACTTATAGAAGCAAAATCTCAGACTCAAACAGATGAAGGTCTTGTTTGGATTATCTTCTGAACAAGCAATTATAAGAACACAGAGTCAAATGAATTAAGCTTCTCTAATACGCTAAAATCAACTTATACAGTTCAACTTTTATAGAAGTTCTCTTAATAAACTTTTTCAAAGACTTATTTTTACTTACGCATTAGTTAATTTTAACTTATGGAAAAGTTTAGTTCATATTACTTAGTGATTTGATTCGGTTATAAGTTCTCGTTGAACAACATTATTCAGACAAGATCTACAACGTTTCCAAGTATACTTGCATAAATTGGAAAAAAGCTAGGACATACATTAAGTTTGACATGAAATGGGAAGGAATTTCAAGATATGTAAGGGAGAGTGAAGGCAAGATTTTCATACTCTAATTCTCTGATTCCTGATTGCGATAAAATCATTTAAAGTCTTCCAAAATAGCCACCCACAGTTAATTTTTTTAACAGAGTCCTTATACATTTCATTTTTTTTATAGGCCACTGAATTCCAACCATCATTAACATTAAGGATCAATATGATAGCTCAGATGGAGACAAAGCATGGAGACTAAGAGTTTGTTGATAGCTTTATGATGGTATACTAACCAAGGAGCGACCAGTAAAAAGGTTGGGATTGTTTTGAACACAAATTCAAAATGCTTGTCTCCAATATAAGATAATTTTTACATTCTCTCAATTCGTGTTTATAAAACTGTGTTGCACGATTCTATTTGTTAAATAGAGTGCTGTAGTTTATCAAAGCCATCAATATGCTCATATCGATTAACAAAAGTTAACAAAGTTTTAACCGTTCCTACCTGGAGAGGACTTAAGTAATGGTTAAAATCCTCTAGTCTACACAAACTTATTACGCACAAGGGAAAAGAACTTTTACAATTACAAGGTAATACAAATTTACAATCACCTATCACGCATCACAAACTATTACGTATGTAAATTTATTAACTGTTATAATATCTACGTTATATTAAATGTGATTTTTGATTGGTTTTCACTTGAAAGTATAAAGGTGTTTAAAATCCCAATGTACTGGGAAAAACCCACAAGAAAAGTGCTTAAGGTATAATGTAGTTAAACTCTTAAGAAAAATACTACTATTATGAAACTTTCAGCCTTAACATTCAGGTTCAGGAAACAAAAATCAGAGTGGGAAAAACATCAATTTTCTATATAAATCATAAATTCAGCGACCCTTGTCTCATTAAATTGATAAAAGTTCAGAAAAACGATTCAATTTTAGTCATATTTTCCCACCCTAAGTTCTTGTACGCAGCTTTCACAATTCTAATTTATCTTAGCCCACCTTTCGCTTTTACAAAATAAATAATAAATAAACAAGTGAACCTAAGACATCAACATGGGTATGTGTAATAAAGAAACATACCATAGCGAGCTTGTCTCCTTGAGCTCGGAATTCATCCGCCAATTGTGCAGCACGAGATTGGTCGGGATCGGGAACACGCGCGCCATCTTGTGAATGGGGTTGGTCGTTATGCTCGAAGGGAAGGTCAGTGAAGTGAGACAACGTGGGTAAACAACGTTTCTTCTTGTTGTTCTTCCAAGTCACTTTCATTTCCACGGCCACTTCCTTCTTCAACGTTTCTGTATCGAAAGAACATGGTTTCTTCTCTCTATCACATTCTCGTAACTTCACTTTTTCCTTCTGTGTTCTTCTTCACGGGCCTCTGGGTTTGTTAATGGAGAATTTCTTTCTACACCACATAAATTTCTCCTACACCTTCCAAAATTTTGACATACCTATTTTACCCTCTATGGTTTGTATATTTTTAAAGCTATCAAAACTACATTTTTGTATTTCATCTCCACAGCGCTGCTTTGAAAAATCTAAGCATTATCAGGATACTGTTGAAGATAAAAGTTTTTGGATAAGGTATCTGATTTGGTGAGCATTAGATGTTTTCTTTGAAGATGGGAGCAAAAGTAAATTTATTATTGATTTTTAAATTATTTCTAAACGGTAATTTAGAAGTTTTTCATATTAAACAATTCAAAATAAAAAATTTAGTTACAATTTATATAATTTGAAAGTAAAAAAGATGGTGTTGGATTGTGTCGTCCATAAGTAAATACATGAAGTATATTTATCATTCAAAATATGCATAAAATTTATATTTTGAATTACACAATTTATAATGAAATTTTATATTTCAGTTGACCAATATTGAAGGTAAAATTACATTTTGGGTTACTGAAAATTTTATGTTTTATATTGATTATTTGGAAAGAAGGTAAATTCTTATTTTAGGTCATGTAATGTAGAATACAATTTTTACCTTTTAGATCGATAAATCTAAAATGTAAAATTTTATTTCAGATTTTGTAGTCCATAAATATAATTTTGTTTGGCATAAATGATTATGTGCTTGAAAGTTATTACGGTGATTATGTTTGACAACAAAATGGCTGATAAGGCTTGGAATAAAAAATCAAATAACGGTAATATGTTGATTGGTATGGATAAATTGAGAGTCAACAACAAATGAAATAGAGAAATAGTGAAGCCTTCACAACAAACAAGGTAAGTAAAATATGTTATTATTTGTGTCAAAAATTTGACAAGTGACATATATTTTGATATTGTAATGTATTTTTGTAGGTATTGAGCGAGATAATATACTTAAATGGATTTGTAGGATAAAATTTAAGTTTGAGTTATTTATTGTCATATGAAGATATATACAAAAAATGTGGACAATAAAAAAGGAAGACATATTTATTGTTAGGATGTAAAATAAAACAGAAAACACATGTGTTACAAGAAGGACTTATAAGTCATTGTAACTAGAACAAGAAAATGTGATTATTCTTTTAAACTACATGGTAAATTAGTGTGTAATAGAGGTGTGTGGATTGTGAAATTTCTATGTAGAAATCATATTCATGAGCTGGTGGATGCATTAGTATAAGTCATTCATATATTGACAAATTAAAACTTAGTGAACAATTTTAAAATATTGACATGATTAAGAGTTTAGTGAAACTCATAAACATTTTACTAACTTTAATATGATTCAAAAATAAAAATGAATGTGTTTTTTCGTTTCATTTTAACCTAGCAAGAATGTGTGTTCAACATTTTAAAATTGTTTGCTTTAGTGGGTAATAATTAAGATATAAACATACAAGATAATTCCTTAGGAAATGCAACAAGTAATAGGTGTGTTTATATGCATGTCTTATGCTTACTACATATGCATACAAATATTTAAAACTTTGTGTTTAATTTAATGGGTGGAAGTTGCTCCTTAAAAGTTTGCAGAAATTTAAATTTTAACTTGAATCTCAAGATACATTTAAATGAAGTTTGTATTTGACTCAAATCTTTTGACAATAAATGATAAAAATATTCTTTGTATCACATATTTAAGTTTCATCAATATTCTTTAAACTCATGCTAGTTTAAAGTCTTTAATTATACTTGTTGTTTGGTCACTGTTATTCACTTAAAACATAATGAAAAAGTACATGGTGATGTATCACTTATTAAACGAAACATACAAGATTTACTATATTTAACCACTCAATTTAAATAATTCGAGAGTGATGTCTTCCCTCAAGTCTTTTTCATTGATTTTTTTTTCTTTAGTAAATGAAATTAGTATATATTTTTTCTGAAACTTTTAACATTCTTAGTCAATTTCACATGAATAAGAATGTTAAAAGAAAGTGTAGAATGTTAGTGGATTATGTAAAGACACGGGAGGTCGTCTTGGATGAATGGGTATGATGCTTGTGCAAGTAGTGTGCAAGAAAGTGTAATTGGAAAGCAAAGTTCTTCATTTTAAGAAGATATTGATCTATCTTCATTCTCCTTTGCGAGTGTTGTGAAATTATAACTTTAGGTGGATTGTCCTTGATTTTGTGATTGTGCTTACTAGGTTTTGGACTTCACCCCAAAGTTCTGTAGAGGTTTCACAATTCAACAATTGTGTTGCAATGTCGATGGCCATTATATTTCTTAACCACCTTAGGGGAGCATAGTTTCGTGCAATCTAATCTTCATAGTCAGGATTGTCTCTTTGAGTTTTGTCACTTGCAGTGACAAACTATTTTGTACATTCTTTTGTTCCTAGTACATAGCCATCACGTTTGCAACCTTTAATCAATGGAAGAACTAATGAGTTCCATAAGAGATAGTTATATCTATCCAGCCTAACATAGATAGTTGTGGGTAGGTCATTTTTTTTTATTTGTGTTGGTTGCGGAAAACATGATTGGATCGAGAGCCTTCAAGTTTTAAAGCTTTGACACCAAGAAAGAGAAAAGAATAGAAATTTGACTTGATTATTCATATGATAGATTAGATTGTGTGCTTATATACACACATTGCAATATAATTGTAATCATATAATAACGCTAGCATTACAATGAACAATATAAAGACAAAATTGATCATGATAGTTGCACATTACAAAACCAAGTCATGGCATAATATTATGGATATTGATTTTAATTAGAAGAATCACAACTTTCTATAACTGAAATACATGTTGTGCCTTTTACGTTGATCATCTTCCATTACCAAAGTCAATTAATTCATGTTCTCTCAAGCTATCATATTCAGTATTTTGTTGGTCGCTACTATCACCATGTTCATAAGAACTTTGTGTCTCATGAAGTAAGTATTGACTCTCCTCAAAGTTTTTGCTTGTAGTGATCCAAGGGCGTTTCTTCATAAGCTTTATTCCTTTAGTTCCATTGTCACTTCCTTCATGCTAGGCCTTTCTTCCCTTGTAAGTCTTAGGCATCTAGCAACAAGAATAGCAACCTTCATAATCTCTTGATAGTTTTCTTCATCCAAAAGACCAACCTGAAGAATATTAAACAAACGATCCTCTTTCAAGCTACATAGAAAGTGAACTGCAAGACTTTGTTTCTCTTTTGCCTTGTTAAAAGAGAACGGTTTCTCCCCTATAAGCAGTTCTACAAGCACTACCCCAAAACTATAAACATCACTCTTTTTTATCAACTAGCTTGATTGCATGTACTCTGGGTCTAAATACCCCAAGATCCCTTGTACAATTGTAGCTATCTCAGTTTATTATTTGGAACCAATCTTAAAGCTCCAAAGTTAGAGACTTTGGCAGTGTAATTATCATTTAAGAGTATGTTAGCAGTCTTCACATCTCTGTGGATGATGTGTATAGAAGCTTCTGAGTGTAGATATGACAAAGCTGCAACTACTTTTATAGCTATCCTTAGGCGTGTTTTCCATGAAACATTGACTCCATGACCTTGGTTATGTAAATAATAAAAAAGGGTGCCATTATTAACAAATTCATAGACCAATAAAGGAACTTTTGTCTCTAGACAACATCCTAAGAGTTTGACCACATTCCTATGGTTAATCTGTGACAGTATAATGACCTCATTGATGAATTGTTCCACGTGGCTCTGATCCACTATTTTGGACTTTTTGATTGCTACAACTTTGTTGTTTAAGAGAACTCCTTTGAAAATTGTACCATAACCTCCTTTACCTATGATTAAGCTCTCATCGAAACTGTTTGTGGCTTTCTTGTGTTGCTCTAAATTGAATATTGTAGTGGTCTTAGACGAGTCTATTCTTGTGGAGAGTTGCTCTCTCATAATGATGTATCTGTTCTATTGAAAAGACTTTTGCTTTAAACATAATAATTAATCATATAGCTACACTTATTACCAAAAAACAATCACACAATAGAGTGATAAAATTTTAATAACCCATTGTTTTTTATAAAAAAAAATACATATCTTTTAAAAAGTAAAACATTTACTTGAATAACATAATAGTATTTTAAGTTAAAAAATTTTAAAAATTAAATTATTAATATATTCTCTGTGAAAAGAGTATTTTTTTTTCTTAAACGATTTCATAATAACACTCCCTTTTCATATAACCACGCAACTTATTTTATTAATTTTGTGTTGAATAACATTTTTTAATATTAAAATATTGAATGGAAGTATAAATTAAATTATTCAATAAAAAAATTAATGAAATAGGTTATATGAGAGTTAAATTAAAAAAATAAAATAGATTTTTAAAATATCACATGCCTTCTAACTAAAAACATTGGTGGCTTAAGGGAAGAAAAACCAGGGATGACAATTCGGGGAGGACAAGGCAAGTTGGCCCGTAGGTCTGCAGAAAAAATGTGGGATAGATTGGGATGTTGAACTCGCTGGCCTGCATAGGCCCGCAACCGCATGGGCTAAAGTTTACTTAATAGGTTGTGAGTGTTAGTTTTGAAATGGTTGAAATGCCAAGAAGGGGGGGGGGGTTTGAATTGGCTAGTTAAAAATTTAGGCTATCTTTGAAATCTAAAAGCCACCTTTAATTGAATCAATTAGATCACCAAGTTAGGATGCAAAAGCTACTGGACTGTATACTTTCAATCGGTCAAAAATAGAGTTAATCGACTGATTTTACTAAACATATTCTGTTCTGGTATAATCAACCGATTGAAACAGAAAAATAGTCGATTGAAATACTGAGAAAAATGTAGAAATGCAGATTCGAGTTTTAAACCAGGAACAGTGCACAAGAATGATCAAGACAGGTTCTAAATGATTATGCAAATATGCTCACTGCTGCAGATGTCATGAAAATATGCAAGAACAAGAAAAAGATGATTAAAACACATGTTCTTTAAACTTTAAATGAATATGCAAGAGAGAAAGGTTAGAGAAGAGATGACTTCAAGATAGTTCAAAAGGGCTTCATTAAATCTTCATTAAATCTTCAAGAAGCATACCACCTTGGCTTCACATGTCAACATTATCCCCCTAATTTGATGAAGCCAACCTCTATCTTCTTCTATCTATCTTCTTCTATCCTCCATTGCATATTGCTTCCATTGGTTAGGTACCATTAAGTTGATGAAGTGACATCTAATCTTGAAACTTGTAAATCTGAAAAACATTTACAGTAGCAATACACACAAGCTAGCAAGCATACAAATATGCACATGCTCCCCCTATCAATAATATGGGTTTAAGTTCATATTTGATTATTGATTCCAATTTTAATGCTTCTACTTAGTTCAATGATCAATTTTCCATTTTGCAATTTTTCTCCCCCTTTGGATTCGTCAAACAGAACAAATGCATAAAAAGCACAAACATTGCATATCATTTCATTAATAATAGAACACAATACAACCAACAGAAACTAAAAACAGAGAATAAAACCATAAAGCTGATACAATCAGCCGATTGGAAATAAAAACAACCAACTGAAACTGACAGAGCTCAAACTGAAAAATCACAAACACATGAATACAATGAATGATCCTAAAAGCCAACACACTCAGTCATCCTAAGGATCATTTTTGGTCTGGAAAGAGGTCAACATGCCATGGATATCATGGATTTGGCCATCCAATGCATTGAATCTCTTATTGTAATAGTTGTGATGTGCATGTTGGGACACATTAAGCTCATGCAGCTGGTTCAACACCATCCTCTCAAAATGTGAGTACACAGGGCCTCTATCCTTTGGAGGGTTGTAAGGAATTAAATCCATAGGTCCAGTAGTTGGTTCTTCCTCTTGATTTGCACCACTTAGGCTAGCTTCATGGTCATGTGCACCCCCAACTACAACACCAACAGCTGTCCATGCATTTCCCACATTGAGAAAGCCCATTTTGTGCATATTTTAGTTGGAGGTATGGTTCAGCAGTCCAATTGACTCTTCTAGCTCATCCTCTACATCAATTCCAAAGTGTTCAATGAATTTTGATACCAAAACCACATATGGTAGCCTAAAATTCGTGAGTCTCTTGGCCTTGAGCATGTGATCATGAAACACATATCCAATCCGCTTGAATGTTGTGTTGGACACAGTACATGAGAATCAAATCTCCCTTATCCAATGTTGAATGGTTGCTACCATGTGGAATAAGGACTTTTGTCACTTGCACACCCGTTAATTTGAGTCCAACCACATCTTTCCAAGCTTTCTTGTTGATCTCCATGTGAAAACCCTTGATGCTTGACAACAACATGTCATTTTTGAACTCCAAGTTTGTGAAAAACACCTTCACCAAGTCTGGATAAATTTTCCCTGAAAGTTCAAGAAATGACTTCAACCTTTGATGCTTCAATTGTTGAAATAGGCTCTCAAAGCCTTTATCTCTCAGCCACGAGAATCTCAACACCTTAGGAATGCTGATTTGCTTCCTTTTCATCTCAATGAGGAACACTTGAATGTTGTCCTTATGATCCTCAAACCATGCTTCAATTCTCCCATGATGTTCTTGATTTGGAGACCTTGGGGTAGGAGGAGTGGAGTGCTCATCATCAGATTGTGTAACTCTTTGTTGATGACGAGGCATGATGAGTGTGGGTATGGTTGTTTCTAAGAAATGTATGATGAAAATGCAGCAATACAAGTGTAGTATTTATAATTGAACAGGCTGATTTTCAGAAATAGTTGATTAAATGGTGCAGATTTTCCTAATTAATCCGTTTTATGTTACCCAAACCAAATTAATGTAGTCCAAAACAGTATCTCACGCATTCATGGTGTTTTCAATGTATTTATCAATAGGCTAAATATGACAGTTTTCAATTTTTGCATACAACAACAGATTTTTATGAAACTAAGGCATGAATCCATAAGATTAACATGCTAAAAACACATCAGACTACATTCTTCATGTCTAATATGCCTAGTTCAGTTCTTAGCTTGTTAAACCTATCTTTAGTCAATGATTTTGTAAACAAATCAACTAATTGATTTTTAGTTTTAACAAATTGAATTTCACAATCTCCCTTTTGAACATGATCACAAATGAAATGATGCATAATCTCTATATGCTTGGTTTTACAATGTTGTATTGGATTCTTGGGTAAGTTGATGGCACTAGTATTATCACAATATAAAGGTACCTTGCTTAGCTTTACACCATAGTCCAAAAGTTGATGCTTCAACCATATGATTTATGCATAGCCATGCCCAGCAGCACTATACTCAGCTTCAGCAGTGGAGAGTGCCACACATGCTTGCTTTTTGCTATTCCATGGGATTAGACTTAATCCAAGTAGATGGCAAATGCCACTTGTGCTTTTCCTATCCAACTTGCACCCTGCATAGTCCGAATCTTAAAAGCCACTAAGAGTTATGTTAGAATCACATGGATACCATAAACCAACATTGGTTGTTCCCTTGAGGTACCTTAGAATCCTTTTTGCAGCTTTAAAGTGTGATTCCTTTGGATTTGCTTAGAATCTAACACATAAGCATACTCCAAACTGAATATCTGGCCTACTTGCTGTAAGATAGAGCAAAGACCCAATCAACCATCTATATTTGGTTGAATCCACTGGTTGGCCAACCTCATCTGCATCCATAAGACAATTTGTAGCAATTAGAGTGGCAACTTCCTTGCAATCCTCCATTTTGAACTTTTTCAACAAGTCAAAATAGTATTTTGATTGGTTTATAAATGTTCCATGCTTGAGTTGCTTGACTTGCAACCCAGAAAGTAGCTAAGCTCACCTATCATGAACATCTTAAATTCTCCCTGTATAGTTGCAAGAAACTCTTCACACAATGTGTTGTTATTTGAACCAAAGATGATATCATTAACATACACTTGAACAAGTATAACATCACTTTCATGTTTTCTAATGAAGAGTGTTTTATCCACTACACCTCTAGCATAACCTTTTGATCGGAGAGAATTGCTTAGCCTTTCATATCACTATCGTGGTGCTTGTTTCAAACCATATAAGGCCTTTTTCAACTTGAAAATATGGTTAGGATAAAGATGATCCTCAAATCTAGGAGGTTGTGATACATACACTTCTTCATTTAGGAAACCATTCAAGAATGCACTTTTCACATCCATTGGATGCAATTTAAAGTTACACATGCAAGCATATGCTAAGAGTAATCTCACAGCTTCTAGCCTAGCTACAGGTGCATAAGTTTCATTGAAATCAATGCCTTTTTCTTAATTATACCCTTCAGCAACTAGTCTAGCTTTGTTCCTTACAATATTACCATCTTCATCCATTTTGTTTCTAAAAACCCATTTAGTTCTAATTATATTCATATCATCAATTTTAGGCACTAGAAACCACACATCATTTCTTGTAAATTGATTGAGTTCATCTTGCATAACAACAATCCAATTACTATCACTCAAAGCGTCATTCACATTTTTAGGTTCAATTTGATATACAAAAGCAACATGCTCACAAAATACAATCATACGTCTAGTAGATACTCCCTGTTTGATATCACCTATGATGTTGTCCTTTGATAAACCTCTAGGCTGGATCCAATCCTTGGGCAAGTTTCTGTTTGCAACTTTTTCAATCGGCTATTTTTCCTTTTCAACCGATTGATTTCCTACAGTAAAGGGCTTTTCTGCAGTAAAAATCTGCTCCTGCAGTAAATCTTCTTCATCTACATTCTTTGGCACTTGATCTTGCAACTTTGGGTTAGTTTCATCAAATACAACATGCATAGACTCTTCAACAGTCATTAATCTCTTATTATAGACTTTATATGCATGACTTTGTATAGCATAGCCTAGAAAAACACCTTCATCCGCTTTTGCATCAAATTTGGCATCCTCCCTTTGAAAAGATCATAGGGTGTTTTCTTTAAAATTGGCCTAATCAACACTTTATTTAAAACATAGCAAGCAGTGTTGACTACATCAACCCAAAAATACTTAGGTAGGAGTTTTCATTTAACATAGTTTTAGCTAGTTCCTTAAGTGACCTGTTTTTCCTTTCAACAACACCATTTTGTTCTGGGGTTCTTGGTGTAGAAAAATTATGATTAATGCCATGCTTTTCACAAAAGTGTTCAAACTTTTCATTTTGAAATTCCCCACCATGGTCACTTCGAATAGACACTATCTTGAAACTCTTTTCATTTTCAAGCATCTTGACAAGTCTTTTAAAAGCATGAAAAGTATCATTTTTGGCAGCTAAGAACAAAGTCCATGTGTACCTAGAAAAATTAACAACTATGACTAATGCATAGAGGTTGTCACCATGGCTCATGGTTCGAGATGAACCAAATAGATCCATGTGAAGCATCTCTAGAGGTCTTTCAGTTGAAACAACATTTTTGGGTTTAAAAGAGACCTTGGTCCGTTTTCCTTTTTGACATGATTCACACACTCTATCCTTCTCAAACTTGAGTTTTGGAAGTCCTTCAACCAACTATTTTCTATTCAGCCGATTGAAATGTTGCATATGTATGTGACAAAGTCTCCTATGCCATAACCAAGTGTCATCATCTTTTGTAAGCAAACAATGGATGCTAAATGATGCATGATGCAGGTCAATTAGATATATATTGTTGACTCTTTTGCCTATCAAAACAATACTACCATATGCATCATATATAAAGTAATTATTTGGTTCAAACATGACTTTAAAGCCTTTATCACATAGTTGACTTATACTTATCAAATTGTGTTTGAGTCCTTCTACCAACCGCATATTCTTGATGTTGAAAGAGGATCCATTGCCTATGACTCCATTTCCAAGGATTCTTCCTTTGGTCTTATCTCCTCTCATGTGTCTCGAACAGCCACTATCAATGTACCACAAATCTTTCTTATCATCTTTTATGACCTACAAAATAGATTTGGATTACTTGGTACCCTTTGATAGGTTGGGTGCATCATGGCTATGCCTTTCTAGATCCTTTTGCGATCCATTTCATAATTCCTTTAGGAACATCCTATTTTCTAGCATGACAGTTCTTAATAACCAAGTCCAGCTTTGCCAAACACACAATTTTAAGAACCAAGAACAACCTCTAAGTTTGCTTCCCCTCTTGTGAACCTTGCACAGGTCTTTATAAGGTATTTCACTTAATTTTTCAAAACTATGCAGTTTTCATAGGGTTTTTCAACAGGTTGATTTCTAAAACAATCGGTTGAATTATTGTAAATCATTTTCAAATGTTCGAAATCAGTTTTAAAATCAGTTGTTTCTTTTTCTAGTTGACTGACTCTGTTTCCCAGCCAGTTGTTTAAGCCTTTTAATCGATTATTTAATGCAGAAATCTTGTTTGCTTCATTATGCAACTCTTCAAAATCATACAACAATTGATTATAGTCATTTTTGTCTAGAGAACTTACTTGACTTGAGGAGGATGACTCATAACCAGTCATGAGGCACGAATGGGCTTCTTCACTCTCATCTTGTGAAGAGCTACTTGTTGTTGAATCATCATTGTCCTACCATGCAATGTATGCACGTATCCTTTTTCTATAAACACTCTTCTCCTTTTCTTTGTTAGCATTTGGACATGCAATTTTGATATATCCTTGTTTTCCATAGTTATAACATGTAAAATTAGAAGAGTTTAATTCATCATGTTTGGAAGTATACCTCTTGGGATTACCTTTGCTACCTTTCCTTTTGAGATACTTACCAAACCTTTTGACAAGGAGATTCAAGTTCTCACTTTCACTTGATTCAGCCACCTCATCCTCGAGTTCCTCATTCTTCTTGGTGCTAGTCTTCAAGGCTATGTTCCTTACCTTTTTCTCACTTGACTCTATCTCATTTAGCCTTTGCATATCAATCCCATGCTTTCTAAGCTTGCCAAACAATGCAGCTGTAGTCAAAGTGGATAGATATCTTGTTTCTGAGATAGTCGTGACCTTTGGTTGCTAAGATCTATTAGGACACTTCAACACCTTGATGTTTAACTCTTCTTTGTCAAATTCCTTACCTAAACCCATGAGATGGTTGACTATGTGAATCAATCTCTTTTGTATATTCGCTATAGATTCTCCTGGTTTCATCTTGAATAACTCATACTCTTGAATCAAGGCATGCTTCCTTGCTCTCTTAACATCATTGGTTCCTTCATGAGTCACTTCAAGAACCTCCCACATTTCCTTGACACTCTTGCATTGTGAAACACGAAAAAACTCATCCATGTTGAGAGATGAAGTAGGATATTCTTAGCATTGCAATCATATTGAGTTCTCCTCCTTTCTTCTTCAGTCGATTTAGTCCATGGCTTATCAACCTGCAAATTTTCAACAGTATGCTTAGGAGTATATGGTCCATTTATGATTGCATCTCATATCCCTTGATCTATTGATTCAATAAAGATTTTCATCTTAATTTTCGAAAATTGGTAATTAATGCCACTAAACATAGGGGTCTATGAATTGAGGCACCTTCAGCAAAGGGTAATTTGTTTTTAGCCATTTCAAGTAGTTCAAAAATGATTTAGGACCTTACTTGAGCAAATTTCAAGTACCTAGCTCTAGATACTAATTGTTAGTTTTGAAATGGTTGAAATACCAAAAAGGGGGGGTTGAATTGGCTATTTTAAAATTTAGGCTATCTGTGAAAGCTAAAAACCACCTTTAATTGAATCAATTAGATCACCAAGTTAGGATGCAAAAGCTACTAGACTGTATACTTTCAATCGGTTAAAAACAGAGTTAATCGATTGATTTTACTAAACAAATTTTGTTATGGCATAATCAACCGATTGAAACAGAAAAACAGTCGACTGAAATACTGAGAAAAATGCAGAAATGCAAATTCGAGTTTTAAACCAGGAATAGTGCAAAAGAATGATCAAGACCGGTGCTAAATGATTATGCAAACATGCTCAATGCTGCAGATGTCATGAAAACATGCAATAACATGAAAAAGATGATTAAAACACAAGTTCTTTAAACTTTAAATGAATATGCAAGAGAGAAAGGTTAGAAAAGAGATGAGATCACGAGATTTTTATACTGGTTCACTCAAACCTAAGCTACATCCAGTTTGTCAAGGCAACATGAGCTTGACTCTACACTATTTCAAAAGATTTACAAAGTATCCACCCTTACACTTTCAAAATATGCAAAAACTACACAAAAGACTCTTGAATCACACAAGAGTCACACCAGCACAACAAGAACCCTTTTGTAGACCTAGAAAACCACCAGGCACACACACAAAGCTTGAGAAAGATCAAACCTCAGTGGTAGCACAACCCAGCCTACCACAAACCATTTTCTCCAAGCTTCAAACACAAGCCAAAGGCTCCAAGAATTAATCTAAGATCAATCTTCAACAGTTGCAATCTGAATGATCACGAAAGAGAGAGTTTCCACAAGTTTTCAGAACAATTTCGTGCTAAAAAATGGTCAGAATAACTCTCTTTCGAAAATCACAGCTCTTATAGTCAAACTGTTACGAAATTCAACAGGTTGATTTCTAAATCAATCGATTGATTTCACTTGACTTAAGTGAAATCAATACATTAAAAAATAAATCAACTGTTTGAATTAGTTGTAGTTTAAGACTATTGCAGTCAACCTTTTAATTTGTTAAAAAACCATTCAACAGACTAAAAGAGACATTTTAACTTGTTGAAAAACCATTCAACAGATTAAAACACACACCAAAGACCAAATACATCAAATTAATGCTACAAGGTCTACAATATGAATTACAAACTTCAAATACACTTTCAAGAAGCATACCACATTGGCTTCACATGTCAACAATGAGTATTTTAATAATTTAAATTACAGGGATGATGATATGGTGAAAATGGGTATTATAACGGGTATGAGGACGTGGATGAGGCAGATATGTACATCTCCATCCCTATCCTATACCCAATCGAAAAAGTCGGGTATTCCCCATGCTCATACCCATACCCAGTCATTGCAGGAATTTCCCGTCAAAATGGAGATGGATTCAAGCAATACCCACGAAAACAAGTTTATTTGTTATCCCTACTTGACCATGGTCGTTGGCTATGTTGATTAGTGTTGTCAAAAAGGGCCACCTGGCCAGCCCACCGCAGGTTGGCCACTTATTGAGCCAACCCAACCCGACGCACTTATTAGCGAACCAAAAAATTTTGAACCCGGCCCAGCCCACCACGAGTTGGTGGGTTAAACGGGTTGGCTCACTAATTCAGTTAATTAAAATAAATACAATTTTTTTCTCCAATCCCAAAAAAAATCAATCATAGTTGTGATTAAAATCTAAATACACTTTGATGCAATCAAAAATAATGTTCAACCCCAAATACAAGCCAAAATCACAAAAATATTAGGTTTGTAGTTGTCAACCCAATATGTTGGCTAAAAACAAAATAGCCCAACCCAACTCAAATACCAAAAAATTGTGTGGCCCTTTATCTACGGGTGGGTTGATGAGCCAACTCGGCTCATCACGAGTTCAACTCGGGTGAGCCGGGTTCTTTGTAGACTGGGTCAAAAATTGACCTGTATTGAAAGTTGTAAAAAAAAATTCAACCCATCCCAACCCGAACACGTGGTGAGTTGGGTTATCCCACGGGTTCTGACTCACTTTGAAAACTCTAATGTTGATGTTATCATGTCAAAATTTTCATTACTTATGTCTTATGAGTCTTTAAATGTGTTTAGCCTATGATTTTGAGTCATGTCATATATGCTAAATTGAAGTTTTATATTCTTGTTTTCCAAGTATTTGAAATTGCATGATCAACATGAGTAGTTTTTGTATATGTACCCTTTAATTGATTGGTTGACTTAAAACTAGGAGCTAAGTGTTCAAATACATCTAGACACCTTTCATTAACTTGTGCTAAGCTATAATCTCTAAATAGAAAAAATTTTCAAAACCAAAAGACCAAAAATCGAGAGCAAAATTGCTTCCTACTAAAATCAAAATTGAACAATTATGGTGCGTTATGAATCTAGCTTACATGATTTGAGTGTTTAATGTGTATGGAAAATTACTTCCATCATTATATGGCCTTAGTCTTATTTGGTATATGCATGGTTGATTGGTCCTTGTGATTGCATGCTCAAATTACTTTCCATAGAGTCTTCTTTCCGTGCTTTGCTTGAGTTAGTCTTGTTGCTAGTTTTGTCACATGATTTTCTTTCTTTAGAGTTTGACTTTCATTGTTTTTGTGCTTTTCTTGCATGCTATTAGGTTTCTTAGTTTTGCCATTTAAAGTTTTTGTTTCCTTATGTCAACACCTGATTTCGTCTAGACAAATAAAATGTAATTAAAAGAAAATAATATATACATAAAATGCTTAAAATGAAATTTATAAAAAGAAAAATAAAAATTTGAAAGAAAAATTAATTAGAAATTAAAATATAAAGAAACCCTTAAAAATTCCAATCCTAACATTACTACCTACACCCCTATAATTTTCTTTTCTTTTTCACCCTAAAACTCTTACCCACTCTATGGACTCCATGTGTCAACTTTTTCTTTCTTCACTCACCCATTCTCTCATTCACAAAACCACTCAGGCTCACAACACAGACTATTCACGCTAACACTCTTTTTTTTCTCACACACACACCATTCACCAACACTCACCTCACCTCACCACCAGAGACACACATAACACTCACATTCATTCAATTCCTCACAAACTAAAAAAACACAATTTACAAAAGAAAAATGATTTGTTGACAAAAAAGTTTTTAACAAAGTTTGACAAAGTTGACAGGGCACATTTATTTATTTTTTATATTTTTAAAAACATTTCAATGTTGGCTGCAAAAGGAAAATAATAAAAGTTCATTTTCTCTCTCTTTTCTCTGATCTTCCATGGTTGAAACCCTCGTCGCTACTTTTACGGGCTTTTGTCTTAACTCTTTCCTCTTCCTCTTCCCTCACCATGATTTCCTTGATATGCGTTTTCGTCCCCTAATACTACAAGGAGTGGTCTGTGTCCCTGAGTCTCGCACATCGGTGGCTTCTTCCAGTGTCACGTTTTAAAAACTTCATTACATAGTCAAATAAACTAAATCCAAATCATAAACTTGATTAAATCATAAGTATCACAAAGTGTTTACAAAATGATTCCAAATCATAAAACAATAAAACTCTGAGAAAACTCTTTATCCCAGTCTAACCCCACTCCGGCTCTATTCCTCACCAGTTCCACCTGCAACATCATCTGTTCTCGTGTACCGCGTACACGATCATCGCCAAACATAAGCAGATAGGGTGAGCTAACAAAATAAACATATATATATATATATATATATATATATATATATATATATCACAAATATACAATCGCACAATCACACCAAAGGAAATCCATCCCCTGATATCCCATCACATGGCCACCACCATGTTAATCGTGTTCTACGTCTTCTAATGAGTACCCCAAGGTGTCTTGCTGCCATACCTATGGGCCACAACCGATAGAACATGTGCGGAAACTATTGCTACGAATCATACACCGTACCGCCGGGTGAAGTTCCCAAATACGAATATAGTTCGTAACGTTCTAAGACTACCAAACTCATCAACTAACTACGAAGGAGGGCAATCTATCTGGACCCATCCGTACTGGCCACAACCAGCACACTCACATCGGCAACACTCACACTACAACACTCGCCAACCCGAGCTCAACTCAAGGGTTCCTCGTGTTCATCCACCATCTCGAGCTCAACTCGAGGGATGTCATTTCGAGCTCAACTCGAGGAATGTGACGTGCTTAACCCCTATCCCAAGCTCAACTCAAGGGATACGTTCTGAGCTCAACTCAAGGAACACCAGCAAGCCGACCTTTAAGATATCTTAGAAGCCCTGTAGATCACGCACATCATAGCAAGTATAACACCAATCTATTGTAGCAAAAATCGCTTGGCGTGGGACACGTGCCGCCAGGCGTTGCTGCTTCTAGATCGCCTGGCGGGGGACACATACCACCAAGCGCTAAGCGCCTTAATCTTCATTGCCACTACAACTATTGCTTGGCGGGACTTCTTGTGCTGCCAGGCACCGCGTGACTTAGTATTTATTGAACTATAGACTCCGCCTGACGCACCTCCCCTTACCGCCAGGCGCCACCGTGATCCTGAACCCCCTATTTCTACATTGTCGCTTGGCTGGTCGATCACCACTGTCAAACGCTACACCAGTACTTGTGTAGTACTGGTTTTAGTTCAGGTTCAAGCACACTTCACACAGGTTGCTCTCAGTTGCTCTCAGTCTAGAGTACCCCTAATGAAAGGCATTGCCATCTATAATATTCCAGGCCTTATAGCACCTCACATGTGCATTCATTCCCTAGTCATATAGACAATCCCAAGCATGCTCAAACAAAATATAAGCAGCAACACTAACAATTTTAAGCACATGATCTTATGCACCAATGCAATTTAATATTGACACTCATGCCTTCACCAAACCAATTCTCCACATGTGACTAACCCAAAGGAACATTCAAATTGATAGAGACATACCACATAACCCAATCATGCTTCATTAGAAGTTACTTGAACTTATCAAGAGGTTATTCATGCATTTTAATGACTCCAAAATCAACAATATTGAGTAACGTATATCTCTAGCTACTGACCTCCAAATCCAATCTCCACCGTTCAAAGTGAAGAACCACATGTTATAGACCACCTGTTAAAATTTCACCTAAATCTAACGATTAACGATCCGGGAAATGTAGTTTTACGAAAACTGCACAAACCAGAAGAACATGGTGGCGCCTAGTGCCCAAAAGTGAGGATGTGGCGCCTGTCGGGACTAAAATATATCCCGGCGGTTCCTGTGCGCGAAAAGTACGAAAATAGCGTTTTTCATGAACAGAACACCACGTGCATCACCATGTATGACGCCTGGCAGCCAAATGGGTGCCACCAGGCGGTTCCTACACCTGCGAACCTTACCCCCTTCACAACAACTCTGATTTCCATCAATTTCTGACTCCATAGGATACGAACCCAGTTATTGGGACTATAGTTCATTCCTAACACTTCTGATTCACGAACTCATTCACATTTTCCCCTTAGATTGATGCCACTATAGAAATTCTCAATTATGAAACCCTAAAATGTGAGTTTGTCTCATTCCCCCAATTTTTATGCTTATCACGCCCCAAATTTCACAAGTTTTCACTTCAATTTGGTTAATTAATAATCTTATTACACTTCCTACTAGTCCAAATCTGCCCAGAATCCAGAAAAAACATCAAAATCAAGCCTCATGGCTCGCGTCGCCTGGCGGTTCAATCAATACCGCCAGACCCTTCATAAAAAAACCCAGAATTGGGTTTAACAACAAGCGTCACTTGGCGGTCACGTTCGTGCCGCCAGGCGATTTCCTCTCGCAACCCAAAAATGCAGTTGAAATGGTGTGAGTCGCCTGGTAGAAATTCATCACCCACCAGGCGGTTTCTGGAAAAATTCCAGAAACACGATTCTCAAGCAATGCAAGGGATAAATCATACATAATGAGTTATAAATCATGCAATTATTCATAGAACTACAATTAAACGCGGTATAACTCCCCTAACCTGGATTCCTTACTTTAAAATAGATGATTTTAGAGTTCTTCCTTGATCACCATTTCCTCCCTTGGCTCCAACCCAATTCAGCTCCTTTCCTTACTCTCTAATCACTTTGTTTCCTCTAAATTCGTGTTCCTTACAACACTCTAATTTTCCAGTCTCAAAAACCCTTCCAATTGATTTAGTTTGCCTTTTTATTATGGTCCTTAATTGTGGTTAATGGCCAAAAACGAAAATGGCATTAAAATGAATGTAACTGCCATTCGAGTTGTTTTTCAGTCACTTTTGGTTGCTCTTTGGCTAGCTAGGGTTCCTAGGCCCCTTCACCTTCATGCCACAAGAAATTTTGTCAAAAAGGAAGCTTAAAATGGTTCTACCAAAGTTTGAACCCATGACCATGCTAATGCCAACTCAATACACAACCATTTAACCAATTCATGTTTCGTAATGATTAATATAATTCTATGATTATATTATCACTCAACATGATCAAGCAGATTATAAAAAATAATAATAATTAAAATAACACACAAATGACATACATAAGACTTGAACCCAAGTCCTCTCACACATTTAAGTACTCTAAACCATTTGAGCTTGTACTTTTCCACGTCATAGCAATCTGCATTAAATTCCTTAAAGCCTCCTACTACCCGCATTTATTAAATAATTATTTAATTAATTATTTAAATTTCTCGGGTCTTACAATGGGGGAGGACGACATTGAAGGTGAAGTTGTCCTCCCCTCGACTGGTTTCAATTTTTTTATTTAAAAACAAAGTCGTCATGCGAAAGCACAATTTTTGGAATTTTGAGGATGAAGTCGTCGTTGGGATGCCGGTTTCACTTTTTAAGTCACCGTGATCCTCGTTGCGTACTTCTTTCCACAAATTCTGAAGTTCATCATCTTCCTCAACCACCTCACTCGACGTGTAATAGAAGTTAATATAGATTGAAGTTGGTGATTACAGTAATGACAATGAGGTATGGATGTTTTTTTTCATAAATTCTTCTTGTTTTGGGTTTAGGGTGAAGAAGTCTCATTGTTTTATCTTCTTATTTTTGCCTACTGAGACCAATGTTGTGCGTCTTCTCAGAGAAGAGCTCAACAACTTGAGCAAGCAAAGACATGATTGAGGAAGAAAGATATTGGGATGATAAACGTCCAATTTCTATTTTGGAAGAAGTTTATAATGGTATATGGCATGATGTACCAAGAACAACGAGATTGGTGCTGAGTATGACACTATCATGTACTTGAAACAGCGAGCCTTGCAATTAGAGAAGCAGTTGGAGCCAAGCATCCGAAGGGAATAAATACTTGAAGAAAAGTTGCAAGAAAGTATAGAAAACATTGAAAGTCAGTCCTCACCAGTGGAAGAATTGTCCTAGATCTTGAAAGCAACGGACAATTTCTAGCATTTTATATGCCAAAATTCACTTGTTATTGGCCACTAGGTAAATCAGTGTGTTGAGTTTTTTATTCTTCATTTGGAATACCTATGGAATAATCATAGGATATTATGAGTTGAAATTGATTATGGGATTTTGAGTACTCTTTTAAGTCCTAACAAACCAGTAGGCACTGCTTAATGAGAGCTCTTTTAATGTGGATGATATTTTTGTAGTTCATATGGTTCACTAATAATTTGAGGTCGTTGATGATGTTTTAAGGATGTGGCAAATTCTCACAAATTTAATTAGGTATTAAGCTTCATGTCATTGGTTGTCTTGTTTCAATTAGTTTGATAATCCAATTTTTCATTTCCATTTATTTTTTTGAAGGAGTGGTTTGTTGCTCTATGTTTATTGTTGCTAAAATTTTACAGCAATGCCCTCAAGTACACCCATGAAGGAAAAATTGGAAAAAACCTTTATGTTGTGCTAGAACCTTCTTTTGCAAGGGCATAATGCATGGGAAAGTTTTTCAGGTCATATCTAATAAATATATTCTTTTAAAGTGTTTTAAGTATAGGAAATTTCTCTTTTAGTTAAGAACATGGGGATTTTAGTCCAATAACTCTACCTTTTACTATTATCAAATTCTAATTATATTTCATTTTCCAGTTGCAATGAATGAAAGTGGATCAAATGGACTGGTAATACACTTTCATCTCCTTTAATTTCCTTAATTACCTAATATTTTTTATGGACACTCATGCATGAAATAATCTCTCACTTTATTACTTTATCATTAGCCGAAAACATGGTAGTTGAATCGTGAATTGTATCGTGTATCGGAGAGCTTAAATTTTGAATCGTGAATCGTATCGTATCGTGAATCGTACGATTCATAAACATTTTATAAACATTAAAAGAATGCAATTTATACTTAAATATATAAGATAGATAAATATGTAAAGAGAAAATTAATAACAAAACAATCTCATAATAAAAAATAGAGTAGTTGTATCTATGTGTATCCACAACAGAGTTTCACAATTTTAGCAACATGGCCTTCAAAAAACAATGTGGTTGCTGCATAAGATTCCTTCAACTATAATTATATGCTACTAAACAAATTATGCATTATAGCCATCCAAAAAATAAGTGTTTGCTCCTTGTATCCTTGTATCCCCCACTGTACTACAAACGCAGAAGCTCAAACCCACTAAACAAACGAGCAAAGGCATGCACAAGATGATACAGAACCACTATCGCAACACCGCGCAACCAACACTGCACCATTGTGCGACCATCACAACAAATAGAGATGACATGATCACAAGAGGCAAGGAGGAGAACATGTTTTCGAGCACACTAACCTTAATAAGTAACATTAATCAGTTTCAATGTGCGTAAAATAAAGGGGGAAAAAATTAGGGTTTCAATTTGGGGGTAAATCTGTAGAGGGAAAAACTAGGTTTTCAAATTGGGGTAAATTCATATCGTGAATCGAATCATGATTCACACGATTCGGACTCGTATCGTATAATACAAGTACGATACGTAGTAAAAATGATACAACTCATGATTCGTATCGCCAGGGACCTAAATTGTTTCGTACAATGGCCGAAAATATCCATTCATTTTTGTTATTCACTTATAATGTCTGAAACTATTTTTTGGTTCTTTCATTCGCTATTATGTTATTATAATCAAACCCATGGCTCTAAAATACATTAGAAACGAATATTGCACAAGTTAAAATATATGATGGTAATGCACAAGTTATGCTCTGCACACTAAGAGTTCCATTTATGATGCTTCTGTTTGTGCAGGAAAGGGAGTTGAACAAGACAACTTCCTTTGTAGATGATGGACAATTATGAATATAACATTACTTACATTCTTTTAGTTCATAGGACAATTATATACAATGTTCAAGTTATGGAAATTGTATGATGTAGAATGTGTGTAAGTGAATGCATTGTGTGATCACAAAACCATATTGAAGTTTTTTTAAAAGATGCAATTGTAGTCCAGAATTTACAACACTAGTCCCCAGATAATAATTCTTAACTCCTCACTTACTGATGAGTTGGGGATTTTGACAACTTTAAAGCAACATAAGCACGGACTATGATGGATATGCAGTGTTTCATTTATTGAAATTGTGTGAAGGACAATGTGTGTTATGATATTTTAATTTTTTAACCACCTGCAAGAGCAATTAGGAATTTGCAACACTGCTCCCCACATATCAATAGTTGACTCCCCACTTACGAGTTGAGTTGATGATTTTGACAATTGTCAACTAAGACAAACACCGACATTAGTAAATGGAAATTAGATGATGAGAAATTTCTTAAAGTGGGTGAATTGTGTGATTCCAATACCACATTTAACTTACTTTTAAAAAATCTGCAACCTCGAAACATAATGTCCAACTTAACTCCCTACATTTTAATGCTTGACTCCCCATTTACGTATGACATGAGTATTTTGACAATTGTCAAGTAAGAAAGCACCCACGTCAGTGAATGGAAATTGGATGATGGAAAATTTGTTTAAGTGGGTGAATTGTGTGATCCCAATACGATATTTAATTTAGTTTTAAAAAAATCTGAAACCTGGAAACATAATGTCCAACTTAACTCTCCACATATTAATTCCTGACTCCCCACTTAAGTATGACTTGAGTATTTTGTCAATTGTCAAGTAAGAAAGCACCAACGTTAGTGAAGGGATATTGGATGATGGAAAATTTGTTTAAGTGGCTGTATTGTGTGATCCCAATACGATATTTAAATTAGTTTTAAAAATATCTGCAACTTGGAAACATAATGTTCAACTTAACTCCCCACATATTAATTCCTGACTGCCCACTTTAGTATGACTTGAGTATTTTGTCAATTGTCAAGTAAGAAAGCACCCACATTAGTGAATGGAGATTGGCTGATGGAAAATTTGTTTAAGTGGGTGAATTGTGAGATCCCAATATGATATTTAAATTAGTTTTAAAAATATCTGCAATTGGGAAACATAATGTTCAACTTAACTCTCCACATAGTAATTCCTGACTCCCTAGTTACAAACGAGTTGAGTATTTTGTCAATTTGTCAAGTAATAAAACACCCACGTCAGTCAATGAAAATTGGAAAATGGAAAATTTGTTTAAGTGAGTGAATAATGTTAACCCAATATCATATTTAAATTAGTTTTAAAATAATCTGCAACCTCGAAACATAATATCCAACTTCACTCCCCACATATTAATGCTTGACTCCCCACTTATGGATGACATGCAGATTTTGATAATTTTAAACATTCAACAAAGACCAAGGGTCAATGTTCAGTATTTTGGTCATGCATTTTGGTAGATAGAAAATTTGTGATAGTTACTGCATTGCTTGATGAAAAATGAATTTTATACCTTTTTAAATATTTGTGACCTCGGAACATAATTTCCAACTTCAATCCCCACATATTAATGGTTCACACCCCACTTACGGATGACTTTAGGAGTTTGATAATTTTAAAAAACCACAAACATCCACCATGGTCAATATTCAGTGTTTTGGTGACTGCATGGTGTCATCAAATTACCACAATTATATTTCTTTACAACTTGCAAGGGCAATCCACATTTTCTACCAATACTTTCCACATGTTAATGCTTTATACCCCAAATATGGAAGATTTGACGACTTGAACAATTTGAAAGAGCCACAAACACCCACGACGGTGAATATTCAGTGTTTATTAAATTGACATTGAATAGTGCAAAATTTGTGTAAGTGACTGCATTATGTTATCACATATCCATATTTCAGTTCTTGTAAATTTTGCAACTTCGGTCCACAATTTGTAACTTGACTACCCACAAAATGTAGTCTTTACTCCCCACTTACGGATGACATGACAAATATAATAATTTGAAACTGCCACAAACACCTAGTTTACTCAATAACCAATTTAAATATTAAATGGCATACAATAGCAATAAACTCCTTTTATTGCAGACTTAATTTATCATTCAGAGCACCGATAAACTTCGCTTTGCAGTAGTGACGAAATAACATCTGTAAAACATAAACAAAAAACGTCATTGATTAAAATTGAATGAACATCAATGCAAAAGTGAAAATTAACACACCTTCTTCTCCTTAGTGCAATCAACATATCCATCACCTTTGTTGTCTATTTTGTACTCCTTCATGACTATACATATCAAACAAACCACCCACATCACATGTAACCACATGTAAAGGCAATAATACATTAAACACACATCAATAACCTTTACACACACATACACACCGGACAACCAAATCAACCACAAAAAAATGAAGCAAACAAAAAAAATGTTCATTGTCCAAGCCTAATCCTTCCCGACTAAAAATATCATACAAATCACACACATCACCAACAACCACATGGAAAGCCAACAATACATTAACCATAGATCAATAAACTTTACACATACACCCGCCAACGAAATCAACATCTCCAAATGAGTCAAACTTTCAAAATTAAATTAAATCATTCTCCAACCCCTGCAATCCCTTCTAGTACCAAAAAATGTAACCTTTGGGTTAAATAAATGAAAACTTTCAACCTTTATGTTCAATGTCATCCAAAACAAACTTTTGCATGTTCAACTTTCGGCTACTCTGTTTCATAAAATTAAATAAACAAAATAAGGGTTTTGGAGGGAGGAACACCTTTCGATGAATACACAAGGGGGAAATAGGTGTAATGGACTCACAAAACGGTTGAATGGTACGGTGGGGACGATGAAATGGTGAACTTTGAGTAGTTTAGGTAAAATTAAAAAGTGATTGATAATTTAGTATGGATCTATAATAGTATAACAAGTTATTTTAGTTATGACGAAAGACTAATTTAATTGAATGAGTGATTTAAGTTGCTATTTATCTAATTTAAGGAATTATGGTTTGTGGAGTATAAGTGTTTTAACACTTATAATGCATTTTATATCATGTGATGGCATGTAGCCTAGTGGTGGAAGTTGTGTGTAATGTGTGCAGGTGTAGGGTTCGAACTTAGTTGGCTGGATTTTGTTTGTGTGTTGATTTTAAATTCATTTTCCTCCTTTAAGAAGTGGGGCCCACGAAACATGGATTGTTTTTCTTTTTCCACGCTAATGCAGAGATAATGGAATAGTATTTTTTTTTATTTCATTGTTCAGTTTTATTTAGAAAATGTTAGGAGATATTTAATAGATAAAATTAGATGTAGTTTTTTTTATGAGAATCTTAATTGAAAGATTTGGTATAGGATTAGATAAGGCCAAACCCTAGATGGTTTAAAAGGAGAGAGGGGAGAGAACAAGGATGCAAGTTGGAGAGTTCCAATGGTTGTGGTAGAAAGGGAAAACGATTCAAAGAGATACTTTAGGTAGGAGAAGTTGACTTTTCTTCTTTTCTTTTTCGTTGGAAGCTTGTTTGTTCTCAGTCTTTCTTCTTTCTTTATTCTTTGATTGTTTGATGAATAAAGCTTTGAAGTGGCTGCTGTCAAATTGTATGGTGCAACGTAAATGTTTTGGTGGTATAGTTTCAGTGGGTGCAGTTTCCGTGTCATGAACATGCTTGCTTCTTGTTTTGATGTCTGGTGTGTGTGTGTATATATATATATATATATATATATATATATATATATATATGTGTTGCATGTTTTTTTAAATATCTTCTTTTCATTCGTGATTTGCGGTGGAGTCAGGTGGTAGTTGCTTACTACTACATCAAGCAAAGTGTGGATGCTTCCATAGGGTTTCTCGTAGGTTTTATAAACGGGCAAGTGGAGTTAGAGTCACAATTTATCTCTCTTTTGGTGTAGCAAAATTTTCGTTTTTTTGCTATATTTCTCTGGTTGGTTTTGGTGCAGTTTTATTTAGTTTTATTTATGTCAATACATGATCCTTGGATGTAGAGTGCATGGTCGTGGATTCCTTTTTGTTTCAAGTCTAGGTTGCTTTTACGTTTCATTCACGCTGCATCGGTTTTGTTTCAAGAAATTGTTGCCATTATGGGAATTCATTCACGTTGTAGGGTGTGGGGTTGCATGGGTTCACAGGATTACTTTTATTTTTCTTCTTTTGTCTTATCATTTTCGGAGATTTAATATTGAATGGGTGGGCCACACACATATATGTTATTGTTCTTTAAGTACGTAGGAGTATAGCATTTTTTTTTCATCGTAGAATTCTCATGTTTTTAGAATGTGTGTTTGGTGTATGGGTGGGGTCATGGTTTTTCACAAAATGAAAGAAACATGGTGTTTGTGCAGTCAATAAATGAATGAGAACGTGAGTGAGTGCAGGTTTTTGTTCCTTGTGTTTTAAATGCAATCACATGTGAGGCATCTTGTAACCACATATGTTTATGTTTTTTTGTAATTCGAACAACCACAAGTTGGCATATTATTTTATATCACTTTATGCATGGTGCAAGAGTTCCATTGTAGGTCTATTGGGTTGGTTCATACGTGAACAATATTACATGGGTTGCTTATTATAGGGGATTTTATTTACCATGCATATGTGATGGTGTGTATTTGGTTGAGAATTTTTAGATTTCTTATGTTGTATGTTGGAAGTGTTATTTCTTGATTGAAGAGTCTCGGTGGAATTAAATATTGTGTGAGGTTTTCCGTACCTAGAGACCCAGTTATGACTCTTTCACCTGTGTGAAGGAGTGGAAAGGAGTCATCTTCGCCTGTGTGAAGTAGTGGTAGAGGATTGGTTCGGGTGTTGTACCATCTCACTTGTGTGAAGTAGTGGGGAGGGAAAAGATGTTTCACCTTATTTTAGCTCATTGCGAGTATAGTGCCCGATGTGCGATGCATCGACGTTTTTACTCATAATTTCTTGAGGAATAAGGAAGACTGTCTGGTTGCGATAGTGGGACACGTCGAACCATCTATTTCTAGGAAACTAGACATTGTTATAGGGTAAAAGGCTGCGGAAAACCAAAGCTTGATTATGATCACTATGTTAAAGGATTTTAGAGGAATGTGATATTCTGTTTGGTTTGGTATGATTGTTTGGATTTTAGGGTTGTGTGTTCAAACCCAAGGTTGATTGTGATCATAATGATTAAGTGTTACTTAAAATGCGATCTTTTATATATATATATATATATATATATATATATCATTGTTTATGGTTAGTTTGCCCCTATTTGTTTGTTTGGTTTGTTTGTTGCTTGTACGATGATCATATAACGTGTGTATTATACGGGAGCAGATGGTAATGCAGATGTTTTTGGCACGAAGTAGATTGAGAAGAGGATGGAATGGACTTGGGGGTTTATTATTTCTTTAGTTGATTTCAATCAAACAGTGAAGACTATGAAAATTTCTTTTGTTTTCTAGTATTTAATTGGAACTTTATTTTTTTATTAGTACTGTTATCAATTGAAGTTTTGGACTACCTATTTACATTTAAATTTATTTTTTAAGTGTTTTTTTTTTTGTGAAATAATCGTTTTACTTTTAAACAAAAAGAGCAATGATAGCTTCTCGTGACATCCTAAATTTGGGGTGTTACATAGGATATGGGGGAGCTACTACCTGTACTCTACCCGTCTCGTTGACATTCATAAGTTTAAAGGGTAAAAGAATTATGACAGTCCTTGGTGATTAAATGCGATAATGAGAATTGAAGAAAATGTGGTCTATGCTTGATTCATTGGGTTGCCCTATGTTTAATCTTGACGAAAGTTGGTTTGCTATGTAGCTATTGTTGCAACTATGAGTTGCACTAACACAAAAAAGCCCTATAACGTCACCCATATAACGTCTGTCTAGAAAAAGTCCCACGTTAAAAATGATCGGTGGCATTTTTGTAAATTATTTGACTTTTTTAACGTCTGCCCATTCCAACACAGACGTAATTTAACATCTGACCCACAGTACCCCGACGTTATGTAAAAATTAACGTCTGAGCTCTCTGCCCCCGACTTAATTTAACGTCTGACTCACTCTGCCCCGACTTAATTTAACGTCTGACCCACTCTGCCCCGACTTAATTTAACGTCTGACCCCCT
>Ga0214543_1001927_pt1 | contig 40770 bp, 20 predicted proteins | sample CNSS2metaG_FD_160094 | JGI IMG/M metagenome (GOLD analysis project Ga0214543, IMG submission 160094) | Root nodule microbial communities from cowpea collected in UCLA plant growth center, Los Angeles, California, USA - CNSS2 | ecosystem: Host-associated > Plants > Roots > Nodule | place: USA...
ATGGCTGTTGCAGTGAAGAACAGTGGCGAGACCTGTTAATCTCGCCCAAGCGAGTCCATCTCGCCTAGGCGAGATGAAACAGGGAGCTCGCCTAAGTTTTTGCACGAAAGGTCGCCCAGGCGACTCGTTCAACTTTTGAGCGAGCAGGCAACTCGCCTAGGCGAGAGGGATCTCGCTTAAGCGAGATGCCGCGTTGCTCCTGCCCTTGCTTTTGTGCTCTCGCCTAGGTGAGGGGGAGGCTCGCCTGAGCGAGCACGTCTCGCCTGAGCGAGACCCCTCAGCCTGAGCGAGATGCTGGGCGAGACCGTACTGTTTTTGGATGTCTGTTTGTTCCTGAATGATCTGTTTTGCTTGAGTATGATTGTATGATGAGTGATATGTATATAATGGAACATGAGGTATGTTTGGCATGATTCATGAAATGATTATGACGGGTTGGGTATAATATTGACATGTGAAATGAATGAGTGGTTTGGAACCAAAGGAACACGTGATTAATATGAGATGAGGCCCTAGATTCATGGGGTGGTGATGATCAGAGGTAGGGATTCGAAATATGATGCGTATGAGGAATTAATCTCAATGGTTGGTATGGAAATGTAAATATGATTTTATGTTCGTTCATTTCTGAGCTATGAATGTTGGTTCGTGTCAGCGTATAAATTCCTTGGGGTCTCTAGGTGAGACCTCTGGGGTCGCGTTTCAGTGGTCGGGACGTAATTCCATGGCCCCTGTTAGTGGGTGCCCATGGTGGTGCCCCATCTGTATAACTAGGTAAGGATTCAAGGAAAGGACTGCATCCTGACACTCTAAGGGGCCAGTTAGTCTCACTTAGAGCAGACTGACTCCTGTGGTGAGAGTAGCAGGAGGCCTAAAATTCATTAAGGGCTAACCTTGTGGTGAGGGAGATTTGATTCATCGTAACACTTGTACCACATAGCTCGGAGATGAGCAGCTCAGAGTCGAGCAGGGATATCCACCACAGGCGCAAGCATCCGCTGAATCCGACTAAGTTATACGTATCCGGATGAGTCGAGTCGAGTCGTAGTGTATTGAATGAAGAGTCATAATATGTTTGGTTGCCATGTGGATATGAGATGAGGAAAATATATTTGACTGCATGATGAATATGTTGTTGGCTCTAGCTTACCCGTTTTGTTGCATGGTTGTGATGTATGTGGCTGTTCTCTCTTGCGATGATCATCAACTTGGTTGATGGGAGCAGATGGGCGAGGTTCTCATGGGCAACAAGGGAATGGCGACTCCGCTACTTAGCCATCTGGGCTGGATCTCACACTTCTTTCTTTCGTGTTTTCTTTAGGGCTATGGCCCCTGTATTCGTGGTTTTTAGAGTGTAACTTTTAGTTAAACAGCTATCCTACTTTTGTTGGCATCGTGGTGTGCCTAGTTTCGTAGGGGTGATGTTGGGAACTCCAGGACTGCGTTGTTATGCTATCTTATGTGTGGCGTTTCCTTTAATTTTTGTATTAAATTAAATGGGGCGTTACACAAGGCAGACACCTAGTGCAAAAATTAAGGATTGATTTTTCTAACTTGTAATCAAATTTTTGGTACATAAGAAATACATCCTTTTGGATGATAAAAATAAAAGATTGATTAGTAAAATTTGAAAAATTGTACAAAAAGTTACAAGTAACTTTCCACATATTTGTTCAATGTCCCCCACTTCTTTGCCTATATAGTTTGGCCTATATTTTTTTTCATGGCAGCCACCTAGTGGAAAAATTAAGGGGTGATTTTTTTTACTTGTAATCAAATTTGTGGTACATAAGAAATACAACCCTTTGGAGTATAAAAAAAAGATTGACTAGTAAAATTTGAAAAATTGTACAAAAAATTACAAGCAATTTTTCACATATTGTTTCAATGTCCCCCACTATTTTGCCTATCTAGTTTGGCCTATTTTTTTTTTAAGGCAGCCACCTAGTGCAAAAATTAAGGATTGATTTGTGTGATTTGTAATCAAATTTGTTGCACATAAGAAATACATCCTTTTATATTATAAAAATAAAAAGATTGATTAGTAAAATTTGAAAATTTGTACAAAAAGTTACAATCAATTTTCGACATATTTGTTCAATGTCCCCCACTTGTTTGCCTATCTAGTCGGCTTCCCACTTTTTTGTTTATTGTGCCCTACTTATTTGCCTATCTATTTTGGTCTATTTTTTCTTCAAGCCAGCCACAAGTGCAAAAATTTAGGGTTGATTTTTGTGACTTATAATCAAATTTGTGTACATAAAAAATACATCCTTTTAGGATTATAAACAAAAAAGATTGATTAGTAAAATTTTAAAAATTGTACTCAAAGTAACAAACAACGTTTCTCATCTTTGTTCAATGTCTCCCCTTATTTGCATATCTGATTTGACTTATTTTTTTTTCTTCAAATCGGTCACCTAGTACAATAATAAGAGTTAATTTTTGTAATTTGTATTAAAATTTGTGGTACATAAGAAGTACGTCTTTTTGTTGTGAAAAAAAAATATTGATTAATAATTTTTTAAAAATTATACGCAAAGTACACGTGTAACATAAATAGGTGGTCATGTTTTCAAAACAAACGAGATATTTATATATAATTTTAAGAAGTAATGTATTTATAATAAAAAGTTTCAATTAATATTAAATATAAAATAATATAGTAAATTATCAATAATAAAAATCTCACAAAGTCATTTAAAAACAATAAAAATATCACCGTAACCTTATTTATAATTAAGAGTTTTATTTCAATACATTTAAAGTTTAATTAGCACTTTCACTTTGAATATAGCCTTTTAACACTTCAAATTATATGTTCACGCTTTTGTATCACTGGATTTTAATCAAACTCTTAATATATTTAAGGTTAACTAAATATACTACAGTTTATAACGTCACATTAATACAACAATATTTTTAGATTAGTCTAAAAAATTAATTCACATTTTTAAGGGAAAATCTTAAAGTTAAAGTCTTTAAAATAAAACAACACGATTGAAAATGGAGTGTAACTGAGTTGCATTTAACTTGCAAACTCATTTAATTGAATTATATTTTGCCCTAACATACTAATTTGTTTCATTACTATTTTTTTTTTCAATTGTTGTTCTTTTTTGTTTTTAAAAAATATCTTACTTAGATACTGTGTTTTTTGTTTTCTAAAACTTACCACATGAGGTTTTTGTTGCTGACAATTAAGATGATTTGGTTGGAATTAGGTCAAGGTTACTCCATTATCTTGGACTTACTTATGACCTTCATGGCCACAAAAAATACAATGAAATTAGTAACAAAAAAATTAAATGAACTAAAAAAATAGTTAATACTAAAATAGCATATTAAACTTTATACTTTTGTAGGTTGGACTAATAGCTAGTTAAATTCTATCTTGTTTAATGCACCCGATTAGAATCGAGTTAAGTTCTATATATTTAAAACATGATGAATTGGAGTGTACAATAATTTATATCTATATCTATAATAATAAAGGAAATTTTTCTTTTTATGTCCACATTTTATAATATCCATTTTATCTTTAGTTATTTTATAAAGAATTTATTTTTAATAAATTTTTTTACAAATTTTTTTTGTCTTAACTCATCATTTAAATTTTCTTTTTACATATCTTAATTTTTTATAATTTTATATTTAACAATTATTTTAAAAATTATATATTTATTGTTCATCTTAATTTTCTTAAAATAAAAAAATACGAATACACCTAGCGACAGCACCGTGTGTACACCAGTAAACATATAATAACAATAACAATGCTATTTATCTCATAATTTTATTCAAAAGTTATTTTTATGATAGAAAAAACATGACACATACGTCGAATTTTGTAGTAGTTTCCTTAAAACTGAAAACTCTCGCATACGTGATTATCCGTTATCAGTTGAGAACGTATACGTCTCTTCTTCTTCTGAATTTCATCCAAAGTTTTCTCTGAATTTATTTGTTCTGTTCTTTTCGGTTATGTTCTGAAGTGACAAAAATGTCAAACAATCCAGAAGAAGCAATGACGGTGGTTGCTCGTGGCCGTTTGGCCATGCTCGCCGCTTACCTCCGCCCCTCTGAACTGGCTGATCACGACGTCCTCCACCCTCTCGCTCTCTCCGCTCAGTTTCTTCCGTTGAACCTCGCCGGCACGCTGACCGTGGTTGACGACAGAACCGGCAAGAAGTACCAGCTTCAGGTCTCCAAAGAAGGCACTGTCAGAGCTTCTGATCTCAAGAAGGTATTTATTTCCTCCTCATCCATGAAAAGTTTCAATTTTTATTTATTTTTCCATGAATTTCCAATTTTGCAGAATGCTCACTTCCCCATTCTTCTCGAGTGAGTTTAGTTTTTATATACCGAGCATAAAAAACTATCAACTGATTAGAAACTATCGTTCACGTGACTTTTAAAGTACTTATTACAAAAGGCAAATGAACTCAATATACATGATAGGTTGTGATAAGAAGACGGTGAAAGAATCCATAATATTTGAATTGTATATGTATTAAGAAGTCGATTTTAAACCTAATTAAACTCTACAAAACTAACATGTAAGTTGAGATTTGTACTCATTTATGTATATTATGAAAAGGTTTTATCTTTAGTTTAGTCGATGTGGGACTTCCAAACATATCTCTCATGTCGAGATATATATGTCTTGTGCGTGTGACTAAACATTAATGGATAATTTGATAATCGATCTTATGGAACTGAGTTAGACTTAAGTCCACTTCTTCGTAATATGGTATTTACAATTTAGTTAATATTGTGTTGCCGTGTTTTCTGATTTTGGATTTGCAGATATCAGCCGGGAAGGGTGACAAGGGACTCAAGCTTTATGATCCGGGCTATTTGAACACAGCTCCTGTTCGATCAGCAATTAGTTACATTGATGGTGACGAGGGGATTCTTAGATATAGAGGTTACCCTATTGAGGAGTTGGCAGAGAAAAGCACTTTCACAGAAGTGTCCTATCTCATAAGTGAGTATTGTATTTTTGCAAGTTTCTACATGACCATGGAATTTTTTGCAAGCATTTTGACCGATGATTCACTAAAAAAGAGATTTTATGTTACTGAAGACAATTGAAACATAAGCATAACTCTGCTTCTAGTAAAGAATGTGCTTCGATATGTATGTAGCACAAATTCTTATGAAAATTCTCAACTTCCGTCTTTTGCTGTTGTCAAGTGTATGGAAATTTGCCTTCTGAAAGTCAGTTAGCAGAATGGGAATTTGCTATATCTCAGCATTCGGCTGTTCCTCAAGGAGTATTGGTGAGCTTTTATACCTTATCTAAAATACTTGGTACTGTCGTTTAATGGTTTAATGCAATAACATACAGCATTCTCTTGAAGTGATTCAGTAAATTAGAGAGATTATATTGCTCTTTCTTTAAATGAAGTATTAGATTATTAATCTAACTTAGTGGTGGTATATCATCTTACATTTGTTTTGTAGGATATCATACAATCAATGCCACATGATGCACATCCAATGGGCGTGCTTGTTAATGCCATGAGTGGTCTTTCTGTTTTTCATCCTGATGCAAATCCTGCACTCAGAGTAAGTAACAGAAACTGCTGTCAAGTTTATCACTTTTGGACTGTTTCTACATTGAGGCTAGTGTATGGTAATAAGTAGCAACATAACATGGCACTGCCTATAACTTAATTTTGAGGGAAGTACATTTTTTCTATTTCACCAATTGAACTTTGCATTCTTTCTACTGAGCAACATTTTGCACCAAATTTTCACTTTTCTAATTTGAATTCTAATGCATGTAACCTGAACACCCGGAATTGGTAGCAATCATTCAATCGTTAGAGGTTAATTGCAGTTTAAACGAAAATTGCAAATCATCTTTGTTTCATCAGTTTGAAACACTATTTACCAAATTTTTATGGATGGTTGTTGTTCTGTTATTCAGATTTGACCATTTTTCATTTAATTTTTTGATATAATTAACACAGGGTCTTGATATTTACGATTCAAAGCAAATACGAGACAAACAAATAACACGGATTATTGGAAAGGTGTGCTCATTCAGTTCTTTCCTCTCCTTTAACTGCTCTATCTCTGAAACATGCAAGTTATTTAGATATTTCCATAATTCTTACTCTGGTGTTACTCATGATAATATCTGGTTCAATTTATTCTCCCACTGCTTTATTGAAAAATCTTATTATCATGGCCTGTTCTATGTAATGCAGATAACAACAATTGCTGCTGCAGTTTATCTTAGAATGGCAGGAAGGCCACCTGTGCTTCCATCCAACACCATTCCTTACACAGAGAACTTCCTATACATGCTAGATTCATTGTATGCATGCTATTTTTGTGTTTGATCAATAATTTAGAATAAGCTAAACTTTTTCTTTTACACATTTATTTTTCATTTTAGCTTAAGAGTGGTTTAATTTTTGTGTTCATTTATAACAAATCAATTGCTTTTAGAAAGAGATATAATTCATGCTTAGAGTATAGAATGGAAGCCGCATACCAGTTGTTGATTTAGTGTTTGCATTCTTTCAGTGGTAATCGGTCATATAAACCCAATCCTCAGCTAACTCGTGCCCTAGACATTATCTTCATCCTGCATGCTGAACATGAAATGAATTGTTCTACATCTGCTGTTCGACACCTTGCATCAAGGTAGACATCTTATCTTACTGAAATACTACATAAGCAATATAAAACTCTCACTTGCTTAATTATATCTTATTGGTATTTCAGTGGTGTTGATGTATACACTGCTATTGCTGGGGCTGTTGGAGCGCTATATGGACCACTTCATGGTGGAGCTAATGAGGTAATTAGAAGTAGTTAAGGCTGCTCTCCAAACAAAAACTGTTATTTACAATAGGAACATGCTAATGCGATCTTCAATTCTGCAGGCTGTCCTTAAAATGTTGAGTGAAATCGGAACTGTTCAGAACATTCCAGAGTTCATTGAAGGTGTCAAAACCAGGTGACTATTACTATATTACTTTCTTCTGTTATCTAGTTCTTACTTTTCCCTTAGTTTGTTGCTCATATTTAGCATGATAACTTCTCTTCTGGTCTGCTCTTTGCAGGAAAAAAAAGCTCTCCGGTTTTGGACACCGAGTGTACAAAAACTATGATCCCAGAGCAAAAGTCTTGAGAAAACTGGCAGAGGAAGTGTTTTCCATTGTTGGCCGGGATCCTCTTATTGAGGTGTTTATAGATTTCACAGTTTGTCTGCGTGTTTGTCTGTTATGTCTTCCTTGAACTTGGTATGCTTGTCATGGCAGGGCTGTACTTGTATTTTTGCTAAAAAATTTCAAAAATTATGCATAGTGTGTATATTGCATTTACCTAAACATGTCCACACATATAATAGTGGATCAAGTAAAATGAGGATTTTAAGTCATTACAAGTCTACAGCAACATCTTTCATTTGATCGATCAGGTGGCAGTTGCCTTGGAGAAGGTTGCACTATCTGATGAATATTTCATAAAGAGGAAGCTATATCCAAATGTTGATTTCTACTCTGGATTAATTTATAGGTAATAAGTTCTTACTTACACCCAGTTATACAAGCTATGGATGATAAATTATGATACTCCCCCCAAGAATACAATACAAAAGGCTTGAACTAAGAGTTATATGCAATCAGGGCCATGGGGTTTCCACCAGAGTACTTCACTGTTTTATTTGCCATCCCTCGAATGGCTGGGTACTTGTCTCATTGGAGAGAGTCCTTGGATGATCCTGATACAAAGATTATGAGACCTCAGCAGGTTTCTTCCTTTCTTCAAATAACTTTTTCTGGTTATAATTTCCTGCACATTAAAAATACGTCATATGTAGGTCTTAAGTCCCATACCTTGCAATTGGATCTCAACATATGATTCCTTTGTTATAGCAAAATCTCATTCCTAATTTCATCATGTACATTTTATGCTTCAGGTTTACGTTGGAGAATGGTTGAGGAATTACATGCCAATCAATCTAAGGACTCCATCAAATAATGCTGACAAACTTGGTGAGGTGACCATATCAAATGCCTCAAAGCGGCGGCTTGCTGGATCCGGGGTATAGCCTAGAGTCAGAATTTAGTTTTATGAGTGGCATTACCAAAAGGTGAGATCTAATTCTCACGAATGCAGAGGAAGAAATAATTCTTGTTGATGGCTTTTGTAACCCAAAGTTAATTTAGCTATAATCAGGATGACAAATCCCTGCATAAGTATAATGCTACTGGTTTCACATCCATCACCTACTAGAAGAATGATGCTGCTCTGATTTGTTGATCCTTTATGTGGATGTCACGTTTCAGTAATACTTTTGAACTATTTGTTAATTGTTTCAATGGAATAGTAAATAGATAAGCATAGTTCACCTATCTGTGGAAGCATTAACATGTATAATTGATTGGCAAAATGTTTGTGTTAAAGAAGTAAACAGAGTTGTGTGGAATGGTGTGAATTCTATCCTCCCCCAAAACCTATAGTTGGGTGCAGTAGATAAATAAAATATGCTGAAATTTTATCAGCATTTTTCTTTTCTTCTTAATACTTCATTTGGACTATGGTGGCTAATGCTAGTGTATCTCGGATAATCTATTTTTTGACTATTTTATTCAAAACATTTTTACTATAGGTCAAATGAAATGATAGTACTCTTTAACATGCTTTGTTGACACTTTATTATTAACTAAAATTTATTAGAAAACATGAAATTTTGTGGGTCTCTGCACCTTGATGAGTTTCACATATGATTTGCAGTTCTCAAGAAATTTTAAGCAATAGATAGTGTATTAAAAAAGAGTTTGTTAGAAACTGTTATGCTATAAACCCTCATATGTCAATAAAAATTGTAGCTAGCCCTAAATTGAGGCAGTCCAAATTGGATTAGTCGTTGAGAACATAACCATAGCTTCAAATTATAGCACTCCAAGTTTCTTGGGTACAGGCCACATGATGAAACTTTTTACATAGTTATTAACTTTTTTTTTTCTCTTTATCTTTCTTGTATTGAATACACCACTTTCTTATAGCACTCCACTTTCTTGGGTATTGGATCCATCTGAATTAACTGTTGTTACAAGACGATAGCTCTTTTCTGTTTCAACATGAGAGCCAGAGGAATCAGTATATACACTAGGTATTGACATGCTATGTGTTCTACTAGGATTCTGCCAGAAGTGATTTCTTATACTCTTATATTTGGAACTGGAACTAACAGCTGAATATCCCGGATCAGAAAGTAGATCTTGAATATCAGTCCAACCTTCAAGCATGCTCACAGCTTGGGACATTGTTGGCCTAAGTGTAGGAGATGCATTGGTACACAAGAGAGCCACATTTAGCACCACCATGGCCTCCTCAGTTGAATATTCTGAACCCAAATCTGGGTCAACCAGCTCCAGAAGGCTCCCTCTCTCTTGCAAAACATAGGCCTGAATGAAACTCAAATTTCAGATCAGGGTTATTCAAGTTTATGATAAATTAATAGTGAAGCTATGATGTGGACTGAAAACACAAACCAGCATGAAAATGTGGAGTGGAAAAATACAGTTTGATCATCTAAAAAACTGTAGATAACATTTTTGCAAAGTTCTCTATAAACGAATGATTGTATATATGTGTGTGTACTAGTAAGAACCCCTGATCCGTATGTCAAACGTAACATGGTATCTTTTGTTCGTATAAGCTTTTATATTATGCAGTTTGATTATACAAAAGCCTGTATATAGCATTTTGGAAAAGTTTTCGATAATGAAATATAGATATACATACACACACATGTATACATAGTTGCATGTGTAAAAGAACGTGTTAAGATATATTCTATTTACCCAATCAAGAAGATAAACGAAATCCTCGTTTGGCCTGAAATTTGTATTACTCTTTCCGCTGACAGTTTCCAGTGCAACCACTCCAAAGCTATAAACATCTGCTTTGTCAGTTAGATAGCCTCGCATTGCATACTCAGGAGCCATGTAACCACTACATAATGCAAAAAGCATAACAATGGAAATTAAAATAACTGTGATAAAGGATTTATAAATTATATCACAGAGTGCGAACTTTATCCTCTACTGTGTGATTTCTCATTTAGGGCATTCAGAAACATTCAGATAATATATATGATACATATAAACTATACAATGGCTTTCATTGCTTAATGTCTTTTGGAAAATTGTCCGTTTTTCTAATCTAATTATAACATCAGCACATGATGTAGTATTTATGTTTTCTTCCTATTTTAATACCAAAAAGACTTTTTGCATTGAAGGGTGTGTTAAGTCATAAAGATCCTTAGCAGTACAGACTTTATTCAATTGTTTAACCAGGGATATTATGAAAGTTGCAATGCTGTATTTTGACATGAAATAACAAGTAACAGTCGTAAATTCTGGACTTACATTGTTCCTGCTACTCGAGTGCTAATATGGGTTTTGTCATCTTCAATAAGTTTTGCCAAGCCAAAATCTGAAACCTTAGCATTAAAATCCTTGTCCAGCAATACATTACTTGCCTTTATATCCCTGTGTATGATTTTTATTCTGGACTCTTCATGAAGGTAAGCCAAAGCTTTAGCTATACCAAGACAAATTTTCTTCCTTGTTGGCCAGTCTAGTTTTATTCTGCTCTCTGGATTCCTCCCTGCGTGCATGCGATTATCAGAAGAACAATCAATCAGTTGCACATGTCAAATGTTTGATTCAAATGACAAGTATGGCTAAACCTTATTCAACATGAAGCTTACCAAAAAGAATCCGAGATAGACAATTGTTTTCCATATACTCATATATCAGTATTAGCTGGTTTCCCTCCACACAACATCCATAAAGCTTAACAAGATTGGGATGTTGGAGTCCAGATATCAATCCCATCTCATTCACAAACTCTCGGTTTCCTTGTTTGGATTTTGAAGATAGCTGCTTTACTGCTATTATTGTACCATCTGACAGTAGGCCCTGCATCATGAAGAAGGTCTTGCATTACAGTCTCAATTACACAGATACAAATATCAAACTGTTGATTGGTGTAACAAATTCCCATCACACTTAAACCAGCATGTATGTGAACAATTTTCCTTTACCAACCCAGAAATCATGATTGAATCATAAGCATTGAATTTAAATTAAATGGAGATATAGAGAGAATGAAGTGTCTTGCATTTCAAATCAAGTAACAAATAAATTAACCGTAAGGTGGAATAGTTAACCGAGAATATAAACTTGAGGAAGACCAAAATACCTTGTAAACACAGCCAAAGCCACCTTCGCCAATTTTGTTTGCTGCATCAAAGTTTTTGGTTGCTGCTTTGATTTGTCTTAGTGTAAATAATCCCGTCTGCAGATCGATACCCCTAAGCTCTGGAAAAAAAAAAGTATTAGAAATTTAGATTCAACTAGAAAACTTGTGACTTTCTCCACAATATCTGCCACAAAAGTTCTTTTTATTTCTATCTAGCATAAAAATATATAAAGTGTGTAAAGATGCTCTTCTGTGCTCTCTTAAAGCCTTGACGTTAGTGAAAAAGGAAAAATATCATCAATAACAAATCTAATATAGAAGTAAATTATTGCGCTTCGGTTTTATGGTATTTGAATAAAATTTGTAGAAATATTTATTTAATACAAATTGTTGAAGAAGCTCAGTCAAATACTGGTGGATATATAGAAAGGATGTTTGTGTTGGAAAAAATGGAAATATTTATTCTAAAGAATTGGAAGAACTACGTGGCATATTCCATACCTTTATACACCGGATCATTGCCTCCTAACCATCCCATCCACCTCATGAAAACCAGTCCCAGAAGTAGAAGAACTAAAACACCAGCGACTATGCCAATTGCCAGTATGACATGAGTTCTGTTGTCATCACCCCTTGATGGAGGTTTAAAATCTGTGCAAGGGAAAAGTATTTATGTTTAAGTTCTTTCATAAATGAGAGCAAAACTAATAGAACTGGTTAACTATGTTTTTGGTTCCTAAACTATAATGCGATTTTGGTTTTTGTTACTATCTCAAACTTTAATCTTCTTATGTCCTCATACTTAAGAAATACACGAAATGCATTCCTCCTCGCTCAACGGTGTTAACTATTTGTTGGCATGACAAACGGTGAATCACGCTGACCTTTTAAGATGTTGACAAGAGAGGAACTTTTTCCAACATGATTTTTTAACACCGTTGAATGAAAATAACTGCATCCATACATTTCTTGAGTATAGGGATCTAACATGATCAAAGTTTAAGATATGGACGAAAACCAAATCACATTATAGTTCAGGGGTAAAAAACATAGTTAACCCTTTTACTTACAAAAGAACTGTGGTGGAGGTGTGTGATAAAAGGTTATCTTTTCCTACAGCTTTTAAATTCATAATGCCATATTATGGTTTCAGCTTCAGTCTTATTAAGTCAGAGAAAGCATTAGCACTAAGGTGCAGGATGTGACTTACTAGGGTTTACTGAAATAGCAGATACTAGAGGTCCATAAACTCCTCTAGTGGGAATGCCAGTGGTTCCTTTTCCAGCCCAGTAGAAGTGAATCTTCAAAGTATGTTGGGTGACAGTAGCATTGAATGTCCTCACAATTGGCTTGCCAGTACCACCAGCTTCTCTTTGGATATCAAAGTCTTTCAGCACTAAATTCCCCTTAATTTAAGGACATAATAATATATTCCATCTACATCAATGCACAACTCTGCGAATCAATAATCTAACATCATGTGAAAATCATGCAAGTAATTGTTACCTGGATATAGACGTCAAATACCCGCTTTCCAAGACTATTAAGTGACCTATCACTGATGAAAATAATCTCTGCAAAGTGAAGTTTGATTGTGTAATTTCCATTTATTAGACAGAGACCATAGTATGTGAGAGCAAGGGGAGAAACACGAGCTGTTGTGTATAGTTGTGAGCTGAGTGCAGAGACATTGTTATTAAGTTTAGAAGTATTGGCCACAATGTATGGATCAGAGTCAATATCATTGTCCATGAAGTTTCCAGTGCTGCTCAGAGCCCAATCCTGGCCACTATAATATAACATTGCAGCACCTTTTCGTTCACCATCAGCTTCATAAATATGACCGCTGATATTTGCTTCCTTACCACCACAATTAATGTTCAAGGCGTACTGATCTATTGAAAAAACAGTGACAAAAAGGGTTGAAAAGAAAGAATGCTTAATGCAAAATCTTTCAAATTGTAATGGTCTAGTTGTAAAGAAAGACAGTACAGCATAGAAAGGTAAAATTTGCCAAGAGCAGAACATAATTAGTATTTAAAATTTTCAGCTTTTTAGTTTAGTTACATGAATTATTTAATAAAATGCCATTAGAATCATCCAATGGTTGTAACAAAAAAAAAAAAAAAAAAAACTGAAATATCTTCCATTTTTAAGTTTCTTAGAATTAGTCAACCTGTTTTATTTCAAATAACTGGAAGAGGAGATTAGTCTTAACCCTTGGAGAAAAACAGATATATTGTTGAGTTGAGAACTTTTCATCAACTTATTTCACTTAATTTCAGGTTACAATAATTTACTCACTTTTCAAATCAGTCCATGATAATTTAAAACTTGTAGTATGGTGGTTGCACACTTACATTGGCTAACTGAAGCAGGGCATGGGAAGTTCCTTTTTAAGCATGAATGAATATTATTTCTGTAACAAAGAGAAAATCCAAATTTTACAGAAAACCCTCAGAAAGGAAAAGGTAAAAAGACTGCATTTCCAAGCACAACAGCTTACTGTGTATCTACAGATGAAGAGTAGCTTTCAGCAAGGTTTCTGGAAAAACAACAAAATTAATGTTGCAGTTAATAACTGATAACTAATATTCGATGAGAACAACTTTAACTCAAAGCTTATATTAAATTTACATGCTCCCTCGTTGACATTCAGTTGGACTTGAGCTATCCCAGGAGAAATCATTGTCAGAGACATCACTGTGTACCAAAATATATAATAAATAAAAGATGTTAATCTCATTTGCCACAGGACTGTTTATTTCTTTTCAGTTGTGTGTGTGACTGAAAATTGAAACATAACAATTCAAGAACTAAACTTACATGTTTTTGTTGTTTCCAAGGACCCACGGTGGTATAGTCCCGGATAACTTGTTCCCAGTAAGATACCTGCATCATTTAACACAGATTTTCTTTTTGTCAGAATTAAAAATGCGATGTACCAATAGAAAATTTCATTCAATAAATCCACTTACATGAAGTCTACTTTGTCAAGTTCGGCAAAAGATTCAGGTATCTCTCCACTCAAGCTATTGTAACTCAAATCTCTACATCAACCAAGATAAATAAATGAAATTGTTTTATGTAATAAAAGGCATAACATGTTTTTTGTATAAAAACACATTTTCAGAGATCAAGGCCCGTGACATGCTTCTTGGTTGAAATGAAACTGAACAAGTTAAAATGAGCTTCTTCTTTTTTTTCAGAAGAAGAAAAGAGAGGTACTATATTAAAGAGAGAAGATCACAATCTCTCATCACTTCTATCATAGTCATTTTGCTGTCTCCTTGTTGTCTTGACATTTTAGTTTACTGTTTTCTTGCATTACAGGTTTTTGTTTCTCTCTGAATGAAATTTAGTGCTAATTAGTTATTGCCCTAGTCAAGGGCTATAAACAAAATATAAGCATAATTGAGCTACAAAAACTTGTACCTGTACAAAACTATATTTCAAATCAAGATAAAGTTATACAATATTATTGTGAACGCAGTGTCAATATTACATGCAAAGATGACCAAGGCAACATTGAACAGATTCTGAGATATTCTCAAATGGAACATGACCCTTGAAGTAATCTATCATGGAGTCAAAACTGCTGTAAGTTACTAGTTGAACAACTTACAAGATTTTCAGTTTTTCCATTCTCCCAATATATTCTGGGATTTCTCCTTTAATCCTGCATTTTCTTAATACCCTGCATTGTGATGTCCAAGTAAACTATAGTTCATTTTTCAAAAGCTTCAAAGAGAAAGAAGCATTAAGTCATTGAACTTACAATGTCTTCATGGATTTCAAGTTATTTAGTGGTGGGAAAGCTGAGGTTTTATCACCTTTTAGGTCAGTTATCCTCCTAAGTATCAAACAAATAAACAGAACAATCACTTGACATATTCACCTTCTATCATCAAAACATAAATCAAACAAAGAATTGCATGCATACAAATCACTTAATCTTGTCAAGGCAGAAATGCTAGAAGGTATTGGGCCCTCAAGAGAACAACCGTGCATATGCCTGTAATCCCCAAAGAAAAAAGTTGGCATGATAAAGTTTAGTGAATACAAATAAACACAACAAGAAAGAAATAAGGTTAGAGACTTACAGCTTTTCTATCACTGTCCAGTTACTAATGAAATCAGGTATCTTCCCAAAGAAATTATTGTCGCTTATCCTCCTAAAATTTGTTTCCAAAAAGTTAATAAGCGAAGAAATGTCAAAGTTTATTGTAACCACAATAAAAGAACATAATAAAGCTACAAATTCTTGAGTTTTTGTAGCTCCTTATAGGAATTATTTCAGAACCCTGTAGTGACTCGCCTTTACCACCCCCATATTAAAAACAATCAAAGTGGTTTTGTGCATCTTTTACTCTCATAGATTGTAACCACATGCTAGATGTTAAAAGTTTATTTATTCAACAATTCATTTCTTGCAGATTGTATATAACTCAGACTGATAAGAACTTACAAATCAATCAACTTGGTCAACTTGGAAAATGCCGGTGGCAATGCTCCTGTGAATCCATTGGATGATAGAATGCTAAACAAACATGTTAATTTACTCGTATTAAGACATTACAGTGTAATATGTTCAGGGGAAAATAGAGAAACAGATACTGAGATTTGAAATTTGAAATTTCCAATAAGCACACCAAGAAGTTCATAAGAATTACAGTTTTTCTAAATTGACCAACTTCTCAATCTCCGTTGGAATGTGGCCCCAAAGTAGGTTTCCTTCAATACTCCTGTAACATTCATACAACTAATTAAATTATACAAAGCTGCAGAAAAAAAAATTGCAAATTACACTAAACCAGCAATCCTGAATCACCTATACCAAACTTTATTTACTAAAAAACAAATAAAGAAATGATTTCAACATACAAGTTTTTGAGGGTTGTGATATTGGTGAGAACTTTGGGGAATGGCCCTGATAATTTGTTTCCCATGAAAGAGCTGCATATTCATGAACAACAAGAACCTTTAGTGTGACTACTTAAAATGAAGAAATTGAAGAGACAATGCAGAGAAATCAAAGGGTGCCTAGCAGAAAGCTCTTACATCTCAACTAAGCCCATGGTACTCCACTCTGAAGGTATAGAACCAGTGATGATGTTACGACTGAGGTCTCTATTTAAAAGTGCAAGACAAAGTTAGTGAACTTCACCATTCCTTAAGGATACATAAATGGATGGTATGAGAACATCGTGCAGAGAAAAGAATCATGGCTTCAAAACTGAGGTTTGCTTATCTTACAATATTGTGAGATACTGAAGCTTGGAAAACATTGGTGAGAGAGTACCAGACAGATTCTGACCCTTCAAGAATCTGTTTATTTAGAACATGAAATTAAAAGCAGAAACTTAGAATTTATACGGTGGTTAACTATTTAACGTGATCATTGTAAGATATCCAAAATAAATAATTACAGTACATGAAAGTATAAACACATATTTTGTGAATCCTTAATGTTATACTCCATTTTTTTGTCTGCTGTGTATTAAACAAAAACTATAAACTCAGTTACCCTGTTTTGTTGGAAACCAAACGCGTTTTTCTACTTTTTCTTATTGCTTGGACTTATTTATTTTTTCCCTATCTATCTCTCTTTAAGCCTCAGTATATATACACCTTTTGAAATGCGAAATATTTTTTTTTCCTAAAAACATATCCATTTACGTACCAAAAGTAAAGTATATTTCTTGTCTTTTGAACAGTTTTGTGTCACTATAGTGATTAGTACCACTACAGTAAAGCTCTACCCATTCTCTGAATATTTTAAAGAATCAACAAAATACTTTTTTACTAGACACAGTTTCATGTAACAAACAAAGAAACAGTTTGAAGCAAAAACATGAACGTATATATAGCCCAACAGACGAAAATTTAGAATTTACAGTATAGTGAGAAGAAAAAATAATAAAAATTTGTTGCTACACACAAAAAGAAAAATAGAAAATGAAGACAGAGACAGCACATCCTTTTCTTTTTGTTTTCAAAGTCAAAGATTTGCAACTTGCATCGAGTCGGTTGTGCTGTCGAGACCCTAGTTTTTTCAAACATGAGTTTTTGTGTATTAATGAGTTGGTTAGTCGAACATGAAGAAAAAAATTAAATTATACATGGTACGTATAGAATTTTTGTCATTTACTTATTTTTTTCATAAAAAAAATTCTCAATTATTTTAAAAGTAATGTCCCATCCAAGACTCATTTTGCTCTTCTCATGAAGACCAACGCGGTATTTTGACAAACCACAACCACAAATGTGCATGATTAAGATTCACCATAGTTTAGCAAAAGCAGAATATGCATAAGAAACATTGGAACTATTCATGATAAAGAAAGAGAAAAGTATAGTACGAAAACACCCATTACTCTGTTCTTCTCTTTTTCTATAATTTAAATAGGTTCTTCGAATCCAGCAAAGGAAAAAGCAATTTTTACAAATGAACAACTTTTTTCTTAAAAAAAATAATCTGTAACTACACGTGAAGGTTTGGTGGTAACTTTAGGAGCTGGTCTGTGGTAAGAACAAATACATTTGAAGCAATATGAGAAACAGAAGAAAATTATCTTCACCATCTGAGTGCACACGTGATTCCATGTGGTTATCTTCCATAATTTAAGTTCTTGAAAACACAAAGAATCTATTGGGATTGGAATAAAACCTGATTGAAACAAGAGAAAGAGATAGAGATAGAGAGAGAGGGAGAGGGAGAGAGATTTACATGCTTACAACATGGCAAGAAGTACTGTTATTGAAGGAACAATCACACATCACAGAGCTCTGAAAGCCTTTCCTATCATCAGAAACATTCCAACTCCCTTTTCCACTGCAAGGATCCACTCCAAAATCCCAATCTTTCTTCCCAATCTTGCTCCCTATATCCTTCAGTGCCTTCACTGCACACAATTCAACCAATCAACTTCACCAATCAGAAAAAAAAAAACAGACAAACAACATTCTAATGATTCTTAAGTTATATGCTTATCAAGCTTGTGCTATGATGAAATGAAACAGCCAATCCATGGTTTTTTTTTTTCATGTGCATAGATCCAAACAAAAGAACTAAGTGAGGCAAGACACTTTTGTCTATGCCTTATTTGGCAACTCTATGTTCCAAAAAGCATGGAAAATCAGTAATGAGTGGAGGAATGAGTTTTACCCTCTTGAGCGTTGAGCTTGGGAGTGGCTGCAGAAGCCAAGTGTGAGAGGAAAATCAATGAAGTTGAAGCAAGGAAGAGTGAAAGGAACACCCTGGAATCTCCCAAGTTGGGCTCCATGAACGTGCTTTCACCGTTTGGAGAGTGGAACTCTCTGGTTGTTGAAGAAGGAAGAAAATGATAGCGTGAGAGTCAGAGACTATTATATGAGATGAGGATAGAGGGTGGATTGCATCAATGGTGATGTTGTTGGTAGCTACTGTAATCTGGTTGGGAGCATGTGACAGAAAAAAAATTCTTTTTCCAAACCCAATGAGTATTTATATAGTGATTTGCCAAGTTATTTTGAGTGTGTGTGAAAACATTACAAAATTCCAACTTGGTGTAAAACAGGTGAGAAAAGATCCAAACTTTAATCTCGCTTTGATTTCAGCTATATCTAAAAGACCACCTAATTCGTAGAACTAGTTTTAGTGGATAAATTAAACATACATATTCAATGATGATGATTTTGTAGTTTGAAGGCACTCAAATTAACAAAGAGGTTATCTTTCTCTGAACAGTGTGAATATGATGATTTATACTCTACCCTGTTATGTTACTTTGAGGATAAACCACCCAACCAATATTTTTACTTTAAGCATAACCAGCCTCTGCGAAATTTTATTACTTTAAGCATAAACCAAAAAAGCTATGAAGGAGAACGTTGGAAACGTGCGTTTGAGATGTGAATGAAAAAAGCAGAAAGCTTGGATTTGGGAAATGAATTCAGACAATAATTATAGGAATGGGACTGCTTGTTTTGTGGCCATGCCTTCATAGAGATTGCCTTCCTAGGTTAAAAACAAGAAAGAAAAACTCCGATATTTAAATTCAGAATATTTAATATTAAATCAGTCTTCTCTTTTTTTTTTCGTAACTTAATGTTCAATACATTTTCTATATTTTAGTTGGAAAACACAAAATCTTATGATTTATTTGTCAATCATTTCAAATTTTAATTTAAACTAATTAAATTGTTGAAAATCTTGTCGATTAAAAATAAAACATAAATTTTATATAAATTTTATTTTATAAATTGATTATGTAACATTGTTATTTTAATCTATCATATTCATCGAATCATTTATAAATTTTCATAAATTTTATCTTTAATTCTCTTCGTCTATTTTTTAAAACAAACAATACTATAATCCCTTCTTCATTTCTTAAAATTCATCCGGTCAATCTTCCTCAAATTCTATTCCAAATTCAAAGTATATAAGATTTTTTTTTTATTTTGGTTTCTATTTGTTGGAAATAGTCTAAGTGTGAGTCAAAAGTTTTATATTGGATAAAATAGATAAAGTTAAACACTATATAAGAATAAAGGTTCATGATCACATTATTATAAGATTTTGAGATAAAGTGGTGTCAAATGTCTAATGTGTGTAAGAACCGATGGTATAGAGTGACTGACCGCATAACCATAACATAACAAAAAAAATGGTCACTCATACCTTTGAGAAAATGTTATATAACCATCTAGAATCACGATCTCTCGATGACTATAACTATAACACATATTTTATCGGCACCAAACATATTACTCTATAAATGCAAAAATTGAACATATCTTCTAACATCACCAATGGTGATGCTAATTTGGTCGTGTTAAACGCACAAAAGACTAATCATGTCAACTTTGATATATTATTATGTTAATGATTAGAGGTAATGAATGATAATTGGTTCATGAATTTGTTAACTTATTGTAGGAATGTGGAACAATAATTCAGACTTTAGAATGTTGTCAAACTCCGTCTTCCAAACTCTTTCGGCTCCCATCATTGGATTATGTTGGGTTTTGTTCTATTCCTAGGTAAACCACTCTTTAAACACAAACATTAAAAAAACTCCCATATTTCGGTTTAATTTGGTTGAAGACTGCACCATCATTTTTTTTTTTATAAAAGAAAACACTAGATATGGAATTATATTTAATTGAAATTAAACTAATATTCTGTAAATTGAACGAAATTGATAGAGTTTTTTTTAATTATATTTAAGAAAAATACTCTTATTTTAGGACGCAGTTGATTATTAGTTTGGAAATATATATTAAATATGAGTTACAAACAAGTAAGTTTTAAGTATATAGTAAATAACAAAAATTTTAATAAAAAAATTGTTATATCTATTGTTCAAAATATTTTTTTTCTTGTTTTAGTTTAAATATTTTAAGTATATAGTAAATATCAAAAATTTTAATAAAAAAATTGTTATATCTATTGTTCAAAATATTTTTTTTTCTTGTTTTAGTTTAAATATTATAGGTTGATTTTTATCATTTTCAAAATGACATAATTACTATTTGCATTATCTCGTAAATAAACCCACTCATTTCGTTTTTAATACCTAATTTGTCAAATAGTTTTTTTTTTAATAATAAATTAATCCACACGAGTTACAAAATGTTTAAGAGAGCATAAACGAATTCATCGGTGGAGTTCAATCGCGTGAATGTGTAAAATAAATATTTATGATTAAGTGTTTGAAAAATTACAAAATAAGATATAAGCAAATAATAAACATATATAAAACACACATATATGCACAACATAATTAATATTCCAAAATAACATTTAGCACCTATAAATATACAAGGTCGTAAATAGTAGTTAAAATCATAAGAAAATAACTAGTTATAAAAATTATAGTAAAGAAAAAAATAAAAGTTAAGAAGGACAAGATAAAAACAAGAACCTTTTATCGACAAAAGTAGAGTAAATTTAAAAATATTAAAATTTAAAGAAATATTATCAACAAGTAAGATTTTTACAAGTGAAATTACATCAAATTAAAATATTATAAAAGTTCTTAGTTTTATCATTTGTTTCATATGGATGAATGTATCAAAGATTTTAATATAATGAAAAAATTACAACAACAATTCCTATCTTTAAAAGTACATGCTTTTATATTTAAATATAAAAAAATATTATTTAACTATTAAATTTTAACAATTTCTCTTACAATTTTAGATATTATTTTTTAAATAGTTTTTCACTTTTTCATTTTCTCGTTCTTAACTACTTACCTCATATTAAAAAAAAAATTATCAAAATTTATTAATCAAAATATCATTATAATTAAATATTTCAATACCAAAGAAAAAACAATTATGCACAACAAAATTAATACAAAGATAACATATAGCACTTATAAATATAAAGGTCATAATATATAATATATATATATATATATATATATATATATATATATATATATATATATATTATAGAAGAACTTATAATCTTTTTATAAAATCGTAGAGCTATAAATAATATTAGACATAGTAGGTGCATAGCAGTTTGTAGGTATTCAAAATCCTTAAGAAGCTTTATCATTTATGAAACTTTAGATAAAATAATGTGCTTAATATTAAACTAAAATGATGACTTAAAGAATATAAATGAATTATTAATGATTTATTGTTTCATATATCTATGTTCTTTGTGATGAAAATAAATACCGTTTGTAATTTTATTTATTAGAAATTTTTCATGTTAATGAAAATTAAGGAAATAAGAAGTAAAAACCTAAAGAAACTACAAATTTCATACACTAACATAAGGGGACAAAACCAACGATACCCGCCAAATAGAACATGAAATTATAAACTTTTTCTAAGCAATAATCTCAATTGAAACAAAATCTCACACTCATAAAATCACATTCACTATTTTTCTTCTACAATCACTATCATCAACACAAAATCATATCACATCCATAATTTAATTTTATTTATATTCACATTATGAAAAAGAAAAATTATTATTGTTTTTTATTTCAAATGTATTCTTTGAGCCACGTTCCCAGATTAAAATCCCATAGGGAAAAACAATGATAAAAAGTTTGAGTGTACGTAATAGTTTTTTTCAAGGATTTCAAGGTCACAAAAAGAGTTAAAAACATATCATTAAAACATATTAATTGAGCATTTACTCTTTTGAGTTTAATTCAATTTGGTTCAAGTAATATATTCTAATATTATATTATTTTAATCATTTGATTTTTAATAATTTAATTTTATCGAAAACAACTAATATGATATAACATGTCAATTTATGTAAGAGACAAAAATTATACAAGAGTAAAATTACAAACTTAATTTGTGTAATTGCATTTTTATTTGTTTATTGGGTAGTTTTTTAAAGATTTCCATATGTGACAAAAAAAATCAAACAAATATGATGTAAATAGACAATTTATATTGCATATCAACGTAAATTTATCAATTAATATATCTCTACTCATCAAATTTAAAATAACTATTTTTTAATCATTATTAAACTAGTACTTGATGATTATTTTCCTATATTACCAAAATATTTTCCAAGTCTACTCGATTACCACTCTCTCATCTTTATCTTTTACTTCTTAGTAAACTGGTTAATTTTTCCAAACTCATATTGAAATTTCTTAAAAAACATCCATTGCACATATTTAACGAGTTATGAAAAATGCAATATAACCTTTTATGGTCTTCTGTATTTATATAATTTTTAACATAAATTGAAATTAGGGTTAAATATCTTTTTGTCCCTCAAATTGCAGTAAAATTTGGAATTAGTTTCTCTTCAAAACTTTCAACCAATCTAGTCATTCATCTTTAAAGATACGTGAATTTAATCCTTTTAACCAAATTTGGTTAAGTTTATCTGACGTTTCAAGCATATTTCATAATAGTATTTAAATTGTTTATACCGTTTGACACATTTTCGCTTTAATGTTAACTCAAATATTATAATAAAATGCATTTAAAATGTCAAATAAACTTAATAAAATTTAGTAAGAATGATTAAATTCACGCATTTCTAAAGATGAAGAATTAAATTAATATAAAATTTTGAAGAATGACTATTTTCAAAATTCACTTAAATTTGAGAGACTAAAAACATATTTAACTCTTAAAATTATTTATTAACATCGGAACAAGACAGAAGAGATAATTCAATTCTAGTCCATTTCATTGGTTAAACTGTCATATTTTAAGATATTGACACAAATATTCAACTAATACAAATTTATTAAAATACATTCTTAATTATTTTTGTCTTTTTTAACACAAGTGGTATTATTTTAATGGAGAAATAGTGTAACAAATTAATAAAACATTGTTTTAGAACAATATAAAAAACTAAAAGGATTATTATTTTATAACGGAGGCAATAATTTCATAAAAAAAAAGCTCTTAATTAATATATTATTATTGAAGCGCTTTGATTGGCTTTCTTGATCCAACGGTCAACAAATATTCAGCTCGTAAAAAACGCGTTGATTATGACGTTAGGTAACATTAAATGTACCAAAGTAGTTTAAAGTTAAAAATGATTATAACAATCTCGGTAAAACTAACTAGTTAATCATTAAAACTTGCAAAGTTGGCAACTAAAGAATTAATTAATTAATAATTATTCAAATCTTAATAATAAGAAATTTTCAATATTAAAATGTTAATGTTTTAAACATTTTATAACGTAAACGTTTATATAAATTAGCTTTTAACCGGTATTTGTATAAAAAAAACTGCTTAATCAAATACAAATGAAAAAGTTTTATCAAAATTTTATCTCTAATCTAAATAAAATATTTTACATAAAGCATACTTATCTAGTCCTATATTTTTTATTTATTTAATTTTTCTGAACTTTGAGTTTGCAAAATCACTATCATGGACTTATCTAAAGAATAATAGGTACAAAAATGAAGAGGACCGAAGAGTGTTTTTTTGTTAGTGTCCTACGTGTGATTCTTGAAGTCGTAATTATGACTCTCAATAGCATCCACAGTCTAATAATGATTCCACCAGGTACAACATAATTCAAAGTCATTACGTGGGTAATCATTTTTTTTCAATTCATTTAAAAAATTATATATTTTGTGTTAAATTAATTATTATTTCAAATTATGTTTTACATATTGATATTAATTTTTTTAATAAATATATGTTATCGTTAAAAATTGTATAGGATATTTTTTAATATATATATATATATATATATATATATATATATATATATATATAAAAGAGAGATAGCGCGTGGGGACAGACACGAGAGGTTGACATGCATTCGACTGGTATGCCAGCTGGATAAGCTGTGGGAATGCAGCACTCCATTTTGGACTTCCCTAAACTCGCGTCTCTTTTGACCATTTCTTTCTCAAATATCGAAATTAAAATTTGTCATTTTTATAAAATTTTGATATAATTTGATTTCTAAAATTAAAAGATAAATAGTTTATAATACATTTAACTATGTTTCAGAAAAATTAAAAAATTAAACATTCATTTCAAAAAATAAAAATATATTTCAAAATGAGTATTTTAGAAAGTATTTTCAGATTTGAAAATACCTTATTTGAAAAAAAAAAAATTCTAGAACAAGTATCTAATACAAAATATATAAAAAATAGATTATTTATTATGTATTTTAAAATATATTTTCGAATTTGAAAATATTCTCCGAAAGATCCGGTCGGAGTCGGAAATATGTTAAAAAAAAGTTACATGAAATGTATGTATAATCTTATTATCCTCTCCACTTCTTTTTTTTTTTTTCTTTTTGTTCAATATCCTCTTTACTAGCCATTTTATTCCCCAATGGCCTTTGTGTAAGAAGAATGGAGGATAAGAAAATGATGGTGTTTGTGTGGGTGGTAATGGAGGTGATAAGAACGGTGGTGATGGAGAAGTAAAAGAAAGAAGAAGATGAAGATTTTGTATGGTGGAGATGGAAGGCTCGTATGTGAAAATGAAGGTGGAGGATGATGGAAGGGGATCCAACAAACTGTGGCTTCTCCATTTTTATTAATGGACATTATCAATACGTGGGACTTTCAATAATTTTACATTTTTGTTAATTGACATTATTAATAGGACACTAGTATTTTAAAATCATTCTTTTTTTTTTTACTACCATTTGATATTACCTTTCATGATTATTTACTTACTCTTTCTTCTAAAAATCATAAAAGTTAATTTTTGTTAACACTATTTTATCTTTATATAAGTTGTCAAATGATGATGTCAAACAACCTTTTTCCTTAGGTTTAAATATGTTTTTGGTTTCTTAACTTTCAGTGAATTTTGGAATTAGTTCATTTTGAAACTTTGGACCAATTTAGTTTTTCATCTTTTGAAATACGTGGATTTAATCATTTTAATCAAATTTTGTTAAGTTTATTTGACATTTAAAACTCATTTCATAATAGTATTTAACCTAACATTAAAGCAAAAAATGTGTCAAATAGTATAAACAACTTATATATAATCTTGATACGCGTTTGAAATGTCAAATAAACTTAACAAAATTTGATTAAAAGGACTAAATTAACGTATTTCGAAAGATGAAAGACTAAATTAGTACAAAATTTCGAAATAAATTAATTTTAAAATTAACTGAAAATTAAGGAACTAAAAACATATTTAACCCTTACTAATACTAACGTGGTACAGTAACAAAAGAAAAGTGCAGGAAGAAGCAGCCTAGGTTGAAAGTTAAGGCCCAATAAACTACTATAGAACTTTCGTGGCCCATGTTATTTGGATGTTGTTTTATTTCTTATATATTTTTATGAAAAAAAAAAAGCATGTTATTAGTTACATGAGTTAATCCAAAACTAATATGATTTTATGAAAATTATGACCAGTTATAATTATAATTTTTTATTTTTCATCACATAAAAAAGTATGTTTTTTGTTTTTGTTTTATATAATTTTTTTTTAATTTTACTGTAGACGTTTATTATAAATATAACTTCTATTTTTCTCTGACTAAATCATGTTTTATAAACACGACTTTCTTGATTTTATATTGAATTTATACTTAACAAGTACATTCTCAATGCATTAAAACAAAAATAATTTTTATAATACATAATTTCAGTAAAATAAGAATAAACGAGACTATGCAAGCCAACATCACTTATATATGAGATAAAAAAAAAAGGTTGGAATCATGTTTGTGGAGTAGGACTTTTTTATTCTTAGACACACTTATCAAATGGTCATTAATCACAAATTTTCTAATTCTAATATTTTGTACAAATTCCACTGTAATTGTAATTTTCAGTGTTTTTATCTTTAATAACAACAGCAATAAGAATAAACATATGAATTTAATTGAATGAGAGTTGCTAACCATTTATATATATAAAGATAAACCTTAATTTTGAATGAGAACTGCATATAAAAGCAAATTCCAAGTATCAGGAACACCAGGGAGACACCAGTGACTGCAATCCATGCTCCTTCTTCCACCAAATCCATAAACAGATGGGTGACCATCTTTTCTCATCTGTGACAATGCAGTTATATTCAGCAAATTCACATGCTTTGACATCTTTCCCAACACCTTCTGTAACACTGTCTCAGCTGGGTGTGAATACTTTGTTCCAGACATTGGCACCATTTGCCCCTCACAGAATCTTGCCTTTGCCTCACCCCATTTTTCTCCACTGCATTAATTCACACTATAATATACGGATAGATACGTATACCAAATATAAATTATTCTCATGGAAGTACTATCGCTAAAATTACTTTATAAATTAGATACTTCGTTGATAAGTATCGATAAAGTATTCTATATTATCGAATACTAATATACGTCGGACACGGAAACATTATCAAGTTGAAATTGGAATGAGAAATTTGTTGGATTTTAAGAAACTAGCTGTTGTGAGTAATTAATGCACTAGCCGTTGAAGTGTAAATAATTAATGAGTTACCCGTTTATAACGGTTGAGAGTACAAAAAATATGGGTCTATAAATATAGTATGTATTGTATGAATAAACAACAGCAAAAGGTGAATAAAATTTTTTCACAAGATTATAGAGTTGTTGTCTAACAAAGTGCTAACAAAATTTAGTGAGAATCATAAATTGTTAAAGTTTACACACCTGAGATGATCTGGAGACACTCCTTGAAAGAAGACCCTTGTTTTGTTAGGGTTAACGTTGTCCTCAACCCATCTGGCCCATGTTTTCAAGCCTTTCTCGTATGCGACCAAGCGATCCATGTCCTTGTACGTGTGGTTTCCTTCTCGAATGAAATCCCATCTGCAGAAAGAGAAGAGTGAAGTACCAAACCAAACTGCATGTGTGATTATTTTAGGATTAATAATAATAATAATGTCTGTATTCTGCGTACGGTTGTTTTCTTCCGATGTGAAGCCACCAATGCCAAGAGTCGAATATGAGTATATCATTTCCTTTCCAGTTTTTTCCATCTTCAATCGAATCCAATTTCAGGACTCTACCAATGCTTTCACTTGCAATATCCACCAAAAACGCGTTACGTGAAAGCTTCACCTTCACATCATACATCTACATATTTGACAGAGAAAAACTTAATTGGTTTATTTAAATGATGAAAAGGATTATGAATATAGAGAAGAAAAAGTTAATCAACGAGAGAGTGGTTTGTAACCGGAAAAGTGAAGGTGGATAAAGATCCAGTTCTGAGTGAGGTGTAGTTGGCACGTGGCACAGCCGTGTGAAGCATGCAAGTGAGTGATTGCCATTGATTCAAACTCAAGGAGTCCCCCACAAACAAAATACTCTTCCCTCTCACTCTTCTCAACAGATCTTCGCCATTGAATCTGTACACACCATTCAACTCTAAGGTGGGTCCATCACCATAATCATAAATTCAAATACTATTTTCTCAGAACCAATCTTGCATCTCTGCATTCCATTATAATAAAACAGGTGAAAGCAACATCACAACCACATGCTCTTAATTTCACACTTTTTTCTTTAAATTGCACAGATTGAACACATATTAAAATGTTTATAACAACTCACTTGTTCTATCTTCTGGTGGTTAGCCCTTTTTTAAGTGGCTTAGAAAGCAAGTAACAAGTGGACCCCAAGGAAATTGTGAAATCTACATCGGATGTCATATTCAAGTTCAATAAATATAGAAGAAATCCATAAATCCAGAACTGCCATTAATCTTTTGAATCATCTCAGTGTTCTTTATTTATTGACATCGCAGAAAATATCTAGACAAGATCACTCTTGATTCAAAAACTTTAACATTCTGATATCACTGATGGATATTTCGAGAGAAGATTAACTGACGAGATACAATACGAACGAGACATAAGTCTAACATTGAACTCACTCTTAGCCTAAAATCTTAAGATAATAAATTTAAGAGTCTTCATCCTTATATGCCGTTTAAATTCTGCATTTTTACTTAATAGAAGATTTAGATTCATACTTAAATTTACTACCGTAAGGAGAAAATGTCAGTAATAACGATACCATGATGTGAAAACTGAGAGAATAAGAGAAAATAAAGGATGTGTGTACCTTGGTAAGTTGCAGTTTTTGGGCTGCCATCTGTACTTGACATAGTTTTTATCAGGACGACCATTTCTTATGCAATCAAACTGTTTGAGAATAAAGGGACATTGTGAGGTATTATAAAGAGGGTATGATTCATCAGCAACCCAATTTCCCTGAGAAAAATCACAACGACTCGTTGCAGTGATTCCTCTTCCCTCTTTGTGATGACCACCCCCGTGTATATGAATGAAGAGTAAAATAAGCAGCACAATTAATATCGCCATCGCAGTGTGGAAACTGAAAACATAGGTGTCAGAAGTTGTTGCTGGAGCTTAACTCAGTGTGAATGACACTGAAAAAAGATTCTGCATATGTACTTCACTTTGGAATTACTTTGAAAAAAGATTATGCAAAGATGATGAAATGATTGAGTGCATAAATTGATGTATTGAGAGGGATACAAGTGAGACAAAAGAGAAACAGAAGGATGAAAGAGAGAGAGAGAGAAAGAAACATGAAATGGATAGAAACCAGAGAGAGTGTTGTGGTGTATATATGGAGGTTACATAATGAAATTTGTAATTGAAATGGCTTAGTGGGCCTCATCAACCAAGTGTGCTCTATCCAATATTATCAGTGGTTAGAAAATGAGAACAAGGAGGAAAAAGTGTTGCTTTTATTCTTATATTTTTAAATGATATTAATTTTTTACACATGTAGTGATGAGGTGACAAGTATAAGGTTGGATTCTTTACTGGTTTTTATACGTTATTTTTTTGCTGTGTTTTTATAATATATCTATAGTCACTAATTTTAAAATATTAAAACAAATGTTTTAATGTTTAGTAGAAGATAACACAAAAAGTTCGGTAAAGAAATCGGACTCAACAAATTTCTATTAAAGAATAAGTATATGATTCTTCAATAATATTAAGAATTTAAATAAATGTCGTTTAATTTATTGACAAAATTAGAGAAAACAAACTGTACAAATTAAAAACATAAAACAATTTTTTTGTAGACATATAGGAAACATATTTGGTAAAAGGTAGGGTAAATGAATTTTCACATGCTCAATCCAGGGATGCATTTTCTATGGCTAGAATTATTTATAATTACATAATTTATGACATTATAGTCATTAGATGAATGATGGTTAAATGAATAGGGAGGATTTGATATGACTTGATAAATTTTGTCTTTCACAAGTTAAAGACTCATAATAAGTTTTCAAAACAATTTTATTTGCTCCCACTATTTTTCTAATATCTTTGTTTTTTTCCATTTTTTTTTTCAGTTGATTTCCTTATGCCAAAACTGAATATTGATCGATAGGACATTACTCCAAAAACTAACTGTAAAAGGATTTGAAAAAATTGCGTCAGATCATAAGTTGTGTTGAGGAAAAATACAATCTAAGTTGAACTTTTCATAAAATATAAAGAAAGAATTTAGATGAATAGAAAGTATTGTGGTAATTTGTTAATTACACAAAAAGCATTATGTTTTTTTCCAAATATTGTTGAAAATTTTGTATAGATCAAAGATAAGGAAATCCTAAACCCTAAACTTTACAGAATAATAGTTAAGTTTAAAATCTATTTTTTAAAATGATATCAGTACCATTTGAATCATATTCTAACCAAATTTATTATTTTGTTGAATTTATCATATCACCATTATTAAATTACACCGCTAATATCTAATTTTATACTCCAAATATATATGTTTTGGTGTGAAAATTTATGTTGTAAATTGCATATAAATTAAAAATAATACAAATTTAGAGTATATAAATAACGATAAATCCTAGCTTATAAACTAATTTTGTACAATTGTATTAAACTTAAAATTTATTTCATAATAAACTTCTCAATAAATTAGGGAAGAAGATAATATCATATTAAACTATCTTACATGTCGGACACCAACATTTGTCTCTCGATTTCCATTACAATAATTTTTTTTTTAGTGTTTAGCATTGAATGCAATTGAATACAATAATATTTTTTAATTTAACTACATGAATTTAATAAAAGAAAAAATGATATTTTAACAAAGTTTTGTGTGATAAACTTTGACAAACAACTGTTTTTGATAAAAGAAAAATTAAAACTTTATTACTTTATTTTTGTAACTTCGATAAAAAAAATGTTTCTATTTAATAATTTTGACAATTTTTTCAATAAAATATTTTTCAAAAATAATCATTTTTATTAATAAAATAAATTGAAAGTATTGAAGACAAGGAGTTGTAAAATCATTAAAAAAAACAAATATAAACCTTTTATTTTGATGTTAAATTGAAAAATTAAATGCAAGGTATATAAATATACGAAAAATAAAATAATAATAATAATAATAATAATAATAATTAGTATTAATGTTTCATAAATGAATTATTAAATTAATTTAATTTGGGAAGACCAGATAATTGTTTATTTATATTTTATGCTATAAAAGACTACCTGGTGAAGAGATTGACGCGGTCAATTTTGACCCAAAATATATCATTTATCTATCAAAAATACAAGAAGAAAACATGAGTGGAGATTAGATGAATTCAAAGTTCTAACAAGTCACTGCTCGATTTCTTTCATTTTTATTTTCTTTATATATATATATATATATATATAAATAATAAATAAGAATGAAAAGGTTAAATAATGTTAATATGTTCAAAAAGATTATTACAAAATGTTAATATAACCAAGGTCACCATTTTAATAACAAGGAAAAAACAGAAATATATTACAATGAATTTACACATTTTAAACATTTGTTTAGTGCTCTAAAGTTGATTGTATAAATAGAAGTAATTATCTCTTTCCTTTTCATTTGGTTTTCTTTTAATTAATAGCAGTGACAGATGTCATATTCAAAATCCAATACAGAACAAAAATCAAGAACTGTAAACGATATTTCTGACCAATATTAATAACATTAGAAGACGAGAATAAATGGGAAAGAATATTTCAAACTTTCTTTTCTACATATGTTCCGATATTAATCATTGTTGACAACGTCTTGGTTTTTATTTTTTCGTATTTTTTTAATGATATTATTTATTTCATCACAAGTATTTCTTCTTGTATAGGTTTACGTTAAATTAAAGAACAAAAAGTTTAAAACAATTGTTTGTTTTGGTTAAATAACTTTGAAGCGTGGGAATTCATTAAATAATAATAAGAATTAATGCAAGATATTGATTTACGTAAGAACCTAGAAAAAATATAAATAAATTTTGATGAGTAAGAAGTAGATAAAAAAAATAATATTGGAATGAGTATTGAAATAGGACGAAGATACATAGATATTTATTCGGATCTCTATACCTAATCTAAAAATTAAATATTATGTATACTCATATTTGTAGCTGTAAAAATTTTCGTTAAAATTGAAATGGGTCTGAACAATATATACATGTACAAGTTCAATGTTATCTCTAATTAGTAGAGATGATAACTCCATGAAATTAAATTAAAGAAAATTTGATTTCTTTTTTATATTTAAATTTATATTTATTTTGAGTATAAAATTTATGTCTCAACTTTGTTGGATAAAGATAAAAACTATAATTACATAAAATTCAGTATAAAATAAGTTAAAATTATTTTGATAACTTAAAAGAGACATTTACGAACGTGTGAACAGATATACAAATGCTTATTCTCATTCGTACTTAATTTAAAAAACATATATTATTAATATTTATGTATTTCAGTTGACTAAAAAATTCTAAATCAACGCTAGCGTTGAATTGTACCGAGCATTCCAAATTATTTTTATATTAAACATATTTTTTTTATTATTATATTACAACAAAAATCTTAAATAATAATTAATTTTAATAATAAAAAATTATTAAAATAAAAATTTATTAGTTATTAAAATAATTATTATTATAAATTAAAATTAAAATTAATTATAAATTAATTAATTAAAGATTAATTTAAAAGCTAATTTTGATAATCAGATCTTTAATAACTAATATTTCGTCATTGATTTATAAACTATTTTTTTAATGACTAAATTTTAAAAACAAATTTAAAAGTAAATTATAATTTTTTATTTTTTATTTATGATAACTGTTTTAATAATAATAATTTATTATTTATAAATTAATATTTAAATTGATTATTATAATGATTAATAATTTTTTTACACAAAAATTAATATTTAATGGAAGATTTTCTAGTAGCGTCACTTTATTTGTCATATATAATGACCAATGAACATAATTGTTTTATTTTCTTAAAAAGTATTAAAACCAAGCTTATTTTGAAGGTTTTTAAAGTAAAAAATAATTAGGATTTTTTAGAAAATAAGTCGAGAGATTTCTCAAATGATATTAATAGTTTTACTTTGTTATTATTATTATTTATTGAAATTATTTTTATCCACAATAAATATCATAAAAATATTCCACTAAAATTGTACATGAATCTTTTCCGAGATTTTTTACTTTTAAAAATATTATAATTAATTATTACTTCATTTAATTTTTATCTACCTTTTACCACAATCATACGTTTTTCTTGACCTCTTATATTTTTAAACACATGCCCTGGTAGTTCCTTAAGTTTCTTTCTTCAAATTTTAAAATAACTAAAATAAAATGCATTATTTTTAATGAATAAGAAAATGCATAAAACAAATATATTAATGTTGTAGACATCAAATAATATATTTGATAACACAGAGGATACCATCGGCGGAACATGGTTATGACTAAAGAGAGTAATGGTTTTTCCGAAAGTCTTTAATTTTAAATTATATTATATATATATATATATATATATATATATATATATATTAAGTTTTTAAAAGTTTTTATTATTTTTTTTATATATATTTTTTATTTATTTATTTTTATTATTTAAAAAATAAAATAAAAAATAATTTGATGGATGTTCATTAATAAAAAAAATAGGATTTTGTCTTTGTATATAAGATTCTTTTTTAGTGAATTATCAAGAAAGTATGAAAGTAAAAAGAAAGATAAAAAGATAATCGGGAAAAATACTGAAAAACAGATAGATTGATGAATGTATTATTACAATATGTCTCATAAATCAAAATTAATATTCTATTATGATTTATGTATCTTAAATTTATGATTTTCTTATTCTTATTACGATGTTTTTCTCAAATTAATATGAACCTTAATCAAAATTTTAAGAATTCTTTTATGAAATTGGCATGAACTTGATTATAATTTTCCTCATATTAGTATAACTATAAATTGTGAAATTTAGGAATTTTTTATTTTTAGTTTAAATTTGTAAAATGTTATGAATATATCTTGATTGCATTACAAATTTTATTACACATAATAAATTAGTTGAATAGTTTAAAATTGGAATAGAAAATAAAAATATTAGAAATTAAAAAATACATTCGTGAATCGATGTGAAAAAATAATTTAAATAAAAAAAAATTAAAAAGTTCATTTATTTAATTAATAAAAACAATTTATATATTTAAAAAAATTAATCTGACACCCCTACAACTTTTATCCAAATTCTGCCATCGTATTATACACATGCATTAGTCACTAGATAAACTATAGTTAAATGGGTTAGGTGGATTAAATTATTATTTCAAATTTTTTTTTGCATATTAATTTTCACATATTAAACACACATTTTCTCGCTATTGTTTTTATTTGCTTTAGTCGAAAATCGGCTCTCGTAGTTTTTTTTTTCTTTTTAAAATTTAAGTAGATTTTTCTTATGATAAAACTTAATGAATAAGATATTACTCTAAGCTAAATAGAAAAGGAGCTAAAAAAATTACATTATTATGACATAAGGTTAAATCTACTCAGCAGAAATACACTGAGGGATGGCAACGGGACGGGATGGGGACGAATTTCGTTATCTCATACCCATCTCCGTAAAAATATTTATCTCTATCCCATATCCAAACCCAACAGGTATCAAATTTTTATCCCATCCCCATCCCCATGGGGTAACGGGTATAATCTCATACTCATACACGTACACGTTTTCTTACTACTTCAATATTAATTTTAATTATTTTTTATAAAATAATAAAAAACTACAGTAAACTAAACATAATATTATCAAATATTTAATATGAGGAGGATGTTTGTTTATTCGATATCAAATACTTTGAAATAAATTATAATTGTTTACATTTTAGATTAGAATACCAAATAAAATTTCATAAGAACCAAAACATTTATTGAATTTGCAAACGTTAATGAAATTTAGTTGATAAAATTTAAAAATATTTAAAAAAAAATATAAAAAGAAAACAAATATTCAAATTAAAATATATTTTAAATGTTTGTTTACTTCAATTTTTAAATTTTAATGAATCTTTGTTTTATACACTAATAAAAGTTATAATACATCATTTGATCAAAGTGACGCAAAAAACAAATAATAATTATAATAATAAAATTTTAACATAGATCTTGTATCTTTTGAACTCTAATATATGTTGGATGTTGACAAAAAAACATTCATGGCAATTATATTAAATTTTTATATTATAGCAAATAAAAGTTATTTATACAATTACAATGAAAAAATTACAGTATGATTGATAATGAGTTAGAAAATAAAAAATAAATAGATAAAATATATCAAAATAGTATTCTATGTGATGAAAATAAACAACAAATAAAAATATAAAAAAATTAACAAATGTGTATCTTGTAAACAATTTGAGAGACTATTAAAAAGAATCGCTTAATGAAAAAACAGTATAATTAAAGGTATGATAAGATGAAAAATACATTAGAGATTTAAGAAAAGTTTTTAAATATCAACATATATACTCAATGGTTGAGAAACAATAAAAATTATTTTAGCAAAACAAAAGAGTTATTCAAATGAAACAAAAATTAATAAAGTAAAGAATTTTTTTTTATATTACCTAATAAATGAAAGGTTTATGTTATTAAACACTTAAATTGAGAGTATTAAACATTCTCAGGTGAAAGGAAAATATACAATAAATAATAATATTAAAAAATAATAGAAATATTCAAACGTAAGACATAAAAAAAAATTAGGTTAAAATATATTTTTTGTCCCAATTTTCGTCAAGTTTTTTCAGACAAGTCCTAATTTTGGTTTTGTGTTCAAATAGGTCCCAATTTTCGTCAATTTTGTTCAATTGGGTTCTTTTTTGCTAACACCGTTTAAATCATTAACGGCACGTGTCACTTCATGGTTTTTTTGAATTTTTATTTTTATTTTTTTGAATTTTTTTAAATTTTTTAAATTTTTTTTAAAAATTTTGTTAATTTTTTTTAAATATACACGTGTCAACCTAGGAGTGTGCCACGTGTCACTTCGTGGTTTTTATGAATTTTTTTTGAATTTTTTTAAAAAAATTTAAATTTTTTAAATTTTTTTTTAAATGTCCATGTGTCAACCTAGTAGCGTGCCACGTGTCAAAGTCAATGTTCTAAATTCAATTTGGTCCCTATATTTGTTATTTTTGTTCAATTAGGTCCCAATTTTTGTTAACATTAACCAATTTGGTTCCTCTCAAAATTAAAACCAAATTTAATTTTTATATTAAAATTCATATTTTTTATTAAATATCTTTATTTAATATATTAAAATTCACATCATTATAACTTTGATATAAAAATTAAATTGGTCACATCTTCTATAGGGACCAAATTGGTTAATCTTAACAAAAATTAGGACCTAATTGAACAAAAATAACAAATATAGGGACCAAATTGAGTATAGAATATTGACTTTGACACGTGGCACACTATTAGATTGACACGTGGACATTTAAAAAATAAAATAAAAAATAAAATAAAAAATTCAAAAAAACCACAAAGTGACATGTGGCACACTCCTGGGTTGACACGTGTACATTTAAAAAAAATAAAAATTTAAAAATAAAAAATAAAATAAAAATAAAAAAATTCAAAAAAACCATGAAATGACACGTGGCAGTCACTGTTCATGGCCGTTAATGATTTAAACGGTGTTAACAAAAAAGGACCCAATTGAAAATAATTGACGAAAATTGGGACCTATTTGAACACAAAACCAAAATTAGGACTTATTTGAAAAAACTTGATGAAAATTGGGACCAAAAAGATATTTTAACCAAAAAATTAATTGACATACATCATTTTAACATAATTACATAAATGTTATGATAAGTTGAAAAATATATTGGAGATGCGAATGAATTTCATGACAAACCAAATAATTAGAAAAAATAAAAAATAGAAAGTATATATATATATATATATATATATATATATATATATATATATATATATATATATATAAGGTTACTTAATTAATTTTGAATATTTTAATAATTTAAACAAGGATGAAGATATGACGGGGACGAGTATTATGACGGGGACATGTACATCCTCATGCTCATCCCCGTACCCAATTGAAAAAGTCGGGGATTTCCCATACCCATATCTATACCCAGTCAATGCGGGGATTCCCCAATAATAAATAAAGTAATTTTAATGTTTGCATTGAATGCCATAGAATATAACAAATATGTTTCCTTTTACCACATTAATTTGATTCGTAAAAATTTGACCACATTATCTATAAAGAGATTTTAAAATCAAACAAATAAAATGGCCTATATTAATATAAATTTTTTTAAAATTTAAATATTTATAAATGAATAAAAAAGTGAATATAAAATAACTGTAAGTTATATAAATATTAAAAATAGAATAATTATTCATTCATAATTAATTCTTATCCAGCTATGAATTGATAATTAATTCTCTTTTATTTGTCGGGTTGTTCAAAATTTATATAACAAAATTCTGCATGTAATTCTAAAATCATAACTGAAGAACACATTCAAACCAACATCATCACGTACAATAGTTCTAGAATAAAAAAGAGTTGCACAAATTACCAACACAAACAAGTCCATCAAAACATTACTACCACTTAGATTTCGCCAAAAATAAATCTACAAATTCTCATGCTTACCTATCTAATGACACTTAATAATAAAAGAAGGTGAAAGAAAAACTAATGAAAACTAATACACCATGAAAAAACTTAAATAGAACTCATCAACAATGTTCTAATTGCCATCTAAAGAACATGGATAAGGTACATTGTTCTTGGAACCCATGGTGATGATGAGGAGGAGGAGGATTTTGGTTGAGAGGAAGAATCAGTAGCATCATCAATGGTGTTGTCATCAGAGGAAGAAAGTGGGGTGGATGATGGGGGAGTTACATTACATAGTTGAATCATTCTTAAGGTAGAAAAGGAGGATGCATGTGAGATTTGAAATGGAAAAATGATATTGAATTGGATATGTAGAGAGAGAACTTTTTTTTTTCCACAAATGTTAGTCGCTATTTTTCGTCAATTGAACCCACGACCTTTCAAAAAAAAAAAGAGAATGAGAAATATTTTTAGTAACAAATAAATTATTTTGTTTGATATTTTTTTCTAAAATAGTTGTAATAATCAATAGAGTGATTTAGATATTTTATAAGAGAATCAAGAAAATAAGGATAAGTTACAATGAATAACTGTGGGCCTATTGCATATCTGAGAGTTATGATTTCTGGTCAAAAAAGGAATAGACAATGATACAAAACATATGTGGTTTTCAAAAGTGAAACAAAAAAAAAGGAAAATGATTTTTTGATTATTAAATTTTGACAACTTTCTTTTACCACCATCTTTTAAGTGGTTTTTAATTTTTTCATTTTCAATATTCCAAGACCACTTAGAAAATGTCACCTCATGTTGTAAGAGAAAGTTGTCAAAATTTAGTAATCAAAATATCATTATCCAAAAAAGAAATACAGAATTTGAGAACAAAAATACCAAGTTCAACCATATTAAAATACATGCAAAAGTGTGCCATGTAACAAACCGTCCATTAAAATATGAATTTTATTTGGATGTTAAAAGCAAAGGAGGTATATGGTCCACAAAAAATTTCAGTTAAATAATTTTATAATGTGAAAATCTAACTAAAAAATAGCAAGTATGTGTATACCTTAGTAAGTTAAAGTTTTTTTTCAAATTTATTGTGAAAAAGAGGGTTATAATCCAATTTCTTTGAAATAAATCACATATATCGGTGATGAACACTCACGTGTATGTGTGAATAAAAAGTATAATAAATGGTCCAAATGATTAACATCACCTTTAATCCAAAATTTTAAAACAATAAGCTTATGAGTCTTCATCCTTTATATCATTTTCATCTTTTTCAATTTTATTTAATGTTGAACTTAGATTCACATTTGGATTTCGAGCAATGTGAAAATTGAAAACAAAGGTGGTAAAAGAAGTTGGTGGAGCATCAACTTAATGTAAATGACAATTAGAAGACGGTGCATGTGCTTCCCTTTCTAATATATGTTACTATTAAAATTTTATCAATAACAATGATATAATTTGAGCTCGAATATGAAAAAATGGAATGCAAATTGTTTCTTTAGCACTTTGACACATGCATAAATTGAAATCTTAGAGGAATGCAAGTACAACGAAAGAAAAACACACGAGAATAAAAGAGAGATGACATTTGAAAAGCTCTTGAAGGTGGAAGCCTCTCCAAAACCCTCTATATTCAAAGCATGCATAAATTATTTTTCTCAAATTAAAAATTGCATTTTGATATCCAATTTTTGCTCATTTTTTTATTCATGAAATGTGTTAAAATGTGGACTTTGAGTCTTGAGTACGAGACTAGACATTATAAAGATGGTCCAATAGTGATTGATAGTAGGTGAGTTTAGCTTAAATTATACTTCTTAACAAAATATTTTCTCAAATGATGTTTCATTAATTAAATGAAAATTATATACTTTACAAGGCTTTTTGCATAATGATTTATCTTACAATTAATAAATTTAACTAGTTACTCTTTACTTTTTTTTCACATGTTACTTGCTCAATGAATATTCATGGAATGAGTCTTTTAGTAGTGATATTTTTTATTATAAAGTCTTCGATTCTCAACATAATAATATGAAAAAATTAGATGTATTTTCTCTTATTATAATCTTAAACTATGTGATTGTATTGCTTGTATACAAAACTGTGAAAAATATTAATCATATCAGTATAAATAAAAGGTAAAAATAGTGTGATGATTGAAGTGAAACATTAAGAATAAATTTTGACGTAGTTTTCAACTATAATACTAATTTAGTGATACGGGCAAATTAAATCAAATTAATGTACCAAAATCAAATAATAGTTTATAAGGAAATAAATTAATATCAATTTTTTTTTTACTTGCTCATGTCTTTAATAATAACAAAGGGTATTATTACTTCTTTTAATCACAAATTGTATGTCATATTTAACAGTGGTTGTTATGTGTCATCTTAAATAGTGGTGATACTTGGTTATAAAAATATCCAATATCATAATAAGTATTATTAGAGGATAAAAAATAAGATGGAGATGGAAAGTAATAGCAATTAGTTGAATTATTATTAAGGTCCCGTTTGTTTCGGTAGATAGAAAAATATGTATTTAGTGTTTATGGGGAAAACACAAAACAAGATAAAATACGGAAAAAAAAATATTTAAATTATTTTATTATATCAATGAAATCAATTATAAAACCTCTTCTTCATTTCTATTCACTTTTCAAACAATTTCACTTTTATTTTCTATCAAATTCACTTATTTTTGCTCTTTTAAATTTATCTTTCAATCTAAACACAAGTTAAGAAATATATTTAACTCACAATTGATGGACGAAGATATTTAAATGGATATATAAGGTGATGGAGAAGAAAGAGTAGAAAAATAAATAGGGAGATAAAGCATATTAATAAAAGAGAAATGGTTTCCTTTGATGATTTTTTTTTTTTGTGAGATATATAATGTGTAATAATGTATAGTAGTTTGGTGTGAGTTGTAAGAGAGCCAGAAAAATTAATTTGGTCCACAAGGTTCAATTTACAAGAAATAAAATTGTGGGCCAATTATATATATATATATATATATATATATATATATATATATATATATATATTTTGT
>Ga0214543_1001929_pt1 | contig 40758 bp, 23 predicted proteins | sample CNSS2metaG_FD_160094 | JGI IMG/M metagenome (GOLD analysis project Ga0214543, IMG submission 160094) | Root nodule microbial communities from cowpea collected in UCLA plant growth center, Los Angeles, California, USA - CNSS2 | ecosystem: Host-associated > Plants > Roots > Nodule | place: USA...
TTTCATATTCTCTTTTTATTCTTCAATTTATTTGGAACGCATATAATCTCAAACAGTTAATGGATTTCAATTTTAATATTTTTTAGATTATAAACCATGGCGTGAGCTCTTCTTTGGTGGAGAAAATAAAGTTGGATATTAAGGAATTCTTCAACCTTCCAATGTCAGAGAAGAAAAAGTTTTGGCAGACTTCAGAGAATATGGAGGGTTTTGGGCAATTATTTGTTGTGAGTGAAGATCAAAAGCTTGATTGGAATGATATGTTCTACATGACAACCCTTCCTACCAAATCCAGAATGCCCCACTTGTTTCCACAACTCCCTCTTCCTTTCAGGTTCTATATTTGTTTATATTTTGTCACATTTTTTTATGTGTATGTATTTATATATGCATTCTCTTTTTTATAGTGATATCATAATACAAATTATTCAACTTTGGTACCACTCATTTTGTGAGATTCTTGAACTGTTTTTTTTTTTTTTTTTTTTTTTTTTTTTTTTTTTATTTTTTTTTTTTTTTTTTTTTTTTTTTATTTTTTTAAAATTTTTTTTTTTTTTTTTCTTTTTTGATTATAATTGGAATGGTTCTGATTTTATTTATTTATGTAGAGGGGGGGAGGAGGGGGTGTCTTGTTTATGTGATATATAGTGGTTTGGTAGGAGTAAGACCACAAAGAAAGGTGATTTTATTAACTTAAAAATAGTCTAAAACTCAAGTATAAGCATATTATTATTTCTTATAACTTGTAAGATTTAATTCTACTCTTTCAAATTTAAAAATGAAAAATTGTAATTCAAAATTCAAAACATACGTTTTAATTTCTAAACATTAAACTAGAGATACTAAAATATGTTTACAAATATTATCTCTACTCTGTAAAGTATATTTAAAGAACCTTAAACCTTTATGTTTTTTTTTTTATGTTGTGTAAACTAAAACTGGATTTTCTCTAAATTATATATGTCAAACCTAAAACTAAAATATATGTGTTTATTGACAACCTAAACTTGCCAAAGTGTAGAAATAGATTGTTTATGTTTGAAATTTAATCAAGGTAAACAGAAAACAAAATTGTGCATTTTTATAATTTGAGGAAAAAATATGAAATAAATTATTTCAGTGCAAAATTCAATATTCGGATAGAAGTGTTAAGAGAAGAAAACAACACTTTCAGTAGAACGAACAATACAATAAAATATTTTATTACGGACCAATTTTAGAAATTAAAAATAATTAGTCATTATAATGAACAATTTAAATACTAATTTATAAACTAAATATTATTGATAATTAAAATAATTTTTAAATTAATCATTAACATTAATTACAGAGATTTTAGTTACTAAAAAAATCATTTTTCAATTTGTTCCATTAGTGACCAATTTAAATACAAATTTAGAGGTCAATTGTCTTGATAGTTAAAATCTTTGTAACTACTGTTTCTAATTAATTTAGAGACTAATTCATTATAATGATCAATTTAAAAACTATTTTAGTTATCGATCATTTTTAATTTATAAATTGGTATCTAAATTAGTTACTACGGTGACCAATTATTATTTGTCACTAAAATTGATCACTAATAAAAAATATTTTTGTAGTAAGACATGTACAAAATTATATTACGTTCTAAGCATAGGCATTTTATGCATATTATTAATATTTTGTATTTTAATCAGTGAAAAAGAATAAAATAAATAAAACATGATACTTGAAATGTCTAAATCCCAATACAAAGTTGCAAAACAATATTGGATAGTGGTAAAAGGTATCCACAAACCCGAACCTCTTTTCCAACAAATTTAGGTTACATCTAACTTAACCTTGCATATAGTTTGTACAATTGTATACATCATCACCTTGTTTTAGTGTATTGACCCCTTACTTGCAAAACCAAGTAGAGTTTTTCCAAATACATACCTTTCTGACATTTCCAATTCATCTTTCCCTAGCACTATTGCCTTTATTTTCCTAATTGTACTCATGCACTCCTACCTTTTTTTTTTTTTTTTTGTAAGCTTAGTATAACTCTACGCTTTGTAAAACTTGTTCTCATTCTGACTTTTGACAGAAAAGGACTTTTAAGTTATAAACATCATCTTCAATTGGCCAACTTTCTTATTACATTATTGATCTCATAAAAGGGATAAAGGAAACCTTTCAGAGTATGAAAAATATTTCTTGTTGAATTTATGTGTTACCCATACCCAAAGTTTAATCTGTGTCAAACAAAAGATTTTTTCTAATTCGTACTAGCAATATTAAAAATAATTTTATTTTTCATATTCTAAATAACCCAAATGATTGCTATCCACATATTCTTCAAATGAAATTACTTCTAGAACTAATCTCTAAACTACTAAATAATTTGAAGTGATTCATCGCTCAGCTATGTTGTACTGACCTTGTCCCAATCCATCCATATACACATGTTTCACATTGCGGTTGCAACCTTACAAGTAAAAAAAAAAAAAGACAATACATTGTTTCATCTACCTCACCACACATCACTTGTTCCTAATTCTTACAACAAGTTGTCATCAAGACATTTCCATCAACCCCATTTCCACACAGGCCTCAAATCACTCAACCACCTTGACTCATGTGTAGGGTTACCGTTATCATTCAAGTTTCTCCAAGATTTACATTTGGATTCTAAAAATTCATTTCAGAGTCCATCATCTTCCATAACCAACCTCTATTCCCTTTTAGCCAGTAAAACAATGTTAAATAATCAATGTCCTTGGCAGCACCCGAAGAAAAACCATACGAAAAATTATTTAAATGTGATGTAAGATTAAAATCATGATTGTGAATTGATTAATATTTTACAGTTCTGAAATTTAGGAACTAATATTAAAGAAGTAATCATTTATATATATTTCTTAAAGAAATCTATCTCACAGCCGAGTTGGTCTTTGTTATGCAGAGAGAATCTAGAGCTATACTCACAAAAAATGAAAGATCTGGCGATGATCATAATTGGGCAAATGGGAAAAGCTTTGGAGATTGAAGAAAGGGAAATGAGAGAATTATTTGAAGATGGGATACAAATGATGAGGATCAACTATTATCCGCCTTTTCCTCAACCAGAAAAGGTCATTGGTTTAACAAATCATTCAGATGGAGTAGCTCTAACCATCCTCTTACATGTCAATCAAGTAGAAGGATTGCAGATAAGAAAAGATGGCACGTGGATTCCTGTTAAACCCTTACCTAATGCCTTTGTTGTCAATGTTGGTGACACAATGGAGGTAAACTTTGGCTGGGGTTTAGTTTGATTTTTTTTTTTCAGTTTTAAATTTGTAAATTATTGCAAATACATTTTTTATAAGGCTTTAATATTTTAGATTTTTATTTACTATAAGAAAATTATCTTTTAAAAGGTTAAGAGTCTTATTCACCCTATAAAACTCAAATTCAATTCGTTAACAAATGTTTTGGGTGATGTATTAAGGGTATTTTTTTTTTTGAATAAATTATATTTTATTTTATTTCTGACTAGTTTTTTATCTTTTCAATTTTTTTTTATTCTAAAATTTTTGGTCATCTTAGTTTTTAAAAGTAATGATTGTTTTCAATTTTGAACCATTTTTTACTGATTCCGGATGTGAAAACCATTGCATTCATCATATACATGAAAATTACAAAATTCAACTATTCTTTGAACAAGAAAGTCAGAAACATGGTAAAAAAGATTCTTAAAAATAAATATAAATTATTTCATAATTATAGAGAAGGTATTTTTTTTATGTGGTTTATATATCCTAATGAGGTTTACTTTCATATTTTCAATTTTGTATATTTTATATGGCATAGATTATTACCAATGGAACCTATAGAAGTGTTGAGCATCGAGTAACAGTGAATTCTGAGATGGAAAGAATTTCATTTGCAACATTCTATAGCCCTAGAGAAGATGCTGTCATAGGTCCTTCGCCATGTTTGATCACTGATCAAACACCACCACAGTTCAAGAGCATCAGAGTGAATCAGTATTTTAAAGAGTATTTTGCTCGGAAACTTGAAGGAAAGTCTAACAGAGACAACATGAGAATAGAGCATCCTAATTGAAGTTATTAAAATTAGGAAAGCAAATATATTTGCGCCAGTTATAAGGATTGTATGAACAATATACAAGTAAAAATAACATCAGAGTTTTATCTAATGATAATCCAAATAAGTTTGTAAGGAATGTTTGTATATGAATACCATTGAATCTTTATTATTTTCTGTCGCATTTCTTGTTGCTTTAAACATTTCTTGTCATGTCATATATGATAACATTAACACTCTAAATTTATTGTTATATTTTTTTATTAGCAAAAGAATATGTTTATATATCCATAAGGGACACTTCATGTGTCAACGATTAATGGACGGTCAGCTCCATGAAATCGACGTGAAAGAATCGAAGAAACACATTGAAATATGTGAAGAAACACTCTTGGTGAAATCGTGAGTTTCTCTCGAACGAGTTTTGGTGGGGAACCTCTCGGAATCTCACTGATTCGTAAATCATAAGAGGTGAAAACCTCAACTAGGGGGTGAGCTCTGAAGAAACAGGGAAAAACCACTCTACTCATCAAAGCTCTCGTTTACAATAGATTGGTCTGCCTTTCATAGAGTAAAAAGGGGGCCGTGAAATTAAACCCAAACGTAAGAGAAGAAATTGTCTAACATAAACCTAATGGCAAGAAGTAAGGTTGGGTAACAGCAAGGACGACCAAAAGGTTGTCTAAGGGTTGAGATCGAAAGGGAATGATGGAACCCTAACTGTCGTGTCTATAAGAAGAAGAATACTTTGTGCCTTTTGAAGTGGTTGACTTTTTGGATGTGTAAATGATGCTAAGCAGAAGAACCTCCATGCTGAAATATGAGTTGAGCTGCTGGCTGGTCTTGGCCCAAACACGTTAATTAACTTGAGGTTGGATGGGCTGCATGCTTGGACGTTGAAGACTGCGGAAAGAAAGAGATATTGGGCTGCTAGAAACATGTCTTTGTGGCCCAAAATAAATACAATGAAAATATGTAAAAGGCAATTAAAAACGTGGGCCAGAATACAAGCCCAATGATCTAATTACACCATACAATATAAAACCTTTACATTGATATAAATATTTGAAGACATGTAAAGAAAAATGGGCCTAGCGATTGACTCATGCTGAAACACTTCTTAAGGTGATTTGCATCAATGATCTAAACTCAATTTTCATGACTCATATGACTCATAGCACCAACACTATGCATTCCGTGAATTACTACCTCTATAGTTCCATTTGATGAAAATAAAAAACCTCATCTTCATAAACATATCACATCTATGTTGAGTCTTTATCCATTCCATATATAATTCTTGCTCAAGTGATTTTGTTACTTTGGATCGATGTGCATTCATCATAGATTTACAAATGTTGAATTCATGGTCATCTCTTGTTTTGCCAATCCCACTAGGTCATACCAATGCTTCTACTTCCTCCCACTAGTGCAGTATCTCCTTTTGGCCCCGGTTATTTTCGAGATTTTACCTCGGTTTAAGAACCGAGACATATTAAAGCGAGGCCAAAAGGCACCCCCTTTTGGCCTCGATCATTACCCGAAGCCATAGATCTCTTTTCTGCCTCGGTTGCAGAGAGGCCGAAGCCATAGATTCAATATTTTTAAAAAAATAAAATAAAATTTGCAGCCTTCGAGAAGCTTCTTCGCGCACCAACCATGCAGTTCACGTTCCACCATTGCTGGCAGCCACCGCTTCTCCATGTTCTCTGCAACGCGTAGCCACCGCAGCACCATACCCCATTGGACCACCATGAGCAAGCTGCCCGCAGTTCAAATTTACAGTAGTTGAACCATCACCACCGCGCTTTCACGCTACCATCACTGTCGAGAGTTCATCTTCACGCTCCCAAACCTCACCGTCTGCTCCTGTTTAACGGCGGCGTCTTCCTTCTCCACCAAAACGGCATCCACAATGTCGTGGTAGTCGCCGCTGCCCACGGCGACAAGAGCGGTCTGGACGGGGCCGAGGCTGGGATTAAAGGCAGCGGATTCCAAGTAAGAGCCTTTGTAAATATTGTCGTGGCGGTCGAGGAGGGCGACGCCGGAGGGGGAGGCGGTGTAGGGTGCAAGGGATTTGTTGGCGGCTTCGAGAGCCGCATTCTTGAGCTTGTGGTTGTGGAGGTGGTCGTTGCAGAGGGCGTCGTCGTCGTCGACGATGTGGTTTGGGAGAAGAGTTAAGGCGTTGTCGTGGGTTTCCAAGAGAAGGGGAGTGGAAGACGAGAGGAGGTCGTGGGGGCCGAATTGGTGAGGGAGGAAGTGAGAGAGAGGGGTGAATTGCGGCGCTAATGAAATTTATAAATTAGGGTTTCTAGGTAGGGTTATAGGCTTCAGTTCTATTTCAACCGAGGCCTAAAACTGCCCAATATTGCCTTGGTCCAAAAGCAACCGAGGCCAAATGTGTTGTCGTTGGCGCCAATTTTAAAATTTTCATTTTTGAGCTGCCTAATAGGCTTCAGTTCTTAAGGAACCGAGGCCTAAAGCTGCTTACGGCACCGGTTGATTGTAGAACTGAAGCAATATAGGTTGCTGAAATTGCAAAATTGCCACCACCTCCTTATAGGCTTCGGTTCCGCCATAACCGAGGCCTATAAGGTGAGGTAAATTATCAAATATGCACTAGTGTCCTTTTGTAGAGTTAACTCTGTTATAAAAACAAAGTTTTATATTGCAACAGAGAAATCGAGTACCACACTTGCAAACTCTCTTCCCTATATATGTAGTTTGTTCCATCATTATTAGTGAAGATATTTGTAAGCAAAGCTTCACTCTTGAGCATTTGTCACTAGTAACGATTTTCTTCTCGCGCTATGACGATTTGTTGCACAGGTCTCGGAGGCTTTAGCGGTAAGATCCATTTTTGGTTTTTCCTAGTTCATAGGTTATTGCGGATATTTCTTTTGAATCAAGGTGTTACATCGATCGAGGGAAAATGTTCACTAGGAAATACAACACCAATGAGATCTGAGCCTAACTACATAAGGCATTGACAACAGTCTCAATCAAAAACCATCTGGAAAGGTTTATGGGTTTTCATCCTTATATATTGTTCTACTTTCTCATTTCTACCCAATATGAGACTTAGACTCACATTTGGATTCCTAACACAAGGGGGACATTGTAACCCTCCAACTTATGACCTTGTAGAACAAACTTTCCCTTCCCTATACATAGATCATGTTTTGCTCTTTTGAAAAAACAACTTTGCACTTTCAATCTCTGTCTCATATTTTCTATCATTCTTTTTTTCTCTCCTTTCTTTCTTTTATATCATGGGTTTTGTCTTTTAAGAGTTCCTTGCTAGTTTCTAGGTTCCTTAGAAAATTCGAAAAAAATTTGTTGTATCTTAAGGGACTTGAGAAATATATTGTGGATAAGTCCTTAAGGGTAGTGAGTATACACATCTTAGGAAGTCTACTTTGACTGTGCTTTTAGTAAGTTTACAACAGTCTTAAGGACTTAACATTTTTTTTCTCCACTATAGTATTGGTAAATTACATGACTGTTAAGAACAAGAAACATATAGGTAGCACTACATTCTGAGTTGCAATAGGAGTGGAAGTGTCTTATGGAATACTTAATCCTTCTTCTTTAATGTCCAATAAATCTTGGGAGCGAAATAATGTGTTCATTTTGACACTTTAAAAACTATAAATTTCTCTTATGAAAATAGGTACTAGAATTGATGATGTTGGATTGGTAATGGCCATGGGTTGAGAAAATATTTTGGAAGTAGTGTAGCATGGAGTTATAGTTTCTTTGAAGTAGTTGAAAAATTTATCTAAGCCTAGTAGATGACTGAATGTAGCTTTGGTACCATTGATAGTACTTTGAAGTTGTGAACAAAATAGTTGATGTGATACAGAAAATTGTGGATATAGTAGAATGTGGTAGTAGTTAGAAGTAGTATGTTATCTAGTTGTGAGTGGTGTGTTAGATATTGTTTTACTTGTCATACATAAAATGGTAGAGTACATGGGTATTTATAAACCCATCTCACTTATATGATTATTCTAGAACATTATAACTGGAACTTATGTAGAATGTTCTAGATTTTTACCTATGTAGAATGTTATTGATTTTTTTCTCCTATCTTAGGCTTTTTTACATTGTTCTAGAATTTTCATTTACATTTCAATATTTTTATCCTTGGATTTTTTAGATTCTACTAGAATTTGCATTACACTTTAATACTTCTCCTTCATGCAAATTCGGTAACTCCAAGCATAGCGCGTAATAGTTTAAACCTTGGTCTTGGTAACACCTTTGTAAAGTATCTACAATTTTGTCTTTTGTTGTGCAGTACTTGAGTTAGGTCTTCATATTTGTCTCTGCTTCTATGATGAAATGATATTTAATTGTTATCACTAGTGCAAAATTGCATTTTTACCTCGCCTTATAGGCCTCGGTTGGCAAGGAACCGAAGCATATAATGGCGCGGTGGCATTTTTGCAATTCCAGGCAACATTTATGCCTCAGTTCAAGTAAAACCCGAAGCCAAAAGGTGTTATAGGCTTCAGTTCAAATAAAACCGGTGCCAAGAGGTGCTTATATGCTTCGGTTGAAAAAACCCAAAGCCAAAAGCGTGGCCAGAAATTTCAAAAATGCCATTACCCGTTACGTCTTTGGCCTCGGGTGGCAGTGAACCGGGTCCAAATAGCACTATATGCCTCAGTTATCAATTGAATTGATGCCATATAGTTTAATTAAGGCAAAAAAATGTGAACCCCTCTTCTTCTTCCTCGCTCGCGCTGCATCTCTTCCATCTCTCTCTACAACTATTCCGGTGACACCACCATGCGAACCCCCCTTGTTCTTCCACCATCGTTGTGCTGCCACCGTCGCGTCTCGCCTCCGGTCACATTACTCCAGCCAATCGTCGCTTTGATTGGACAATGTCTCTCTCTTTGCAACTGTTCCGGCGACCCTCCACCACCACACGAGCCCCTCTTCTTCTTCCACCAACGTTGTGCTGCCACCGAACTGTCTCGCCTCCAGCCACGCTGCTCTGGCCACCATCGTTGCACCTCTTTTTCCCGCATCTCCATTTCGTGCACGAACATTTTTCTTTTTTCTCGCAACTATCGCGCCGCGGTTCCTGCAAGGTGAATTTCCAACGCGTTTTTGTTTGGTTTTCCGTTTTGTAAATGTTAATTTTCAATTTTAGTTATTATGAGTGTTAATTTGCATTGAGATTAAAATTGTTTGGAGTGTTGTGTCTTCAAATGTAAAGCATTAAGTCTGAATTTAAGAGAATTGTAAGAAAACTATAATTAAATAGGTAATATATGATGTTAAGAAAATTGTTGTTTTTGCTTTTATTTGTTACTTATGACTTTCCCTTGTGTTTTTTGTTATCTCTTGTAGCTCTCGAACGTGTTGAATTGCATCATCTTCCATTGTCATCTGCTTTTTACGCGCTCCCAGGTTCCTAACTCTAATATTTTCCTATGATGCCAATATGTTGTTTGCTTTATATATGTGATTAATTATTTGTTAAAATATGTTGTTTGCTTTTCTTATATGTGAATTAGCCTTAGTTTTCTGTTTGAGATTCAATACGAAAATTATGTATTGTTCCCGAGTTTTCATTTTGAAAAAACTACATTTTTTTAAATTAGATATAAGGGGATACAATACTAATAATTTAAATGTATTGAATCTTGAATTGCCCAATTGGACAGTTTAAGAAGATTAATCACTTTCTAGTAATTTATTAGTGCATATATATTTTAAAATACATATCTTAAAATTCATGAATATTTGTCAATTGTGTTTTATATTGATCTTCGGGTGCATATTTGATTGTGGTTTATAATCACTTTAATTTCGTGTATCCTGAAGGCCAATGCGAAATGCTGACAAAATTTCGTGAAATTTAAGATATGTATTTTAAAAGTAATATGTACCAATAAAATAAAGAAAGTGAATCTTCTTAAATGAGATAGGGTCACACCTTGATTACGACGTGAGGATTGATTCAAAGATTACTGAAATTGTTCACGCAATTTCAGTATAGATCGAGATTGGATTAATTTACCACGTATCAGCGCTGAGTATAAGAATGGAGTAGAAGAATTTATAAAGTTTGTGCAACGTTATGAGGGGAGAAGTGATGATGAGGTGAAATTCAGATGTCCTTGTGTCAACTGTTTGAATGGAAGAAAATTGAATGCAGCTCAAGTTAGGGAACATCTTATTTGTGATGGTTTCCTTAGAAGTTATACAATATGGACATGGCACGACGAATTAATACACATTCCAACTATTTCTCGAACTGAATATCTTGCCGATTCCTCCATGAAAGAGCGACGGGAAGAGCGATGTGAATAGCGAGTAGAAGAAGACAATGTGGAGGACATCATACAGGATGTTGGCGCATAAGCTTTTACACAAGCACATGTGTATGAGACGATGTCTGCTGATGCAGAAACTCCATTGTATGTTAGTTCAACTAAGTTCACGCGATTATCAGCGATTTTAAGACTTATGAATTTGAAAGCGACCAATGGTTGGACAGATAAAAGCTTCACAGAATTGCTCGTGCTCTTGAAGGAAATGTTGGCCCGAAGGAAATACTCTACCCACTCGAAACTATGATGCCAAGAAAATTCTTTGTCCAATGGGTATGTAGTATAAAAGGATACACGCATGTCCTAATGATTGCATATTATACAAAAAAGAATTTGAAGATTTGAAAAAATGTCCAAAGTGTGGGTCATCACAGTACAAGCAAAAAAGAAATAGTGAAGATAATGGTCAAATAGAGAAGGAAGGATCTACTTTGAAAGTAGTCTGGTACCTTCCAATCGTGCCCAGACTTAAGCGTTTATTTGCAAATCCTAAAGACGCTAAAAACCTTAGATGGCATGCAACTGAGAGAAGATGTGATAGACTCCTTGGTCATCCAGCTGATTCAATGCAATGGAAAAATATTGTTTAGGAATTTCCCAAGTTCGGTGAAGAATGTAGAAATATTCGTTTTGGCTTAGCTACAGATGGAATGAATCCATTTGGTAATTTAAGTACAAACCACAGTTGTTGGCCCGTTATATTATTCATTTACAACTTATCTCATGGACTCCTGGACCCAAGGCAGAAAAGGAACCCTATGGCTCTGGTTCATTTAGAACCGAGGCATAAAAAGAACTCTATGGCCTCGGGTAACAACTGAGGCCAAAAGAGGGTACCTTTTGGCCTCACCCAAATATGCCTCGGTTCCAGACCCAAGGCAAAATGAGGAAAATAACCGGGGCAAAAAGCCTTTACTGCAACTGGTGTATGTGTTTTGTTCTGCTATGATGCACTGGATTTTTAATCATTGCAATAATTTATTTATTGTGGTAAACAATTGTAGTAGGTCCACTTTGCTTTTCTCCCGTATCTTAGTAAAAATATTTACACATGCTATGTCGAAAGGGTTGTTACATTTGTGGTACCAGAGAATGATTTTACATTTTAAAGGTCTTTTGGTTTTCAAAAATCTATGGGTTAAGGGAAGTAAGCTTAAACCGATTATGTTGTGTTGTTTATTCATGTTTGGTTGCATGGTTTCCTTTGAAGAGTCTCTAAGTAAGTGAGATGCTTGAATATTATGATGTGATTAGCTTGTATGCATGTAATGTTTGGGTTATATATATTGTATGGATTGAAGTTATTTTAACTTAATGTATGTGGTCTGGTTGCATGGTTTCTTTTGAAGAGTCTCTAAGTAGGTGAGATGCTTGAATATTATGATGTGATTAGCTTGTATGCATGTAATGTTTGGGTTATATATATTGTATGGATTGAAGTTATTTTAACTTAATGTTTATGGTCTAGATGGCACCCCATTGACCGAGTATACTTCGAACCCAATCCAACACGGTGATGAGATCGCGCAAGTAATCCAACGAATGATAAATGCGATTCAACAACAAACTACCAACAATGGACCTAGGAATCAGATCAGCCTGAATAGCTTCATGAGGCACACTCCTCCTAAGTTCAATGGAAAGGGTACACTTGATGAAGTAGATGCTTGGATTCAGGAAAATGAGAAGATATTCTGGGTCATTGCTTGCCCTGAAGAGTAGATGTTGATTTATGTGTCATTTCTTCTAATGGGTGACACAAAGTACTGATTTTGTAGCATGTAGTAGTAGATGGAAGGCTATGGTGAGAAGGTTAATTGTGTCAATTTGAAAGACAAGTTTCTGAAGAAATTCTTCCTTGATAGTGCTAAGTTTCATAGAAAGGTAGAATTCTTAACACTACAACATGGAAAAATGACTGTGCAGGTTTATGTGAACATGTTTGAATATCTGGCCCGGTTTTACTCTTAGAACATGATTGAGGAGTGAAGGTGCCGCCAGTTTGCGAGAGGGCTGAGGCATGAGCTCGCAAAGGTTATTATGTGATTGAGGATTATGGATTTTCTAGTTCTAGTGGAGGAGGCTAGGATAGTAGAACAATTTGAGGTGGATCCTAGCCGTGTTATCAAGACTCAAAAGCATAACTTTTCTAATGGTAAGTTGCATAAGAGATCGTATGATAAGCTTCAACAATCTACTCCGGGACATGTGAAGTGTTTTGAGTGTAGCGGTGTTGATTACAAATGTGATTTCCCTAAATTGGTTTATGTGAAGATAGAGGAAGGAAGATGCCGCATTTGTAATAACCCAAGACACTTCGCCAATACTTGTGTTGAGAAGAAGTCATGAAATGGAACACAATAGTATAAGCTTTCTAGCGAGAAGCATAAGGCAATTGGAAGAGTGTTTGGTTTATCTGGCATGGAAGCTACTCAATCAAGTATGATACCTTATACTCTATCTAGATGTGGACTTTGCTATTGATTTGGTTCTGGGATAAGCTATAATATAAGTGGCTCCGTACAGGATGCTCTAACAAAGTTGACAAAACTGAAGAAGCGAATTGAGTATCTGTTGGAGAAGAAGTTTATTAGACCAAGTGTTTCACTATGGGGTACTCCAATTTTGTTGGTAAAGACGGAAGCTCAAGGTTGTGTATCGACTATCTATAATTGAACAAGTTGAAGATCAAGAACAAGTATCATTTGCCGAGGACTGATGATATGTTAGACCAATTAAAGGGAGCTAGGGTGTTTCAAAAGTTGATTTAAGGTTTGGATGTCATCAGATCCTAGTCAAGCTAGAGAATGTGCAAAAGACAGCTTTCAGGTCTCGTTATGGCAATTATAAACATGTGGTGATGTCATTTGATTGAACAAATGCTCCTCCAATTTTTATGGACTATATGAACGTGATTTTTTGACAATGTTTAGATAAGTTTGTTGTTGTATTTATTGATGACATCCTTATTTACTCGAAGAATTGAAAAGAACATATTGTGCATTTGAGGGTTACGTTGGATATACTTTGAGAACATCCTTGTTCACGTCGAGGTTTTGGCAGATGTTGCAGGAAGCTCTTGGTACGCAGTTAAGGATGAGTTTGACCTATCATCCCTTGATGAATTGACAATCTGAAAGAAGCATTCAATCGTTGGAGGATTTTTTGAGGGCTTATGTAACACCCCTTTCGAGATGCCACGTGTAATCTTATAATCGCAAAAATTCCAAAATATGAAACTCTGATACCATCATATCAAACGAAAACTTTTTAAAAATCCAAACTAAAAAATAGTCAACGTTTACATCTTATTTTCCAAATAAAATAAAACGTTTTCCAAAACTCCCAAAAGTTTTCCGTAATGAATCTCTTCATCACCATGCAACTCCACTAGTGTCTGCATCAACATATGCTCCTGTATAATACACACATTATACGATCACTGTACAAACATAACACACAAAACCAAATGTGAGCTAACCAAATAACCATCACAAATAATATTAATTATATCACATTCCCGCCCATGCCATCCAAGATATCAACTCATCACATTTCCAAAACCATAACATGCAATCATCATCATATTACCACAAAGTAATATAAACAGTATGACATTTACTCACAACTAAAAACTCTACCTTTTTCTTCGGGCAACAACAGCTCTTAGAAAAGGTCTTTCCCCGACTTTCCATAGACTTACAAGCAACAAGTCTACCCGCTCAACAAAGCCTTGAGTAAGAGCACTCTTGCTAAGCTCATGCAAAGCACTTATGGTTGAAAGAAAGTCTTTTACCTTGACTTAACAATGCAAACCATCCTAGCTCTATGGTTATGAGATAACTTATACTGTCCTATCACATATGTGTACACATGCATACCATAACTCATATTAGGACCAAACATACCTCAAAAACTCATTATGCAATTTCATCATATCATGTCACATTATAACTTACTACACATACATGACCATACCAAACCCTATAAATGCATTCCAAACAAGCAAAACGCACACCACAATTACAATATTTTTTTTCTTTATAAATACAAGATAACTTCCTTTACATCGAAACTTAATCCAAAATGTATCGTTTACAATCCCTCCATCGATTCACACATACAGGAACATAGATAAATACCCAAAACCATATATGCGTAAAAAAATAGTAAATAAATAAATTTAACTAAATTTAAAATTAAATAAATAAATAAATAAAATCAAAATATAATAAATACTAACCGTATTCCCCAACAATGGCGCCAAATTTGATATCGTTGTATTGCAACTTCAGTATTGCCAAGTTAGTAGTGAACAAACTAGTTAGGGTTAAGATAACCCTGAGTCGTCTCTCAATAAATATCGGATTGATTTCAAATATTTGAGTTTTATAAAATCTATCCTAAATGCAGCTAAAACTAGAAACTATAAAAATATGGGGTTTTGATATGAAAGACTAAATGACACGCAAATAAGAGATTGTAAACACAATAATAGTAAATAGGTCAATTCCACTGCTTTTTCAAAATATGATTCTTCATTGGTTATCTAGAGATTACTGTTAAATTAATTATTGTTGTTGATTTACAAATTAATCAATGTAAAGTCTCAATTCATTTGTTGGCATTCTCACTTTTAATAAAAGTATAGTCTCAATTAAAAGTGAGAATTTTTAGATTATCCATAGTAAATTCAACCAAAGTACAGTCTTAATTAAATTTTACTATGCCTAATCATGTCTATTTCTTTGTTTCCTCACCAAATAGAAAACTTAATTAATCAAACTAAAGTCTTGACTAATTTTAGTTAAAGTGATTACCTTTAATCAAAGTACAAACTCAATTATTAGTAAAAACTTATTTAATCAAATGAAAGTTTCTAAATAAAATCAAAGTAAAGTTTCAATTAAATTTAAAAACCTTTTCACTCATATGATTAGCATGCGTGTAGATTTAAAATCATTATTTTCTATTCAATTAAGAAGCAAAGGATATAGATAAACAAAAACCACAACAATAATCAAAATAACAAATACATAAATTCATCTAACCTTAGAATCTAGTTAAGAAATTACAGTGGAATGAACTCTAAAAGCTTAGCCCTCCATGGCTTGGATGGAATACATGATAATAATATGATGAAGGAAGGAAAATAAAAGGAAGAATGACAGATGTGGTGGATGGCGGTATTTGCCAAAACCAGAGAGTTGCTAAGTGTCCTCTTTTGCTCCCTTAGGTCTCTTTATATAGACTTTGATTGGACTTAGACTTTATCTGTTCGGTTGCTAAAATCTTTTATCTTTATTTAATTAATTAGCAACTTAATTTTTGTCCAATTTCCAATTCTACCCCTCTTGTTTAACTATTTTTACAAAATTGACCAGAATTTGACCATAGTTGATTGCTTCATTGACCAGTTAACCAGATTTGACCAGTTTTGACAAGTTTTTACCAATTGACTGTCTTATCAGAGGCTGACACGTTCAGTGCAGACTCTCTCTCCAAAATTAGGGTTTCTACAATGGAGGAATGAGTGAGGCTGCAATGGTGTTTAAGTGACCCCTGCTATGGAACGCGACCTACTGGAAGCTTCACGTTTTCTTCTCCAGCGAGGTGAGTGAACGTTGTTGTGTTGCGGTGCATGGAGGCTCAAACAGGTGCAGGGAAGTTCATGAGTGCGTCGTAGTTGAGGGTCTGGTTTGATGGTTAAGCTGCTGTTGTTGCAGGTGCAGGTTACCCGTTTTCTGGCTCGATCCACAATGAAGGGATCGCGTTTCTAATCTGCTGTTGCGTTTGCGTGGTGGTGTTAAACTGATGCTTGAAGGTTGCGGTGGCTCTCGGTATGCGAGAAGATGGTGGTGGCTATGGTAGCGAGGAGATGATGGGGGTTCACGAATCTAATGTAGATTTGTGAAGATGAAGATTGTGGAAGTTGTGCTTCCATGGTGGTTGCGAAGATGCAGGTTGCAAGCGCTGCTACGCGGTGGTGAGAAGATGGAGAGGCGACCATGATTTGTGGTTCTGGCTCGTCGTGCAGATTCGTTCACGGTGGCGTGCTACTCTCTGCATGTGGTTGAACGTGGTGGCCACAACTCCATGGATGTGTAAAGGTGGAGCGAGCTTCTATGGTGGCTACAAGTGTTGCTTCTCTTCTCCTCTGGTTCATGGTGATGATGGAAGAGGAGAAAAATTAGGCTTAAGGTTTCATTTGTGAGATGGAGGAAGATGATGATGTGGTAGTGTTTAATTGGTGCATGTGTTTGCAAGGATAATGACACATGCCAGCATATGGTTGGCCTGATTTGAAAGGTGGGGATTGCCACATGCCATAATATGGTTGAGTGGAGTTTAAGTGGTAGGAGGGGTGGAACTTAGTAAAAACTGGGGGTGCATAATAGGTTTTTGTGGTCCACTTGCATGAGGAGTGTGTAAAATAAAACTGGTGGTGGATTTAGCTCCTGAATTATTCTTTTCCAAAATTTTCTGATTTTGGACTTATTTTGTAACTATAAATATTTTAAATTCACACTTTTAATGAGTCAAATTAAATACCAGCTGCATTAACAAACGTTAGAACATCCAATAATATTTTGTGCAACTAAAATCAATTTTTACGCCATTTTTACCTTACGTACTCAATAAATCCAATAATCACAAATCCTAATTAAATCAATCATTAAGCACAAAAATTCTATTAAATCCCCAAATTTAAATATTAAATGAGGACAACAATTTGAACTCATGACTATTTTTTTTTCAAAAATGCAAAGAGAAGTAATGGTACTCATTTCTACTATAGTGTTTAATTAAGTAATATTGATGTCCCAACAATGATTCATCTTTCCCCCCTTCCTGCTATAATCATAAATGATCATAAATCACAAGAAAATAAAATTGATTTGGGAATGGAGGATTGAATAGATAGAAAGGGGGTCGTAGTGATTTTTTGTGTTGCGGTGGCTTTGACAATCAATGACGGCAGTTCTTGAAGTGGTGACGCCGGCGTGGTGGCTTATGTGGTGGTCGTAGTTGTTGGAAAAAGTAGAAGACAACCTAATGTTGAAGCAAGATTTTGATGATGATAAAGAAACTTAAAAGCCATCGGGAATAGTTTTGATGAAGATAAGTGTTTATGTTTAAAGTTATCTTGAAAACTATTTTGAAAGTACTTAGAATAATTTAGAATCAACAGCCAGATTGTAATTCTTATACTTTTGTAAAAACTAATGTGATAATTGATTATCACTTAGGATAATTGATCATCCTAAGCCGAGTTCAATTTTCCAGAAACACACTAGAATAATCGATTATCATCCCAGATAATCAATTATTTGCTCAAAATTTTGTTTTTAGAAAACGCATTGGAATAATCGATTATCCTTGACAGTTTGAACATGACTATTCAGTTTTTGACCTAATTTTTGAAACCCATATTTAAGGAAACTGTAGTGCTACTTCGAAGTTACCTTTTTGAGAAGCTAGAGTGCTAGTGTTGTGATTGCAAAGAAAGTTCTCTGAGTGTTCTTAAAAGAGCTTTGAAAAACCTAGTGTGGGTAGAGCGATAACTTTTCCTAAGAGGGTTTCTAGGAGATTGAGTGTTGCTGCTATTGCTAGGAAAGCTAGGTCAAGTTCTCTGTGTGATTCAGAGAAAGGTTGTTCATCTCTTATGTCTTCAAGTGAGGTGTTTTCTTTTCCCTATTCTTTTGTTATCTTATTGTAATCTGATATTGTTAGTGATTGAGTTAATCTCTTTGTTTAAGAGATTAACAACTCGACGTAGGATCTTTTGATCTGAACTAATATAAATACTTGTGTTAAATCTTTTTCCCAATCTCTTTATTGTATCTACTGTTGTATTTAAAGGAACTAATATTAAATTAATCGGTAAATTTTCAAAAAAGATTTAAAGTATTAATTTTAATATTAAAAACTAATTTACCCCCTCTTGGTTTTTATCCAAACGCTAAACATTCCGCTGCGCGATACCAACAATTGGTATCAGAACTTGCTTTGATAGTTTTTCCAAATTTCTGAAAATGGTTGGAGAAAATTAAACTTTTGCTGAGGGTGCGTCTATCAACAAACCTCCTCTTTTTACTGGTGAAAATTATCCTTTCTGGAAAGTTAGGATGCAAATTTTTCTGGAGTTAGTTAATACAGGTATTTGGATGCCATGTTAAATGGTCCATTTGTGCTTGTTAATGTTGTTAATGAAGTGCACGAACCGAAGCCATTTTTACAATGGACTACAAATGAAAATAGACGAGCTCAGTACGATGTTAAAGCCAGAAATATTATTTCATCTACTTTGACACTTGATGAGTTTTACAGGATTTCAGTCTGCACTAGTGAACAAGAGATGTGGGAAATTTTGCGAGTAACTCATGAAGGAACAACCGATGTAAAAAGGGCATGCAAGAACTCCTTAATCCAAGAATACAAAATGTTACGTATGCAACAAGCAGAAACCATCTATGATGTGCAGAAATGATTCACACACATCGTCAATCATCTCACAGGTCTAGGTAAAACTTTTGACACTGATGAATTAAACATAAAAATTCTTATATCTTTGAACAAGACTTGGCAGCCAAAGGTGACAGCCATTACGAAGTCACAAAATCTTGCAACGATGACAATGGCGACCCTATTTGGAATGCTAAGGGAATACGAGCTTAAACTGGGTAGATTAAATGAAGAAGAAGATCTTGGAAGAAAGAAAAATATTGCCTTTAAGTTCGTAGTCATCAAAGGCAAAAGCACAAAGAAGAAGAAGATTCTAATGACGATGAGAATCTAAGTCTGATGATTAAGAAGTTTACAAAATTCATGAAGGCCAAAGGTAAAAATCAATTTAAGAGCAATAAAAAGGAGAATCAAGGATCATCCTCAAACTTCAAGTGTTAAGGATGTGGAGAAATTGGACATGTCAAGGTTGATTGCCCAAATTCAAAGAAAAGTGAAGAAAGGAAAGGCATAAAATTTTTTAAGAAAAAGGCATACATAGCATGGGAAGATAATGCCTCAAGTACATCAAGCTCCAGTGACTCTGATGAGGAAGAAGCAAAGTTCTATTTGATGGCTGATCATGATGTCTCTGATAGTGAGGTAAGTTCTACTTGCAATGAAAATGATTATGATGATCTTTATGATGCATTTCACCAATTTCTTGTTAAATCTAGTAAATTACAAAATAAATTTGAAAAATCTCTCAAGGAAGAAGAAATTTTAAAGAATAAAATTTCAACTTTAGAAAATAAAGAAAAAGAAATTGTTGAATGTGCTTTTTGTAAAAGTTACATGTTTGATATATGTATTTTGGAAAAACATCTTGAAGATGCATTAGAAAATAAAATTTTTGAAAAGCTTGCTCTTAAGAAAAATTCAAATAAGAACAAGCATGCTCATAATTGTAATAAGAAAAATAAAACTAAAAGAACTCGTAGAGTCTGGGTAGAAAAAGGAACATCTTACTCTATGAATGCATGTGTTGTTACTTGTTTTTATTGCATGAAAAAGGGTCATACTTCAAATAAGTGCAAACTTAAACATTTTGGTGTTCCAAGTGGGAAGTATTATTAGGTGCCTGTTGTTAGGTAAATATTTTTCTCTAACTCCAAGTACCCAAACAAGTTGTTAGGGACCTAAAGAAATGGTTTCCTTATTTTGCAGATGACTTCTAAATCCAGGAAATCAATGTGGTATCTTGACAGTTATTGTTCAAGGCACATAACTGAAGATAAAAGGAAGTTTAAGAACTTTAAAAGAAAGGAACAAGGATTTGTTACATATGCGGATAACAACAAGGGAAAAATACTTGGAACGAGTAATGTTGTTGGAGGAAATACTTTGGAGATCAAGGATGTGCTATTTGTGGAAGGATTAAAGCACAATCTTTTTTAGTATAAGTCAATTATGTGATAAAGGACTCAAAGTTGTCTTTGAGAGTGACTACTACACCATTCATCAATAGGACTCTAAGGAAGTAGCCTTGAAAGGTATGAGACAAAATAATATCTACTTGATTGATCTTAGTCGCAACCGAAATCGCGACACGACGGCGAACCAAAAATAAAAATTTGAAAAAAAACAGAGTTTGGAGTTGCCACCATAATTTATTATGGAAACCTATGGAAAAGCAAAAAAGAAAAGATAAAACAAGGTCTCCGAAAAACCAAATTTTGGGTTCGGGAGTCGGTTACGTGGGGAAGGTATTAGCACCCCACAACGCTCGTCCTAAGACAATACCTTTAATTAAATGTGTAAAAGTGATGTGGTTTTTCCAAATATTTATTTTCCCCAATAATAATAATAAATGAATTTACAAAAGAAACAAAAATATTTTTTTTTGGTTTTTTGTGCCCGACAAGGATTAATCCTTGCTCCTACATGTCTCCATCCACAATGGAGAATCAAGGTTACGTAGTTCTTTTACAATTGGAAAATGATTTGAATTTTTTGATATTTTTGAAAACCTTTTTTTTTTTTTTTTTATTTTTTTTTTTTTTTTTTTTTTTTTTTTTTTTTTTTTTTTTAATTTTTTTTTTTTTTTTTTTTTTTTTTTTTGTAGTTCTAAAGTCATTCTTACATTTTTGTAGTGATTAAAACGTGTTCCAGCCATTGCCATACCTTATTTCACAATTTTTTGTCATTGAGGCATTACATCAAAGAGCTTTGTTCAATTCTGTTTTTCACTCAGGCATTTCACCAAACATTTCTGTTTCTCATAGTTACTCACTGTTTTTTCGTTCTTTAGATTGTTGAATCACGTTTCAATTTGCTTTTCATTGCTTTATATGTTTTCACTCGTCAATTCTTGCGATTTTAATTCATTATCACATTGGTTTAGCAATTTTACTCGTGTTTCATACCTTGCATTCTGCCACTGCATTAATGTGTTTTTCCTGCATCAGTTTTAGCCTCATTCTTTGCGCTTGTTTCATGTTTTAGGTTAGTACTTGTTGTCTCAATTGTTGTTTGCATTTTCTTAGCATTATTTCCCCCCAATCTTTGCAATTTAAATCTGGACAGACTCATACAAAACTAATTGAAATCATATATTTGGGGGGGAAGCTTTGGATTTTTGTTTGAAATGCGACTAAAGGCTTCAACAAACTGTCAATAGGCTCCATAGGTTCAACATGCAGTTTTTTTTCTCTTTAATCTTTACCTGTGAATGCTTTTTTGTGAATTAAGCAGGAAGGTTCGACGAAAAGATGTTAGGAGCTCCAGCGGAATCTTCTGTTCATACATTGGACCTTCTTCCTCCCTACTTTGAGGAGGTAATAACACGTATTCATATTTTGTAATGTTTAGTGTTTATCAGTAATATAATTTCTTGATATTTTAACATTTGGTAGATGGAATGGGCTAAGTCACACCTGGATTCATTTAATTCCTTTGTGAAAACTAATATACAAAGAATAGTTCGCGATAATGATATGATCGTAGCTACTAAGCATCCTCATATATATCTGAGGTACAGAGCATATTTTATTCTTTAGTTTGATATCTTATTATTTTCCTCTTCTCAGACCTACTTTTGATCACGTCTGCAGGTTTTTAAATGTGAAGGTTGGAGAACCATCGATAGGGGAAGAACGTCTTACTCCAAATATATGCCGTTTAAGTGATCGAACGTGAGATTGATTAAGTTTTTAAGTGTATATATAACAATTTTATTTGTTGAGTTGAATTATGATTTTCGTTGTCTGATAAAAAAGGTATGCGGCTCCCATATATGTTGATGTTAAGTATACGCGTGGAAGTGCTGGTGACACAAGTCAACATGAAAGGGTAAATAATACTGTAAAAATGTGCTGAATGAATCTTATTATTAATTTTGACTTGGTTTTTTATTTTTATAGCTTAACATTGAAATTGGGAAGATGCCTATCATGCTGCGGAGTTGTAACTGTCTATTGCATGGGAGGAACGAAGCTGAACTTACTCGATTTGGTTTGTATTTGATATAATATATATATATATATATATATATATATATATATATTCTTTTTCTCAATTTCCCTTTGTGTGTTTTTTTTCTTTTAAAAAAAAACTCTTGTCTGTTTTACTTTCTTTTTTTCTTTCCTTAGGTGAGTGCCCCCTTGATCCTGGAGGATATTTTGTAATCAAAGGAATCGAGAAGGTGATATTCCCTTTTTCCAAGTTAGATACAATGACTAAATTAAATTAATTTTCATTTTTAAATATAATATAATATTTTATATTTTACCAATCAATTCCAGGTAATTTTGATACAAGAGCATTTGCCAAAAAATAGAGTAATCACGTACATTGACGGAAAAGGAAAGTAAGTAAGCAATGATTCTCGGTATGATAATGCCTCATTTGGGCTAATGATTTCTTCTTAACATTTATTTATTTATTTTGGCTTTCAGCATAACAGCATCTGTTTCCAGCATCACGCAGAAAATAAGCTCAAAAACCATTATTGTGATGGAAGATGAGAAATTCTGGGTACAATTGAAACAATTCACTACACAGGTTTACTTTTCCTACATTGTAAACATGACTTATTTGCTTTTGTTTAGCGTTTTTTCCATTAAAATTATCTTCTCTGCATTAAAATTATTTTGTAGGTCCCTCTCATGGTAGTTATGAAGGCTATGGGGATGGAGAGTGATCAAGAAGTTATACAAATGGTTGGAAGGGATCCTCAATATAGTTTTCTATTATTGCCTTCTATTGAGGTAATTACTATTCATACTTGTTAAATGTTATGATATTTACTTATAATTTATAACCATTATAAATTATAAGAGTTTGGAGAATGAAGAGACTTGTGCAATACATCATATCCTTCTCAGTTCATTCTTAGCTTTAGCTTTAGCATTGGTGAATTATATTATTATTTATGCTATCAATTAAGTGTGAATTATGCTTTGTCCCATGAGCAGGAATGTAAAAAATGTAGGGTATATACACAAAAGCAAGCATTGAAGTACCTTGATAAACTGGTGAGATAGTATTTGATATTTATTCTACAAATACAATATATTTCTTTTACATTATATTTTATTGGAAAAAAACAATCCAGTTTTCTTACGGTCTTTTTACATCATGTTTCCCTCATGATTTTTTGGATTTGGTCTTTTTAAGTAGATATACAGATTCCTCTAATTTTCCCTGTCTTACGTTGTTTTGCATTAGATACCACAGACATAATAATTATTCTTATGTATTTATTAATGACGTGCACTGACCAGGTAAAACCTTACATGTATCCAAACAATCCAGGAGAAAAGGTTTCATCTCTTTCCGTCTTTCTTTACTGAGAGTGATTTTTTATACATTAGAATGTTTTTATAAAATAATATATTAATCTCCCATTTTCTCTTCGATTTTTTTGTTGGCATTTGAATATTTTTACAGGGAGGAAGAGCATTTTCTTTGCTAAGAGATGTATTTCTTGCAAATGTACCTGTAAGGATTTTCTTGAATCTTAAGCATGTCTAGAGTGTTTCTTTGGGACAATTTGATTTCATTCTATTCATTTTCCAACTTCATGTAATTTGACTTAGTTTTGTTTCGTTTGTCATTGCTTATTATTTTGTTGTCAATAATAGGTGGATGGAGATAGTTTTCGGCTAAAATGTATACATGCTGCTGTTATGATGAGATGCCTGATGGATATAATTTTAAAAAAAGAAGAACTGAGTGACAAGGTAGTATCTATTTCTCTCTTGCTTTCTTATTTATTTTTCTTTTATAAATAACGAATTTAATTTTAATATAGAAGAAAAAGATACAAAATGCAATCTCGTAAGAAATTTTCATGAACTAACAAAAAAGTAAGATAAAGTAACAACTGACGTCTCTAAAAGACTTGACATTAGCTTTTGATATTAACAATTGAACATGTATTATTAAGTGTTTCTTTTAACTTATAGAATTATATGGGAAACAAGCGGTTCACTTTATCTGGCCAGTTAATGTCTCTACTTTTTGAGGTACGAGTTTGATTTGACATCTGCTTGCAGTTATACTATAGTTGGTTTATTTTTAATTTTTATTCAATTATTTGATATTGTTCTTTTTGGTTTAGGATCTCTTTGATTCCATGAGTAGTGAAATTAAGAATTTGACCGACAAGATACTAGGAAAGCCTGACAGGAGGCCAATCGATTTTGACATCTCAACTGTAAGTACTCTGAGAATTCCTGAATCAAATATAATCTTATTAAAGCCGTCCCGAATCTCTTTAAAGAGTTTATTTTATACCGTTTTTCTTTTCTTTCTATTTGATTCTTTTTTTATTTTTGGCTTTTTGTTTGATGTTTAAAAAGGATTTGGGTATTAAGTGCTACCTAAGTCCTTCACGGAGAAGTTCTTGGTTCTCCCCTGAAAGTTAGATTGTGAGGGTGGGTTTATAATAAGCATGCTTACCATTGTCTTATATGCTTACCATACATTATTTATTTATTTTTTATCTTGGAGTGATGATTTGTGGGAAAATGTCAAAGTTTAAAAATGTAGCTGAAACTTTATTTATTCATGTGTTAGCAATGCAAAAGCTATAAATGTGGCTGATTTTTACATTTTATCGTTGTTTGTTAAGAATGGTTGTTCATTTTGTCTTGTTCTTTAAATCTAATCTTAGCATGCCTGATTTTCTATTTAAATTTTTTCTTTGGGAATGTTCATCAGCTTCTTGATAGGACTCGGAATATCATCACTCTAGGTCTGGAAAGGGCTCTCTCCACTGGTAATTTTGAACTTAAGAGGTTCAGCATGGCAAGGAAAGGAGTGACACAGGTTGTATGCGGGGCTTGGATTTATTCAACACATCGCATATGCGCTCTCTAATGAAAATTTTCTTTAAGCAGGTGTTATCAAGGTTATCATTTATTAGTGCTCTGGCCCAGATGACAAGAGTCTCACCGCAGTTTGAGAAGTCCAAGGAAGGAAAAGAACCTAGACTTGCGCATCCTAGCCAGGTGAGATGTAGTCCAATTTGTAGCTATTTAGATGGATCGTTCTCATGTTTTGAGTTTTGGAAAGAAAATGCTGGGATTCTTTTATCCTTGTATCTGACCTTGCTTGGTGGAAAAGAAAGAATTGTTGTTGTATTCTTATTTTGCTTAGACTTTCAATTCTTTTTACTTCAACTTATAAAATCTTATATACTTATGAACTTATACCTTCTCTTCTCATCTCTTTCATTTGATAGTTTGGGCTGCTTTGTCCTATTGATACACCTGTAAGCCAGTCTTGTGGACTGGTGAAGCACCTGGCTTTGATGACTCGTGTTACTACTGATGAAGAGAAGGGTCCCTTAATTTCTATGGTATGTTTGTGATATTATAGCTAGATGGATTTTTCTTTTATTATTTATGGTTGCAACTGCTTACGTAAAATATTTATAGATGTTATATCCAGGCAGTGGGATTTGTGGCATCTTAAAATTTTTTATCGTGCTTTATTATTTGTGACAGTGCTATTCATTGGGTGTTGAAGACTTGGAACTTCTCTCTGCAGAGGAGCTTCACACACCTGATTCCTCTCTTGTCATTTTTGATGGATTAATCCTTGGAAAACATAGGAAGCCGCGGGTATTTGTCTCCTTCATCAAGAACTTTATTTCTAAAGAAATATACATTCATGATCGCGTTCTTATGTATCATTAACCTTGACATTGTTCTTTATTCAAGCATTTTGCTACTGCAATTAGAAAGTTACGGAGAAATGGCAAAATTGGCAAATTTGTGAGTGTCCATTTTAATTGGAAACAGGTAATAATTCTGTTCCTTTTTTCTCAACACTCACCTCCTTTACATTATACTATTTTCCTGTTTTATAATTCTGTTTTATACTATTTGGTTCTAGTTTATTCTTTTACCTTTTTAGGGGTATAGTTGGCTCGGAATCATAATATTTATTCTTTCTATTTAGTTATTTTACTGCAAAAAACAATTTAGTGTTGAAAATCTATGAATGAATGATGGTCTCAACGGGAAAAAATGCAATGTTTACAGCATCGTGTCTACTTAGCTGCCGATGGTGGTAGACTTTGCCGTCCTTTGGTCATTGCTGACGACGAGGGAAAATCAAGAATCAAACAACATCATATAGAAGATTTCATTGTAAGTTTATCATATGCTTTTCATCTTAGAAACAAAAGTATCTTGTAAAAAATTCAATTTTTTACCTTTTTCAGGACGGAGTATGCACATTTGATGATTTCTTACGAAATGGGTTGCTTGAATATGTTGATGCTGATGAAGAAAATGACGTTATGGTGTGTTCAACTTGCTCTAATTACATTTTGTTTTTGTTGAGATGCTGATTAGTTTTTAATATATATTACAATTAAGATATTATAAGAATAAGAAGAATTATTTCTACTTATTGTAATTATTTAAGGTGATTGAGTTCTATATATTGAACTCTCCTGAAGTAGTACACAAAGTAATGGACTATTTTTTCTCTCTTTTGTTTATTCGTTTATTCTTGTTGGATTGGTACAATACACGAGCTTTTTTTTTTTTTTTTTTTTTTTTTTTATTGTTTTATTTTTCTTTTTTTTTTTTTTTTTTTTTTTTTTCATTCAAAACCTAGCGACCTTAATTGCAGTTTCCATCTTTTGGGTTTCCTCCTGAATGCTCCAAATTGTCTCTTACTTACACGTTTTCATTATTAGAATAGCAAAAATACAGTCCACATTTATCACGGATAAAATCCGTTGCGAATGATAAATAGATATTTCCTGTTACTTGGGCCTTTGTCCAAGATAATCTAGCAATTGCTTCCACGCCACATTTGGGAGCTTCTCCATGCACCCCCAAATCTTTTTCTGTACCCCCAATAATTACTCTTTTGATCCTTTGTTTTTTTCACCTTAAATCAATTTTACCGCCTCCTTCTCCACCTACTTCCCCGTCCTCTTCATGGGCCTCCCCCAACCCTCTCCCAGCTCAACCTCCTTCGCCACACTACCTTCGACCCCTCCCTCAGCGACATCAACGATAACCACATTTTTAATTTTAATTTTTTTTAGAAACGGATTTCAGAATCTGTTTTATATTTTTTTGAAACGGATTTCGATATCCATTTCACAAATTTGATTTTTTTTTTGAAACGGATTCCGAAATCTGTTTCACAAATTTTAATTTTTTTTTCTAGAAACAGATTTCAGAATCCGTTTCATACTTTGCTGAAATGAAATTTGAAATCCGTTTCATACTTTTCTGAAACGGATTTCGAAATCTGTTTCACAAATTTTAATCTTTTGTGAAACGGATTTCAGAATCCGTTTCATACATTTCTGAAACAGATTCTGAAATCTGTTTCACAAATTTTAATTTTTTTTTTGTGAAAAGGATTTTGGAACCCGTTTCATACATTTCTGAAACGGATTCCAAAATCCGTTTCATAAATTTTAATTTTTTTTTGTAAAACGAATTTCAGAATCCTTTTCATACTTTTCTGAAACGGATTTTGAAATCCATTTCATAAATTTTAATTTTTTTTTTAAAACGGATTTCAAATCTTTTCATACTTTTCGGAAACGGATTTTGAAATCCTTTCATAAATTTTAACTTTTTTTTGTAAAACATATTTCGTTTCATAAAAGAAACATAAAAATTGATGAAAGATTTCGAAACCTGTTTTATACTTTTTATTAGAATCAAAAGAGTAATTATTGGGAATAAATGAGAAGATTCGGGGTTGGAGGCCTCCAGGGGCTGTCTTCCTGCAACCCATAATTGTTAGAATATAACTTTGCTCTCCTGGGTTCAGCAGGGTAGGGGGAGGTGGCGGGAGGAGGTAGAGGAAGGGCGGGGAGGGGGAGGGCGGAGGGGTTTCGGAATCAGTGGGGGAAGATGGGGAGGTGGAATTTTGTCTTTGATTCACTTCCGAATTTCGGAACCTTCTCTTTCAACCTAAAAATTTGTCTTTGATTAGTGGCCGTGGAGGTGCTGCGCGGGGCTGGGTTTGAGTGAATGGAGGTGATGAAATATATGTGTAGAAGAGAAGGGATTTTTATGTGCGGAATTGGGCAGTCTGTAGCTTTCCCTTCGAAATCCAAACCTAGAAAAATTTGTCTTTGATTGGTGCTTGTGGAGATGCTGTGCGGGGTTGGGGTTTCGGTGAATGGAGGTGATGAAGTATTTGTGTGCTATTGGTGAGCGTGGATGGTTCAGGAAGTGAGGAGAAGGGATTTGTGTGTGGAATTGTGCATTGTGTGTGGAATTGTGCATTGTGTGTGGAGTGATGAATGGGTACTGGAATTTGTGTAGGTGGGGGGAGACCTGCGTGTATTGCGGGTGAAGAAGCCAACGAAGAAGAACATTCAGGATTGCGATTCTGGAATGCATTTACCTGCATAAGCGCATAACCGCATAAATGCTTTGTCTTGGCAAAGCATGCATCACCGATGCGATCCCCATGAATATTTGCCTCACATCCTCATATTCCTGAACAACAGCATGTACAAGACACTAATGGAAGTGGCACTCTTATGATCAAATATAGTGCATCCCACAAGATGCAACAAGTATGCTTGCAAACTCCCATCCTGATAAAACTCAGCCAGTTAAGCCTAACACGTGCCCCACGACAATGCCTCATTCTTGAGGTGGCATTTTCTTGAACAACTCTCAGCAACTCCACCAAAACCGTCGCCGCTACGACGAACTCCACACATATGGATAAATTGCCCCACAATGGGGATATGTTGCAATGCGATACATCATCCAATGCTATGGTCATCTCATCGACCAGAAGATGGAAGGGAAGGTGTTGGTGTCTTTATGCCGCCTCTCCACAAAGGTCAACATCAACTCCTTCTCGGTGGTATCATAACTTATGATGCCCAAGGACAACAAACCATCATTGAGTATATGCCTCAATACTAGGGTGAAAAACACCAAATTCATTTAACTTTCGGTCATGAGACCAATTTCAATTCTCCATGATCGTAACAGATACATCGATATATATGTATCCTAACATATATTGTAATTTATATATCCTAATGTATATATAAATTGTTAGGATGCAATTTATATATCCTTACACACACATATTGCATATATATATATATATATATATATATGCAATATGATCATCAAAATAACATCAAACTCAAATTTTGTATACTAACCTTGCCACCTCATAGTCTGCATGCCACGTGATCCACATAAGAACACAGAAAAGAGTGTACGATGAACCTCCGAGAAATCCTTGTGGCTGCTGATCTCCCCCTACAGCTATAACCACAGGGTTTGTATACTAACCTTGCCACCTCATAGTCGGCATGCCACGTTATCTACATAAAAACACAGCAAAGAGTATCCCATGAACCTACGAGAAATCTTTGTGGCTGCTGATCTCCCCCTACAGCTATAACCAGAGGGTCTGCACCAAAGCTATTGGGGTATGCTTGCCTTCACCTTGGCTTGCACCACCTCTTGTCCTCACCATGTTTCTCTACATTACATAATTCTCATATCAATGTATTAAACAAATGATAGATTCACTAATATATATGTTTCAAAAAACATTAAAAAACAACATTCATGAATGTTGTTTTTTAATGCGTTCCTAAATGGAGATTCTAAATGGACATTCTGGGAAGTTATTTCTAGATTTAGAAATATGTTTCGGAATGTACATTTTGAAATTCATCAGAAAAGCAACATTATGGAATGTATCTTCAGATCCAGAAACACCTTTCGGAATATATGTTTTGAAATGATGATTTTTAATGCATTCCGGAAATGCACATTCCTAATAATGGAACTCTCTTGTACTAGTTAGTTAACAATCAAATAATAGTATCAGCTTTTTCTCTATAGATTGCACTTTCGGAAGCAAAAGCTACATCAGAAACTACTCATATTGAGATTCATGGTTCTACCGTGTTTGGAGTTGCTGCAGGATTAATTCCATATCTTCATCATAATCATACTTGGAGTGGCACATATCAGGTTTCCCTTCCTCCCCCTCTATCTATTACTATCTAAAATATTGCACTTCTATGAATGAAATGTGTTCCTCTGCCAACCTGAAATTCCTATTGTTTTGCTCACTGTAGTGTGCAATAGGTAGGCAAGCTATGGGAAATATAGCATTTAACCAGGTAAGGAGAGTTTTCTTGTATGACTTAGTTCAACAATTTGTATGACTTCACGAAATTATTTTCCCATTTCTTTTTTGAAACTCATCAAGTTTAGACTGTTGTTTCGAATGAATCAATTCTCAATAACTTCACCATAATGCATGCATGCAAGTGGTCACAAGCATATAAATTTGTTCACGTGGATCTAGATTTAAAATTCTAAACTTGCACATGGTTACATTTTCAAAATAAGATCTGAATGCACATGGTTTGTTGAGTTACTTTATTGCTTCACTCAAACTTTTTATTAGAGCAGGGTTAGTCAGGGTAAAGAAAAATCTATAGCACATAAGTAATGAATTTATATCTGTCTTTTTGTAGGATTCCCGGATGGACAGCTTGCGTAACGAACTCACTTATCCTCAAGAACCTTTAGTGACAACAATGACCATTGAGCTGGTGAGTATAATCTCATTGTTTACTTGTTGATGATTTAAAGGGCTTTGATTTTTCTATTTCATTTTAGATTGGATATGATAAACTTGGAGCCGGTCAAAATGCCATGGTTGCTGTAATGAAGAATGAATCAAGTGAAAATTCTATTACCATGAACAAGGCATCTCTTGATCGTGGGTTTGGTCGTTGTTTAGTTATGAAGAAGTATGCAATTTTATTTGGTGATTTTATGCTTTCTGTCTCTGCATATTTTATCGTCCAAGCTTTTGAAGGTAGCATTCTTGACCTTTATGTTCCCATCTGTTTAGGCATACTGCCGTCATTCAGAAGTATGGGAATAACACATCAGATCGAATACTTAGGCCTAATAGAGCTTCTAACACTGCCGGGTGTATGCGGGTAATGTCTTCTAAGTGAATAGAAATTAATTATTATTTCATTTTACTGTAGCTATTTGCTTGTGTTAGGTTCAATTTATTTTATAATCCATTGGATAAACTGACGTTAAGTATTCATCTTTGTAAAGTGGCACCGTCAGTAACTGTTTTTCTTAAAGTAAATTTTATAAATACAATTCTTAGTTTTAAAAGTTTATAAAGTGTATATCAAGTTATGATCCTGGTGTAGATGAATAGCTGTCAACATGTACACGTACATGTTTCATTGGATTAACTTAATGAATTCAACCATCTTAATTAAACTAATTAAATTGGTTTGGTTAATTGGCTCTTTTCGTTATTAATTTTTGAACCAAACCAATTATAATTTTCTCAAAGTTATTCTTCTTCAACCTAAACCCATCTGATGACCATATTAATTGTTTAACTGTCGCATTAATACATTTTAAACTTTTTAACTTATATTTGTCTTATATTGTTGTCCCTTTTTTTCATTTCATTCATGTTCATCCTTTTATGATCTTATCTAGTTATCAAGTGTCTTAATTTGGTCATTTTATTGTAAAACTTATTATATTTTGGGTTCACTCGATGAATATCATTAGAATAGAAAGAAAACTTTTATTAACCTTTCAATGAAAGGAATACATTGCTAAAAGTTGACTATGCTTTTTTTACAGAATAGAAGGACCAGAGAATAGCCGTTAAGAAGAGTTAGTTGTAACTGACTGCTCTAGTTAGTTGCACATTTAACTAACAAAACAACAAAAGCGGAAAAAACAAATAGATAGGCCTAACAGATAAATACAATGAGAAATATCTCTAATAAATGTATAATGTCTAACTATAAATAAAATAAATGATCGGCCAGTAAAGAATAATAAATAGTTTTACTCTGCATTAATACAATTAAAAATTTATATAAAGTAAAGAATAGGTGCAGGTCAGTATTGCCAACATGGTGTGGATAACTTTGTCTGTTAAGCATGAGGACAAGGATTCGGCCTCAAGTTTGCATGTATGATAAAACATTTTTTAATGGATCTCACTCAACTTCTCAGCTGTAGTTTTATGGGCTGGTTGTTGAGCATTGAACTCAGCCATGAAGGTGTGCATCTGATTGGCAAAATCAGAAACCATTATGCTTTGTTGTTCAAGTTTTAAGTACTGAGTATAAATGTTGTATGTCCTTAGTGTACAGATTTATCTTGGACCACAAATCATAACAAGTAGTTGATATATTAAATGTCTTAGATGGCCATGAGTTGATTTTATAAATAACAAGCATGGATATAACATTTGCGCACCATTTTGATCAGGAATGATAGGATTAATCACATGCCTCTTATGCTCCTCGTTTAATTATATTTGTATATCTTTCTTAAAATATTGTAACTTGTAGCACATATGAAACTATCTATATGTAGTGTTAAAATTAGTATAATTCTGTTCTAATCATGTGTAAACCAGACTACTGAGTTAACACCCTACACAATTCCTTGTACTCCATGTGTCTGGGTATTATTGATTTTAATTATATAGTTGTCTGAAATTGTTTCCTATGCCATTGGATGTTTTCTTGCTTGCTGTAGAAACTTGATGATGATGGTATGGTTGCTCCTGGGGAAATTATTGAGACAGGTGACATCTATATCAATAAACAATCACCAATCGATACACATACTCCAAGAACAGTATCTGCAGGAAATTTGCCTGATAGGTTTGCATTTTGTTTTTAATTTTGGTTTGAATGTTGTAGTTTATATGTTGGTTCACATTTTCCCAATGTTTTCCTTTTAAGCAGTGCATATCGGTCCAATGCCCAATCATTCAAGGGTCATGGAGGAGAAGTAGTGGATAAGGTGGTTCTATGTTCTGATGAGAATAATAACTTGTGTATCAAATTTTTGATTCGTGATACTCGAACACCTGAGGTAGTGTCGTTTTCGGTTTATTATGATTTAGTGTTTTTGATTAGAAATAGTGTATTTATTTATAGTCTGAGTTTGTTGCATTAGATTGGTGATAGATTTAGCGACAGACATGGGCAAAAAGGTGTTTGTGGAGCTATTCTCCCACAAGAAGACTTTCCATTTTCTGAGAATGGCATTTGCCCCGATTTGATGTTCAATACTTGTCTTTTCCCCCCAAGGTACTTAACTCATTTTACGTGTCATTTTTCCACATGATATTTATTATATATAGTTGGGGAACCTATCTATGCAGAGAACCTACCAACTTTACTTTTGGGCAAATAACTGATACAATATATTTGAGATAATTTTCGATTGTTGTATGTTCCTTCAGTGCCATGATTAAGGCTACTCCATAGCTAGCTGAATAGCTTTACTACGATGTCAAATTTTCACCTTTCCTACTGGAAACAAATTGTATTTGTGTAAGACTTGGAAAATTGGAAACCGAATGTTATTTAAAATGGTCAATTGGTACAAAGTTGCATGCAAATACAATTCGTACAGTCATATTTTTACCAAATGCTAAAGAATTAGGAAACAAATGGTGGGCTAATTATGTGATAGGGACTTTGGTACATCAGGTAGTGTGAGATATTTGGTAGAGTATTTAAGTGTCTGGTTATTCTCCCTTAATAGTTTGAAAATGGGTTCCAAGACGCTTGATTATTTATTAATGACTATGAAACGCAACAATCAGCACATTTTGGGGTCTCACATTTCTTATTTAAGTCAATAATAAACTTAATGTAAATAACCAATAGGATCTGTATTCTGAACTTTAAAGACTATAGCTTTTTTTTTATATATATAAATAAAATTGTAACCTTTATGTAATACAAGCTATTGTTAGAATACTTGTCTAGATTTGATAATCCTGTTTGTCTAGTTATAATTTTCTCATGTGCCTATTGCATATAATCAATTTTGTTTTTAATGAATAAATACATAATATAACATGTTTTAAGATGGGAACTTATTTTTGGTTAATGGAATCAGTGCTGGATGGCTGTTAGAGCTTCTTGGAGGGAAAGCAGGAGTCTCATGTGGTAGATTTATTCCCAGCAATGCTTTTGGGGAAGAAAGTGGTGATGCTGCCAGCACTCAAGCCCTCGGGTATATTGATTGTCTCTTGTATGACATTCATTTTGTGATTTGTCCAATATCTGTATTCTCACAGTTTCATGCTCTTACAGTGAAATTCTTGTGAGTAAAGGATTCAGCTACACGGGGCACGAACTCCTTTATTCAGGTTTTTGCTTTCTTAGTTCATATATTGTCATTGGATTTGTATGTATTTATTGTTAAATGTCATTGTGAAGCCGATACTTCAACGTTAAATGTCATTGTTGTATGTATTTACATAACGAATCCCATGCTACTCTTATATACAGTTCACCCGTATTTGTGGAGCATCCAAGTCATTTAAAAAAAAATGAAAAATCAAACATAACTAGTATATGAGCATGTAAGATAATAATATCGAAACATCTTCTATTGATGAATTTCAAAAAGAAATGAGATTATACTATCGCTATTTGTAGGCGGTAGGTAGTGACTCATGTTCACAATGATTTTAATTTTAATTTCTTTTATAGTAATGTTTTAGAAATTTGTTCTCAATTTAAATTTGCAACATTGCAATTATATATGTTTATTGCGTTTTATGGAACATATCTTGATAGTAGGGAATGATTTATGTTGACAATGATTTTAATATTAATTTCTTTTATAGTGATGCCTTTCAAGTTTGTTCTCAATTTTAACTTTCATAATTGCAATTATATATTTTTATTGCGTTTTATGAATTTCAGCACATATCTAGATATGTATCTTATACATATATTTTAAAATATTTGTATTGCTGTATCCAATATACCTATGCTTATTTCTTAGACTTTTGTCATTGCTTGTGGTGAGAGTTTGATATTGGTAAGAAAATATGAACAATGTATCTTTTAGAGCAATACATCACAGTTAAAAAACTTATTCTTGAAATTTGGTTGTGAATTGACTTCTATTTTGTCTAAGAAACTACTGCACGATCATAGGTTTTCTAAATTTCTATTTCATTTACAGTTTTTTCTTTAGTATTTCATTTTTTTTTATAAATACTATAATAAAAAGAAAAAACTATAAATGAAAGTTTTTGTCTCATATTTGAATTGCTGGAAAAATATCGTACACATCGATATGAAAAGAAACTATTTGATATGTGAAGACATAATTTAATGTATTTTTTTTTTATTTCTATAAAATTCTATCTAATCTTATAGAAATAATAGAAATTTATGAAAAAAAATATGTTTCATTTTAATTTTAAAAAAACTTGTTTGGTGGAACTTAAAATTCGTATTAAGGACCTTCTGAGTTCCTTATTGCATTTCAGTTCTCTTGTTTTTCTATAAATACTTTAGTTTGTATACAATTAATGCTATTACGATTTTATACGGGTGTTAATTTTCCTTTTCATTCTCAGGTACGCTAGGTTGCCCATTGCAACATTCATATATATTCATGGGTCCAATTTACTACCAGAAATCGAAACACATGGTTAGTGAAATCGTTTCAAGGAATATTTACTCTAGTACCTACCTGCCACAAAATACCAATGAGGGTGTTAGAATCCCATAAATATTCAATATGTATGTCTAGTCCATTTCTCTATGTTACCATACGTGTTTGTTCTTTCATTCTTTAGAAAACCTTGAACTACTATTGGCTTGATTCATCAAGTATGAAGTTTTTCTACTTTACAATATGAAAGAATGGGTGTTAATTCCGTGATAACTGCCCCATGTCTAAACACAAGGCTGAGACAATTAATGTTGCAAGTCTAAGGATTTAGAATCAATCTATTTATATTGGAAAGAGAAAATAATTTCCCTAATTATATCTGGAAGAATGCTGGAAATATAGTGTGTAACACACTTCCCAATACTCTCTTCTATTGGATGAAATTCATGTGAGTACCACTAAACATATTGTTATATTATTCCCCCATTTGGTGCGTCCCATTTCCAAACTAGCTTAGACATGCATAAATTTCAAGCAAACGCTACTGTCAAGCACGAAGGGCTGACCAACCAAGTGCAGTTGAGAAACAAGAAGAGGGGACAACACACCAAATGCAACTGCGAATTGTTAAACTCTAGGATTAGATCCAATACAAATCTAATAAAATAGATTGGATCTAAAATCTAGATCCATTTTAACTATTTCAAATTAAATGACTTTTCCAATCTAATTTAAATTTAGATTTTACACTCCCAATTTAAATTTAGATCTAAATAGGACTAAATTAAGCCAAACTCAACTTCATGTGGACTCGGTCTGGTCAGACCCAACCTGACCTAGGTTTGGCCTAGCCCAACACTACTGACTTGATCTCGGCCGAAATAAGGATTACTTGAGCTTGGCCTATTAGTCTTGTCTAATGTTGACATATTCTATAGAATTTCAGACTTAGTGACAGTTTCAGATATACTTACTTTACAATTATTAGGCGGTTATGATTGTAATTGTTATATTTGATTTTGTATTTTGGGCTGTGTGAAGTGTTATCATTGTCTGCTAATGGGTCTGTATGTCTTCTTTTTTGGTAGTAGCCGTTTGGGCAGATGCAACAGTCTATACTCCTGCTATTACAGTGTTTTTTTTTTTTTTTTTTTTTTTTTTTACTTTTGTTACACACACTTTAAATTAAAAAATGGATCCCTATACTTGACATCATTTTTCAATTTGATCACAATACCAAGAAACTTATATTTTGTTCGTACATGAGAAATGCAAAAGGAGTATATCTCGACTGTTATGTGGATGAATCCTTCACATGCAAAGACTCAAATGCTGCAAAGCGAAAGTTCTAGACAAGGCAACATGTTTAGGACACTAGGAATTGATTTGCTATATGCATGCAGACGAAAATTGAAGTATCAGTTTCAGGGACCCGATTCTTAGTTTAACCAGTATAATTGCTTGGGGAAATTAATATTTTTCTCTTAGATCAGTTGTAACTTGCCTGTGTATGTAAGTTAACAAGTAACAACTCTGGTATTGATCAGGTGCTTGATAAGATGCATGCTCATGGTAAAGGCCCTCAAATTCCGCTAACTAGACAGCCAGAAAAAGGTAGAACTAGATATGGAGGTTTAAATTTATACTATAATTGTTAGAATTAATTTTTATTTTCTACTGTTCTGATCATTCCCAGTTTAAGTAGTTGTCTGGCTTTAACTACGTGTAATTTATCTATTTATATTAATTAATCAAAGGTAGCTTCACGTCATTCTCTTTTTATAATGATTTCCAGGTATTCGTTTGGGAGAAAGGGAACGTGATTGCTTGATTGGATATGGTGCCAGTATGTTGATTTATGAGCGCCTTATGTTGTCTAGTGATCCTCTGGAGGTCCAGGTAATAAAACATGTTTGCATTCTTGATTGCATTTGAATAGTGTCACTCCACTTTCCAGTACTTTCATTTGTAAAATATCATCGAATGGTTTATAACACAACTTTTATTGTACATAATAGGGCTTGATGTGTTCATTCTTGTTGTTTTATACGGTGTCACTAAGCACGTCCCATGAATAATGATCTAAATGGTAAAGGGATATGAAGAAAGCCGTTGGAAGAAAGATGTTAAGATGGATTTTATGATAAATAATATCTTTGAAGATTTGGTCTTTAATTGAGCCTAATTGCATTCTCACATAGTGAAATAAGGTTTTCGTTTAATATAATAAATATTCCCATTAACTATTTACATGTTAACTGAGCCTTGATACAGTACATATTTGTAACCAATATATTTCGGCCAATTATCAGATCTCATAAAGTTAGGTGAAGTATGTACTCATTAATCATTTGAATTGACAAATCCAATCTTATTGTCTCCAGATTGGATTTGTCTCTTAAAAAAGTGATAATTTATCTCGACGCGTTTGCGCCTTTAATGAAAACATTATAGGCTATATGCTATGTAACCTTTTTATGTTCTGTAAATCAAACTGACTGATTATAGTTTCCTTTTTACCCAGGTATGTACAGCATGTGGGTTGTTAGGATATTACAACCATAAGCTGAAAACTGGTGTTTGTTCATTTTGTAAGAACCGCAACAATATTTCTACCATGAAGATGCCATATGCCTGCAAACTCCTGATTCAGGCAAGATGTGTTAGACTATCATTAGAGTTGCACCCTTTGCATCACCCCTGTACCTTTAGTTACTTGATTCTATGTATCGTAAATTTCAAACTGCTCTTCACTTAATTGAAAACCATTCCAAATTGGCTAAACGCGCTGAGTTGATATGTCAACGTAAGAAAAAATAAATTATAAACTTTGTTTTAGTGGCTTCTGTTGTCTGGAGATTTACAGAAGTTTCTTATGACTTGCAATATTTTCTTTTCTTCGGTTGATTTTGTCTAACTGTTTTTTTTTATCAATTTGATTTGATTCTCAATTTTCAGGAACTCCAATCAATGAATATTGTACCACGCATAAAACTGGAAGATGCGTGAGATTATCCAATTCAGGGGAATGCAGATATACTGTTTGGGAAAATTACAAGGCAGGAAAAAGGCCATTAAACACTGTTCATGAATTTCTGCTGCTGCTTTTTGTATATTAGCCTCCTCAATTTTGTAGTGACCACGAGGATGATTCTGAAAAGATTCTGCAGAGACTCGCTTAAACTCATGTAAAATCGCTGATTAAGAGACGGTTCAAGTTCTGTTAGAAATTAGAAAAAAGGCCAAAAGCGACACTGGATTTGTTTGTTTCTAACTCGCCATTTATGCAAAATGCACCTTGGTAACAATTTCATGGTTCACTGATTCTCTTGCATGTTTTTGTCTATTTTAGTCGTTGATTTGCGTTATTTTATCGTTCTTTATTATTTCCGTTCCCTTACGATTTGTCCATTTCCTTTCTTTGGCTAGTTCCTCTCTCTTTCATAGACAGGGCAAATTTGGCAAATTTTCATGCACCCTCTCAAAGTTACCAAAATTACCCTCTCGAAAATCAATATAGGCATTGATAGTGAAGTGTGTGGTGGTTTTGTGGTGGTGCTTAGTGGTGGTGTTTCATGGTAGTTGTCGGTGGTGGTAGGAGGTGATGTTGGTGCATTGCGTTTTCAGTGAGTTTTTGTCTAGTGTTTTTTAGTTTTAGTTTTGGATTCTGCAATCTAGAGACTTCTCGAATTACACAACCAGAACTTCAAATATATTTTCTTTTTAAATTTTGGAATATACAATTCATGATATAAATAATGATTTTTATAATGTTCAATTTAAAATATAATTTATATTCTAGATTATACATTCTAAAATATAAAATTAGTGCTTTTTTCAAACATTTTGATCTTTTATCTATGTAATTGTAGAATAGTGTAAGGTTTTAAGGTGCTTTGTAATCACTATGCAGTTGAAGTATATTAGATGTCGGACATGGAAGAATACGATATAATGAAGTTTGTTAAGGTCAAATCATCAAATTTGTTACGATTAGGCAACCTATCTTTGTTAAAGGTCAATTTTGTTTTGGTTAGATGACCCAAACTTGTTCTAGTCAGGATGACCTACCCTTGTATTAATTAGAGGATCAATCTTTGTTAAGATTAAATAAGACAACCTTATCAGACCCTTTAGTCTATGCAAGACCATTTAATGATTTTGATGATAACAAATACTCTAAGTAAATTTATGGTATAAATACACATTTGGTACCCAAACTTTTTCGGAAAGTTCAATATGGTACCCGAACTTTAGGAATGTTCAATTTGGTACCCCAATTTTCTAAAAAGGTTCAATTTGGTCCTCTCCGTTAAGTTGGAGTTAACACCGTGTCCGTACAGGACACGTGTCAAGCCATGAAATTTTTATTTTTTTTTAAATTTTTTTTAAAAAATTAATTTTTTTTTTCAAAAAATTAATTTTTTTTTTTCAAAAAATTTAAAAAAACTGCCACGTGTCAGTTTATCATCGTGCCACGTGGCAGCTTACAAACATGACACATGGCAGTGTAATAGTTGTTTTCAATTTAGTACCCCAATTTAAATTTTTGGTTCAATTTAGTACCCAAATTTTTTAAAATGATCCAATTTCGTCCTTTCCTATTTGAGACCAAATTAGTAAATAAGCTTAATTATAATTTATATAAACATGTTAAAATAATTGTTTTGAATTTATACATCAAATCACTATACCTAAATACTTAAATTATTTTATTTTTTTCATTTTAACCTTTGTAATTTTTTATACATGAAATTTTTTACGCTTGTAAAAAATAAAATAATTTGAATAGTTAGGTGTAGTGATTTGATGTATAAATTCAAAACAATTATTTTAACATGTTTATATAAATTATAATTAAGCTTATTTACTAATTTGGTCTCAAATAGGAAAGGACGAAATTGGATCATTTTAAAAAA
>Ga0214543_1001930_pt1 | contig 40740 bp, 29 predicted proteins | sample CNSS2metaG_FD_160094 | JGI IMG/M metagenome (GOLD analysis project Ga0214543, IMG submission 160094) | Root nodule microbial communities from cowpea collected in UCLA plant growth center, Los Angeles, California, USA - CNSS2 | ecosystem: Host-associated > Plants > Roots > Nodule | place: USA...
CGAGAACCCCTGCAGTTGAGTGTTATTTCTTTGTTTCTAATGGATGAAGCTATGTTTGAATGTTAAAATATGAACTTAGTTATGATATGCATGAATTGTTATGACTGGTAATATGTGTGGTGAAATTACATGAAGTTGGAATGTGAGAAGAAGTGGTTGAACTAGGATTTCAAGGGAAATTCTAAGAGGAATGTTTTAATGTATGTAAGGACATAAGGACTCGGTTTTGGTTGGTATCCTGACGCTCCTAGTAACCATTAAGACTCATGTAGAGTATGATGGATTACGTCAGGGGGAGTAGCAGGAGGTCCTGGTCTATGGACCCGATCCGCCATAGAGGTGATGGGACTTACCTTGGGAGTGGTTGGGTGATAACCCCTTGTGTCCAAACTCTGCAGAGTTTGGGAACCGTCGCAAGTGCAAGCCACCAAGAGATTCGATGTCGCTTACATAATTCGGATATTGAGTCTAGAGTCATGTAAATGTGTCGTGGTGGTCTATATGATTCTGGTGATAATGAGAAAGATTGCATGGTTTCTGTTTATAATTGAACTGCATGATTCCTTAATCATATTAGCTTACCCTTGCTTTTTATGTTCCTGTCTTGTGTTGTATGTTTCCTTTTGCGATGATCACCTATTTGGTGGGAGCAGATATGGTTGCAGTGTCAAAGGCACTTCTGGAGGATGAAGAGCCATCGTGTTAGTGTTGAAGAGGAGGTTTCCAGTGGGAGCTTTAGCAGTGGTCGGTAGTACAGAGTTTATTAGTTTAGTTTAAGTGTATAAGTGATATATTTTTATAGTCATACCTTTTGTAAGACTATATTAATATATTGGGTACTCTGGATTATCTGTTTTGGAACTATGATGAAACTCCCTATTTTTATTAGTTTTAAGCTGCTGAAATTGGGATGTTACAATATACAACGTTCTTACTGAAAATAATAAAAGTCATGTATTATTTTTCAATCAGATCACTTAGTTAATGAAAAATTAAACAGTAGTATTTCAATCGAAAAATATAAAAAATTTGAGTATTCCATAAATATATATATATATATATATATATATATATATATATATATATATATATAATATGTGAAAATGAAAAGACCTAAAAAGTAACTAAAGAATAGAAGTGGTCTTTATAAATGGAAATTAATTCTTTTACTATTAAAAGGTCTACCTATAAATAGAAAAACTAGTTAATCAAGTTTTGTTTTATAAAGTCACAATCTCTCATTAAAATTATTATATTCTCTTTTTCTACATTTTCTCTAAATTTTTTACGTCTTTGTTCATCTTTATGAAGATCAAAGGCTATCATAGGATTTTTGGCTAAAAGCAAAACAATTTTGCTCCAATCAGGATTTCCAACGGATTAAGTTCATCTTTTATCCTGTTTTTTAGTCATTTTAGAAATTTGTTTGCATGATGGGGAAGGGTGCTTGCATGTGACTCTTTTTTTTTCTCCTTTTCGAGTCAATTTAGTGTTTTGAGTTGCATGTGACCTTATAGTCTATGCATGTGGCTCAAATTAGTTCAGAGTGAAACTCTATTTGCCTATGGTCATGAGGGTATGCTCAGATCTTTTATCAGAGTTTTCCTTGTGTAGTTAGAGTAACCTATGAGAGTTATAGTTGTTTGGAGCAACCTTTGAGTTAAGAGTTTTCTATTCTAGGTAAGAGAAGCTAGTAATATTCTATGCATTATTGTGCTTTGATTGTATGAATTAATATATTGAGTAGTGATGATTTGATATGATGAATTGATTTGTGTCCTTGTTTGAGGTGGATCTAAATTTGTGATGTACATGTGTAATTTGATTTTTGTTTTACCTAGGATGTATCATTTTGGTCAATTTGTTTTGTCTAAGGCACTTTAAATGAGTATATATGCTATTTTTAAACTAAAAAACATGTAAAATGGTTAAATGTTCCAAATAGATTATTTAATACATTTATTGAGTATCTACATTTATGTAGACTCTTTGGGCGAGCAAGTGAAAAATTTGAGAAAAATTTAAATATGTATTGTGTTTGTGTTTGTGTTTGTGTGTGCATGTGTGTGTGCATGTGTGTGTGTGTTGTGTATGTGTGCTCATGTGTGTGTGTGTGTAGTGTGCATGTGCATGTGGGAGAGGAGGTGTTGTGTGTGTGTGTGTGTGCACGTGTGATTGTGTGTGTGTGTGCGTGTGTGTTTGTGTGTGCATGTGTGTGTGTAGTGTGCATGTGCATGTGGGGGAGGAGGTGTTGTGTGTGTGTGCACGTGTGATTGTGTGTGTGTGTGTGTGTGTGTGTGTGTGCGTGTGTGCATGTGTGCGTGTGTGCGTGTGTGCGTGTGTGCGTGTGTGTGTGTGTGTGTTGCTATAATCTGGAGGGACCGTATGAAAAAGGATTGTGTTTCAACATAGAAGGAATTTTCCATGTCATACGAGGATGACTGAATTCGTGATATGTGACTCTCTAGAGTGAGAGGTCATATTGTAGGTGTACAACCTCTGAGTTTAATTCAATACATAAGTCTTATCAAAGTAGTGTCTCAAGATAGAAGGAATTTACCTTATCATGTGAGGATGACTTAATTCGTGATATGTGACTCTATGAAGTAAGATGTCATAGGGCCAGTGCAAAACCTTTAAGTTTAATTTAATACATAAGTCTTCTGAAAGTAGAGTTAAGTGTTTATTTTATTTTGAATGTTTACAATTGATAACATGATGTTAATTATAAATAATTGACTTTGATGGTTAAGGTAATTACTATTGGTATATGTGATGCATTGTAAAGATCACTAGTTTACCCTATCTTGTGTATATTTCAATTCCAATTATTATGTGATTCACAAGAGATGATGTTTCATATAAGAGTACTTAGTAGGGTTGAACAGAGAAAAAATTTGTATTTATTGACGTTATGTATATTTGTTTATTTAGTTGTGTTCTTTTTAATTTTAAATATATTTATTTTTTAGAAAAAAAATATCTCAAAGAGGACTATAAATACGCTTATATAAATTTATATGTATATGTGTTTTAATACAATTAATGTAACGTAACTATTAGATAAGAACGTTACAAACAAATATCTAAAATTATGTGAAACTTAAAATGCACATTCAAGGTTACATAAATAATTAGAACAATTAACTCATCTCCCAGAGTGATTAAAAAAATCAAATATTTTTTGTTAAATCTTATTCCAATTTGATTATTGTCATTGTACACTATTGAAAAAATTAATGCACATACTATATTTATATATTCTAACTCTATCTTTTATATTATATTATATTATATATATATATATATATTATGTTTAAATAAAAAAATTGAGATAAGTACATTTAATAGACAATTTAAAGCACTTCATAGAAAAAAAAATTATTAATCATATAAAAAAATTAAATTTCTATAGAAATATATTAAAGAATTTAATTTCTGAAAATTGTTGAACAAGATTTAAATTTGTTGATAGAATCTTGTAACTTGCATCTACATCTTTATTTATATTAAATATTTAAAACTATCAAATAACTGATATTAAAATTTTAAAATCTATACTATCAATAAAGAGAATCTTTTATAACTTTTTCCACACAAATTCTTATTATTTTATGTACTTTCGTTAACATAAATAATAAAAATATTACCCACAATAAGATTATAAAATTAATTTATTTTATAATTACTTTATATGAAAATATATTTAATAATTTTTTTAATATTTTCTATTTTAATAACTTACTTTTTATTTTTTATTACCATAAAAAAATAAACATAGCCTTAGGCACATTTGTTTCCACGAATAAATATAAAGAGGATATAATAAAAAGTAACTTATCCTGTTAAAACTTGATATTTGAAATATGGTTCATTTAAACAAAATATTAAAAAAATTAAACCAAAATGATTTATTGTTAAAATATTTTAAAATTTCAATATTAAAGCTCAAGTCAACACTTGGTTGACAATTGATATAAACACTGTTTTGTTGACTGTTATAGTAATCAATAGAAAAACTGCCATACAAAAATATGAAATATAATTTTTTTAAAATATTTAAGGAAGGGTTATTTTACTTTTAAAAATAATAGAATATCATTTAATAGATGATTCGTAAATATCTGGTTGTAATTAATGTTAATTAAAGAAATTTAAAGATTAAGTAAACTAAAAATCTTCGTATATTAAATAGCTAATTAAATGAGAAAGAAATATTTGTTTAATTTGATATCAAAACTAACCCTAAACCCTGAATAAAAGTTACTGCGTGTCAAAATTATTTAATATTTAAAAGGTAAGACTCAAATTTATCTTATTCTTTTAGTAATAAATATCTCGTCTTTATTTTTAATATATATATATATATATATATATATATATATATATATATATATATATATATATATATATATATATATATATTCACACCAACATAGGTGATTTAAATAAATATGTAATGTAACATTTTTATTTAGGAGTAATTACAATTTTTAATAAAATTAAAACTTATCAAAACAAATAATTAATATTTATGTAGTACTGAAAGCGAATATAACGTAAAGTGATATTTCGCTAATTATATTGAGACTTAAGTAAAAATAAATTAAATTTATAACATGTAATTAAAACTGCATAACATATTGAGAGAGATTAAATCATCAAATATGTTATCATGAATTTTTTTTAGAGTTTTGTTAATTCTACTAATGGCTAATTTTCATTAGTATTAGTGTGTGTGTGTGTAGAGAGAGAAAGAGAAGGGCCTAACTTGAAATCTTATTTGTGAGTTTTGTGTCCAATTTCATTTGAATTTAATAAGCATTAAAGAGTTTGACCAAACAAATTAAATATTTTAAAAATAATGTGAAATTTTTAAAATTTCTTTCAGGGAAGTTTTTGGTGTTATTTTGGATCAGAGTAATAGTATACGTGAATTTGAATTTATTATGAACATTACTAATATATAATAAAAATATTGTGAAATAATTTCGATGGACATTAATATTTTTTTAATACCTATCCTATAAAATTTGTAAGAATACTTTTATAAAAATATTTTTATATAATTAAATTATTGAAAGATTTGTAAACTATCAATTTAATAGAAACGGATGGTTTTATGGAGTTAATTGTCAAAAGATTGTTTCACTAATTTAGACATTAAAAATAACTATTGACCTTTAACATTTTCAATGAAGTTATTATAACCATCGGTACCCAATCAATGCCATTTAAGGACCTATTTATTGCACTTATTTTTCCAGAATCAAATTTATGGTTCCGAGATTTTTAGTACAAACTAAATAAATTAAAACTTCAATAAATTGATACTTGAATTTTATCAAGTATGCAGTCAATATTATCAGGCTAACTGAACAGTGACATGGTCATATATTAAATATAAGTATATAATAATATAATGTAATTAATAATAAGTTATACAATTAATTATGGTGAGATTATTCATATAGAGTGAGATTATTCATAATTGTTTTTTGGATTAAATAAATGACAAAAACGGATTACTTTCATTTTAAGTGGGTGTTTACTTCAGAAAATATCTTTTATCATATTCCTTCAATCACATATCGTCAATTAATACAGTAACACGTAAAGAAAATTTTGTATTTTTTAAAATATTTTATATTTGTTTGAGTAATATTTTAAAATATGTATCCAACGGACCTTTAAAAGAACAGATCCGAAATTTTTTAAATATTTTTAATTTTATATATTAACAATATATATATATATATATATATATATTGAAATAGTTAAAAATTAAATTATGTTTATTTTTACTTTTTATAAAACATAGTTAATAAATAATAAAACATGAAATTAAATATAATAAATAATAAAAATATTTATTAATATAATTTTTTTTTTAATTCTATTTTGAGTTTTTTACGTGTTGTACACCATTTTTACTTTTACTTTTTTTAAGAGATAAAAAGTGAATATAAATTTATTATTTTTGTTCTCATTCTTAATATGTTTTTTTTTCTTGAAAAAAGTTTTTTCTTTATTTGATATTGAAATATTAGTTTAATCATTAGTATTTTTTTATTTCATAAGTCTTTATGTATTATTTTTTATGAATATAGAAGAAAAAGTAAAGTATTTAATGTGTTTTTCATAACTAATATAATTGTGTTTGTTTAAATTGAAAAGAAGCATATTTCACTTCCTTTTACATATTTATGATACATCCAATTGTTCAATTAGATGAGTATTTCTTAAGTTTTAAAAAGATAGAGATAAGGTGTTTGATATTAATTATTTGGAACGTCATACAAGAAAATATTTTCAAATATGGAAATATCTAATTAATGAAAAATGGAAATAGAAAAACTTATTTAAAATTTAGTTCATATCAAATACAATTTAAAAATTATAAATTTTGAGTGTATTATTTTGACTTCTCCAAAATTATTAGTCAAGATCACCATTTACTGAATTATTATAAAAATTAGTTTAATTGGGTTTTAAATACTCAAAAAATTAGATTTTGTAATTAGATTTTTATTATTTATTTTTTCTATTGATAATTATGATTGTTCTCTTATTCAATATTTTTGCTTATTCATAACTATTTGTATTTTTATAATTTTATGGGGTAAGTATGCTTTTTAATTGCAAAATTTAAAACTCGTCTCTCAAAGTTCTTATAAACATCATCGATGTACTTTAGTAGTGCATGGAATACGTTGTCCAAAACCAACAACCTTTACTTTTAGGTGATGTGTTTAACGATCATGCTGACTAGATTAAAACATCATAACATGTGGTGACATATGTCAACCACGTATGACGTTTTAAAAAAAATATTTTATTTTATTTTATTTTGTTTTAGATTTTTTTTTCTTTTGGTTCTGAATGATGTATTTCATGATTAAGTATAGGGATGAATTTTATATAAATTTTTAAAAAATAAAAAATTTCAATTTCGCATGTAACTTGAGGGACTAAAGACATACTTAAGAAATATTTGTTTATTAACCAACAAATATAAACATTTAATTCACAATGTAACATTAGCATAAACATGTTCACAAATTCAATATAAGAATATGTGCAGAATTAGTGCATTATAATGCAGGTTAAATCTTCATAATGTGTACCATAAAATTCTTATATATCTACTAACGATTTTACTCCAATGAGTTTTGCTTTGTAGAACATCTAAAATTTATATGGTATGTGTGCTAAAGGATTACAAATTGCACATTTCTTAAAATCTAATGGATAATCTATATGAAGAACATAAGAGCAAATGAAACAAAAATGATTATGTGTAATTGTTCTTATAGGACCAAATTGTACCCCTTGGGTTCACTTGGTTGTTTTGGTACTTGACTTCTAGCTGATCTTTCCTTACTCCGACGGTTGTCTCGAACCGATGCAGGGGTGCCTACAAAAGATACTTCAATGCCTAAGTCAGCGCTGGTTATGTCAGAAGTTCAGAGAATATTTTTATGCGTAATCAATACATAGAACAATGTGCTATTTATACCCTTTTTACCTGTGGGTCCTACCTAGAATGGGCTTTTGGGCCCAAATACCTTTTTCTACTACCTTTGGATCCAATGCTAATGAGTAAATTACCAAGAGGTCCTTTAGAAGTTATTGGTAAGCGTTAGTGGGGTTGTATTGAGTGTGCGGTGTCCGGTATGCGGTCATGCGAATTTGAGTGGTTGGGTACTTCTTGTCCGCCTAATCGTCTAAGTGATTATGGTTGGATGTGGGCTGCTTCTCTAGGGTTCTTCAATGCGAAGCAAGCGGTCTAAGAGGGACGTTGGTGGCCGCGTTCTTCATAAGAAGGGGGTTTAGTGCCAGGTATGCAACTCAGAGGACTGCTAATGGCTGCATGCTATATAGGGAAGTCTTCAGCATGGAGTAGGCAGCCCAGAGGATTATTGATGACCGCATGCTGTATAGGGGAGCCTTCAACATGGAGTAGGCGGCCCAGAGGACTGGTAATGGCCGCATACTCATGTGGTGTGGTTAGGACATCAGCCTTCTAGTCTTAAGGAGTGTAGTGACGTATAAACTTGTTGTGAGTGCCTGACCCCTAAGTTCGTATTGTCGCTTTGATTGTGTGTTTGCAATTTTCATTTATGGCATTTGGCTGTATGCTCTATAAAGGTAATCAAGTAATTGTGTCATAATCACCATTCTAGTAGGAATAAATGAAATGAAGATGCATGTTTGGAGACACATATGAAAGATAAGAAATATGTAGTTAATGTTGTGATATTGCGACGAAGGTATTAATACATTTGTTAGAGATATTGATACATTTAAAGTTTATGATATTGTTATATAAATAATATATTTTTATATAATCTGAAATCTTAAAATACTATATTAATATATTTTTTATTTTGTTAATATATCTTTGAATATTATTAAGAAATATCTTAATTTTATTAGTTTTATAATATTAAAATGAAATGTTACATGTATAGGAACTAAAAACAAATTTAATTTTACTTTTATAATTTTAGTTTTCATGTTTTTCTATTTTAATAATTTTGTAATCTATAATTTTATACGTTATAACAACTAAATAAAACTATTGGACAAAATATATCATTATTTAAATATCAGACATATAATCAATTGAAAAATATAATTAGTTTGAATATTCATTGATAGAATTTTAATTAAAAAATTTCAAATTTATCAATATTGAAATGTAGTTAATTTTAAAAAATTTATAATTTTTTATAATATTTAGAATATATTTTGAGTGTTTTAAAATATTTCAGGTCAAAATTTAAGAAATACTACAAGTTGTAAACATAAAATCTTTTGAGACGAATGAAAAATATTCAAAAACACTGATATTGTACACCGGGAGATGAAAAAATACAAATAAATATATAATAAAAATCAAATAAATATGTTCAAAAGAAAAATATCGTACCAGGTAAGTGTGCCACACAAGATTACACTCACTATTCACATTCTGACATTTTAGCTTTATTAATGATTGGGTCCACCACTAAGTTAAAAAATTGTCATTTTTTTATTCTTCTAAGAAAAATTACTGAATAATAACATTTTAGATTTTTCCAGTGAAGTCATGGTAACTGTTGACATGTATATACAAAAGGATGAGAAATATTTTCCTGCACTAACGAATAAATAATAAATAATTTAAGCAATGCATTTATTATTAAATTAAAAATAAAAGAGTGAGTAACTTTATTTCTTGAGAAATTAGCAAATAATCAAAGTTATTAAATACTCTTTAATGTTTTTAAAATACCCCTTTGAAAAATAAATATTTTAAATAACATTTAAATCTTTTAAATTTAATATACCAAAAAATCATGCTTCAGTGAATGCAAATATTTAATACAAATTTAAATGCCATTTAACTGATATCTCTGCCTCCATATCCACACCTAACGTTTCATTATAATAACTAGCATCAAATGAGGAAAACTTGTATTCATTATTCAAAGCACATTTCAACACTGTAAAGTTATTATGTACAGCCAGAGAAAAGAAAAATAGCAAAGAAATAATAATTAAAAAAACTAATTTCTACATGATATTCATATAATATTAATGACAATAATGGTAGCTTTGAATCCAACTATCAACATTTAGTATACCTTAAATGAATTCATTCAATTGATGCAAATTCAATCAATTAGAAAAAAAATTGATTAATTAATTGAAGAAAACCAAGACAGATTTGTAAACAATAAAAAAATAAAAAATGGAGGAATTGGAGATAATGATTCATATTAACAGTATTGCAGGTAAAAAAGAAGGCAAAAATGTCAGAAATTGGAGAATTTTCTATTAACTTTCCTAGTAAGACAGCATGACCTTTTCCATTTACAATAATAACCCCTGGCCAATATCACTAAACAAATAATCCTATCCTTAAAAGAACCTAAATTTATCATCATCTATCATTCCATTTACAAAACCCTTGAAAAAAATAACAAATTATACTGAAAATGGAGACAATTCCACCAATTACCCTAAACCAGGCACTTAAATTGATATATTGAGATCAATCCTAGGTTTTTTCATGGATGGAATAGGAACAAGAGAGTTGCACCTAGGACACTTAGGATTGTTCTTCATGATCATCACATATGATAGACAACCAGGGCACCCTGCAGCCATTGGAGAAGAAGCCAGCTTCTCTTCACTCTCTTCCTCTTGAGTGTTTTCCCTGATTGAAGAAGAGGATGAAGAATAAGAGGGTGATGATGCTGAGAGTGTTGGCTTCAAAAATGAAGTACGTTTCTTGATAATAGGCTCTTTCTCTGCCCTCTCCAGTGCAGACTTAACCTTGTCAAGGGTGCACACACTTTGATAGTTGCTTGAGGGCAATGAGGATGAAACAAGTTTCAAGTCCAAGCTTGATTCATCAAAGAGGTTCAATAGCACATTGGATGATGAAGATGAAGATGGGAAATTTAGGTCCTGAAGCTTTGGCCCTGCTGCCTTTGCATTGAGTTTGTGATCAGATACTGGTGGAGACCCTATTGTGGTGGTGTTGCACTTCTGAAGATACACTTTCCCTGACTGCACCATAACAATTTCACCAACCAACCAAAGTTTAATTAATTACAGAGCTATAAAATGACTTTGATTTTCATACTTATCATCATACTAAGTGTCATAAAAGATGGAAATTTGTAAGAACAATTATGAGATCACTAACTAAAAAAATTCACATGGGTTGTAGGAATTAATTGATACAAAATACTATAACAAACAGATAAAACAAGTTAAATTGAGAGATGCAGAAGAATGAAATTTGATATGAAGGGTGTGAATGAATCTATGGGGGAGAGTTCAGAAATGACATCATGGAAAATATGAATCCTATAGATTCAGCTTTATGAGAAATAAATACAAAGGTACAAAGGGGAGAAAATTGAGTAATTACAAACCTGATGTTACATTAAAAGGCAAAAGTTTAACCATACCACAAAAGAGAAAAATAATAAAAAATCACCGACTGAAAAGTTTTGAATTTTATCCTTTTCTTCTAAAAATAATAATGTTCTGTTTCTTATCATCAGATACCATGAAAGCAAAGAGCAAACGTTCCAAATCAGAGCACAACAATGAACGCATAAACATATTCTGTTCATAAATAATAATCAAATCAAAATCATAAATCATAAATAATAAAAAATTGAAATAAAAAAATAAAGCCTCCCAGTCAAAGAATTCTACAGCAAGAACGAACTCCATAACAAACAAAGCAAAAATCTGAAACGGTGAAACAAGGAAAACACAAACAGAACACAGCGATTTCATTCCGTCGTTAATTTTTTTCATCGAAAACGTGACACAAACGAAGAGAATTTCCGATTCAGGAATCATGACTTTTTCCAGTGAAAGAGAAAGGTTTTATTTATTTATTTATTTTCCTTTCTTATTATAATATTTTCTCGTAAAAAAAATAAAAACCCAGAAAAAACTGAACAAACCTGAAGGTCAAGGCGTTTTTCCCAGCCAGAAGGAACCTGCAAATCGAGGTCCAATTCCTGGGATTCAATTGAGGACCCACCAAGAAGGTCGCGGGTAATCAGAGCCGTTGATTTCTCACCGTGTGATTCGTTCCCGACGGTTCGATGTTGCTCCTCTTTGTAGCCACCACCCATGACCCGAATCAGAGAGCTAACTTCAGCAGCCATTGCTGCGCGTTCTCACAGAGGATTTAGAGAGAGAGAGAGAGAGAGAGAGAGAGAGAGAGAGAGAGAAAGAAGAAGATAGAAGAAAGGAAAACAGAGAAGAAAGCAGAGGGATGTGTGAGTTCCTTCATTTGTGTGACTGTGAGAGATTTATATATGCCAATAAAGATAGGTGATGGTACGTTACAGTAAAATTAAAAGACAAAAAAAATCCTCATTGAATTAAATTAAATTAAATTGTATTAAATTCAGTTTTCTGGCTTTGGTAGTATCGTGGGTTTTGAATTTTAAAATGAATTTGATTAAATTTTAATTAATTGTTTCATTTAATGTGGAGGGGTATTAATTAATGGGTAGTGGAGGAGTGGGAAGAGAATTCAAGAAAAGGGTGGCATGTAAAGTAATGGGAGCATTTAATGCATAGAATAGTAGTAGTTGTGCCCTAATCCGGTAATTTCTTAATTTAAATCATTTATTCACCCTCTTTCAATTTTTGGGTAATATAATTATCACAAGAATTAATAATCGTCATAATGGCATATAATGTTTTTTTGTATTTATTCTCTTATTTACTTATTTTTTTATTGAATATATATGCAAACAACTTTTAATGGTTTTAAGCTCATAAATGAACTTTGGACCTTGTGGATGTGTGACGTTCGATTTGTATTATCAAACCCTCAATAAATTTTCGTTGAATACTTCTTTGACACGTATGAGATCAAAGAAGCTAAAATTGGGCACCAGACTCCACCAATTTCTTTGTTCCATGCATTGTTTATTTGTTTTTGCTTTTTCTTAATTTTCACAAAATTTTAGATAAAGCACTAACACATCATACAATTAACAACATTAATAGGTCACACCATCTTATCATAATATTCATCCTGGTTTTAGTTTGAATCTTGGTATATTTAATTTAAAAGATGTCACTTTGAATAATCTTGGTATATTTCTGAAAGTGGTTTATTGTAGGATTTGATATGATTTCCTAATGATCATAATTGTATCGTTAGTTTTTAGGAATTTTATATATATTAATGCAGTATATTAGATATATAAATATCTGTAATGTATAACTTTGTTTGATTGAATTAAAAATATTTTAATTGAAACTTCCAAGAGAAAACCTTTTAATAGCGCATGTCTAACTACTAAATAAATTAATAAAATAACTATTATATGTAGTATATTATTTATTATTATTTATATTTATTATTATTTATGATATAATGGCTAATTTACAATAATGCAATGGTAATAAATATTGTGTAATATTTACTTTAAAATAGTAACAGCAACGAGATATTAATAATAATAATAATTACAAATTAAATAATTACTTTAAGCGCTTGCATAAAATTAATTTATTCGTTTCTAAGTATTTATTAGCATTAAATTCTAAGAGAATAAATTGCAAAGTTTATGAAATTAGGAAAGACGGGTTAATGGTTTTTTTTTAAGAGTAGTTGGTAAGTTACCTTTTGATAAATTATTTAGTTCATGAGTTTGAGGGGATATATTAACTTATTTGATTAGAAATGTTTACTAAACTAACTAATAATGTATTTAGTAATGGTACAGTAATATAAAAAGATGTGTGTTTTTAGATAAAAATATATTATTATATAATTATAATTTAGATTTTTTTATAATTAAACTATTATTAATTTGTTTAATAATTGCATTTATTTTTGAAACTCTTACAGGCTTTTTGTATAACTTAAATGAGTTTATGTAATTGAGTACTAATCAAATTTCATTTTTATTTATAAATAAATTATTTAGAAATAGTTATCAAACACTTTCGTATAAGTGAAACACACTAATTTATAATCTAATCAAACAAATTAGTTAAGTTTTTATGTGTAATATCCCAGTTTAAAATTAATAAAATAAGATGTTTCATTATAATATTCAAAATAGATAATTCAGTGTACAAAATATATTAATACAATTTTACAAAAGGTAGGACTGTAAAAAAAAATATTATTTATACACTTAAACTAAACCAACAAGTTGTATATATAAGCTAACCACTACTAAAGCTCCTAAGAACTTTAACCTACTCTATCTCATGACTTCTCATCCTCCAAAGGTTCCTCTAAACCTACAACTTCATCTACTCCCATTAAATAGGTGATCATTACAAAAGAAGATACAAACAACACAATAAAACATAAAACACATAACAAGGTAAGCTAGTGTACAAAAGAAATATTCATAAATAATTAAATCATGCCAAATACTTACTAACATAGTATAAAACATATTTATGCCTATAATCACACAAGTAGTTGACACCAAACTCAATTATCCAGATACATGCCATTGCAGAGTACAAATCCACAAGGGGTAATCACCCAACCACGAGAGGTTAATCCTTCCAAACCTATGACCAAAGAACAAGTTCAAAGGTTTGGACATTATGCTACTCTCATCACATAACTTATTCTACTCTATGTGAGTATGAATGATAATTAGAGTTCAAGATACCTCATTCCAAACCCACTTATACCAAAGCATACATTAACAATAACAACACTAGGAATTTCACTTGAAATCCTTCAAACTTCATCATGTATGCTCACCACAACATATTATATTCAATTTATCATAATGAGAACCATAAACATACTTCACATCAACCATAAAACATCATAAAATAGTCAAATAAGAGAAACATGCAAAACAATGCAAATAATGTTATACATAAAGTACATCAAAATGGTGAAAACCATTTCTCTAACCACAGAATTCAAAACAAAGATCCCACCAGTCTAAGTGAAAAATCACACGTCTCAAATAAGTTGTCAAAATTTCAACTTGATCTAATGGTTAACGAAGCAAGAACCTTCATTTTACCAAGAGGACAGAGACTAGAAAAATAAGGTGGCACTTGACACCCAGCCCCTAGAACTCACTGATTTCTAGCGCCCGACGGTCCAAAAGTGGCGTTTGGCGACACCAAGACAGTGTGGCCTAACACCCGACAACACTGTAATGCACCCAATGGTGTTTCAGAAACAATAATTTGGGGGAAATTGATCATGTGCAATTGATTCCAAATGGTTTTAGACGGTTAAAAACTAATACCCAAAAACTCAAAACAAAGATTCAGACATTTCCCCAAATGAAGACCAAACGCAAATCAAATATCAAACAATTCAACATACAACTCATCAATTTAACACACCACATCACAATTAACTACCAAGACTATCAATTCACATCAAAATAAAACAATTTTAATCAACAACAATAACATTATCACAAAATTTTAAGAACTCATAATTGCTTCCCTTACCTCTTGATAATTGGCATTATCATGTTTTTTTTTTATCTTTTATTGTTATTTTATTATTATTATTATTATTATTATTCTTATTTTAGATATTTTGGGTTTTATTTAATAAAATTGGAAAAGATAAGTAATTGGTTTATATTTTGCAAATTAGGAGAAATTCACTGAAAATTTGAAGAATATTTAAAGATTATTAGATAAAGGGAAATTTTTGAAGATTAAATAATATTTTCAAGATTATTATTCAAGTGGGGATCTTAGAGATTTAAGAAGATTATCAACAAAATTAATTATTAATAGAGTTGATTATTCAAGTACAAATTTCAAACCTAGTCTAGTTCTGAACAATCTATAAATAAGGTCTTGGTAGAAGTCAAAAGAAACAACCCTTCATGCATAAAAGAACCCCTTTTGAAAAAAAAAACCTTTGTGGGGTGAGGAAAAGAAGGTAGAGAAGCATTCTAAAGGTTGTAGGCATTCATCTTCATCATTATTCCAGTATTCAAAATGTTAAGGAGTAGCTAACTCCCTTATTCATAGGGGGTGGGTGTAATGTATTCTTAAATCTTTGTGAATCTCACTATTCAATATAATTCTTTTCCATCACTCTTGTGTTCTATTCATGTTTTATCTGTATGATAATTATTGATTGCATATTTGTGGCTCTCTAATTATTGGACATGGTATTCGAACCTAAACTAGAGTAGACAACTAATTGATTGTGAATATAGACATGAAGTACATCATTGGTCATTCATAACATCAGAATTTTGATCATTAATGCAAACTTATAATAAAAATTGCTAGGACATTAGATCTTTTATTATTCAAGTTTAAATTTGTCGCTAAGACATTAGGTCTTGTTACATAAGGTGTGAATGCTAGAGTAGGAATTAGAAGAATATTGTTTGGTGTTTTTGCTTTGAATTGGATCATGAAACTCAATCTTAATAAAGCCTTTATGAAGAATGCCATGAGAAGCCATAAAATGTTTAAAAGAATGGGAAAGGTATTTACGACCATTATCACTTCACAAAGTTTGAATGGAAATCCCAAACTGAGTTTTAATTTCATTATAAAAGGTTTGAAAAATAGAAAACAACTAAGAATGATCTTTCATTAAAAACAACCAAGTGCATTTGGAATAATCATCAATAAAAAAGTAACAAAATATTGAAAACCTAAAGTAGACTTAACACAAATAGATCCCCAAATGTCAGAGTGAACTAATACAAAAGGTGACAAATCACATTGTGAGACACTGCGAGGAAAGGAAATATGACTATGTTTCCCTAATTGACATGACTCACATCACAACCTAGATAAATTGGATAAATTGGGAACAAGTTGCTACAATTTAGCAAGACTAGGATGACCTAAATGAGCATGAATAAGAGATGGAGATTTCATAACCACACCAACATATGTAGAAGGGCGAAGATGCTAAAGACCATGAGACTCACATTCGGTGCCAATCACCTATCTCAAACTCTAATCCTATAAACAAACAAAATCTTTGGTAAAAGAAATAACATAATCAAGAGAACAAGTTAAATGATTAATGGATAACAAGTTAAAAGGAAACTTAGGGACATAAAGAACATTATCAATGCATAAAAAAGGAAAAATATTAACAGTCTCAATGCCATGAGCTAAAACTTTAGATCCATCAGCCATTGAAACAAAGTGTAAAGGATCCATAAAGGATAAAGAGGAAAACAAAGATTTGTTACCAGTAATATGATTTGTGGCTCATGAGTCAAGAACTCAACGACCAAGAGAAGAAGATGAAATCAGACCAACATAAGATGAATTTGTGAATCCTACAGATGTAGTGGAACTAGAAGGTTGTTGATCCTTATACCATTTGAGAAATTTACTGAAAATAACATATTCATCATTAATATTAATTGAAGAAGTATCCCAAGTAGGTGATTTTGAGGGAGAATTAGTCTGAACAACAACAACAAATCTAGGAGGACAACCATGTAATGCATGACACATGTCACTTTTTTTGCCTAGCCTCCCACAATGGTCACACTTGTGATGTCTTTTTCCAGGCTCGGGAGAGCGATTGCGATCATCACGTTGAGATGCCAACGTAGAGGAATCATCAACATAAACACGTGTATCACAATGGGTTAACTAGGTACACGCAAAACAATGGAATAAGTAGAAGTCAAAATGGGTACAACAGGTGAGCCCAAAATCTGATTATGGACATGAGAATATTTATCAACAAGTCCATGTCATGCCAATATCATGAAGAACTTTGACCTTTGCTCTATTTCTTAGGCATGAGTAGAAGCATGATGCAATAACTCATTAAATTCATGACAAATAGCATGAATTTTACCTATATAATCAACCATAGAATCCTGATGCCGAGGAGCACCAACATTGGAAAGATTAGGATAAACACCATAAACACGTTGAGTATCATTAGTGTATAATACTTTGGCATGTTCCCATATTTCAAAACATGTTTCATAGGATTGAAAATTTATTTTAAAAAAGAGTGAATGGTACCCTTGAGAACAGTGCATAATTGAGCATCAATTTTTAGCCAATGTGTAACTGTATTTGAATTAATAGTAGTCACGTTCTGTGTAATATGATCAACATACCCTTTACTCTTAACCCAAAGTTTAACTCTGATGCCCAAGTCACATATCTAGTGTAACCTAACTTTTTAATAAATAAATGCACCTTGACATAGTTAGTATATATGGACGAGTCAGACGTATTGGTGACAAAAGAGAGATTAGAGTGGTGTAGTGGAAGCGAGGTGGACCCATGACCCACAGGTCCTAGGATCAAAACGTGGCTTTGATAGCATGTTCAATATAATAAAAAATGTGTATGAGATTAATCTCCCTTTGGTAGAAACTATGTATTTATAATAGAGATTATGGGCCAAGCCCAAATTACAAATAATGATAAAAAGTAAATAGTAATGGATAAGCAAAAGATAAAAGATAAGATATAAGATATAAGATATCTAATATATCTAACAATAACAAAGCTAAGCGAGATTATAAACAAAGTTCAGTAACCTTTTGTATTAGATTAACGGTTGAATAATTATTTGATCAAACAACATTATTTTGATGAAGTAGATTGGTTGTGTGTGATTACATAAAAATTGTGAACAAGATTGGTTATACAAGATTATTACTTGTCTAAAATATACACCTCTTGGACTATCTTTATGAACAACTATAAAAAAGAGTCAAACAAAAGGATAAAACACAATTTTTTTAAATAAAATTACATTGAATCAACAAAAAACACAAAAGGAAAAAACAACCTCCAACTCGAATTGTTCGGGAACAAACAACAAACAATGAATCCTTTGGGAATAACGATGACCAAACAATGAGAGTCAATGGGTTGAATATAGGTTGAGAGTTTAAAAAAATGAGAATGAATTGAGAAATTAAGTGGCTTCGATTGAAAGTGAATTGGGAAATAGGAGAACGTGAGAGTGAATTAGGAAAGTTAAGTGAGAGTGAATAACAGAAGAGTGTGAATGTGAGAGTGAGATTGGTTGGGTTTAGTGTTTTGAAAAAATGAAAGTGGGAAATAGAGAAATTATGATGAACTTGAAAGAGCTCCTTGGAAGCAATGGATGATGGAAGGAACCTTCATGGTGGCATTGGCGTGGAAGAAATGATACTTTGATGGTGTGTTGGTGATGGAATGGTATGTGAAGGAAAGTTTCTAGGAGGTTAGGCCAACCTAGAAGAGGAAGGCTAGAGGAGGGTTCTAAATGAACACTCTAGCTTTTGGCTCTCAAAGGCAAAATTCATGGAGTGGTCTCAACATAGTGATTTTGCTTAAATTGCATGGAACCTCTCATTTATAGTAGAGTAAGGTCTCCTAAATGTGATGCAAATACACAACCAAATGCAACACAAATGAGAGAAGCCATGTGAAGTTCATGCATCTAGATCTAGATCTAGATCTATGATCCTATAATTGTGGATCAAATGCCATGCAAAGGTTCACACTTTCCATGCTTAAGAACATGTGCTTAGTGTGCAAAAATGTGGCTTAAGCTTAGAAGCAACTCTTGACCTAGCTTGTATAATGGGCTTAAATTGACCCATTTACAAGCTATTTTACAATTTATTAGAAAGCAAAGCCTAAACAATTGACCTAATTGAAATCTACTCTAATGCTCCACAATAAGCCCATCATATCTTTATGTCTTCTTTAGCCCAAGTAAATAACATTTGAAACCCATGAAGCCCCTTGAATCTTTGAAGATCCATGTCCTCTTGTATCCTCCTTAACATGCTCCTAGTAATTGAACCTTTGATTGGGCCTATGGTTGGGCCCAAATCATCAAATTGGGAAAGACAAAGTGTAACGACCCTATTTTCTAAACATTCCCATAATCATTATATTAATAAATACGGTGAATGCGAGAGTAAATTAGGAAAGTGAAATGAGAATGAATACAAGAAGAGTGTGAATGCGAGAGTGAGATTGGTTGGGTTTAGTGTTTTAAAAAAATGAAAGGAGGAAATAGAGAAATTGGGAAAGACAAAGTGTAATGACCCTATTTTCTAAAAATTCCCTTAATCATTGTACTAATATTATAATTCCTTAGTAACATCAGTAATTATACTTAAACTAGGTTACATTTCAGTTATTGAACTAGAGAACAATGTACCTTAAAATATAAATAACATAACTCAAAATATGATCATAAGTACTCCAAAATATGAACCACAGGTTTAATTCATTTTTTCAAAAGGGTAGCTCATAACATTTAACATATTCCTACACTACACCTCTAGTGATAAGCTCCTACTCTAATGCTAGTATCATCAACTCCCATCTCTACTCCTATATATATATATATATATGTATATATATATATATATGTATATATATATATATATATGTATATGTATATATATATGTGTATATATATATGTATATATATATATATATATAAAAGTAATTGGTTAAATTTCAAAACACAAAACTACCATAATCCATTTAGACTTTTGTTTTCATAAGGCTAGTATATTTAATGAACTCGTGAGATTTGCACTTGTCAAACTGATCATCCTATCCTCCTTCTATACAACAATAACTCAAGATGAATATCATATATCTCATCCAGTACTGACAAGGTTAACTTCACTAGTTCTCTAAGTATGATTATAACATCCTGGTCAAATTTTACTAATTTAAATAATTAAAATAGAAAATATAAGTAAAATCTCATTTATTCTATTGTCTTTTCCCAAAACGCGGGAAAATTAAAACTTTCATTAACACACTAATAATTACAAATCCACCAAAATATAAAAGTCAATAACAAAATCAATTCTGATGACATTAATGTTTACAAAATCTTTAAAATCCATAAGCTATAAAACTTTGTAAAAAGACTCCCCAAGCTATCCCTGCTCCGGCTCTACGCTTCACCAGCACCACCTGCAACATCATCTGCTTCCATGTAACGCATTATACGATCATCACCAAACACAAGTAAATAAGATGTGCTAACATATAAACATGCACACACACACACACACACACACACACACATATATATATATATATATATATATATATATATATATATATATAATTCAATTATATGCACACACATCAAAGGAACTCGATCCTTTGATTCTTTACCACATGGCCACCACCATGTTATCCATGTTTTACGTCTTCAGATGAATACCTCAAGATGCCTTGCTGCCACACCTACAAGCCACAACTTGTGAAACACATGCGGGAAACCTACTACGAACTACACTCCGTAACGCCAGGTGGAGTTCCCGATACAAATCATAATTCGTAATGTCCTAGACTACCAAACTTGCCGAACAACATCGAAGAGGGTAATATTTTTTTGGACCTATCTGTATGAGCCCTAACTCGTATCTTACATCGACAACACTTGCCACTCTGAGCCATAACTCAAGGAATCCTCGTGCTCATCCGCCATCCCGAGCCATAACTCACGAGATGTCATTATGAGCCACAACTCAAGGAGTGCCACGTGTTTATCCCCTATCCCGAGCCACAAATGAAGGGATACGTTTTGAGCCACAACTCAAGGAACACTCCAGCAAGCCGATCTCTAAAGTATCAACCAAAGCCTTGTAGACCACGCACATCCAAGCATACAACAATCTATCCTCTACATTATCGCTTCGCGCTGCTCTAGAGTTGCTAGGCGAAACCTAGTTCTAGATCGCCTAACAGAACCCTTTTGTCGTCAGGCGCCAAACACCTCTTGTTGACAAAGATTGATTAAAAGATTTTGATGATGATAAAAATGCTGAAGAAAACACTTGAAGATATTGAAGACAATATAGTTTATGTTTAAAGATTCTTATTGTAATAGACTTAAATTTTTTCTAGTTAGGTGCAAAATTGTTAGAACAACAGCCAACTCGCAACTCCTCTGAGAGAAACTCATTTTTTCGCAAAAATCAGTATGGTAATCGATTACCAACTTATAATAATCGATTACCAACTCAAAAAATTCTATTTTTCAAAACCCACTTAAGATAATCGATTACCACGAATGGTAATCGATTATCATTGGCAATTATAACTTGGCTCTTGAAAAACGACTTGAAATAATCGATTACCATTTCTGGTAATCGATTACCACAAGCAGTTATAAAAATATTTGTTCAGATTTGTACATGAGATAATCGATTACCATTTTGGGTAATTGATTATCCTTGGCAGTTTCAGCTAAACTCTTCATTTCTAACTCAGCCTGCGAAAACCTCTTTAAATAGAACTCAGTTTCCAAACTTACAACCACCTTTTTAAGATTCAGAGTTCTTGTGCTGTGACTGCAAAGTGTTGCTCTATGGGATTCTTAAAAAATAGCTTTGAAAAGTCTAGTGTGAGTGAGTGATAACTTTTTCTAAGTGAGTTCTTAGAAGATTGAGTGCTGTGTTGTTGCTAGGAAAGCTGGTCATCCTCTGTGTGATTCAGGGGGAGCTTTTTGTTCATCTCTTGTGGTTGTTCAAGAAAGGTGTTTTCTAATCCTTACTCTTTTATAATCTATTGTAATATGATTATTATAGTGATTGAGTTAATCTCTTTATTTAAGAGATTAACAACTGGACATAGGATCTTTTGATTTGAACTAGTATAAATATCAATGTGCATCTTTCTCCTTTAAACTCTTTATTTATCTGCACTTGCATTTAAAGTAACTGTGATTTTAAGTTAATCATTTAAATTTTGAGAAAATTTTTTAAAACCTGTTAAGACTTATAAAAGTCCAATTCACCCCCCTCTTGATTTTTGACCATAGATTAAATATTCCGCTGCGCGATACCAACACCTCTGAATCATCTGCCCTACAAGTATCGCCTAGCGTGACGACCCTTACCACCAGGCACCACACACTTTAGTACTCCTCTGATTTGGTAGCTACTGCCTGGCGGGTCAAACACCATTATTAGGCGCTACACCAGTACTTGCGCAATACTTATTTTTAGGCACATAGAATATATTGCAACCCCCAATCTAGACATTAAAACCTACAGTAATTTACACCAAGTTAATTGCATCAATTCTCACAAGTTTAACTTCTTACCAATGTTCCTATTCCCTTTTAGATTCACCAATCCAAACGTACCAATAGATAGGCTTGCTTAGGTTCAACTTTGCTTATTCATAGTATGCCATAATCAATTCATACTACCTGCATTCCACCTAAGCTCCCAAACATTATTTTAATCTCCAGCCAATTATGATTAACACGACCATTATACTGCAACCTATAATTACCCTCAAATTCAACTTTGGTAACTCTACATAGCCCCTCAAACTCTCGCATCATAATCTGCCTCAATCCATCAAGATCCTAATTGAATTAAACCTCTACCTCACTGTCATTAATTTCAACTCTTCCAAAACCAAACCAAACTCTATTAATCTCACATTGTATTACCTCATGCATTTCTTACCCTTGTATCACCAAATCCAGCATATTACAACTCCACTATTTCAAACCCCAAATTAACTTTGCAGAATCCTCCAATCTCGTTGTAAGTTCAACTCCACAATGCCATTGATCTGCATTTGGCGCCTAACGGCAGTTCAACTATTGCTAGGCAGTGCATAGAATTCCAGAAATTTCCAACAATTCCTTCACCTGCTAAGGCTCCTAAAGTACCCATTACCCTTTTCCTCATTTTATCTCCATATTTCAGCAGACTATTATATCTCTCACATTGCACATATTTGATTTAGCCTCCAACATAAAAATCGAGCCAATTTGCTCGCATCGTCTGGTGGCAGTTCATTGCCGCTAGGCGGTTCATGGTTGATGTACATAAATTGGGAAAATTGGCATGACTCAATTTTATAGAGGCCTTTCATACACTTCATAATTAAGTACTTAAACTCAAAAATAAAATGAACAACTCCCCTAACTTGGTTCCTTGTTAAAATTGACAATTCAAGTGTTTTTTCGTGACCTCCAATGGCCTCCCCTTGCCTCTTCAATCAACAGCTCTCAATCCTTTTGTAATGCAGCCTTAGTACTTTGGAAAACCCTTGCCCAAGACCCACATAAAAATGAAGAGTTTCACTCTCCTCTAATTCCATTCTCTCTCTAAATTACTACCCCTTAATTACCTTTTACTCCACAAAAACGAGATTGATTAAAAATATTGCTTAATGGTTATTCAATGACCATAACTCAATGGTTTCTCTACTCCTTCACATTCAGGCCAAAAGGAATTTGGCAAAAAGAAACTTATTTTGCATAGGCCGAGGTTTGAACTCATAACTATCTAATCACAATGTAAATGCACAACTAATTCAACCAATTCATGTTTCGTGATAATTTTATATATATATATATATATATATATATATATATAGGATTATATTATCACTCATCATGGTCAATCATATTATCAAAATAATACACAATTAAAATAACACACAACTTGGCATACTCAACATGACCAAGTACTCTCAATCATTTGAGCTAGCACTTTTCCACATCATAAAAGTTCGCATTAAATGCCATAAAGGCTCCCACTACCCACATTTATTAAATAATTATTTATTTAATTATTTTAAATTTCTCGGGTCTTACAATGATCATCTTTCATATCATATGTTTGCCTGTGAAGCCTCCGTCGACTATTACCACCCAATTATCATCTTCTATGTGAGTTAGAAACACTAACTTTTATTAATACTAGTAGAGTCAAGATAGTCTCTCGTCACAAGTCCTCTTCAATACACTTGGCCTCATCCTAAATTAGCATTTTCTCTTGGAAATAACTAATTTAACAACCATAACACACTAAACTGTCACAAGTAATCCTACATTTTAGAGAGATAACCAAGTTTGTAAAATGACCTATATAATAGATACTTCATTTATAGTTTATTCTTTTATTAGTAAAATATTCATATCTTATTTTATTAAACCTTCTATAGATTTTTAAAATTTTATAGGTTGTACATTTAATTGTACAAAATTTAATTGTAGAAAACTAAATTTCGTACAAATTTTAATTGTAAAAATTTTATTCCTACAATTTACTTTTCTTTATTTTCTCAACATATAACAGAATAAAATCATAATTATAATTTGTAATAGGAAAACAAAACCATTTAGCAAGATATAAACCACTCGTAGTATGGAAAAATATGATAGAGTTACTACCCAGCGACAACACTATAGACAAATCAAATTTTCTAAAAATTTAGGGCTTTCTCATCACTACATATTTTCTCATTCATATCTTCAATTTACAACATTTACACACACATACAACATTCTAATAAGCAACCCAATATGCATTCATTACTATGACATAAAATTTGATTCTCCTTTCTCTATTCTTACAAACCTTAAGAATTAACACTTCAATTTTTTTTTCAAACAACTCATCAATCCAACATATTTTCAAATCAAATCACACTAATGCTCACAACATTCCAAATTTCACAACAGTAAGACCTCAATCAACTTCATATTTTGAAACAAATTAGTTTTCCTCAATAATGTATTAAATTTTTCATATTTAAATCAACATGCAACTATAACATACATACCACAACAATTTAAATTCAACAATATTAATTTAAAAATTAAAGGAAATTGACTTCCCTTACCTTAAAGAAGTGGACTATCATAAATCCTATACCTTTTTCACAGTCTCACACGAAAGGATCACTCTATCTATGAAACAAAGCCTCAATTCAACAATCTAAGCATAATTCTACAATCAACTACAAGGAGAGTTTCATCAAGAATAAAGGAAAATAACATGCACCCCTAAAAAGGCTTGCATGTGAGGGAAAACCAAATTGCTCTAAAGAGTAATAAACATAAAATTTAACTTACCCAAAAAGAGAAATTGAAAGAAGGCTTTGATAGAGCTTTCTAAGATGATAAATGTTGTAGTGTTGAATCTTCACAAGGAAGAGAGGTTGATCAAGTTATTAGAAGAGAAGGGAAAAGGAGGATTAGGTTTTTGAAAGAAAAACAATTGAGCTTCTATTTTTTAAAAAGAATGCATGTTCTTACACAAAGAGTATGGAAAAGAGAGGGGATTAACTTCGACCCGACCCAAAAAAAAAGGAACTAGAAAATAAAAAATTAGGAAAACATGGTTAAGTGGGAATAAATAATTATTTATTGAAAAATGATTCTTCGAAAATGTCACACTTTTCAATAGTAGTGTGATAATTAAAAAATTGACAGTTAAAAATGTCATATTTTACATGAAAAACATGACAATTCTTCAACTGATGTGTTATACTATAAAAGCAACAATTTTAAATAATCGTCGTATTAAAATTGTTTCTATATACATGATTTTTTTGTAGTACAGGATAAAAACTTTATCTTCATATGAGTTTTTTAAGGAACTCAAATCTTATTCCTATCGCCTTTTGAGTGTTGGATATTAACGATTATGAATAAATAACATTGACTATAAATAAATTCATGTACTTTTATCAATTAAAGAATTACCCTAAGGTCGGGTTGGTGTCTTTGAATGGTGCTCAACATGGTTCTCATTTTCACCATTCACAGTTCATTTTTAAAAATGTTCAAAAGTAAGTTTTTCAAATTGAAATTCTTGCCACAAGATTTGCAACAAATTTTCTTTTATCCTGACTATACCCATTAGTTTCCCTTATACCAGTAAAGATATGATAAATTTAAGTAAATGACAAACTATCATTTTGTTGAGGGTAAAATTGATATTGAAGTTATAAAACATCTTCCTTTGTCAATAAGTAATAAAGGTCTTCTTAGTGTGCCTTTCACCAAGGATCCAAGAGCCTTATTTTTGTGCAATGTTTTTTACATGTTTATTGCGTTGATACATACTCTTTAAGGTATCTTAGAACATGGTGAGCAATATAAGAAGTTGTAGGGGCATATATGAACTGACTAAGATTATTCATAGCAAAAGCCATGACACGCCTCATGGTAGTGAGGTAAATGAGGCATCCAATTCAGTGACAATATGATGAATAATCTTCAACATTGAGAGCATCACCATGGTCGGTAAGGGTTGAGTGTTGAGCAATAGGTGTTGGCATGGGAGCACAATCTATCATTCCTACTTCATGGAAAAGATCAATGGTATATTTTCTCTTATTTATGTGAATCCTAGTGTGATTACGAGCTATTTCTAGCCCAAAAAATAAGTGACATCTCCTAAATGTTTTATATGAAAATTAATATCCAGGGGGTGAGTAATTTTGTTGATTTCCTCAACATTGTTGCCCGTTATAATAATGTCATCCACATACACATGAATGGCAGTGATATGATTTGTATCATGTTTCAAAAATAGAGAATGATAAGTAGAGGAATGATGAAAATAGTTTGAAAGGAGAAAGAGAAAGTTTAGTGTACCATTGGCACTCTGCTTGTTTGAGGCCATACAAAGACCTCTATAATTTTCAAGCTTAGTTTGGCTTTAATGTATGAATGCCTGGTGGAATCTACATATACACCTCTCCATCAAGATCTCTATCTAAGAATGCATTATTTACATCTAGATGCTTTATAATCCATTTTTGTGAGGCAACAACAACCAAAAGGAAACACAAGGTGGTAAGCTTGGCTACGGGAGTAAATGTGTTAGTGTAGTCTAGCCCTTTAAGTTGGGTATAACCTTTGGCAACCAAGCGTGCTTTATAAAGATCTATGGAGTCATTTGGTTTGTGTTTTATCTTGTATATCCAACAATAACCAATCACCAATTTACTAGGGGGAATATCAATTATGATCCAAATCTTGTTATTGTGTAAAGCTTTCAACTCATAATTCATAACTTAGATCCATTAAGGATGTTTGGAGGCTTCTTTGTAGGTCTTGGGTTCAATAACTAAAGAAATGGAGAATGGTGCGCTTAAAGGCACTGGACATGTCATTATAAGAAAGAAAATTGTGAATAGGATACTTAGTTATGTGGTGGACTTGGAAATTATGGAGGTAACGAGGAGGCTTTTTTGAGCAAGTTAAACGTTCAAGATCATGATAAAAGGTTGAGAAAATAATTCTACAACGGAGGTGAAGCTAGTGAAGCTATTAATCATTTGAGTGTGAGGTAGCCTTGTTATTAGTGGTGTGGATATCAAATTGATCATTAATATTAGTGTGAGCAACAAAATCAGAATAATTGTTATGAAACATAACATCTTCACTATTAGTTGTGTAGTGGTAAGGAATAGGCAAAGACAAACTAGTACTATTAAATATGCTTTGAGATTGATTATGATATGGAAAAAGGGTTTCACAAAAAACAACACTGCAAGAGATTTCTATTGTAACGTCCCATTTAATCAATATTCCTAATTAAAGGAAACGTCACACATGATAACATAGTAGCGCGGTCTTGGAGCATAAACACTACTCCTTACAATATTCAAGGCACACAACGATGCCAAAACAAAACAAGATACAAAGTTCAACAGTAATCAAATTGAAATTTAAAGGATAAGCCAATACACGGGCCATAGCCCTATACTAAAGTCCAAAACAGTAGAATCCAACCCAAGTGGGCTACGCAGCGGAACCATCACCTCCTTGTTGACCACGGGTGTTTCTCGCATCTGCTCACATCAATAAATTGATGATCATTGCAAAAAGAGAAAACCACACATACAAGACATACAACAAACAACAGAAGGGTAAGCTAGAGCCAAGAAAATAGTTTTATTATGCAATCATATACACTTTCACAATCAAATATACATACATCACCCAAGTATGTTATGACCTTCCAACAATACACTAAGACTCGAGACACGACTCATCCGGATACATATAATTAGTCAGATTTAGAGGATGCTTGCACTTGTGGTGGATTTCCCTGCTCTACCGAGCTGCTCACCCTTGAGCTAAGTGTTACAATGTCTTAACCTCCCCACATAAGGTTAGCCCTTAATGAGTTTTAGGTCTCCTGCTACTCTCACCACAAGAGTCAGTCCGCTCTATACAAAAGGATCTAGCTTCCTTTTCTTGGAAAGGGCTAGCCAAACAACTCTGACACTGAAGCGAATGAGTATGAGAGCTCCCAAAGTAGATTTAGGAGCTGAAAACCCTAATATATATGAGGCACGAGATTACTACCCAAAACCCTAACAGGAAAACACGAAGAACTAAACCAGAGATGAAGAGTATGGGTTCGTGAACAACTTACGTGAGTAGAAACGAGGCCAAACTAAACTTGGATCTGATTGAACTTCAAAACCCTAGCAAAGCTCTGGGGATGAAAAAGGAGAGTAAGCTACAAGTTGTTTCGCAAGAATGAACAGAGTGTAAGGGGGTTTGGCTGCCTTAGGGGCCTTGTACACCCTATGGGCCAGCCCTTAGGCCCATTAGATTGGGGCAATCCTTAAAATAAAGGGTCAGATTATAAGTGGGCATTACATTCTCCCCAACAACAAAATTTTTTTACCTCGAACATAAATATTCACCAGGAAAACAGATGCGGATGTGACTTCCTCATATCTTCCTCCAACTCCCAAGTAGAGTCACCTGTCCTCCGATCCTAAATGACTTTGACAAGGCTGACAAACTTTCTCTTACGTTCCTCAACTTTGTTATCCTCTAAAGCCACTGGTGGTACCTCAATAGTGAGATTCTCCCTGATTTGTACATCCACGGCTTCCAGCACATGAGACGGATCAAAGACATACTTCCTCAACTGTGACACGTGGAACACCGGATGAAGGTTTATCAACTGAAGAGGTAAAGCAATCTCATACGCCACGGGCCCAATCCTCCTCGAGACCTGGTAAGGGCCAAGAATACATGATCTCTAGCAGCCAATTCCAAGGGTCTCCTCCTACGGTCTACATAGGCCTTCTACCTACTCTACGAGGCCTGCATCCTATTACTCACCATTCTCACTTTCTCAGTAGTTTGTTCCAACAACTCTAATCCAATAAGCACTACCTTTCCATCCTGATACCAACATAGAGGAGTCCTACACTTCCTGCCATAAAGAGCCTCATATGGCGTCATGCCAATGCTTGCGTGGAAGCTGTTGTTGTAGGTGAACTCTATCAAAGGCAAAAAATCATCCCAAGCACCTAAGTGATCCAGTATGCATGTCCGTAACAAGTCCTCAAGTGACTGGATCATTCTCTTAGACTGACCATTTGTCTGAGGATGATAGGTTGAACTCATCGTTAGCTTGCTGCCCATAGCACTCTGTAAGGTCTGCCAAAACCGGGAAGTGAATCGTGGATCCTTGTCTGATACAATGCTCGAGGGTACTCCATGTAGCCTCACAATTTCTTTAATGTACAACTGGGCCAACTTGACCATGGACATCCTCAAGTTCATCGCCAAGAAATGAGCACTCTTGGTCAGTCTGTCTACTATGACCCAGATAGTGTCATTAGACATATCAAAGTGAGCCAACCCGGCTCACACGGGTTGGCTCACCACGAGCTGGGTTGACAATGAGTGAACCCAACCCGACTCACTTTATGGTGAGCCAAAAATGGGTTACGAAATCCATCGAGATGTTATCCTATTTCCACACCAGTATTTCCAAGGGTTGTAGAATCCCACCGGGTCTTTGATGCTCCACTTTTGCCTTTTGACATGTTAGGCAGTGATGAAGGATTATCTTGATTTCTTTTAGAGTTTATGAATATGGTGAAGTTGTTTAAGAAAGCTTTTTGAAAATTCCCACTAGACATTAAGATAGCAAGCTATCTAGATGTGAAGGTTCATTTCTCAAGCTCATGAAAGGAAGAAGAGAGTTAGATTCAAGCTCAAAACACACACGGAAATAACAACACTTAAAGAGCAAAATGAAAGAAGAAACAATGAAAATGGAAAGCATAGAAGATGAACAATGGGTGAAGCACACCACTCATAGGGGGGATCTAAGCCAACCAAACCCTAGAGATGAGTGATGGTGTCGCCACTTGCAAACAAGATAAGGCAAAGGTGAGTTCACTTCTATAAAGGAGAGCTCACGACAATGGTGGTTGAATGAACAAAGTTTATAACAAAATGATCAACCCTTTTACAAGACAAGGAGCACCCTTTAAAAAGGAGTTCATAGGGGTCCTTTAGCAAATACTTAAACATGAAAAGGACTACTAGCAAACCCTAAAAACCTATGCTAAAGTGATTCTCGGCCAAGTGAAGGAATGTGGTTGGTCGATGCATTTCCATGTGGATTCTAGGCCAAAAGAGGAAGGAGACCAAGTAGCCTTCTAAGGAATAAACCAAAAAGGCAAAAGGAGACAAGGTACATGTCTACTTTTGCTTTTACTTTATGCTTTTTGCTTTCCTCTCTCTTCGACATCATCCATGTGCTCCAATCACCATGTGCCACCTAGCATGCTCTCTTTTCTCTTAATTACCTACAAAACAAGACAAACAAAGATTAGCATGTTGGTTTAAGTTAATCTAATCTTGGTCAAAGGTCAACTTTGGGTCAAAGTCAACAAGTCAACCAAAATAAGTGAACTAGAAACCAACTTAGGGAATTCAAACTAAAGTGATGCAAAATAAAGATAAAGGTGATGGAATAAGAGACTCCCCTCTAGTCATGCTTCTAGTGATCCTTCTTGAGGGAGCTTCTATGGAGGTGTCATGGTTGGTCACGCCTTCATCAAGTAGGCTGATACAAACTAAGCTACATCTTTCTTCATTCCCTGCCACCAAAAGGTTTCCTTGAGATCCTGATACATCTTAGTCATGCCAAGATGCAAGCTAAGACGACTCTTGTGTCCTTCCTCAAGGATCAACCTTTTCACCTCAACGTCATCTGACACACACACACTCTACCTTGAAACCCCCTCAATATGCCATCGGTACCCAAAGCAAAATCATTTGCCTCATCTGATCCAAGCTGCTCAATTACTATGTTCAAGCTGGCATCTAACAACTGCCTCTCTCGGACTGAGTCCAAGAAGTCACTAGATATAGTCAGAGTATTACACCTAATGAACTCGGATCCCAACTCCACCTGTAGCTTCATGTCCCTGAATTGTTCTAGTAGCTCCACTTCCTTTATCATAAGATGTGCCGTATGCACCGTTTTCCTACTCAAGACATCTACTACTACATTTGCCTTCCCCGGATGGTATAGTAGCTCAAAATCATAGTCCTTTAGGAATTCTATCCACCTCATATGCCTCATGTTCAACTCCTTCTAATCAAACAAGTACTTAAGACTTTTGTGATCACTGAACACCCAAAACTGGGCACCATAAAGATAGTGTCTCCAGATCTTTAGGGCAAACGCAATAACTGCTAATTCTAGGTCATGAGTGGGGTAGTTTCTCTCATGCACCTTAAGATGCCTCGAAGCATATGCAACTGCCTTCTTCTCTTGCATCAACACACAGCCCAAACCTAGATGAGATGCATCACAGTAAACCTCAAAGGGTTTTCCCACATCAGGGATCACTAGGATTGGAGCAATTGTCAACCTTCGCTTAAGCTCCTGAAAACTTTCCTCACATTTATCCGTCTAGGTGAAAGGTTGGTCCTTCCGGGTAAGCTGTGTCAGAGGCGTCACTATCTTGGAAAATCCTTCAATGAATTTCCTGTAGTAGCTAGCTAAACCCACAAAGCTTCTGATCTTAGTTGCTGACTTGGGACTCTCCCACTTAACCATTGCATCAACCTTTGCCAGATCCACTACAATGCCCTGTGCAAATATCACATGGCCCAAAAATTACACTTCATCCATCCATAACTCGCACTTGGACAGTTTGGCATAACACTATTTCTCTCTCAAGACACCAAGCACTAGTCTCAGGTGCTCGGCATGCTCCTCCTGAGTTCTGGAATAGATAAGGATGTTGTCTATGAAGACTACAACAAACTTATCTAGGAACGGTCTGAAGATCCTGTTCATGTAGTCCATGAACACCGTCAGAGCATTGGTCACACCAAAAGGCATAACCACATACTCGTAGTGTCCATATCCGGACTTGAAGGCCGTCTTCTGCACATCATCTACCTTCACTAGGATCTGATGGTATCCCGACCTCAAATCAATCTTTGAGAACACCGACGATCCATGCAATTGATCCATCAAGTCGTCAATTCTCGGAAGGGGGTACTTGTTCTTTATGGTCATCTTTTTTAACTACCTATAGTCCACACAAAGACATGAACTTCCATCCTTCTTCTTCACCAACAACACTAGCACTCCCCAAGGTGAAATACTGGGTTATATGAATATTTTTCCAGTAACTCCTCTATATGCTTCTTGAGCTCTACCAATTTTGCCAGAGCCATACAGTATGGGGCCATTGACACCGGTCCAGTTCTTGGTACCAGATCAATAGAAAACTCCACCTCTCTATTGGGAGACAATCCTGGCACTTCATCTGAAAATACGTCTTCAAACTCCTGCACAACCGGTATCACTGGCGTCGCCTCCTCTCTCCACCTCTAGGTGTGTGAAGATCATGAAATACTGTGCACCGTCTTGTAGTTCCTTTAGGCTCCTTTGAGTTTGGGAACAAAAACCTCTTCTCTCAGCAATATATAAGAATGTGATTGGCAGAGAGCCAATCCATTCCCAAGATCACTTCCAACTCTTGTAGAGGTAAGCAGATCAAATTTACTTTTGTACCTGCATCCCTTTACCTCCACCGGACACCTAGTACATAAGGACGACATCCTGACCAAACCCGACGCCGAGTAGACACCACAAGTTCACATTGCAGCTCATACACCAGCAAACCTAGATGTTTCACACAAGTCCTCTAGACTCCACTCCCTGACTGTAGGTCGTGGCTCGAGACCAAAGACAGGGGCAGCCACCCTAGTTTCCTCCAGTTGGCGGAGGGCCTCCATATGCTGCCGGTGGGTATCCCCAGTAGCTACCCTCGCAGCCTTCATCTGTTGCATTACGAGCTGCTACTACTCAAGCGATGCTACATGTCGCTGCATAGATGCTTCATGTTGTTGCATCATCGTCGTGCTATGTTGTGTCATTGCCGCCATCAAGGCTTCTATGGCTCTAGCGATATCAGGTACATCGCCTTGAGAAGATTGAGAGTTCCTGCGAGGAGGAGCCATGATTCACTGGCACACAGAAAACCATTCATCAAATTGATAAGATAGGAAACTTAACTAAAGACACTAGAAAGACACTACGAAAGCTAAGCGGACACCCAAGTCCACAGACCTAAGGAATGACTGCTCTGATACCATAAATGTAACGTCCCATTTAATCAATAATCCTAATTAAAGGAAACGTCACACATGATAACATAGTAGCGCGGTCTTGGAGCATAAACACTACTCCTTACAATATTCAAGGCACACAACGATGCCAAAACAAAACAAGATACAAAGTTCAACAGTAATCAAATTGAAATTTAAAGGATAAGCGAATACATGGGCCATAGCCCTATACTAAAGCCCAAAACAGTAGAATTCAGCCCAAGTGTGTTACGCAGCGAAACCATCACCTCCTTGTTGACCATGGGTGTTTCTCGCATATGCTGACATCAATAAATTGATGATCATCGCAAAAAGAGAAAACCACACATACAGGACATATAACAAACAACAGAAGGGTAAGTTAAAGCCAAAAAAATAATTTTATCATGCAATCATATACACTTTAACAGTCAAATATACATACATCACCCAAACATGTTATGACCTTCCAAACAACACACTAAGACTTGAGACGCGACTCATCCGGATACATATTATTAGTCGGATTCAACAGATGTTTGCACTTGTGGTGGATTTCCCGGCTCTACCAAGCTGCTCACCCCCGAGCTAAGTTTTACAATGTCTCAACCTCCACACACAAGGTTAGCCCTTAATGAGTTTCAGGCCTCCTGCTACTCTCACCACAAGAGTCAGTCCACTCTATGTGAGATTAACTGACTCCTTTGAGTGTCACGATGCAACCTTACCTTGAATCCATACTAAATTATATAGATGGGGCACCACCATGAACTCCCACTAACAGGGTGATAGAGGCTGTACCCCACCAAATTAAAACACTTAAAATGCAGTATGTGACAGTTGAACCAAGTCGTCTCCCAACGACCAATATTTTCATTCAAAGCTTCAATTTCCAGATGAACACAACAATAACACAGGCGGGGTTTGGCAGATTTCGATTCACAACAAACTTTAATTTGCAGATAAATTTAATAGTTATATGAACACGCAATGATTCCTTAATTCAATTGAAAGTCCACCAATCACAGATTACCAAATTAATTGTTCTATTCGAATTTGCTCTCATGAATCCTAAGTAATCAACTAAGCGAAAATTACCATGGATTCATTGTCATTAAGCGCAACAAATTTGAGACAGATTTAAGCAAGCTGTGACAGAACTCATAAACATTAAGCATGAATACGAGCCATTCCTTTGCACACACGAATTTGAGATTAAGCATGCATCAAATACGTGTTTATCATCTAAACACAACCTGAAACAGAGGCAATTTCGAATGGAATCCAAAAAACGACCAACAATCTCATGGTTTCATTTCAATTTCGTCAAGGAATCAATGCAATAGGGTTAGCTAGACATCGAAATGGAAGAATCAAGCACTTCAAATCTGAACTAGAACATCAAAAATCAAAAACCCTAACTTATGAATTCTGAAAACGCAATTTAAGAGCAAAAAGAGAGATTTCAAAGCTTCAATGGAATGCAAAACGGTGCTATCATATATAAATGTGAAAACCCCATTAATGGGTGTTGTTCCAAGTCTATAAAACCCACAAAATGAACTGCCCAAGTAAAAAAACGAATTCAAAACGTAAAACCCTCAATTGGTGTTGTCAAATGTGCATAAAAATGATGAAAATGAGCCAAAAACGTGAAAAACCGCAAGGAACACCTCCATGGAAGCTTGGAGAGCGAAAATGGAGTTTGGAGAAAGGTAGAAGATGAAGTGTGCGGCTCTTGCATGAAGGAGAAACCTAATTCTTTAGTGGTCCCATCACGTTGTCACTCATTATTTACAAAACTGCCATTATGAGCTGCAGAATTACAAAAATACCACTGTGGGCCTCAAATGTTGACCCATTCACTCTGCTGACGTGGAAATGATGTGGAAATGATGTGGCGACTCTCTTCAACTGAATATTGATGTCCAAGCTCCAAAAATGCTTCACCCAAATACCTAAAAAATAATTGAAAACAAAAATTAGGCCAAATAATGTGAAATTATTCCAAATTCGGAATAGTGGCCCAATAAAGCCCAACAAATGAAAAACACTCTAAAGATGAACAATTAAGCACTAAAAAACTGTCTAATGGGTACACAAAGGCTAGTGAAATGGAAGAAAATAATGACTCATCAAAATCGACCACACTTACCCTTTTGCACTCCTGGGCAAAATTAAAGAGTAAAGCAAAGCAATGACATCACAGGCATAACAAGAGAGACAAAAAGACACAAGACAAACAGACTCGACACAGACAAATGGAAACACATCCAACACAGAAGGATTCAAAGCTGCAAGGTATCTATGAACATCATCCAAGCAATTCAAAACATGTCAAGTATTCAATTCAGTTCAACTCAAAGAGAGAATTGAAAGCAACATAACCTCACGAAATAACACTGTATCACTCAAATCTCTAGGCTACTGTTTACTCTCAAAGCAGCCCTGAAAAGCAAACATCAAACGGACTTGGCAAGCCTCTAGAACCAACAACCAAACCAAAATCACATGTAGGTCAAGATCAGAAGGACTTTTCAAGGTTGTAATGGGGCTGAGGACAAGGTGTGGAACATATGGATAAGTAGCTAAGCAACCAAGGAAATAGAGGAGTAATGGGGAATAAGTCTCAATCAAGCATGAAAGTAATCCCAAACACCAACACTTCCAACTTCAGTTCTCACACAATGCTCAAATCCAAACTCCTTTTTATTTCTTTGTTTTGTTTTGTTTTGTTTTGTTTTGTTTTGTTTTGTTTTTGTTTTCTCTCTTTTTCTTTTTGTTTTTCTATACAAAGAACATGCAGAGAAACAACAATTTTGAAATCCCACCTGGGTATACAAATGAGTAATCCCAAGAACCAATAACAAGTGCACGCATAACCACACTTGTTGTGCGCGACCACACTTAATTGAGCACCCATTCCCAAAACAATTCCAAAGCTCCAAAATTTCCTAAGGTAGGAATAATCATGGTTTTTTTCAGGCTAAGGGCTTGTAATGAGCTGTAGAACAATGAAAGGGTATGCACGCTCAAAAAGGGGTATCAGCGGAAACAGTTCAAGGTAGGCTCATTTGGATGTAGGCTCACAGAACAAAATTGCCTAAATCATATCCCAACATGCATGTGAATTAGAAAAGCATTCAGAAATAGTCAAGCCAAGGACACTGTGCAAGCATTCAAGAGGCATATATCACATAATCAAAGAACAGAGAGTGGCTCGAATCTCACACAGGGTAAAATAATTCCAAAAGCAACTTGACATGCAAAGAGAAAGCAAGGATATCAATCCACAGAGTAACCAACAACTTGTCCTCCAAGAGTGAAGGGAGTGTCCCAAACAGAAAACAAAAACATAACACTAACTAACACAAACTAACAAAAAGGAAACAAACAAAAAGAAACAACAACAGATAGACAGACCTGGACAAGTGCAATAAAAGTAAAGAAAGGGAAAGAAAACTCCCTGAATCATGGTGAAACAGCAGTGGGGTCAAGCAGGGAAGTCTCCTCCACAACAGTATCCACCAAGGCAGGATTGTTGAGGAATGGCTTCAAACGATGCCCATTCACTTTGAAGCTCTTATCGGTGGACTGGCTTTTGATTTCAACTGCACCATAAGGATAAACATTAGTGACAACAAAAGGACCAATCCACTTTAATCGCAACTTACCCCCCATGAGTCCAAGTCTGGAGTTATACATTAGAACTTGCTGACCAACAACAAACTCCTTTCTAGCTATGGAGCTATCATAGAATCTCTTGGTCTTCTCCTTGTAGAACATAGAGTTCTGATATGCCTCCAGACGGATCTCGTCTAACTCGTTCAACTACAGCTTCATTTCCTCTCCAGCTTGATAAAGAGAGAAGTTGTATGACTTGACAGCCCAGTATGCTCGGTGCTCTATCTCCACTGGAAGGTGGCATGGCTTACCAAAGACAACCCGATAAGGAGACATCCCTATAGGTGCCTTGTAAGCAGTCCTGTGAGCCCATAGAGTGTCCTCAAGTCTATTGCTCTAATCCTTCTTGTTAGGCTGCACAATCTTCTCCAAGATCCTCTTGATTTGTCTGTTTGAGATCTCAGCTTGCCCATTAGTTTAGGGGTGATATGGTGTAGAAAGTTTGTGAATAACCTCGTACTTTTGAAGCAAAACCCCCATGGATCTGTTGCAAAAATGGGTGCCTTGGTCACTAACAATAGCTCGAGGAACTCCAAACCTGCAAAATATGTAAGACCTAACAAAGTCCACAACAACTCGAGCATCATTAGTTCTAGTGGCTTTCGCTTCCACCCATTTTTGAAACATAATCAACAGCAAGCAAGATGTAAGTGAAACCAAAAGAGACAGGGAAAGGGCCCATGAAATCTATACCCTAGACATCAAACACCTCATAAAATAGCATGGGTTGTTGAGGCATCTGTTGTCTCCAAGAAATGGCTCCTCCTGCTCGTTGGCATTCCTCACACATGCTACAAATCCTCCACGCATCTTCGAAGATGGTGGGCCAATAAAATCCGCAATCTAGCACCTTGCAGTTGTCCTCTATGTGCCAAGGTGACCACCAAGTGCAGATGAATGACAAAATTTGAGGACCGAGTCAATCTCATGGTCCAAAATGCATCTCCTAGTAACCTGATCACTACACATTTTCCACAGATAGGGGTCATCCCAAATGTAATACCTAGCATCGCTCTTTAGTTTATAACATTGAGCTCTAGATGCTAGGGGAGGAAAAACAGAAGCAACAAGATAATTCACGATGTTAGCAAACCAAGGTGAGGAAGAAGTAGAGAGTGTCAACAAACTTTCATCGGGAAAGTCATCCTGAATCGGTGAAGCATCATCAGTAGACCTCTCAATCCTGCTTAGGTGGTCTACAACCAGGTTTTGTGTTCCGCTCCTATCACGGATCTCCAAATCGAATTCTTGGAGCCAGAGCATCCATCTTATCAGCCGAGGTTTTGATTCTGCCTTCTTCAACATGTACATAAGAGCTACATGGTCAGTGAACACAACAACAGGAGAACCAAGCAGATAAGATTGAAACTTTTCAAGTGCAAAAACTACCACAATGAGCTCCTTTTCTGTTGTGGTGTAGTTTTCTTGGGTAACATCTAATGTCCTGAAGGCGTAATAGATTACCCTCAACTGCTTGTCAAATATTTGAGCTAGAACAGCCCCCAATGCATAATTGGATGCATCACACATAAGCTTAAATGGGGCTGTCTAGTCGGGCGCTTGAATGATTGGAGTTGTGGTCAAGGCCTTCTTGAGGCAATCAAAAGCCTCTTTGCATCCTTCATCAAAGATGAAGTCAATATCCTTTTGCAGTAGGTTGGACAGTGGGATGGCCTTTTTGTTGAAGTCCTGAATGAAGCGCCTGTAAAACCCTGCATGGCCAAGAAAAGAACGAACCTCTCGCACAGAAGAAGGGTAAGACAATTGTGAAATAATTGAAATCTTGGCAGGGTCAACTTCAATGCCTTTTCTTAAAATTATGTGCCCCAATACTATGCCTTATTCTACCATGAAATGGCATTTCTCAAAATTGAGAACAAGGTTAGATTGGATCCACCTATTTAAAACTCTGTCCAAACTTTCTAGACATGCATCAAATGAGGACCCATACACAGTAAAGTCGTCTATAAACACCTCTATGCATTTTTCAAGAAAATCACTGAAAATGCTAAGCATGCACTGCTGGAATGTGCCAGGGGCATTGCATAGGCCAAACGACATCCTCCTATAGGCAAAAGTGCCAAACGGGCAGGTGAATGTGGTTTTCTCTTGGTCCTCAGGTGCAATGTGAATTTGAAAGTAACCAGAAAAACCATCAAGGAAGCAATAGTGAGACTTACCTGCCAAGCGCTCAAGCATCTGATCAATAAAAGGTAGGGGGAAGTGGTCTTTCCTGGTTTCTTGATTTAGCCTTCTATAGTCAATGCAAACCCTCCAACTGTTTTGCACTCTTGTTGGAATCAACTCTTCTTTCTCATTCTTGACTACAATGAGGCCTGTCTTTTTAGGAACAACATAGATGGGGCTGACCCACTGACTGTCAGGGTAGATGATCCCAGCTTGTAGAAGCTTGGTCACCTCCTTCTTGACAACATTCGAGATGACAGGGTTGAGTCGCCTTTGTGGCTGTCTCACTGGCTTTGCTCCATCTTCCAACAATATCCTGTGCATGCATGTTGATGGGCTAATACCAGGGATGTCAGCTAATGTCCATCCAATTGCCTTCTTATGCTTTTTGAGAACATGCAACAACCTATGCTCTTGTTCAATAGTGAGGGAGGTGGAAATGATGACAGGCAGTTTGTCCTTCTCCTCTAAGTAGACATATTTGAGGTTGTTTGGCAAATGTTTCAACTCTAGAGTGCTGGATGCTGGCTGAATATCAGGAACCAGAGGGGAGGAAGAAATGGGTTCCACAGCCTGTACCTCAGCATAATAATCAGATGCATATGTACTTCCTGTAAGATGGTTAGTGCAATCTGACTGTATAACATCAAAATCATATGGTACAACACCCAGTGAGTCAAACATAGCAAATTCAAATTCAACATCATCCACATCATAATCAGCATCAGAATCAGAATCAAGAACATCAATGCATGCAAATTTATATAACTTAGACACATATGAATGTTTTAATGCATGGAAAGAGTGGAAATCAGAAATAAGTCCATCAATAACATCATCAATAATATCCACGTGAAAAATAGAGTGATCCTCGGAAGGATGTTTCATGGCATCCAGAATGTTAAATCACACAACAATATCATCAAACTCCATGGACAAAGTACCTGCATGGACATCAATCTTGGTTCGTGCAATTTTCAAAAATGGTCTGCCTAAAATGATTGGTGCAAAACCATGTGAAAATCCCTCTTCCATATCAAGAATGTAAAAATCAGCAGGAAAAATCAATTCACCAACACGAACCAAAACATCATCAACCAAACCTGCGGGGTGGGCAACACTTCTATTTGCCAACTGAATCACCACACCCGTAGGTTGCAGGGGTCCAAGAGAAAGAGATTTAAAAA
>Ga0214543_1001931_pt1 | contig 40739 bp, 20 predicted proteins | sample CNSS2metaG_FD_160094 | JGI IMG/M metagenome (GOLD analysis project Ga0214543, IMG submission 160094) | Root nodule microbial communities from cowpea collected in UCLA plant growth center, Los Angeles, California, USA - CNSS2 | ecosystem: Host-associated > Plants > Roots > Nodule | place: USA...
TATATATATATATAAATTTTGAAAAACAAAAAGCGGTGTATTTGTAAGTAAAAGGTAGTGCATAAAGTAGTTTCAAAATCATTTTTATAAAAATTAGTGAGTGGAATTGATATTTACATCATTTTTTTAAAATTTTCGAAAGGATAATTTAAAATATAATATTCATATTTTAAAATACTATTTCAAAATAAAAAGCAAACCTATACAAACACTTCTAAAAGAAAAAATAAATTCATTTTTTCATAGACTAAAACTATTTTATGCATAAACTAATTTGTAAAAGTATATTTATATAACTTTTAAAGTGAAACTTTTATAAATTTAATTTTGATTTAGAAAGAAGTTCGGTATTTTTATTATTTAAGTTTATGTAACATAATTATGGCTGGAACTTTTTGCATCCCATTTTCTTTCTTTCTGCACTCCCCTAAATTTTTAAATGTCCATTCTATCATGTTGAGTTAATAATATAAAGGTATAATTACTAATTTAGTCCCTTAATTTTTTTGGTTTAGTTTAATTTGATTTTTTTGTTGTTGGTTGGTTCAATTTAGTTTCCCAATTATTTAAAAAGGTTCAATTTCATCATCTCCGTTAAGTTGGAATACAAGTCATTGTCAAGTCATAAAATTTTTAATTTTTTTAATTTTTTTTTAATTTTTTTTTAATTTATCATTTGCTACGTGTCACGTAACAGTCGTGTCACGAGTCAATTTATAGTCATAACATGTGATGGTAGCAGTAATAGTTGTTTTCAATTTAGTCATTTATTTAAATGTTTAAAATTTTTTGTTTAATTTAGTAATCCTATTTTTTAAAATGATCAAATTTTGACCTCTCCAATTTAAGACCAACTTAGTAAATAAGCTTAATTACAACTTATATATACAATGTGACAATAATTATTTTAATTTATACATCAAATCATTTCACCAAAATACTCAAATTATTTTAGTTTTAAAAATACTTTTTGGAACATCCATTTTGAAAAAATATTTTTCTTTTCCGGATGGGATGTTTTGAATGGTATTTATGAATTTGAAAATACATTTCAAACTCAAAAATACAAAAAATAAAAAATTCTAAAACATGTCTTCTGAAATTATTTTTAATCCATAAATGACTTTCGGAACACCTATTCCATTTTTTTTTTGTTCTGAATTGGATGTTCCAAAATATAAAAAAATAATCTAGACAAATACTTCGAAAAGTATATCTGAATCCAAAAACATCTGAAACACCTATTGCAAAAATTATTTTTCATACATTTTGAACATTTCAGATTAGATTTTTTGGAAGGCATTGTCTAGATCCAAAAATACCTTCTCAAAAATTCATGGGGACTTCTTCGTGTACTCCTAATCCTTTCTCTTATATTTTCAAAAACTAATTTAATTTTTATTTTGCCATTCTAAGTAAAAAGGTAAAGCGTAAATTTTCTCTCTCCTATATTTAATACACCAGTCCACTCATGCACTTTCAATTTTTAGTTAGATAGTAATTTGACTTCGATACTACCACGTGATACTCATATGAATTAATATTTTATTTAAATAATAATATTTTATTAAAAATAAATAGTGTCAAATAATAGTTATTTAGAAATAATGGTGTCAAGATAACTTTTTTTTTCAATTTGATTTAAGCCTCTTTTTGTTCAGCAACAACTCCTTTTCTCTCCCACATCCATCATTTTCCTTTTCTCTCTTTTCTACCATAGATAAAACATACAAATTGTGGCTGCTGCAATGCAAAGAGAAGAAACAAGATATGGCCAAATGTGAAAAAAAAAGGGCTACTGTTGCAGGGGCTAGGTCAAATTGAATATTGGGGGTGCATGACTGAACTACTGTATTAAATAGAAAAGAGAAAAAAATTACTTTTATTTTTACTGTAGAGGACAAAGAAGAAATTAAAAAACTTTTTGAAACTATAGGAGAAACCATTGGGGATGCAGGGAGAAACCCCAACATTCATTCTTGAAAATATCTAAAATAAGGAGGTGTATTGGGATTTTTATTATATTTCTGGTGAAGGGTATTTTGGGAAGTACAATTTTTATGAGGTTTGGGAAGAAAAACAGGGAGGTGGAGGAAGAAGCACCCCGTAATTATATGTTCAGAAAATTGGGTCCAATACAGATGCTGTTGTCAAAAACCCATGCACTCTTCAAAACTATTCCTAAGGTGATGAGATGTTTTAGGATTATAATTATCGGCTTTTTTCTTCCTGCACCCTTCTAATTTATTGGTGTACGCCATAAGTTTTAAACTAATCTTACTCTTTAAAAGGTAATTTTCAGATTATTTTTTTCAAAATTTTTCTAGAACAAGTTTTTTTAACTTTTGAAAAATGATTTCTTGAATGAAACTTTTAGAATGAAATTTTTGGAATAAGATTTTGCATACAAATTTGGGTTAAATATGTTTTTGGTCCCTCAAGTTTCAGCGAAATTTGAAATTAGTCCCTCATCAAAACTTTTGATCAATTTAGTCCTTCATCTTTCAAAATGCGTGAATTTAGTCCTTTTAACCAAATTTTGTTAAGTTTATCTGACGTTTCAAGCGCATTTCATGATAGTATTTAAGTTAACATTGAAGCAAAAATATGTCAAACAGTGTAAATAATTTAAATACTATCATGAAATACGCTTCAAACATCAGATAAAATTAACAAAATTTGGTTAAAAGGACTAAATTCACGCATTTTGAAAGATGAAGGACTAAATTGGTCAAAAGTTTTGATGAGGGACTAAATCCAAATTTCGCTGAAACTTGAGGGACAAAAACATATTTAACCCTACAAATTTTCATGAAGGGATTTCAAGAAAAGCATAAAATGCATTCCAAAATAAGCTTTTCTGAACGGGATTTCTGAAATACATATATTTTCAAACAAGTTTTCTAGAACACATAAAATACATTTAAGAACAAACGCATTCTGGAAAAATCTTTTTGATACGAGTTTTTTTATTTATTTTTTTTTCCAACGTGTTCTCTTTCTTCTTCTTCCTCTACAGTATTTTTCCTCTATTTTTCTTCTTTTGTCACAAGGTGTGGTGTAGGAAGCAAAAGCATAATTATTTGTCCGTGTAATTGGTAGATGAAAAAATAAGGGTAAACTCTCAACTGTATTAAAAAGGGTTTTATAATAAATTTAAAAGACATGCGTAATATTTTGTTATCTCAGTTTTTTATAATTTAATTTATTTTTCTAAAATAAATATTAAATTATTAATTGATATTAACTTAAAAATATATAAAATATAAACTTAAAATCCACATGTGAACAAATTGGAGTTCAGGTATTTTTTAGATAAAAATAATTTTATCTCCTCGTTACTTCTCATGACTTAGACTTATTTTTACTTGCAAGATTAGACAAAGTTTATCTTCTATCACTCACTAGGATTTATGATAACATTAAACCCGATTTAATCCAAACAAACTCAGTCTTATATAAGTTGAGTAATGGATAACCCATAACCCAAGCCAATATATTTGTGTTATGAACAAATGGAGAAGAATGAAGAATGGGTAACCCACAAAAGACTTCTCAATAATAGAGGAGTCTTTCTTTTCAAGTTCATCGAAGAATATCAAGTCTTGCTTCAAGCTAGGTACAAATCTACATTGTTTAAGCACTTTCTTAGTTTCATCGTGTAGGAGAAACTCAATTGTTTCAACTTTAGTTATCTTACGAGACTTGTTATCGCTAAGGAGAACTAAATCTCCTTCGAGTTTTGTAAGTAAGCTTATGAAAATCTAAATGGTTAGGTGTCATGTGGAATGAACAACTATAATATATTATCCACTCACAATACTACTTAACACCATAAAAACCTCTAATTACTCATACTTGTCTCCGACTAGAGATGTTTCACCAAATGTAGATGTTTTATTAATATTAGACAATCCATGAGATCCAAATGATATGTCAAGATTGTTAGCCTTCTTTTGCCTCTCAAGACCAAACCTTTTGGTATGACATTTCTTCTTGCAACACGTGACATTTAATGTACCTCCATTGTTGGGAGACTTAGACTTTGACCTCTTTCAACCAACTTTGCTATCATTGGTAAACGATCTTTTCCTTGCTACAAGGTCATCTTTAACACTTGGATGCCTTAATGTCAAACTTATCATTTAAATCTTTTGAACTCACCACCATTTGAATCTCTAAAAAAATAGTTCGTATTTTCTATAATAAAGTTTATTTGAAATCAACATGTGTATTATACAACAAAACAAAACAACCACAACACCTAATTCTCATTATCATTTTGAATGTCTATGTTTTCCACGTAAAAAATCAATTTATTCATTCCATCCAAAGTATTCATTAATTGTCTTTCTACTACTTATCTTGCATGAGTATAACATTTACTTTGGACACAAACGATTAAGTAGAGATTTAATCACATAAAAGCTTTTGACCTTCCTTCATAATCCACTTCGAGTTTTCTTATTTGATACTTGCCTCAACACTTTGTCAATAAGGCTAAGAACAATTATAATCCCATCTTTATTCAAGGAGAACTTCAAAAATAACTTATTGAACTAGAAGAACCCATATATTTAATCATCCCAATTCGACTTTTTTACTGTTATAGATCATTTTGAACTTTATTGACCTTAATAAATCCTTAGAAATTTTTCTTCCCAAACCGGCCCCTTTCATTGTTCAAGCACAATTTATTTTTGTGAAAAATTAAATTTTCATAATATTTTTCTAATTTTTCAAGTTGTTTATTGCTAGAATCCTACTTGTCGAGGTACAAATTCTTAACAACATTTTTCTTTTCTAGTTTTATAGATTTTGTACATTTATATCTATAAATTAATCGAGAATAAAAAATTATCATAATAAAACATTGTATTTATGGTTGTTTTTTGTAAAATTAATTTTGATAAATGTATATTTATTTGGTTAAAATAATTTATGTAATATTTTGTGTGTGTAATAAGTACAAAAATAAAATTAAATTGAAAAGAAATTTAATGTAAAGTTAAAAATTAGTAATATGAATGTAAAATATTTAGATTTATTTATAAAAAAATCATTTAAAGAAAATATTACAAAAGTATAGAATATTATTTTACATTTTTATTTACAAAAAATATAGGAATTTAAAATATAACAGAATTTTATAAAAAACTTAAAATAAAAAGGGTGTAAAATTTAAAATTTAAAATTTAAATTAAATAATTATTTGTTGAAGTTATTAGTTATTTAAATTAAAGTTAATAATTATAGAAAATAGATTAGTTAGTACTAAAAATTTTAGTTTTGAAAAAAAGTCAGTAATAGATGTCTAGTGAACAAAAATTAAAGAATAAGATGAAGAAAATTGTTTTGAATTAAATTTGGAAAATGTTTATTTATGTAGTTAAAATTTTATTTTGTTTTTTCAACTTATTACACAAAAAATAATTATTACATAAATTATTTTAACCAAACAAATATACATTTATCAAAATAAATTTTATAAAAAACAACTATAATTACAATATTTTATTATGATAATTTTTCTATTATCATAATTATAATATATTTAAATTATCTTATTTATTATAATCACAGTTTAAACTATTTATCCTCAATTAATTTGTAAATATTAAATTAAATATATTTTAAAATTTTATTCATACTTATAGATTTTTAATAAAGTAATTTATAATAAATATATATATAAATATATAAAATTAAAAAAATTATTGCTAAAAATTCGTTTCTCATAAAACATAATTTCAGCCTCAAATGATTTGCAAAACTAAAAAAAAAATAATAGAATTTACTTCTTCGCGAAAAGAAATTATACTTCTATAGTAAAAATATTTAATTTAGAAAAAAAAAATCAGATTATCCACTGAGGTCTAATTTAGTATAATAGCCATTTCAACAATTGGAATCTTATATAAATTTATGGAATGTTCGATTAAAGTAATTTTCTAAATCAAGTAATTCTTAAAAACTTTCCATAATCATCTATCCAGGATATGAAATGTAATTTTTAAACCTCCCAATTAATTGATTTGGAATGTATTTCCAAAAAGACTATGCCAATAATTCAATTTGGAGTCTCTTACCACTAATTCATAAATGTAAACCCAAAGAAAATAAAACTTACCTTTTGCAGGATGATAAGGTACTGTGGATGCAGTGACAGTAGTATGGAGAGATACTGAGGAGTAAGGAAAAAATTATTAAAATTTAGTATTTTATTTGCAAAACTCATCGAAAATACTGATATTACACTAATTTTAAAGGATCGAGATAAATTAAAGAGTTCAACATACAAAACAAAATTTTACATACCACATATTTCTCATAAATCAAAGACAAACATCCCAAATAATGATAGATTCAATAAATCAAACATTACATGTCACAATCAATAATAATTCATAATTCATGCTTTGAGCCACACCAATTATATATTCTCTGACGTCCAAATTAAATAGATAAAATCAATTTAAATAAAATGTCATATACAAAAATATCTAAAGAGTGCGAAAATTTGAAATATGACGTACACAGTACACCAACATATTCATAACAAAAAGAAAAGACTCCACATGACCTAAACGAAGTACAGAATCTCGTCAAAGGCGAGAGAAACTATTACTACTAAGCTCCAAAAGTTGAGGCCCCCAAAGTGAGCCGAATAGTCGTCCAAGATTCATCAAACCACAACATCTCTATTATTATTAATACTACCAGAAGTTCTCACATTTGCTCACATTAATAAAATCGATGATCATCGCAAGGGAGGAAACCACACACAATCATACAAACAAGCAAAGGGTAAGCTAGTGAAAAAAATCCTCATATCATACACTCAACATATGATTTCATATTCAAGCATAAGTAACAAACATCCACATATGAGGTATCAAACCATATAAGACACCAAGACTTGACTATCCGGATACGCTTAATGAGACATCACCACGAGACAGTGGAATTATGTCTTAGCAGTGAGGCGTCATCACGAGGCCTTCGCGGAATTACACCCTTACAAGGGGCACCACCACGTGGCCTTCGTGGAATTACGTCATGGCCCTAAGGCACCACCACGTTACCCTCGTGGAATTACGTCCTGATCTCGAGGCACGGCACCGTGAACTCTCACCTTGAGGTTCATAAAATTAGGTCCAATAGCTGAGGCACCACCGTGAACTCCCCTAGAAGGGCCCACAAAATTATGTCCATATGATGAGGCATCACCACAAGCCCCACTACAAGGGTTATGGGATTACGTCCTACACAAACCTTACTTATACATTATCAACCAATCATGAAGTTCCTATGCATACCATTAACATGTCATTTAGTATACATGACCAACCATCAATCATATATCATGTCAAGCTCATCACCAATTCATTAGCTCCCACCTATAACATACATAACACATGCATATTCATCCCCTTTATATAATAAATCAATGAACCAGCCAATCAAACAACCAACAACATTCATGAAACAAAGTATAGCAAAACCCAAGCTAGGTCTCGCTCAAGCTGGGAGTCCTCGCTCAGGCGAGAGGAGTACTCTCGCTTAAGCTGCAGACTCTCGCTTAGGCGAGACTGCGACAGTGACTCTGGGCAATTTCGCGGATTCTCGCTTAGGCGAGGCTGTCTCGCTTGAGCGATTCAGTCCGTCGCTCAAAATGCAGCCCCTCGCTTGGGCGAAGGTTCGAGCAGAAAAGTTTGGGTGAGTTTCTGCTATTCTCGCCTAGGTGAGATGAGCTCGCTTGGGCAAAAATATCAGCTTTCGCCCTGTTCACACATACATGGTAGCACACCCAACCAATACATTATTCAATCCATTCCCATGCGAACCCAAACAGTGTACAAACATACAACTCATGAAACAGGAGTAAGACAAGCAACAAAGTACTAAAAGAACAGAAAACGCTAGCTTCCCTTACCTTGAGTGGGGAGCACAGAAGTTCACTGAGAAGAGGGGAAATACGACGACTCGAACCAGTTCAATAAAACTGGAAAACAGATGTATTACTAAGCATACTATTTTAGATTCGACTTAAATAGAGACTAAGGCACTGGAATGGAAAGGGAAGGGCAAGGTCTAAGTTCAACTCACCCGGATGAGACCTTAGAGTGAAACAGCGGTTGCTCAGAGGATGCCCTAGCAGAGCTCTACATTCAGCTACAAGGGGGTAGGGGAACAATCTTCTCTGAAAATGTTAGCTAATATCTTGGGCTGATTATTCTTATCATTGATTGCTGATATATTAGGCAATTATGTGATTATGGGATTGGCCACGAATCATGTAATCTATTTATGGAGTCAATATTCTTATGCAGATTTGTAGGTAGGAATTAATGAAAATATATTCATACATCTGTATATATACCAGTTTGAGATACATGAATAAACAAGGTGATATTTCCACATATTCTGTTATGGTATCAGAGCTATAACAAAACAAACCTAAAGGTTTTGTTGTCTGTCATCATGGCAGAAGCAGGCAGCAACCAAAGCGCTGGAAGTTCCGTAAGAAGAACGATTTCTCCTTACGATATCACCTCCAATGACAATCCAGGAATTCTCATAACTCAGGTACAACTGAGGGGAGAAAACTATGATGAATGGGCTCGATTTGTCAAAACAGCGTTGCGAGCACGAAAGAAATTTGGCTTTGTTGATGGAACAATCAGCCAACCTACAATAGAGTCCGGTGACCTTGAAGATTGGTGGACTACTAACTCCTTGTTGGTCTCTTGGATCATGAACACGATTGAACCTTCGTTGCAAACGAGTATTTCGCATATGGAGGTGGTACAAGATATTTGGCAGGATATTCGAGAGCGTTTCTCTATAGTGAACGGACCACGAATCCAACAACTCAAAGCTGAACTTGTTGAATGCAAATAGAGAGGTATGACCATTATTTCCTATTATGGCAAACTGAAAAAGTTGTGGGAAAAACTGGGTAACTATGAAACCATACCCATTTGTAAGTGTGGGCTTTGCAAATGTAATCTCAGTTCCGAAATGGAAAAGAAGCGTGAAGAAGAAAAGGTACATCAATTTCTCATGGGATTGGACGATATGGCCTACGGAACGGTTTGATCCAATCTTCTTGCACAAGATCCACTGCCTCCTTTGAATAAAATATTCGATATTAGTGCAGGAAGAACGGGTGCGTGCTATCTCTCACAACAAGGAGGAATGTGGAGATGTGTTGGCTTATGCAGTGCAGGCAGGAATTCGAAATTCAACAAAGGATAAAAATGTTTCATCCACTCATTGTCATCGCTCTGGACATTACTCAAATAGTTGTTTCCAGATCATAGGCTATCCGAATTGGTGGGGAGAGTGCCCTCGTGGAATAGGAAAGGGAATTGGACGCGAAAAAAGCACACAACTTGGCAAAGGACGTGGAATTGTCAAGGCTCATGCGGCGCAAGCAAATTCATCTACTGGGATTCTAGATTATGGTCCATCTGATGTCAAAGGTATAACTACTGCGCAATGGGACACATTGGTGAGTCTCTTGAACAATATCAAAGTAGGAGCAACTGACAAACTGAGTGGTAAGTGCACTTCTTTACCATGGATTCTTGATACAGGAGCCTCGCATCATATGACTGGCACATTAGCGTGCCTTACTAATATTAAGGATATTATGGGGTGTTCAGTGGGTCTTCCTAATGGTCAACACACCACAACTACAAAGGAAGACAATGTGTTACTTAGTGACACTCTAACATTGACTAATGTTCTTTATGTGCCATCCTTAAATTGCAATCTTGTTTCAGTATCTCAATTGGTTAATGAATCAAATCGAGTTATTGCCTTTAGTGATAAATTCTGTGTTATTCAGGACCACACTACGAGGACGCTGATTGGAATGGGTGAACAGCGAGAGGGGTTATATTATCTTGGTAAAATGGTCACAGCAACAGCTATGTAGACATCATCAACATCAATTTCGCATGAAGTGTGGCATAAAAGGCTAGGACACCTTTCCAATAAAGTTATTGATATGATGTTTAATAGTGATTCTGATAGAATAAATAAATCATACAACCAAGTGTGTGATATTTGTCTTTGTGCAAAACATCCATGGGAAAGCTTTCCCATTAGTAAAACCAAAACATTTGACATTTTCCAGTTAATTCATTGTGACTTATGGGGACCCTACCGAACTCCAACTTTTTGTGGTGCTAGATATTTTTGGTAATAATGATCTTGTTATCTCTGGTAATAATGACGACGCTATTGTGTCTTTTAAAGAATACTTGAGTCATTGTTTTCACATGAAGGATTTGGGAACCTTAAAGTATTTTTTAGGTATTGAAGTGGCTCGAAGTCCTACTGGTATTTTCTTGTGCCAACGAAAATACACTCTTGATATTATTACAGAAGCTGGTCTTTTGGGTGCCAAGCCCGCTAGCTCTCCCCTTGATCCAAATCATCATCTTCCTTTGGTCACCGGGATTCCTCTATCTGATTCAACTCAATACCAGAGACTCGTTGGGCGTTTGATCTATCTTTCTGTGACTCGGCCTGATATTTCTTACAGTGTCCATATGCTCGCCCAATTTATACAAACTCGTGTTCAAGAACATTGGGATGCTGCTCTTCGAGTGGTTCGTTATCTAAAGGGTACTCCCAGTCAAGGGATCATACTCCGCGTAGATTGTGATCTTCAACTCTACGGTTGGTGTGATGCAGATTGGGCTACATGCCCCCTCACACGACGTTCTCTTACGGGTTGGATTGTTTTTCTTGGAAATTCCCCCATTTCTTGGAAAACTAAAAAGCAACACACTGTTTCCCGCTCTTCTGCTGAAGCTGAATATCGCTCAATGGCCACCACCATGTGTGAACTTAAGTGGTTAAAAGGTCTTTTACACTCTTTAGGAATTGGTCACCTTCGTCCTATGTTGCTTTATTGTGATAGTCAAGTCGCACTGCATATTGCTGCCAATCCAGTCTTTCATGAGCGTACCAAACACATAGATATTGATTGTCATTTCATCCGCGATGCAATTTTGAATGGTACTATTACCACTCGTTATGTTAACACATCTAGCCAACTTGCTGATATTTTCACCAAAGCTCTTGGAAAACGACAGATTGATTTTTTTCTTCCCAAGTTGGGCATTCAAAATTTGCATGCACCAACTTGAGGGAGGGTGTTAGCTAATATCTTGGGCTGATTATTCTTATCATTGATTGCTGATATATTAGGCAATTATGTGATTATGAGATTGGCCACGAATCATGTAATCTATTTATGGAGTCAATATTCTTATGCAGATTTGTAGGTAGGAATTAATGAAAATATATTCATACATCTGTATATATACCAATTTGAGATACATGAATAAACAAGGTGATATTTCCACATATTCTGTTAGAAAATTAGCAGAAATGAGGTGTTAGGGTTGGTTTAGGTGGTTTTGGACACCTCTTGGGCTGGCCTTAGGCCCAACAGATTGGGGCAGTCCCTTAGTTATTAGGACAGAAAATAAATGGACTTTACATTCTCAATAGTTCTAACTCCATAAAATATTCTATTTACACATAAAAATATCACAAAAATAATCAAACATATCATTATGATCACCGATAAAAAGAAACTCATACTAATATTTAAAGAGAAAATATAAACAAGAAAAACTCTTAACACAACAAGAACATATTAGTCACACAAAAAGGAAAAACAAAGACTTAATTGATCGAAGAAATTGATTGATTCAAATTGAAGAGCTTTCATGGATAGAGTCTCATATCTTCAAAAATAAATGGTGAGAACTCCCAAAGAAAGACATAAATCTCTATAAAGATGAGTTTTAAAGAAATGATGTATTTTAAAGTAATGAAATTTATTTATTAAATTTTTTATTTATATAAATATTTTTAATATTAAAATAATCGAGTCTCATTATTTTTAAATTACTATCATATTTAAAATACCATATTTTAGGTTCACACATTTTTAATTTATTTAATTTAGTTTAAATTTTAGTTTAGTTCTTAAATTTAAAATTAATTTTATGTCTGTATAATTGAAAAAAGAGAATGTTTAGTCCCAAAAAATTAAGATATATTTTAGTCGTCCAAAAATTTAAAAGTGATATTCTAGTCCACTTAAATTTAAATATTATTTTTAGTCCTACAATTTAAGAATAAGTCATTCAGTTCATAAAGTTGTTTTTACAAAATTTACATTCTAAATTTAGAAAAGAAGATAACATGAACAGTTCACAAATTCCTTAATAATTGTATATTTGAGAAGAAGAGAATGATGTAATTAAATAAAATAAATATAGAATAAAAGTAGATATTAAAATTTTATTTTGGCTGATTAGTTTGGGAGGATAACTATTAACATATACATTGATTTATTATTTTGCATCTGAAATCTTAAGTCAAATTAAAACGTATAACAATAAAAAATCAGCAATCCGTTGTAGTCTAGTTGGTTAGGATATTTGGCTCTCACCCGAAAGACCCGGGTTCAAGTCCCGGCAACGGAATCATCTTCACAATTTTGGAAATTAATTTTTCGAATTTTGTTGTAAGTTCTTTTTATAATAAAATTATATTTATGGTTTTAACTTTACTTTATTTTATATTTATAAATAAATTAAATGGTCATAAAATAAAAATTACTGGAAAAATATGCTATCTTGTTCTTGTTTTGTAAAAGAACTTCGTGAATTTTATTGTAACTTTTTTTATAACAAATTATTAAGGAGAGAAAAATATTATATTTATGGTATTAACTTTATTTTATTTTATATTTATAAATAAATTAAATGTTCAAATTTTTTTTGTAAACTTTTTTATAAAAAATTTATTAAACAGATAAAAATATTATATTTATAATTTTAACTTCACTTGATTTTATATTTATAAATTAATTAAATGGTCATAAAATGCAAATTACTGAAAAAATAGCCTATCTTGTTTTTGTTTTCTAAATGAACTTTGCGAATTTTATTGTACATTTTTTTATAACAAACTATTAAACAGACAAAAATATTATATTTATGGTTTAAAATTTATTTTAATTTATTTTATATTTACAAATAAATTAAATGGTCTCATAATACAAATGGAAAAAGATGCTATCTTGTTTTTTTTAAATGAACTTCACGAATTTTATTGTAAATTTTTTATAACAAATTATTAAACAGAGAAAAATATTATATTTATGGTTTTAAATTTATTTTATTTCATATTTATAAATAAATTAAATGATCTTAAAATAAAAATTACTAGAAAAATATGCTATATTGTTTTGATATAAATAAATTGTAAGTACAAATTCAAGCAAATTATAAAATAATATATGTTTATTAATTATTCTATTATTATAAAATAATAAAGAAAAATAAATAGTGAAAATAAACTGTTCATCAACTTAAAATAACCATTATATTTAAAATGGTCATATACATCACTGTCTGTAACAAAATTACTTTTTTCCTTTTCTTACTATTTAATGGTAATCTCTCTCAACAGATTGTTTATTAAGTTCAACTTATTAAAATAAAAAATCAGACATACAAAATTAATATAAATATTAAATTGTTAAAATAAAATAATATAGTAAAACATTAGTTATAAATATTTCGACAGTTTATAAATCAAGGTGTCTCACAAAGTAAAGAAAGGAAGAAATATGTTAAACTGCATAGGAAGAAGCTCCTTAGTGGAGAGTAAGAAGAGTAGTTGCATATTCCTGAGATTTTGTCTGCTTTCAGTATAAAGCTTTGTCAAAATGTTATTTTTAAGACATATAAAAAAAAAATATTTAAACTGTATTTAACCTCGATTCATGAATTATAAAAGGTGTGAAACTATTAAGTGTAGCAGAACAATAATTAAAAATAATAATAAGTTTTATTTTATTTAATTCCATTACCAAATCATTTGATTTAAGAAAATTCTACATACTAACAATATAAGAAAACAAATATTACATAAAGGTACTAATTTACCCTCAATTAAAATCTATACTACGAGTATAAAAACCAAATATTCAACAAAAGTACTAATTTACCCTCCCTCAAAATTTGTACTAATCTTGCTTAAAATATTGACACATGTCAATTTCATTGAGTTTTTAATCATCTACTACTAACTATATAAGAAAAACAAATATATTAATTTACTCTCATTTAAAATTTTGACACATTCCATTTTTCATCCGAACTACTATTCAATCCATAAAATACAACTACTACTTTTATTGATCTCCAAAATCTACTAATGTACTAACAATATAAGAAAACAAATAGCCAATACTAATTCATCCTCACTTAAAATTTTAACACATGTTTATTTCATTGATTTTTTCAGTCATTTTGCATACTAATTACAACTCAATTGACTAAAATACCTCAACTATTTTTATTAATATACGAAAATGTCACTTATAAAAATCATACTATCGTTCCTAATATACAAAAATGCCACTTAAAAAATATCTACAATTATTATTGTTAAATGACTAAATTTAAAAATTACTTAAATTTAAATAAAACAATAAATAGAAAGATAAAACTGAAAAAAAATGGATATCAAAAGAAAAAAAAATCCTATAAATATAAATTAAATTAACATTTCCAGAATCTCATGTGAATTTTAGCTATTTAAATTACGCTAGAATTACACCATAGTCAGAAAATCTACTAATCTACTAACAATATAAAAAAAAGAATAGTCAGCAAGAGTACTAACTCATCCTCACTTAAAATTTTGGCGCATGTCTATTTCATTGATTTTTTTTAGTTATTTTACATACAAACTACCATTCAATTGACTGAAATACCCTTACTATTTTTATTGATATACAAGAATGTTATTTATAAAAACTCTTAATATACCATCTCTCATTTACAAAAATACCATTCCAAAAATATCTATTATTATTATTATTATTATTATTATTGAAAACACATACGATTACCTGTGTTTTCACAATTTTTTGTGATAACAAAAAATAATAAACCTATAATTATAAAAAGTAAATAATTTTTTACAGTTATAAATAACTTTATTTATTTTATAAATTATTATTTTTTATTTAATAGATAATTTTATTTTATTTTATTTTAAAAAAATAGTTAAATTTGAAAAAAAAATCAGCTAAATTTAAGTAAAATGATAATTTAAAAAAAATAATCCGATGTGAATTGTAGGCTAAAATTACACCGTCTATGACACGAAACTGGTAATAAAATTTTTCCCAAGCTGTCACACACTAAAAGTTCCCGGGAAACACATTCAGTTTCAACCGATTCCTCCTCTCATCTTGCCGTTTCCGCCGCGGGAACCACCGCCATCCGACGGCGATGGTCGTGGCGAAGACATTCGCAAACTTCCTCGTCTCCCTCATGCGCCTCCAATTAGCCGCTATAGAACGGAGTCACTTTCCGTTACGGCTTCTTCTGAGTTGCGGAACCCGCGCTTTAACTTTGCGTGTCTCTGTTCCGTTGACGCCAACCACGTTAATGATGATGGTGGCGTTTTCTCCATCACGCAGTCCACCGATTGCGACGTGGATAACTAGGGGAGAGATTGGTGGAAACTTGAGCGTTAAGGTGGAATGTCTCGAGGATTCAAGTGAACCGTCCCATATGTTTTGTCCGTTACCGTTACGCTGTTTCCGTTTTGGGCGCGCTTTGGTTTTGTGTTCATGTGGAGAGGTTTTGTGCTGTATTGCACTGTGATGGATTCTTCGTCTCGTCTTTCGGTAAATGCTCGTAACTTTTTCTGTTACTGTTTTGTTTTGTTGTTTCTGATTTGTGTGTGCTTTAGTTTCGTGCTTGCTTGGTGTGGTTTTGTGTTGTTTTCTGATAGTGGTTGGTTGGAGTTGCGTCAATACATGGGTTTGTGTTGTGTTGCGTTTAACAGATTGATTCGTCTTCTCTTCTTTATGCTATGTTTGGTTAAAAAGGGAAAAAGATGAAAGAAGAGGGAGGACTTTGAAATTTGAACCGAAGATGCTGTGGGGATTTCAAGTTTGAGCCGTTGTTTTACTTTGCTCCTTTAATAATGTATTGAATAGAACTGGCTTAGATGCATTGCATTTCGTTTGTTTTGTCACGAGATGGTGAAGTTGTCGCTAACAATTTTTCTTTGCTTGATACTAGCTACCAAATATGGGTCTTCCTTCTCCTTCTTCTTGACATTTGTGGTTAGTTAATTGAAACTTTTGAATTTGGCAAATGCTAATGAGCCCCGTGGGAACAAGGGAAAGTATTTAATGAATACGAAAGTTTTGTATGTTGCCAATTTTTAGTGCTGCATTTTCTTTGAGAATAATTTTAAATTCTCTTACATAACTCTACTTGCTTTGTATGGTAAGCATTTATTATTTTTATGATTCTTAAACTAAGTGCATTTATTATTGTAGTTAATATTTTCTTTATAACATTTTAGGAAGATATATAAGTGCATTTCCAGTGCTGGATCATATCTATGATCTTAAGTTTAAGATATATAAGTCTTTCCCATTAAAACGTTGATATGACATAAATTTAAGACCTTGAGTCATAAGAATAAAAAAAAATTGTTTTGAAAACATCAACAATAAAATAAAAAACATTAACTAAAGTGTGGGTTCAAGGGCATCTTCTTTGTAGGGGTCATCATAGTCATAAGTTTAGACTTGGATCTTATAAGACCTATTCATTGGAGTATTTTGAGATGGTATAAAATTGAAGAGCCTTTGAGATTGTTTAGGATTCAAGGTTTAGGGTTTTTGGAAATATAGAGAGCTAATTCTCTAAGGAAACAAATCACTGTAGTTATGGGATGATTTTTAAATACATAATTCTAATATTTATGGCAATATACATATGTAATAAAGAAAAAAAATATAGTAAGGATAAAATAAAAAACTTCCTTAAGTGCATAATAGCAATTTATTATTATGTGTATAATGACTTCTAAATTGTCGGTCCTCTATTGGTTTAGGATTTTTGTCTTTTGTTAATGTATACCAATCTTGTATTATTTTTTAATAAAGAAACTCATGTTAGACATGACTATGCACTTTGATATCTCAGCTGTGCTGACATCCCAAAGTACATCTATCATTTGCCATCACATGAAAAAATATTATTAAAAGAAAAAAATAAAGGAATAATGAATCATGAGTGGAATAGACCAAAACCATGATCAGAAAATAGAAGACAACTTTCAAAGGAAGTTAAACACCCCTATACATAGGAAGTTGGATACCAATCTTGTATATTGTATAATAGAAGTCATGTCTTGTGTTTTATAGAAATTGCCATATTTGTGTGTTTGTCATATTGAATGTGGGTCTTGTGTCTTATCTATAAGCTTAGGCTTCATTAAAAGCATGTTACTGGGTTTGGTGTTTGGCCCATTCTATTGAGGCCCATGAAGTACTTCAAAATAAGTATTTAAAGGGAAAAAATTCCTCTTCCTTACATATGTAACTTGTCTAAACAATGAAGTGATATATGGTTAAGTGGAGGAAACCTTGGTTAGGTCTTCTACAATTTTTGTGAATCTTCAAGAAGGTTTTAATCTCTAGTAATGGCTTTAAGAGGTATGTATGATTTGCAGTAAACTGCTCTGTATCTGATGTTGTAGTTATATGCTATGTTTGACAGTTTATAGTGAAATGTAAGGGAATTTAGTGTAAAACAGAACTAAAGAAGTCACTTTCTCTTGTTTGAATGTTCAACTAAGGAAAACATGGCGAGTTTTCTTTCCTTTTGTTTCAAAGTTAAAATGAATTGAAGAGAAATTATTTCCCTTATTCAAGTATAGCTATTGCTCAAAATCTTTATTTAGAAGAAAGGAAGGGAGGATATGTTGCAGTCATTTCCACATGCTTGAGTGTTATAGTTAAACTAACGGGAGATAATTTGAAGGAAAGAGCTAGACAATTTTGATAAGGCAGCCAACCAAAGAGAACAATACTATTGATTGGGGGTCCAAGTTCAAAATATCCTAGCCTTGCAAAAATTGCATTTAGAATCAGTAATTTTTTCTTGAAGAAAACATTTCCACTGGAGGAAGCCACAGAGTCCTTGATTGTTTCCCTTATGTAATTTAGGGTAAATATATTGTCTATTTCTTAAGTTAACCCTACATATTTTTTTATCTGTTAACAGTCCTAAAATTTTGTTTAATGCAGGGCTTAGTTTGATTTTCAGTATCTCGTGCTTAAGTTATACTAGATTTAACTAAAGTAATGTGTTCACTTAAACTAAATTTCATTAAGGTAAGATCAGAAATGGATATAATTTAAGGGGTTAAATGTATTTTGTTGTCTAATTTGGAGTGGAAGGATTTCAGCGCCTCCTCCTTCCTTTTTCTTCCTAAAATTTTGAAATATTTAATTACAAATATTTATCTTTGTTCTGTTTCAAATATCCAACACCATTCATTATATTGATTGTGGTTGAAACAATCATTATTTAACTTGTAGGAATTGATGGACATGCTGTATGTGAAGGTCCAATTGAGCAGGTGGTCAGAACAGAGACTAGAGAAGCTGAAGATTTATTGAAAAAATTGGATATTCTGGTGGGTTATCCCTACTAGATTTATGTTTTTGGAGTCAAGTAAATAGATATAGAGTATGCTACACACCTCCCCTTAGGCAGTTTATGAAGCCTATGTAAATTGCAAACACATTATCTAGTTTTGGAATTTGTGTAAACTTTTTTCATATCGTGTAATACTCATTGCATAACTTTTTCTGACACCCTTAATAAACAACTAAATGCAGGGCTTAGTGTAATATGAAACCAGAGGAGGTGTTGTCACAGGGTTCACAAACTTGAGACTTTGATGTAATTTACTAAGAATTTAATTGCAGTACATTAACTGTGTAAGGGTTACACTGATGTGCAATCATGGATTTCCAAATAATCGAAAATTGAGTCCTTCTGTTGTAACTACTTTAAAAATCACGTCTAGGAAGATTTGTAATTGGTTGACTGTGCAAAACATTTATACCGATAGATATCAAAATTAAACTCCCTACTTATGGGATTAATTTTTATTTGGTTCCTCCTTTATGACCTGTAATGTTTGTTCTTCAATATCCTTCTGTTAGTCTGACATCTGATATTTAAGAACAATGGCACATGATTTTTGGATGTACCAAAGAAATTGTTTAATTGGACATTTAAAAAGACTACTGTGATGTGTAGGATTAAAAGCACCATGCAATGATTTTTCTTGTTTCGTTTTTTTATACCAGTTAAGCAATTTTAGTTCTATATATCATAGAGGTCTTTCAAATGACCAATGATAAGATTTTTGGCATTTTAAAATCTTGTAATTGAATGACTTAGTTGTGTAAGTAGAAAAAATAAAAGACTTGATTGGAACAAAAGAATACTGTGGGACTAAAACCTCCTAATGGGACAGTAACCTTTTCCAAAGGGGTGCCAATCTGAGGAAGTATATATAGTGGGACTTTTGATAGGAAATTAATTTATGTTATTGTACAATTTGAAATTTTTATTTTCTTCCTTTTCAATTAATGAACTGGGTAGTGGGTACAAGTTTTCTAATATTTTTATTTTACCTCAAGATATTGGCCTACTAGGCTACTATATATCTTTTACCTCATGTATTTTCTTCATTAATTGTTGCTGATTGGCACACTGTCTATATTTTTTACCCTCACACTGTACTCTGTTTGGGTTTGACTTGAACATTCTATAATGTACATAAAGTAAAATAACGTTCTTTATTGTCCTCATGCAGAGTCCTCCTTTGTCAAGAAATTCAGCTCGTGGAATATTTTGCTCCCGGTCCCTCAATCTAAGGTCAATTAGTGCCATTGGATATGACATGGACTATACCTTGGTGCATTATAATGTGAAGGTAATGATGAAATTATAGTTTCTTGATAATCTAAAAGTACTTAAAGTTAATGTTTTTTAGAATTTGAGTTTAAGGCATTACTTAATTTTACAAAGCTAATTTGTAAGATGAAGACTCCTTAAGCGCCAAAAGAATATTGACCATGTGAGATCTCCACTATGTTATATAAGTTTGTGAACCATTATATTTTAACTACTATGCTTACACATATAATGTAATGTTCACTTGTACTACATGTCATGCATATAAATAAAAACAATTACAAGTAAACTCTGTAGTTTAAGAATTAGGTTATACGGACTGACTGTGGCATCACGATGTTTTTAATGAATGTTCTCTTTGGCATTTGTTAATGTACCTGTTCATTAGTACTGTGGTAATTTTCTCTATAATACCCCAAGTCTCCAAGCTCTTTCTGTCTGGTGTTTGGAATATGAGATATTTGGATGGAGTTATCCAAAAAGCTCAAGTTAGCAGCGTGCCTCTCGGTAATAAATACCAAATGAACAGTATAATTACCTGGAAATCTTAACCAAGTTTTATTGGGCATGGGTCGTCCTTGGGCCTTACCTCTAGGTCATTGTGTGTGTTAATCCTACTTTATTGAGTGATTAGCTCTCTTTGATTAAGCACCTCAATGCATTACGCATTTGAATATTGGGCCAGTCACCAAAGGCAGAACTCTTTGGGTATATCACGTATTATTAATTTTGACAATTTACCACATGAGTAGTGGTACAAATTATTTTCTCCTCATGGGGCTTAAAGTTGTTTTTTTCTTATTTATGTTAATATCATTTTGCTTTGTACATCAAATAATAAGTATGCAAGAGGTTATTCAGTGTTGTTTTTTGAAACTATAGGTTATTTAGTTTAAGTATCTTTTTAGTTGAACTTCTACTATATGAATGTGTCTCTTAATAGGCTTGGGAAGGGCTGGCCTATGACTACTGTATGGAAAACCTCAAGAAAATGGGTTTCCCTGTGGATGGACTTACATTTGATCCAGACCTGGTAACATGTCATCTTTGGCAAGCTTAAGCATTTTGTGATTCATTGGATTGAATTAATATTATCTCTGGTTTTTCCATGTGACATTTACATTCCATTAAATTGTTCAGGTTATTAGAGGTCTTGTCATAGATAGAGAGAGAGGTAATTTGGTTAAAGCCGATCGATTTGGTTGTATAAAAAGAGCCATGCATGGAACCAAGATGTTGTCTACTCAAGCTGTGAGGTAAGTGCTGAGCATCTTGACTCTGAATTTTTATTATAGAAATTCATAGAGTCTTCTCGCCAATTTGTTATATGAACGAAGCCTGCAACAAGTAACAACTTCTTAAAGTAGATGCCTCTTTAGGAGATAATGATTCTGTGGTAATTCATTTTTATTATATATGGAAGTTAATGATGAAATATGGAAGCTTTTATGATGCTATCATGTATTCAGTCTTATTGAAGTCAAGGTATACCTCCGGGCTTACTGGTTCCGTGTCTCATTCTTTAAACTGAATTAAAGCACTACTTGTGCATCTTAAATAATTCTATGAATCAACTACTTTTTCCGCTAGAAAATCATAGAACCAACTGGTAAAGATATAATGAAAAACACAATGAAACAAAGATCTTTTATTGTCTCTGCCAAGTAACTAACTTTCTTCCACTCAGTTTCCACCAAGGTAGTTAAAATCAAGATTATTGTTCGAATTGTGGTGGGTTCACAAAATTGTAAATCTTGGGTCCGTGACACAAATTATAGATTTTACTTTCTACAAAAATATCACACACACATATACATATGTATGTATATGCACACACATCTGTGAAAATGACATAAATTATTAAAATAAAATCAATCTGTGAGTGTGAACATTTTCGACCAACAACGAAGTGGAAGAAAATCTGTTGATGTCTTCAGTCTGCGAGTGCCACTCTGATGACTTAGGTATGTGGCTGTAGTTTTTGAACTTCATAAGGAGGAGAAGAGATGCATGTGAGGTGAAGCAGTGCCTCTAATGAATATCTTAATTGTACATTTAATTGAATTTGGGTGAAGATATGCACATTCACGCAAGCAATGCAAGTTGCATGAAGAGATGTCTGTAAGTTGCGAGTGCCTTAATTCAGTTTTGTTTTAATTGAAACTCGTTCAGTCAAGAAGGTAAACAGTGCAGCAGAAAACACCCTTAATTTTTATTTGGGTTTGAATTTTTTGTTTTAATTGAAACCCTCATCCATCAGGAAAGAGAACGTGTATTTGCAGCTGTCAAAAAAGGTGAATTTTAATTGTATTAATTTTTAATTGAATGGTGTTGTTGTGGCTGACAACTCACAAGGTAAATTTTTAATTGCATTAACTTTGAATTAGATTTAGATTTTATTTGAACTAAATCCAGTCACCCAAGATGGGGCACAAGTAGTTCAGGGGACAATACAAAAAAAAAATTAATTAGCTCTAAATGTAGCAGTATTGCAACTCTTCATCAACGTAGCTCGGTTGCAGCTTCTTTGTAAACTTAATTGTGTTTGATGGTGGGGTCTCATTTCCCTATGTTGCCAAGTTTGAGTCTGGTGGTTCAGGTGGTGGTATCTTTCCTAGTTGCAGGTGATTTCTTCCCTTTTCAACATCAGCAATGTATGGATGCCGTCATCAACACAATGGCCACTTTTGCTAAGGCTACCCTAGAAAAAAGAACCTTTTTTGTTGTGTTCTTTGTGGTTTATTTGATTCCCCCCTCCATTTTCTCCTGCAATGTTCTTTGTTTTCTTGGATCCAATCCTTGTTCTTTAGAGATTCTATTTTAGTGCTTGGTATCAGGTTTCTCCCATACTAAAAAGCTTTAAATTTTGGTTGTCTCTAAACCTAAAGATACTCCATCTTTAGTCTCTTTTTCTTTTTTTTCATTTATTCTTCTTCTGTTGTTCTCGATCCATCCATCACTTTTAATTCTTCTCTGATGCCATGTTTCTCTCCTTGCTGTCCTTAGTCATCAGCTTTATGTCTAGTTATTTTTTCTTGCTTCCTTTCATCCGTTTTTGTTGTATGCACCATTGGTTCTGCCTATAGTGGAATAGCTCTATCAGGCTCATTGCAGAAGCATTCACCACACAATGATAATCCAATAATAGAGAAAGAAATCCGCAAACAAAACTGATATAGTGTAAACTAAGGAAGAACAAGAAAGAACTACACATAGAAAATACCTTGGTTCTATTAAAGTGCTAACGAACTTCAATCCACATCCATGACATAATTCACTATGAATAGTGTTACAACTTTAAGTTTCTCTCTCAATGAACTCACAATTTTTTGGTTTACTGTTGAACAACAACTTAGTTAACAATAACTTTTGTTGCGGGTTTCTATTTATAAAACATAACTACTGTAACTAATTTTCGTAAAACATGCATAAATGAGCAGAGAATACACGTGAATAGTGCCTTTTACTACTAAGTTGAAGTGTCGTGTAGGCAGTTGCTCTAGATGATACTAGTCTCAATAGAAGCTAAAAGACTAGATGTTATACTAAGACTATCCACTTTGGTACAAGAAGATATACATCTTCTACTAGATGGTCTAATGAAGTTAAATAGTGTAGGGACCTTAACATTGACTCTTCTCTTGAGCTTCATCTTTGCCATTGTTTCTTGCTCTTTAGGTTTTTAATCTTGAAGATACCCCCCAAACTTCGGTTGTAACAACTTTGTAGAAATATAAGATAGATATTCATACAAATGAATCCTTGTGTGTCATGAGCACATCAAAGGAACATATTATATATTGATTGTACAATACATTACATTGAGATTGGCCTAGGTCTATATATTGAAAATACATCTTACAGTCTTGCTCTACGGTATTTAATCTTGAAGATACCCCCAACCTTTGGTTGTAAGAACTTGAAGAAACCTTCTCAAAGGAAAAAAAGAAGTGTGGCATTTTGGTTGCTTTTCTTTCAAGAAAACCACCAATTGAGATTGCCTCCTGTCAATGCCATCCAAACCAAAGATAAATCTTCCAACTCATACTCCTAAAACCATCAAAGAACTTATCTAAATTGATCAACCACCAATAGGCATTCACCACCACATCAAATGTTGGAAATCATGCTTCCATCAAATTATGGAATCACTTTCAATACCCCACAACTCCTAAGACTGAAGCTTTGATGTTGTTGAAAATCTCACATCGATTTGAAATATGACCAAATTATAGTATATAAATGAGTAAAAACCTCATCTTACAAGTCAATTTTATATGATTGAGTTATAGTTAAAGTTTACTTTCTAAGATGGTATTAGAGTCTATCCTAATAGCGCTTGTTGGGCCTATGATGTCAACCATTATCAAACCGCTATTGTACCACCCTTGAATATCTAGTCTCACACTCGAGATATCTTGAAATATGTCAAAATTATATAATATACGTGAGTGCAAACTTCTCCTTACACATCATTTTTGTGAGGTTTGGATTCCACTTTCTAAGAGATACCATTTGATAGAACCAACTAGTAAAAGAGAGAAAAATGAATAAACACTCAAGAAACTAAGAGCTTTTAGTCTCTACCCGCCTACTATTATAGGACATCCATTCTCCTATTTGAGTTAAAGTATCATAGACTCTAGTTTATCAGAGAATATCCTATATAATTATTCATATTAAATATTTATTACTAATTCAAATCTTATTTATTTTTTATTGATCATTTAGATTATATAACCTTATTCGTTCTTATATTTGAAATCAATTTAATAGTTTAAGTTTTCCCTCTATTTTTACCTTATTTTATGTGTGGAAGGGAGATATATGGGAGTGAGCTGGTGGACTTGCGGATAGAGGGTCGATGGGTGTTTTTGAGCACATTCTTCTCCGTGTCGGAAGCTGTGGCTTACATGCAGGTACAAGTCAATTGCTATTGAAAACCACTTAATTTTTGTTGTATTTGTATTCAACTACAAATTGTGTAGTAACATTTTGATCTTAGTTTATTTATTCTTTTCAAATTCTAACAAAGGGTGATATGTATTAGTTTCTTAAAATTGACAGCTATTACTTGTTAAGAGGAAAAAGGTTTTAGTATGCATATAAGCTTGGCCCATATGCCCCTAGTAATAAAAATGAGCCACTACACATTGTAGTCTATCCAATTACAGTTTACTCATATATTTCTCTATCTTCTTCTTCTCTCTCTCTCTCTCTATATCTAAATGGTATCTAGAATTGAGTAGTGGTTAGAGCAATTGTCAACAATTTCTCTCCGTTGTCCTAAAAAACAAGCTACCACCAATAGTCATAAAGGAGGCCAACCAAGACTATTGGGGTGTTGAATAGGTTTTTAGTGGTTTGAACATTATTCAAATTTTACTGAAGGGAGATAATTTCTTTAGGGTTGGGGGTTCTTGCAAGACTAGTGCCTGGCTTCCCTCAAAACGCGGCTACACCTCTCTATGTTGATAATACTAATGCCATTCAAATTGCAGCCAATCCCGTCTTCCATGATGGCGCTAAACATATTGAAGTGGATTGTCATTCCATTTGTGAGGCTTTTGATACTCGTATTGTCTCTCTTCCCCACATTTCCTTGCAACTTTAGCTTGCCGATATATTTACCAAGGTTGTTCCCCGTCCTCGACACTAGTTTCTTATTAACAAATTGATGTTCCTTGACCATCCACATCAATTTGAGGGGGAATGTTAGGCAATGAGTCTGTTGGACCATTATTGTTATTTTCCTAAAAATCTGCTGCTCTGTTATATGTTTATAATAATTGCAAATATTAGGATTCCTAATTTAGGTTGTAAAAATCAGGACTTAGGATCAATTATCATTAATAGTGGTAAATGCTATGTATTATTTAAGGAGATGAATAGAGGAGTGAAGGGCAATGAAAAGAGTAGGCCTATTTCGTGACAGTCCTAGTGGCGCCTGATGTGGGTATTTGCTTCAAATTGATATTTTCTTGTCCAAAACATGCTCCCTTGAGTTCTTGTTTGTTTTCTTCCACTAGAATTGCTCCCTATTCATTTATTTCACACACTTAAACAAAGATATTAGAGGTAAAATAAGTATTCAACAACTAAAATACAAAATAATACAAAACACAATAAACTTGAGGATAAAACAAGATAAAAGCTAGGAAAGAGTTGATTTATTAATGACAACAAACACACAAAAATAGGTAGAAATGGACGTTATCAAAAGTCATAATAGCAACCACTTATATCGTTGTTTGGTGAATCTATTGAATTGGCTTTTGCATTTGGATAAGAGAAACATATGGGTGATTGATGAATACTTGTCCTATGAAACTACAATGTGTCAACCATGCTTTAGTACGTTATACGCGGTTTTCTATGAAAGGACAAAACATATATCAAGATTAGGGACCAACTAGCAAATGTGTTTACCAAAGCTTTAAATATGGTGTTATTAATTGCTAGAATGTAATCAACTATTAAAAATTTTTAAGAAATCAACCGTTACATAATCTCGAAAATTAGGATGATTGATTCCTAGTTATTAGGTGTTTTTGTTATAATTGATTTTCTAAAATAAGTATAAATACATACTGTGTGGTCTGCATTAGACACATAATACATTCAAAACATATACAATTTTATAGTAATTTTATTTGTAGCAAGTTGGACATTGTCAACATCTATGCTCAACTTGAGGGGAAGGTTAGAAATATATTGTAGTCTATCCCGTTACTGTTTGCTCATATGCTTTTCTCTCTCTACTGTCCCCACACTGCCTATTATGAATCCGTGTAGTTTAGCAGAACAGAGTGCTTTTCTTTTACTTTTTATTGGTCACCTAGGGATTTTAAATGATTATTTTAGATTAGTTGATAGGTCCAAATGAGAGTTTTGAAATATTAGCGTGAGTTTTAACATGAAGCAACTCTTTTAAGCCTAAGCCGGTTTAGTCTAGTTTATTCTTGTCTTGTGACTAACATTATCTATATTGTAAGCATCTATTTTACGCATTCCACTTTTAATCTAATTCAAAGTTTGCTGGGATGGGATGAGACTTTATTGATATGATGTGATTATTTTTAGATGGTTGACATATTGGATGATGGGATTATACCAGCCAATCTTGGATACTTTGATTATAAAGGGCTTTATAAGGTAGTGTGCACATATCTTGATAAAACTATATTGAATACAAATATTGTTTTCTCCTCACCTTTGACTTGACTTTCAGGCTATGGGAATAGCCCTTGTCACAGCACATCTAGAAGGTCACCTCAAGGTGAACACATACACATGTTTTCATTATCTAGGATGACGTATTTATGTGAACTCTATTAACTTACTGTATTTATCTAGAATGAGATTATGTCCAACCCTGAACAATTTGTGGAGCTCGATCCAGAATTGCCCGTCACGCTTTTGGATCAAAAGGAGGTATTACTTATGTTAATCATTGTTTTGTGTTGCAGGTAATATTCTTCTTCTGCTCCTTACTTTGTTATCTTCATGAAACAGGCCGGAAAAAAGCTTGTCCTCATTACCAATTCAGATTATCATTATACAGACAAAATGATGCGTTATTCCTTTAATAGATTCCTTCCTAGTGACATGGGTTGGCGAGATTTATTTGACATTGTAAGTTCTTGGAGACTATAAATGCTATATGAAGTTACCCTCTTGATTGTGGAGGAATGAAAGATACCATTTTCTTTTAACTTTTGAAATAAACCTTGCATAAATTGATATGACTCTTGGTCATGAGTAGATTGTTGTCTCAGCAAACAAACCAGAATTCTTCCAAATATCACACCCCATGTATGAGCTGGTGACAGATGAGGGTTTGATGCGTCCATGCTTTAAGGTTCAAATTGGTAGGTTCTCCCTGTCCCACATAGTATGTTTCATTGCCTTTTCACAAAGTGTACATTGTTCTTATTTTTGGATAAAGAGCAGTACATCACATGTGACTTCAAACTTTTCTTTTGTTGTTTAAAATATCTAATCAAGAATTTTATCTAGAACACAATTCCTTACTTCTATTGTTTAAAATAAAAAACAAGAACAAATTGGAAAAGTAATGAATGAATTTACTTATCTTTATATGGAAAGTGTTGTAAATAGCAAATTGAGCAAATTGAGTAATGAATGAATTTACTTGAAAGGAATAATCTGAAAGAAAGAGGATTTTACTGTTTTTTTTTTTTAATTCACTTAAAACAGTACATTAACTTCTCTATTTATAGAGATCTCAAACCTTAAAGTAATAATTACAAGAGATCTCTAGAATCTTCTAAGAGCTTCTAATAACTTCTAATAATACATTTAAATATACTACCAACAACTTTTAATATTGCATTTAATATTCAACTAACAACACTCCCCCTCAAGTTGGTGAATGGATGTCTATCATTCCCAGCTTGCATGTGAGATTATGAAATCGCTCAGTGGAAAGACCTTTCGTGAACAAATCTACTAACTAAAGTCCAGGTGGGATGTAGGAAGTAGTGATAAGGCCACTATCCAGTTTCTCTTTAATAAAGTGTCGATCTATCTCTATGTGTTTAGTCCTATCATGTTGAACTAGGTTGTGAGCAATGCTAATGGTTGACTTATTATCACAATAAAGGTCATAAGTTCTTCACATGCCACTTTAAGATCATTTAGGATAATTCTCATGCATAGCAATTCACACACCCCTTGTGCCATAGTTCGGAATTCAACTTTTGCACTAGACCTTGCAACAACATTTTGTTTCATACTTTTTCAAGTCACCAAATTTCCACCCAAGAACATGCAGTATCCTGAAGTGGATTTTCTATCTATGATAGACCCTACATAATCCGCATCAGTATACACTTCCATTATTAATTTTTCATTTCTCTTAAACAGTAATCCCCTTCTTGGACTTTTCTTCAAATATTCAAGGATCTTGTTTATAGCCTGTAAATGTCTCTCCCTTGGATCATGCATGAACTGACTTACAACACTCACAACGTAGGCTATGTCTGGTCTGGTGTGAGCTAAGTAGATGAGTTTCCCAACTAGGCTTTGATATTGGCCTTTATTTACTGTAGAACTGCCTTCATCACTCTCAATTCTATGGGTTTGTTCTATAGGAACTCCAGTAGTCTTGCAATTAATCATACCCGTTTCTTTGAGAAGATCAATAACATCCTTTCGTTGGGAAATAAATATGCCTTTCTTTGAGTAAGATACTTCTATCCCAAGAAAGTACTTCAATTTTCCTAGATCTTTCATTTCAAATTGGGCAACAAGCTTTTCTTTCAAGATTTGTTTCTCATGTTCATCATCTTCTGCAACAATCATATCATCAACATAGACCAAGAGTAGTGTAAGTTTACCTTCTTGGGAATGTTTGATGAACAAGGTATGGTCACCTTGACTTTGTCGATACCCCCTGGAGATCATAGCCTGTGTGAGTCTACCAAACCAAGCACGAGGGGACTGCTTAAGCCCATATAAAGCTTTCTTCAACCTGCACACTTTATTCCTTCCTTTAGTAGATCAAAAACCTAGAGGAATTTTCATGTATATTTCTTCCTCTAAATTTCTAATCAGGAAAGCATTTTTCACATCAAATTGTTGCAATTCCCAACCAAAATAAGCTGCCAATGAGAGAATGATTCTAACTGTATTCATCTTTGCCACCGGAGCAAATGTTTCCTCATAATCAACACTATAAGTCTGAGTATATCCTTTGGCAACTAACCTTGCTTTGTAACAGTCTAATGTGCCATCTGATTTATACTTTAGACTAAAAACCCATTTGCATCTCTGACTTTTTATCTAGTGGCTTGTCAACAATTTTCCATGTTTGGTTCTTTTCTAAGGCACTCATCTCTTCATTCATGGCTTGAATCCAATTCTCGTCTTTCAATGCTTCTTGAATTGATGTAGGGACTCTAATTGCATCAATGGCAGAGAGAAAACTTTGGTGCTGCATAGAAAGGTGTTTAGTGGTCACAAAATGAGAGATAGGATACTTGGTACAAGACCGAGTTCCTTTTCTCAAAGCAATGGGCAAGTCATCAAGGTCAGTTTCACAGTTACTATTCAAAGAATTTTCCAAAGGTTTACGGGTATCAATAGAAGGACTACTTACCCTTGGTTTAAACAATTGAAGTTGTTCTTGGATAGAGTTAGGTTGCTTTTGTCGCCTTTGGTATTGTATACCGAAAAAACTCTCTAGATGACTAGAGTTTGAAGATGACCCTGACTCTGTATTGTTCGGAGCAATTTTAGAGACATCCATAGAAGATGTTTCTGGAGAAGTATTAGGAGAACCAAGAGTATTATCAGAATGAGATAGTTCCTCTATGGAAGGTACAAAACATGACTCAAGAGATTCAAAAGACCCAACTTCAAAAGAACTCTCCCCCTGAAGCTGAGGACACGTGTAAAAAGATTTAGTTTCATCAAAAGTAACATCCGTGGAGGTGAAAAACTTTCGACTTGGAGGATGGTAACAACGATATCCCTTTTTATTAGATGCATAACCAATGAAGATGCATTTAATAGCTAGGAAACAACTCATTAAAATTACAAATGGTGATAGTGTTCCTGTATGCGATTTTAAAATATGAATATTCTTCTGTATTGAAGGATGTTTTGTATTTCCTATAATAGGCCACTAGTCTTATCTTTCAACAAAAGCATACAAAAGATTTGAACTAGTCTGTAACCTTTTTTCTTCTTATTATGTATTTCAAGACCTTAGCATAAGGAAGACAATTTAAATTCCTTAGGAGTAGAGTCAATTGTGGCCACACATGGACTATACCACATCTAGGTCTTTTTGATTGACTATATCACTGATTTGGCATATGAGGAATTCACAAGGTTTAAGAAGCAGATTCATATTGACTCTTCTACACGCATCATTAGAAAATATGTTAGATTAGTGGGAAACACTTTGAACAAATCTATGCATAATGGTATGACAAATTTTGTAGGTGCTTAAGTGTTTTTATGTTAACTCACGACCTAGTAAAGTGACATCTATTATTCAAGTCGATGTGAGATTTCCAATACACCCCCTCACAAAACCGACTTGTAAGATGAGGATTGCACCCACTTATATATTGTGAATTGGCCTTATCTCTAGTCGATGTGAGATTTCCAATACACCCCCTCATTCCGAGGTAAATTCATCTCGTGTGTGGGACTAGAAATTAGTGGGTGGTCCGTTAGCGGCCCGATAGCGGGTTATAAATGGGATTTAAGTCTACTCCACAAAACCGGCTTATAAGGTGAGGATTGCACCCACTTATATTATTGTGATTTGGTCTTATCTGTGGTTGATATGGGACTTCCAACACAAGTTATTTGGAAACCTCCAATGGTTATTGGATTAAAGTCAATACGAATGGAGCTACTAGGGGGAGTCTAGGTTTAGCGGCTTGTGTTGCCATTTTCAGGAATAGTAGAGGAGAATATATTGGTAGTTTCTCATCTTTTTCAGGAGTTCAGAATGTTGTTATGCTGAAATTATGGGAATCATACATGCGGTGGAATATGCTTGGAATGCAGATTTTAGAGAGCTTTGGATTGAATGTGATTCAACTTTTGTCTGTTTAGCTTTTACATCCCTTTCTGTTGTTTGGTGGAAACTTAAAGGAAGATGGTGTAAATTCAGTTGTGTAAATCCATGGATTTTAAAGTTTCTCATATTTTTTGGGAAGGTAATCACTTTGCAAATAAGTTGGCAGCTTTAGGCCTATAAAACAAAGAAAGTTTTAAATGGTACTCGGTTTTGCCTCCTTCAATAAGTTTAGATTTTTTTCATAATAGGATTCTTCTACCTATGTTCAGATTTGTTTGGGTTTTCTTGGCAGTTTGTTTTTTTATTCATTTTTCTTCCCATATTCAGAATTGTATAGGCTTTTTGGGAAGTTGTTTCATCTGTTTTACATGGGTTTGGTTTGGTCCCCCTTGTCTTTTGTTTCTTCGTTTTTTGTTGTTTAATAAATTTGTATGTGGTGGCAAATAACATATGTCCTTTAAGGTGTCAGCATAGCTGAAATGTCAAAGTACATAATGATGCCTAACATAAGTTTTATTTAAAAAATAAATTAGGATTTTCAGTTATTATGTCTGTATGTATTCTATTTAAGAGCAAATTCTCCTCTATGATCAGAAACAATTTTCCTAAGGAAAAAAGACTGCCCTATTTGAAATGGAAAGTCTTGGAAAATTCAAGTATCTCTTCATAATAGAGGTTGCTTATTCCAAAAGGCAATGACTTTGAATGTATCATGGAGAATGCAATGACTTTGAATGTGCAACTTTGGAGTTATTTTTAGGATGTTTTAACTTTGTGTTGTACTTTGTTACCATATTCCGCAGGTGGTTTGTACTCAGGAGGGAGTGCAAAGATGGTTGAAAGTTCCCTGAATATACATGGCAATAACATACTTTACATTGGAGACCACATTTACACTGATGTTAACCAATCCAAAGTCAATTTGCAATGGCGAACAGCATTGATATGTCGGGAATTAGAAGAAGAAGTGAGTACAATCTGTTGACGCAGCAACTTTTGTTAGTGTAGTTTATGATCAATTAAATTTGGTTACCTTACACAGTTTTTTTTTTTATGTTGTGAATCATGTCTACTATATTGAGCAATTATAATGCTTCAAATGCTCTCCAAAACTGAAAATTTCTTTGTGCTTTATCAAATGCTACAAATTCAGTATAATGCCTTAATTCATAGTCGAGGTTATAGACAATCACTGTTGGAGCTTATAAATCAAAAGGAAGTTGTTGGTGATATCCTTAACCAACTACAACTAACTCTACAGAGGCGAAGTAAAAGGCTTAATGCTCAGGTAAGTTTCGTCCTTTACTTCTCAAAGGCACTGTTCAGTTATAGAATCTTGTAAAACTAGAAAGTAGGAGTGCTTTTTAATTTACTTTTCATGTATCCTTAATTACATTCTACTAAAAATAGGAAGTAGAGAGAAACTAGATTTGCTAAAAGAATTTTTTTTATTAATGTTAGTGAGTGATAACGAAAATACCCATTATATAGGGTGAGAAATCTGGCCAACTATCTAACAAACAACTAATAGTTAATTATATTGTTGTCCAGCTTTTGTAAAGCTACTTTTGGGGTGTACCCAGTCTAGGGATTAAGAGTTAGATTGTAGCTATTCCTTGCTATGTACTTCTCTAATCTTTTCATTTATCAAAAATACATCACCGAGAAAAACTGTGATAAAATCATAATATCCCAAAATAGGAAGAGAAGCATGATACAAGGTGAGGTTCAAATCAATAATTTGTTTATGTTTTCTTTCAACTATACCATTCTCATGGTGCGTATGAGAACAGATGAGCTGTGAGAAATACCATGATTAGATAAAACGGTAATGAATGACCAATATTCTCCACTCCAATCAAAGTGCACATTTTTTATTTTTGAGTCGAGCTGTAATTCAATGATTGGCTTAAAAGTTTTAAAGACAAATAGTGTACAAATAGTGTTTCAAATTTAGACTATGTAGGAAAAATCTAATTGAACCTTGAATAAGCATCAGTCAAGGACAAAAAAAATTATATTCTGCGTCAGAGGTAATTCATTAATATCTGCTCTGAGAATTTGTATACATATTGATTTTTCTAATTCTACTGTGAGAATTCATATTGAATTTTTTGTTGTTGAATTTGCATTGTGTTACTTGTTATATTTTCTTAATTGAACAAAGATAAATTTAATATGAATATTTATTCAAGACTGCAAAGTTATATTTCTATTAATACTGATATTAAGATTTTTCATATGTTTTAAAGACCATTGCTGCAACTGACATGGACAATGAAAATCTTAGTCAAAGCATGAAGAAATTACTTGTCGTTATGCAAAAACTAGATGGAAAAATTGCTCCAATGCTAGAGGCAGATGGAGCTCTCTTCAATAAAAGGTAAGTTCAAAGAAGAGGCCTGTTGATATACAAATTCTTTATATACTAAGCTATTTTTTATTTCTGCCACAGATCATCTATACACACACACACACACACACATATAGCTTATATAGCTTATGTATACTCAGCTGTACCCTTGGTTGGATAATGGACCTGAGTTCCTTAAACCTTAAAGTAGTTGCTGTTTTCTAGAAATGCCATATGCAGGTCCTGTTCTTGGTCAAGGGTATTGTTGGAATGGAAGCTCGTTCATTGCCTGCCTCAATTCTTAGGATATAATTTATATTTGTAAGTTGAAAATATGGAGAATTCTTTTCAATGAATATACCAGGCAGTCAGTCCTCCTTTTTATAAATGGGAACTACATCAGATGATATCGTAAAATAGGGAAACTATATCCTAAACAAAGGCAAGAAAATATCACAACAATGAATTGCAAAAATAAAGGCTAAACTAAAAAGGAACAAAATAGTTACTAGCTATTCATGGAAACAAAATAAATACAACTTTATTGGTGGGGTATTAAAGCGTTTAACTCTTCTAGAACTTTTTCCACCCATAACACCTGACAAATTCGATGAGTCATTGTCTAAATCAGCTTCTGCATTGATTCGTGCTATTACAGGTTTTTTTTTTCTTCACCAACTACCAGATTTCTTCCAACAAGACTGCTATAGCCTGATGTTGATACTCAGTCTATTAATACTTCCAACCTAATTTGCATCCGTGTATGATAGGAGCTTAGTTATTATGAGATGTCTTAATTCCACATCGAGTAATATAAGATGCTTGATAGAAAATATAAGTATTTGATTATTTTCTCATAATTAAACTAGTTTTCTTCGGTGGGTTGCCCAAGTGCTTGGGTACTTATCAATTAATATTATAATTGGTTGTAAGTGGTGACCAGCAATGACAATGCTTGTAGTCGCATCACCTCCAGAAACGCCATGTGCCACCATCAACATGAGCACATATGACCCACACCCTGTTCCAGAGACACCCACTTGTCGCTGCTGCTACCGAAGACAGGCTTGCAGAGATCCCTAGTGCCATCCCAAAAGGTGTTGTCATCTGGTTTGGCTCAATTTTGAGTAGATCTTAGTTTTCTTGTCCTCTTAGCAAACTGCTCTTTTAACATTTGCTATTTATGTTTTCTTTTTCTCAATGGTTGAGGCGAAATTTAGTCCTAATTATCTTCCAAATGTGGTGGGTCCCTATTGATTTGATGGCTGAAATTATACAGTGGGGAGCCAACATATTCGGAGGATTCTAAAGGATGGTCAAGATCATACCACATCAATGGTAGAAAATGACCCTAATTTTGAGATAATGGACATTCATTGATCCTCGATGTGGCATTCCATGGTTCCTGAAGGTCGTTGTATTTCAAGAAGAACTCAAGTAAATATTTAATATGCAGACCAGGCCAATTATTGATTGATAGACACCAACTAGTGGGTACTGCTCATTTATTTGAGGGAACCTAGTTACTTGGAGAATTGAAAAATAACTTGTGGTTGCTAGGAGTTGTGCAGAAGTTCAGTTCAGATCCATGGCCCACGCAATTTGTGAAGGAATATGGATACGAAGAATGCTTGAGGAGCTTAAGGTCCCTACTAATTATACCATGAGTTTGTTATGCGATAATAAAGATGTCATTAGCACTGCAAAATTCTTGTGCATAATAATAGAACAAAACATGCGGTAACTGATTGTCATTTCATAAAGGAGAAGATTGATGATGGGATAATTAACCTTGTGCAAACTCCTAGTCATCAAACTGTTGATATTTTGACCAAGGTTCTGCCTAGAGCAAACTATTTGAACTTGAGATCCAAGTTGCACATGATTCACATCTATGACCCAACTTGAGGTAGAGTGTTGAATTCTGATATGGAATTAATGTTGCTATGATATTGGTGATAATTAAGGAAAGAAGTCTTGATCAAGGGATCGATATATGGATATCAATCAGAATTAATGAGATGTGATTTAGGCTGTTAATATTAGGATTTGATGTAATTAGAATATGATGCATTTCCTTCTTTCCCTCTTTTTTGCTACAACAGCTATAGGAATAATTATTTTTTTCTGATAGGCCAGATTAGTTTACAAAATTATTGTCGTATTATTGTTTATACCTTCTGATTGTAACAGTTACCTATCAGATAAGTATATTATCTTTTCCACAAAAACCTTTATTTTGAAGAAATTCATTTATATTCTTATTAAAGATTTAAGTGTCGTTGCCATTCTCAAAAATAGAGGCAATTGTGTCATTTATATATTAAGAACCTCAAATTTTCATCCATAAGGTAGGTAGATCTAACACAGTTTTAAGTGTGAACATCAATAAATATAAACAAATAATTTTTTTTTCCAAATTGGATTGCAATTTTTGATGAACCCTGTGAGGGTGTTAGAAGTCCCACATTGACTAGAGATAGGGTCATTTCATAGTATATAAATGGGGCACAAATCTCACCTTACAAGCCGGTTTTGTGGGGTTCAGTTAGGTTTAAACTCCACTTCTAACATGATATCAGAGTCAAGTTAGAGCCTATCCTAGCGAGCTTTCTTGGACGTTCTGTTCCACCCGATATCGGGCCGCTAACGGACCATCCACTAATTTCTAGTCTCACGCACGAGATGAATATCCCTCGGGATGAGGGGGTGTGTTGAAAGTCCCACATCAACTAGAGATAAGGCCATTTCATAGTATATAAGTGGGGTGCAAACTTCGTCTTACAAGCCGGTTTTGTGGGGTTGAGTTAGGCTTAAACTCCACTTCTAACAAACCCTATACATCACTGTGGACTACACTAAAAACTTTAGATGTATGATGATAAGGTTGAGAGGGCTAAGGAGTTCTATTACTTTTAGCAAGAGTACAACTTCCATAGTGAAAAGAAGAACAAGCAACATTTTTTAATGAATTTGAAAAAAAATGTTTAAAATATTTAAAAGTATAAAGTTATTGCTGGTCTAAAGGTTAATCCACTGAAATCCAAGTTATATGTAGATAATTAGACTGTAAACAAGAGAAGTGCTGCTGAAGTTCTTGGTTATTCTGAAGTTGCCTTTCAAATAATAAGGTGTTCCATTATTTAGAGGAGAAGCCCAGTGGAATTTTTCTGCAAGGCATTGTTGATAGAATCAAAAGTAAACTAGAGTTGGAAGGGAGCTTTGCTGTCATATATGGGAAGGACAATGATAGTACTGTCTGTGGTTCAAAACATGCTTCTACATCATGTTAGGTTTATGGTTTGGTTTGTCAGCTTGCTAAAACAGTTGGAAAGCTAGTTGTGCAGTTTTGTTTGGACAGGTGATGTTGGAAAAAAGGTTGTTTTTGTAGGTTGGCAGCATTCATATCTACGATATTCTGAAAGGGGTATTGGTCTGTTGTAAAGAATCACATTGATCTGGTTTTTGAGAATTCCACTCAAGTGGGCAACGGTAGGAATATCAGATTTGGCTCTACGCCACTAGGTCTTCTTCACATTCAAACATGGGTAATTCCACCTTTTTTACTCATCAAAGTGAGAGTCCTATGATGACTTCTTCAGCAACTCCTTTCCACCAACTTTAGGCCCTTTCACAGTTTTGCTCAACTCTGTCAACAAAACATTTTGTTGTTGAAGTTTTTCCAACTAATATAACTCTGTTACGACATAGTTATCTTAACTGATACAGTTAAGTCACAACACAGCTAACAAAACTAGCAGTCTAGTGTTCCGTTCATCAGTTTACTGACAGTACAGGGCTAATCCAACTGATACAGTATATGTCTAACGCATGTGAACTTGTATCGTCTCAGCAATTCTGATTCTAAGCCCTCTAAATGTTGTAAAACATTTTTTTTGTTTCTATTTTTCGTTGTTTCAAGAGAGGAAAACAAGCTCATCTCTTAGCGATCAACATATATGCTATTTGTGTTGCATTTCAGTTATTTATACCAGATGCTATTTGTTAACCTGCTGTATCTGCCTACATTAGGTGGGGCTATCTATCACGTGGTGATTTTTGGGATAAAAGCCACTTGATGCGACAAATTGAGAAGTATGTTCTTTCTTCTAGACACCCCAGATCTCTATTGTACCAGACTATAGAAAACGAACTGTTTTAATTTATCTCAATTGCAGGTATGCAGATATATATACCTCTAGGGTGTCGAACTTTCTATATTACACACCCTTTATGTATTTCCGCTCACAGGAGCAGGTATGCAGATAATCTTCTTTTTCTTACCTCATCATCCAAATTATTGAATGCTATTATTTGGCTGTAAACTAAGATATTTTTCTTTCTTGTTCTGCAGAAACCTGCACATGATTCATACACACACTATAGCTCTCAACTGGATCAGTTTCCTTCCAATGGAAAATTGAACTAAAAACAGAGGAGCAATAGAATAAGTCTATTTAAATTAGTAACAAGTCTATGAAAGACCCTAGATATCGTGTTTCGCAATTCTTTAAAAGTCCCCGAATAAATTGAGATTATTTGTATTTTGGGTCAACAATAAGGATGGCGAGTTAAGGTACTTTCCCGACACCATTGTTAGGAATTGCCTTAAACAGTCGTTGGGGGTCTACGTACCCCATTTCTCAATCAATTGTTAGGCTTTTGCTTTCTGCAACCCCATCATTACTAAATGCACCTTCACAAACAACAAAAAGACTAAAATAATCTCTCACTTTATCACACTACCATTGCCGCCATAGTCGTCCTTGACGCCACCACCGCTGCAGAGGAAGAAGAAAAAAAAAAACTCTTTTCATAATATATTTTATGTGTTCTGGAAAGCACATTCATAAACTTATTCTATTTTAGAAAGTTTGTTCAAAAATCTCATTCTAAAGATTATATTTTTTAAATTTTGTTCTAGAAAATTTCCAAACTGGTAATCTGGAAATCCCTTCTATGCAAAATGGTCATTGGGGTAAGAAAATAAATTGTGGGGGTGCAGAAGCAAAAGTCTAATTGTTATTATTTGGTTTTGATATTTCTTTTCTTTTTAACATAATATCAAACCTGAGGATAATCTTTTATATATATATATATAGTGAACCGTAAATCAGATCCGTTGATTCTTTCAACATATAGAAGTTTAAAGCGTACAAAATTAAAACGGTAAAACATGTATGATGCTAAATGTTGTGGTAATGTGTTGGCGACTGGTCGCGAGGAGCACATGTGCAATGTCGTTTAGTTTACTGTGTGCGTAAGTTGAAAGGTACAATGTCAGGCTTGTAATGTTTCTCATTATTGCATATTCTTGTTGAAAACGTGTTTAAAACTTCTCCTAGAATACCCCGTCCAAGACTACTATCTAAAAAGGTTATTCCAAAATTGTATTAAATATAATTTTTTGCCATTATAAATGTCAATTTTGGAAGAAAATAAATTACTATTGATTTACCAATATGTAATTACATGGTAGAGTGTTTCAGAATTAATAATTTAGAAGAAAAAAAAAACTCACCCGTAGGCAATAATTAGGAACATCAAATTTTGAAGTCATGAAACTACCATTTTCGATAACTTATTTGGGAAGTTTGTAAAAGCACCTGACATAAGTTGAATTTGTCATTTATAAGATTACATGTCCTAAAAGGAGTAATGACTAAGGTTTTATATTATGGAAACACATTTATGAAATATCGTAAGTTGAACAAGCCTTATAAAACATTTAGGAAAAAAATTGTACGAAGTTGTTGGTTTGACGTTTGATAAGGATAATCTAATTTGAAAATTTACAAATATGTTTAGAAGATATGTTTTAAAATAATAAAAAGTATTTGTATAAGTAATAAATGCAAGAATGTAACACTTTCAATTTTTATATTCGTTTACTCTAATTTAGCTTACATATAATTCTCTTTCATACATGTAAAAGGGTTTTGGTATTAATTTTTTTATTATAAATATTATACATTATAATTTGACTTAATCGAGTATACCAAACTACGCATGATTATTTTAAGTGCATAAAGTCATCCTGATTATCTTTTTTGTTAAGTATTAGAGATCAAGAAACTTATAAACAAAATAAGGTTATGACATAAAAAAAAAATCTCTATATATTTTTAATGAACATATACAAGGATAGACATAGTAAATTAAGAGTTTTGGAATATGCAATCACAAATAGGAAAGAACGAGTTAAACTAATGATCAACACAAATTACTCTTATAATTTGGTTAAGTTTATTTATATAAATTTGCTATAATCATAACTAATTACATAACAAAATAATAAAAAGCTAATAACCTATCACTTGACTACTTGAATAAGGTTTGATCTAGTATACATCATCGCTTACATCAAACTCCTCGTTGTACTAACATAAGGAACATGAATCATGTATTTATTCTCGAATTTTGAGAGAGTTACATATTTTACAAATAGACAACTTCAATAGAATAAACTTTAATAGAAAAATTACTGACTTGATGAGACTCATACCAAACAAGTTATAAAATATAAATTTCTATGATAGTGGAATCTGATTTGTCATATATAATTGAATTCCTTTCAGTTTCAAGTCATTAGGGCGTTTTGGATTCTTGAAGTTTGCAAATCGAAATTTCAAATACCAGATAAAAAAAAGGAAAAAAGTGATGACCGGTGATGTGATCTTTTGTGGTATATAATAACTTAAAATTTGTCGGTAAAATTTATCGATAATTTAAAATTTTTTTATCAACGAATTTATCAACAGATAAATCCATCGATAAAAAGAGCAGAAAATTTCTCATTCAAATTTGTATTGTTGAAAGATTATTCTATTGGTAAAATTCGTCTACTTACGTAATTTAAAATCTATTGATAAATTCGTCGATAATATAAAAATAATTTATCAACGAATTTATCGACAAATTTATCCGTCGATAAAATATTCCCCCCCCCCCCAACTCCCCCTTA